>Ga0209514_10005050_pt1 | contig 17208 bp, 14 predicted proteins | sample Subgrocontami58m_FD_187452 | JGI IMG/M metagenome (GOLD analysis project Ga0209514, IMG submission 187452) | Subsurface groundwater microbial communities from S. Glens Falls, New York, USA - GMW37 contaminated, 5.8 m (SPAdes) (version 3) | ecosystem: Environmental > Aquatic > Deep subsurface >...
AAGCCGGCTACGTGATGGCGGAGAGCCCGAAGCTGACCGGGCGGGAGCTTTTCCTCGGCGGGGCTTTCGGCAGCAGCGTGACCGGCACGGCGAACGTGATGATGGCGGCGACGCTGGCAAAGGGCACGACGGTGATCGAAAACGCCGCGTGCGAGCCCGAGCTGGCGGACCTGGGGGATTTCCTCACGCGGATGGGGGCAAAGATCCACGGCGCAGGGACGCACCGGGTGGTGATCGAGGGGGTGGAGAAGCTGCACGGGGCGGAGACCACGGTGATTCCCGACCGGATCGAGACCGGCACGTACATGGTGGCGGCGGCGGCGACGGTGGGGGACGTGCGGATCCGCGATTGCCGGCCGGACCATCTCGGGGCGCTGATCGACAAGCTGGGCGAGGCGGGGATCGCGGTGGAGCACGACGCGAACTCGGTGCGGGTGATCGGCCCCAAGCGCTACCGCGCGGTGCACGTGACCACGCTGCCGTACCCGGCCTTTCCCACCGACCTGCAGGCGCAGATGATGGCGCTGCTCGCGACCGCGGACGGGATCAGCGTGATCACCGAACGGATCTACCCGGACCGCTTCATGCATGTGCCGGAGCTGATCCGGATGGGGGCCGACATTATCAAGGAGGGCCCGAACGCGCTGATCCACGGCATCCCGGAGCTGCACGGCGCGCCGGTGATGGCGTCCGATTTGCGAGCGAGCGCCGCGCTGGTGATTGCCGCGCTCTCGGCCCGGGGGACGACCGACGTGTTGCGGGTCTACCACATCGACCGCGGGTACGAGCGGATCGACATCAAGCTTGCCGGCCTGGGCGCACGCATCCAGCGCGCGGAGGACGTGCGAGGCGGGGCGGGGGTGGGGGAGGGGGAGTAGTACAAGTGGCGATCTCCGGCAATCTCTTTCTTGGTTCTTGAAGAGGAGATCGATATCTTCCGATTCCAAGATACAGATGGGTCGAGGTCGTCGAACTCGCCGGTCCGGCTGAGAGTTGGGCCTCGAACGTCATCTCGATCCTGCCCACTGGAGCTATTAGCTTGAAGCGGGTCCGAGCCGGCGGCATGCCAGAGTCAGCATCGAACTGGAAGACTCCAGTCTATTGGCACGATGATCCTCAGAGTCATCGGCGAGTCGCCCCACGCGCAGGGTCCGTTGACCTCAGTGCAGTGATCGAGGCCGCGAGATCTGCAATCCGGTCAACCGGAAGTGTCCAGAAGGCGCTGGGTTCCATGCGAGCGGAGCTCTCAGAACTGAAGGACCGGATTGAACGCCTTGAGCATTCGATCGCGGGAATGCCACGTTGCGTCGCCGTCCAATCGCTTCCCGATTCCGCACTCGAATTGACTCGCGCGATCACGGTCAGTCTCGAAGTCCAAGACGGCGAGGTTGTCGCCACGTTTCCGGAGGGCGGAATCGCAGCAACAGGAAGTGATGACGCCGATGCAATCTGGAACCTCTCGGAGTTGATACTCGAGCGCTTCTTGCTGCTTCGGGACTTGCCGGAAAAAGGGTTGGGCTTGGCGATGCGCCGACAAGCTAGGCTCCTCTGTGGCCTGATCCGCGAAGCGAGGTGGAGTCCGTGGCCAAGTTGGTTACAGAGCATGCGAGGAGAATCGCGAAAACACTGAATGCGATCTATGATACGAGCGCCAAAGCGCATGACCAAGCAAAGGTCTGGCACGACGGAAAACTGGTTGCTGTATTCGGCATTCGTAGGGGTTCAAAGAAAGATCTTGGGCACGGGCACATTCCCCATGAACTACATATCACGCCGAAGGAGTGCCGCGCGTTGGCCGATTGCTCGATGTCGCGCGAACATTGGGTACAGCGGATGAAGGACCAGGGTCTATTGTGATCACGGGCATGCCGGCAGCGATCAAACCGGCGACCGGCGGCTGAACAGATTCACCTCCCCACCCGCACCTCATCCCATCGCTCCACCACCTCGAAGTCGCGCACGTCCACCCTCGCGGTCAACCGTCCCTCCTTCCCGAATCCGAGCACGTTGCCGCTCGCGATCACCCGCCCGTCGCGCAAGATCTCGATCTTTGCGCCTGCTGCCGGTCGATCCGCGCCGGGCCAGGCCACCTCCACGCGCACGGTTCCGGTAGCCGCGGCGTCCTTCGCGGGCACGGGCCCGTTGACCGGCCCCAGGTCAAATCCCTTGCCACCGCCTGCTTCGATCAGGGCCACGTGAGGTCCGTCCGGCGCGCGCGGGATCGCAAACCACGCCAGCGCGCCGGCGGCGATCAAGCACGCCGCCGCGGCCGCGCGCCAGGCCGGCCGCCGCAGCCACGCACCTGCCCAAGCGGACCGGAGCGCGGGGCGGGTGGTCGCGCCCTCCAGACGGATCCGCGCGAGCGCCGAATCCAGCGCTGCATCGGACACCGCCGCCGCTTCCGCCGGCAGGGCGGACAGCTCCTCGACGATCCGCGCCGTCTCGTCAAACGCACGTCGGCACTCCGCGCAGGCGGCCAGGTGTTGGTCGAGATCAGCAGCCTCTGCAGCCGGAAGGGCATGGTCGAGGTGCTGGGCAAATCGGGCGAGTGCGATTTCGCTTCCGAGCGTCATCTCGTGTCCTCCGGCGATTCAGGGAGTCGTGAAGAGCGGAGCGGCACTCGGGCCGAGCAGGCTTCGCAGTCGCTCGAGTCCGCGATTGATGCGGTTCCACACCGTGACTTCAGAGACTTCGAGGCTCTGGGCGAGAATTCGCCTTCGTTCAGGATCCGGCCGGCGTCGGAACGATCCCAAGCGCTTCCGAAGGATCTCAGCCGATCCGCTACCCGGTCAGGTTGTCCTCATGTCCTGTTCCAATCCCTGCTCGCGAATGCCGCGCACCGGCTGTGGGTGACTTTGGCGACTCGCGGAGCGGAGACTTGCCCATCCGCCTCGCCGAAGGCTAGAATTCGCTGGACCCCAGGTTCGGCATTCCGGAGGTCACCACCTTGCGCGCCCTCTACATCGACGTCCCGGAAGAACTGCTCCGGCAGCGCCGTCGCCTGGGAATCGACGAATTCGACGAGATGTGGGAGGGGGATCTGCACCTGCTCCCGTTGCCGACCTGGGATCACCAGGGCATCGACCAGGGGCTATCCTGGTTCTTCAAGACGCACTGGCACGACCTGGGGGAAGGCGTCTTCCGCTCCCACGTGGGCGTCAAGCACCCCGGGACGCCGGATGTCGCGGTCGGCGGCGTTCGCGTCCCCACCAACTACCGCGGGCCGGATCTCGTCTTCCTCCTCCGCGGCCATGAGCGCCGGATCCGCAAGGGCTGGGTCGTGGGCCCGCCGGACGCCGTGATCGAGATCCGCTCGCCGGGAGACGAAACCTACCAGAAGTTCCCCTTCTTTCATTCCCTGGGCGTGCCGGAGGTGATCGTCATTCATCGGGATACGAAGGTCCCCGAGCTGCACCTCAGGGCCGATTCGGACTACGAGCGATCGGCCCCCGCCTCCGACGGCTCGGTCACGTCACGAGTCCTCGACACGGTGTTCCGGGCTCAGGCGACTCCGCGCGGAGGCACAGCGGTCCTCCACCTGCGCCGGGTCCGATTCCCCCGACGAACCGGGACCATCTGACCACAGAATCGTACCAGCCTCGCGGGAGACGATCGGATGGCGACGCGGCGAATCAACCTGCAGGACTTCCTCGATCAGCTCGAGGCCGTTCGGAAGCTGGGCCCGCTCAAAGACCTCATCGCGAAGATCCCCGAGATCGGCAGGAAACTCGCCGACGATTACGACGAGCGCGACTGGAAGCACATGGAAGCGATCATTCTCTCCATGACTCCCGCAGAGCGCCGGCGCCCGGAGTTCATCGGCCCACACCGGCGCGCGCGAATCTCCTGCGGCTGCGGCCGCAGCATCCTCGAGGTCGAGAGCATGCTCCGCGTCTTCGCCCAAGTGCGGGATACGCTCGATTGGCCGACCGGGTAAGCCGATTTTTCTACCCAATTCGCCGCAAATCCGCTAAACTGCTAGGCCTTAATCGGGCCCTAATCCCTGAATCGCGAGCGCCATGTTCGAATCCATCACCGACTCCCTCAACAAGGTCTTCAAGAAGCTCAGCGGCCGCGGAGCCCTGTCCGAGGCCAACATCCAGGAGGGCCTCCGCGAAGTCCGCCAGGCCCTGCTCGCCGCCGACGTCAACTTCAAGGTCACCAAGGACTTCATCGAGAAGGTGACCCAGGCCGCGATCGGCCAGGACGTGATCAAGGGGATCAACCCGGCCCAGCAGATCGTCAAGATCGTCCACGACGAACTGGTCGCCCTCATGGGGCCGGTCGAGCCCGGCATCCCCTTTTCTGCAACGCCCCCCACGATCATCCTCATGGCCGGCCTCCAGGGCTCGGGCAAGACCACCACCTGCGCCAAACTCGCCCGCTGGCTGCTCAAGAAGGGCAAGAAGCCCATGATGGTCGCGGCCGACGTCCAGCGCCCCGCCGCCATCGAGCAGCTCAAGACCCTCGGCCGCCAGCTCGACGTCCCGGTCTACAGCGAGGAGGGCGGTCGCCCGCCCATGATCTGCCTGCGTTCGCTCAAGGCCGCCGAAGAACAGCAGCGCGACGTGGTCATCCTCGACACCGCCGGTCGCCTCCACATCGACGCCGCCCTCATGGCCGAAGTCAAAGAGGTCGCGGACAAGACCAAGCCCCACCAGATCTACCTGGTCTGCGATTCCATGACCGGCCAGGACGCGGTCAACAGCGCCAAGGCCTTCAACGAGACCCTGCCGCTCCACGGCGTCATCCTCACCAAGCTCGACGGCGACGCGCGCGGCGGCGCCGCCCTCTCCGTCAAGCAGGTCACCGGCAAGCCGATCAAATTCATCGGCATCGGCGAGAAGATCGAGGCCTTCGACGAATTCCGCCCCCAGGGCATGGCCGACCGCATCCTCGGCATGGGCGACGTCATCTCCCTCGTGGAACGCGCCCAGGAGGCGATGGACCAGGACAAAGCCGCGGACATGCAACGGAAGTTCATGCGCAACGAGTTCACGCTGCAGGACTTCCTCGACCAGTTCCAGGTGGTCCGCAAAATGGGTCCGCTCAAGGACCTGATGGCCATGATCCCCGGCTTCGGCGGCATGGCCGACCAGGTCAACGAAGACGACTTCAAGCACATGGAGGCGATCATCCAGTCGATGACGCGCGAAGAGCGCACGCGCCCCGAGATCATCAGCGGCACCCGGCGCAAGCGCATCTCCCGGGGCTGCGGCCGCAGCATCCAGGAGGTCAACACCATGCTCAAGCAATTCAAGGAAACCAAGAAGATGATGAAGGGCATGACGAAGTTCAAGCGCATGCTCGGACTCGGCAAAAAGAAGTAACCCCAGAGACCATCGGGAGGAGTACACCGGCATGGCTGTCCGCATCCGCATGACCCGCACGGGTCGCAAGAACCGCCCCTTCTGGCGCATCGGCGTCTTCGAGAGCACCACCCGCCGCGACGGCCAGGCGCTCGAGCTCATCGGCGCCTACGACCCGCGCGTCAACGACCCCCTGCGCAAAGTCTCCCTCGACAAGCCGCGCTACGAGCACTGGGTCCAGCACGGCGCGCTGGCGACCGAAAAGGTCCGCATGCTGCTCAAGAACGCGGGCTTGCTATGAACCTCCGCGCCGTCGAATGGCGCGGAACCCCGGAGGCGGGGGGCCTCCGATTCCTGGATCAGACGCTCCTTCCGCGGCGCACCCTCTATCGGGAATGCCGCACCCTGCGCTCGGTATGGCGGGCGATCCGAACGCTCCAAATCCGGGGCGCCCCCGTGATCGGGGTGGCCGCCGCCTACGGCGTCTGGCTGGGGGCGCGCGCCCGACGCAACGTCTCGGCGGCGGCCTTGCGTCACGCGGTGCGCCGCGCCGTCGGCGCGCTCGCCTCCGCCCGGCCGACCGCCGTCAACCTCTTCTGGGCCCTCGACCGCATGCGCGACCTGGTCGACCGATCGCACGAGCGCGATCCGCGGGCCCTGCGCCAGGCCCTCTTCCACGAAGCCGACGCGATCTGCGCCTCCGACCGCGAGACCTGCCGCCGGATCGGCGTGCACGGCGCCAGGCTCCTGCGCGACGGAGCCGCCGTTCTCACCCACTGCAACGCCGGCGCCCTCGCCACCGCGGGCATCGGCACCGCCCTCGCCGCCGTCTATGTCGCCACCGACCAGGGAAAATCCGTCCGCGTCTTCGCCGACGAGACCCGCCCGGTCCTCCAGGGCGCCCGCCTGACCGCCTGGGAGCTCGCCCGCGCCGGCATCGACGTCACCCTCCTCCCCGACGTCGCCGCCGCCACCTTGCTCGCGCAACGCAAGGTCGACTGCGTGATCGTCGGCGCCGACCGCGTCGCCGCCAACGGCGACTTCGCCAACAAGATCGGTACCCTCGGCGTCGCCACCCTGGCGCGCGTCCACGGCGTCCCCTTCTACGTGGCCGCCCCCCTGTCCTCGTTCGACCCCGACACCCCCGACGGCCGCCGCATCCCCATCGAAGAGCGCGACGGCCGCGAGGTCACCGAAATTCGCGGCGTCAGAATCGCCCCGCGCGGCGTCAAGACGTTCAACCCGGCCTTCGACGTCACCCCCGCCGCCTGCGTCACCGCCTTCGTCACCGAGGCCGGCGTGCTCCGACCCCCGTTCGCCCGCGCCATCCGCGCGGCGCGCGCCCGGGCCCGCGCCCAGGCCCTCCGCCCTGCCGTGTCCGCCTCCCGTTAGGACTCATGACCCATGCTCTCCCGGCCGGAGCAGGATGCCCGCGAAGACGACGCCCTCGCCCCCTGGGCGATGCGCAGCAGCAGCACCCGCGGTCGCCGCCACCCGGAACCCGACCACCCGTACCGCACCCACTACCAGCGCGACCGCGCCCGCATCGTCCACTCCACCGCCTACCGCCGCCTCGAATACAAAACCCAGGTCTTCGTCAACCACGAGGGAGACTACTACCGCACCCGCCTCACCCACACCCAGGAAGTCGCTCAGATCGCCCGCACCGTCGCCCGCGCGCTGCGCCTCAACGAGGACCTCTGCGAGGCCCTCGCCCTCGCCCACGACCTCGGCCATCCCCCCTTCGGCCACTCCGGCGAGGACGCTCTTGCCGACCTCATGGCCGCCCACGGCGGCTTCGAGCACAACGCCCAGGCCATGCGCGTGGTCGAGCTCCTCGAACTTCGCTACCCGGCCTTCCCCGGCCTCAACCTCACCTGGGAAGTGCGCGAGTCCCTCGTCAAGCACGAGACCCATTCGAAAAACCCCTACCTCGCCGATTACGAGCCGACCGCGGCCCCCCTCCTCGAGGCCCAGACCGTCGATCTCTCCGACGGCATCGCCTACGACAACCACGACCTCGACGACGGGTTGAAGGCGGGCCTGCTCGCGGAGCCCGACCTGGCCCACACCGCGCTCTGGAAGCTCGCGACCGAGCAGGTACGCGTCCGCTACGGCGAGTTGGACGGAGATCTCGCGCGGCTGCAGAACGTGCGCTTCCTGATCGACCTGCAGGTGACCGACCTGCTCGAGGAGACCGAGCGCCGCCTCGCCCGGCTCGGGATCGCTTCGGTGGCGGACGTGCGCCACGCGCGCGAGCCGCTGGTCGGCTTCTCCGCGGGGATGGAGACCATGCGCCGCGAGCTGCGCGACTACCTGTTCCGCAATTTCTATCGCCACTTCCGCGTGGTGCGGATGTCGGAGAAGGCGAAGCGCTTCGTACGCGACCTGTTCCACGAGTTCACCGCGCGGCCGGAGCAGCTGCCGCCGCACTTCCAGCGCTGGGCCAAGGAGGCGGGACTGCACCGCAGCGTTTCCGACTACGTCGCGGGCATGACCGACCGCTTCGCGCAGGACGAGTTCCGCAAGCTGTTCAACCCATTCGAGCGGGTGTAGCCATGATCTGGGGATTGCGCTCCGTCTTCGTCCTCTTTGCCGGGCTGATCGGGCTCCAGCTCGCCGACCTGCTGTTTACCGGAAGCCCGATCCACGGCTTCTTCGGCGGGGTCTTCACGGCACTCTTCTTCGTCGCGGTCGAAATCGGCTTCACCCGCCGGTACATCTCGATCATCTCGATCGTGATGTTCGGGCTGATGTGCGGCTTCATCGTGTCCGCGATCTTCATCAACGGCCTGTTCCTGGTCCCCTGGATGAAGGCCCAGAGCGAAGAAATCCGCAATTGGATCCAGTTCGGCATCACCTTTCTCATCTGCTACCTGTCCACGGTGATCATCATCCAGACCAAGGACGACCTCAAATTCGTCGTGCCTTTCATCGAATTCCAGCGCGAGGGTCGCGGCGGCATCCCGTTCGTCCTCGACCTCAGCTCGATCGTGGATGGCCGGATCGCCGACATCGCGGCCACGCCGCTCCTCAACAGTCCGCTCGTGGTGCCGCGCTTCCTGCTCGACGAGATCCAGGACATGGCCGACGGCCCCGACCCGGAGAAGCGCGTGCGGGGACGGCGCGCGCTCGACGTCCTCGGCCGTCTGCGCAAAGCGAAAAACGTCGACGTCCGGATCGACGACTCCCAGGTGCCGGGCGTGACCGAGCCCGAAGCCAAGCTCGTGCGGCTGGCCAAAGTGATCAACGGTCGCCTGCTCACGGTCGACGCCGCGGTGAACCGCGCGGCCCAGATCGAGGACGTTCCGGTGGTCAACATGAACGAGGTGGCCGCGGCGTTCCGGCCGGTCCACCTTCCCGGCGAGTCCCTCACCATCCGGGTGGTGCGCCCGGGACAGGAGCCGGAGCAGGGGGTCGGCTTCCTCGAGGACGGCACCATGGTCGTGATCGACGGGGCGGCGAAGCGGGTGGGGCAGTCGGTGGCCTGCACCATCACCAACCTGCTCCAGACCGCCGCGGGGCGGATCATCTTCGCCGCGCTCCGGCGGACTCCGGACGAGGCGGGGAGCGCGAAGGGCGCCGCGGGGGGGTAGGCACGGTCTGAGGGCCTGCGAAACAATGACCTGGACGATGGATTCTTCGTCCTTGCCCTTGTACCAGGAATCGTCTTGCAGGCCCTGAGAACTCCGCAGCGAGCAGACCGGGTACTGAGGGAGGATCCGTGGTACACGATGCGGGCCTGGTCGCCCTCTGGCTCGGGGTCCTGTTCGGCGGGCTGGGCTTCTGCGTCTGGTCCAACGCCCGCGGGCTTTCGGCGCACGCGGTGCGGGACCTCCTGCACGCCTGCACGAGCGTCTGGGTGCTCGGCTGGCCCTTCTGGCACGGGACGGCGGCCCCGACCGCGATCGTGGTCGGCGCGCTCGCGTGCGCGCTCGCGGTGCCGGCCCTCGCCGCGCGCTCGCGCGCCGCTTCCGCGTTCATGCGGAGCGTGACCGCGGAGGACGAAGCATGGGCGGGCATCGTCCTCTACGTGACCGCCTACGCCGTGCTCACCCCGCTCGGGCTGTCCGGCGGGAGCGCCCCCGCCGCCGGCGCCGCCCTCTTCGCGCTCGCCCTCGGCGACGGCCTGGGGGGGTTCGTCGGCCGCCGCTTCGGCCGGCTCTCCTATCCCGTGATCGGGGGAAAGCGCAAGACCCTGGAAGGCTCCGCCGCGGTCGCTGCGTTCTCCGCCTTCGGCGTGTGGGCCGCGACCCGGTGGCTGGGAGCCCCGACGACCTGGGACCAGGCGGCTGCCGCCGGGCTCGTCGCCGCCGTGGTCGAGGGGATCGCCCCGCGGGCGAGCGACAATCTGGCCGTGCCCGCTGCCGTGTATGCGTGGCTGGTCGTCCGGCCGGTCTAGGAGCACGATCCGTGTGGTGGCTGCTGATTCCGGCCGCGACCTTCCTCGGCGGGCTCGCGGTCCGCCAGGCGGCCAAGCGCGTCATCGAACAGCGCCCGCGCGGCGAAGACGACGCTCCCGCTGAGGACGCGCCCGCCCTCGCGCCCCCGCCGGCCGCCGTGGAACTGTTCCCGACTCCGGCGGCTCCTGTGCCGCCGCCGATCGAGCCCGAAGTCCCCGACCCCGATCGCGTGCGCGCGGCGCCCCCGGTCGCCCCGCCCGACCGCCCGCTCTCCGTCTCCGACTTCGCGCAGCGCTGGGTTTCCCCCGTGCTGGAAGAACCCATCGTCCCGCCGCCCAAGTCCCCAGAGCCGGCCCGCGCGCCGGCCTCCGGTTGGACCGCGCCCGGGATCGCGGACGCCGCCTTTGCCGCGCTCATGGGCGTGCTCTTCTCGGCATCGTTGCTCTGGGACTGGCAGCATCTCCTCCGCACCGTCTCGGTCAGCGGCTTCATCGGCTGGGCCACCAACTGGGTCGCGATTCGCATGCTGTTCCGGCCGCTCGAGCCGCGGCCCATCCTCGGCCAGGGCCTGATCCCGCGCCGCCGCCACAATTTCTTCGAGAACATCTCCCGCGCGGTGGTCGAGAACCTCATCTCCGAAGAGATCCTGCACCAGGAGATCGAGCGCTCCGGGCTGGTGCGCAAGGCCGCGCGCGAGCAGATCGACTCCCTGCGCACGGTCCTGGGCAGCGCAGAATTCCGCCGCGACTTCCACGACCTCATCCTCACGTACGTGCACCGCGTGGTGAATTCGCCGGAATTCCGCGGCCGCCTCCGCGCCTTCGTCGAGTTCCGACTCAACGTGGGCCTCGAGGGATGGACCGGACGCGACATGAAAGGAAAGATGGTCGAGGCGCTCAAGCCTCTCTGGAAGGACCAGGTGCGCGACGAAGTCCTGCGCAACCTCGAGGAGGTGGTGCGCGAGATCCCGGGTTCGCTGCCGCACTTCTTCGACAAGCTCGACGATACCATCGATTCCGCGCCGGACTACCTCCAAGGCCAGGAGGCGGCGATCACCCTGGTCCTCACTCGCGCCGTGACCGGCTTCGTGCGCAGCCTCAACGTGCGGGACATCATCCTCGGCCGGCTCAACCTGCTCCCGAACGAGTACCTCGAGCGCACCGTGCGCAAGGTCACCGAGCGCCAGCTCGAGTTCATCACGGTCGCCGGCGGAGTGCTCGGCGCCGTGGGCGGACTGGTCATCTGGAGCCCATATTTCGTGCTCGTCCTCCCGGTGCTGGGCGCGGCGGTGTGGGGGCTCGACGAGTTGCTTATGCGGCGCCGTCGCGCGCAGGCCGCCGAATCGCCTCTGGATCCCGCGCAAAACTCTCGACATCCGCCCGACGCGCCACTACTCTGATCCGGCGCACGGTGCACGATCCGCGTGCAGTTTCGCACCCGACGGGATGTCCATGCCCGGTGCCACCCGTGCGAGCGCGTCCCGAAGAGCCCTTCCTTGGAAAGAGTTCCAACGATCCGGCTCGGGCCGGGCGGGCGGTCCGGGGTTTGCGATCACCGCACGGCGAAACCGTCGATTCCCCACCGAGTTGGAAAGGTCGACCATGTTGACGCTGTACATCTGGTCCACGGTCATCGGCGGGGGGATGGTGATCGCGTCGCTGTTGAGTAGCATCTCCTCCCACTCGGAGGCCGACCACGGGCAAGATGGGCACGGCGGCGATCACGGTCACGGCGGCGCGGACCACCATGCCGATCACGGCGGCGCGGATCATCATGCCGATCACGGCGGCGCGGACCACCATGCCGATCACGGCGGCGCGGACCATCATGCCGATCATGGCGGCGCGGACCATCATGCCGACCATGTGGGTCACGACGCGAGCGAGGCCGACGGCGACGCGGCGGGCGACGGTGGCGAGCATGGCGACGACGGCGCGGACGGCGGCCAGGAGCATGGGGACGAAGGCGGGCTGGTCGCGAAGGAGACCGCGCCGATGCTGGCGCACAAGGGGCCGGACGCGGCGACGGACCTCGGGGTGTTGGGATTCCTGAAGTACGTGCGACCGGTGAGCCACTTCCTGGCGGGGTTCGGGGCGAGCGGGCTTCTGACCGTGGCGGTGGGCGCGGTGGATCCGGTGGCGGGCGCGGTGGCGGCGGCCACGGGGATCACGACGACGCTGATCGGGAGACGGATTTCGAAGCTCCGCTCGCACGAGACCTCGAGCGACATCGCCGAGGAGGACCTCCTGGGCAAGGAGGCGGAAGTCATGATCCGGATCGGCCCCGGCGACGCGCCCGGCAAGGTCCGGGTGCGCGTGAAGGGGAGCGCGCCCGAATTCATCGCTCATGTGGCGCGGCCGGACCTGGTGCTGCACAGCGGCGAGAAAGTGTTCGTAATCGAGCAGATGGACGACGGCGGCCTCAAGGTCGACCGCAAGCTCTAGTCCGTTAGGAGGAACGCCATGGAAACCTGGATGTGGGCCGGGGGCTTCTTCGTGGGGTTGATGATTTTCCTGCGCGCCGTCGTGTCCTGGATCCACGTGGTGCGTGCCGACGAGGTGATCGTGATCAGCGGCGGCAAGTACCGCGACCCGGCCGGCAGCGGCATGGTCGGGTACCTGGTCCGCGACAGCGGGGTCGCGGTGAAGTACCCGATCGTCGAGGAGATGCACCGACTGAGCCTGGAGGCGATGCTGATCCCGCTCAAGGTCGAGCGGGTGACGTCGAGCGGCGGCATCCCGATCGACGTGGAAGCCACGGCCAACGTGGCGATCGCCGCCGAGGACAAGGCGATCCTGGGGAACGCGATCAACCGCCTCCTCACCAAGGGCCCGCGCGAGATCATGGAGATCACGCGCGAGACGCTCGAAGGCAACCTGCGCGAGACGATCGCGTCGAACTCCCCCGAGGAGATCATCCGCGAGAAGAAGAAGTTCCGCGACGACCTGGTGCGGGCGAGCAAGGTGGACCTGGAGTCGCTCGGCCTGGAGCTGATCTCGCTGGTGATCCAGAACGTGACCGACGACGCGGGCTACCTGGAGAACCTGACCAAGAAGACCTACGTGGTCAAGGAGCGGATGGTCCTCAACGCCGAGGCCAAGTACAAGGCCGAGGCGCTGATCGCCAAGTCCGACAGCGAACGCCGCCAGGCGGTGGCGACCGCGGGCGCCAACGACCTGATCCTGGCCCAGGATCGGCTGCTGAATCAGGAGAAGGAATCGTACCGCGGCGACGTCGAGGCCGAGATGCAGCAGGCGCAGGGGCAGATCCAGGAGGAGCAGGCGCGCGCGGCGGTCGAGGTGCAGGGGGCGCTGGTCAATCTGAAGGAGCTCGACAACGAGGCGCAGATGCTGATCGAGGCGCGCGCACGGCGCAAGGCGGCCGAAGTGATGGCCAAGGCCGAGGCGGAGCGGATCCGCATCGTGCAGGGCGCTCGCAACGAGGTGCTGAAGCGGAAGCTGGAGATGCTGAAGGCGGCGGGGGACACCGGCGCCCTGGTGCTCTTCATAAACCAGCTCCCGGAACTGGTGAAGATCTACGAGGCCGGCGCCCGTTTCACCAAGGTGGACAAACTGGTGGTGATGAACAAGGAGGACTCCTACGGCGCGACCGTCAACCGCGGCCCCGAGGCCTTCCATCGGTTCGTGGGCGAGCTGGAGTCGATGACCGGGATCAGCCTGGCCAAGCTCGCGGAGCGGGCGCACGCGGATGCCCGGGCGTAGTCGGACGGAGCGGTGGACCCTTTTCTGGGAGATCGAACCATGCAACTCGCGATCATCTTCGGCGGAGTGTGCTTGCTCTTCGCCGGCCTCTATATTCTCACGTGGATCATGCGCATGCAGGTGGTTCCGCCCAGCGAGATGATGATTCTCAGCGGCGCGGTTCCGGGCGGCTTCCGGCAGATCCGGGGCGGCCGCGCCTTCCCGCTGCCGGTATTCCACGCCAAAGACATCCTCTCGTGCGAGGCCTATCCGGTGGTGATCAAGGTGCGCGGCGCGCTTTCGAAGGGGGAGATCCCCCTCGCAGTCGACGCCTACGCCAACGTGTGCATCGGATCGCACCCGAGCCTGGTCAAGAACGCGGTGCGGCACATCCTGCGCAAGGACCGCGACGAGGTGCTGCTGCTCGCCCAGAAGACCCTGGAGGGCAACCTGCGCGAGGCGATCTCGACGCTGACGCCCGAGGAGGTCATCCGGGACAAGGAGGAGTTCGGCCGCCGGATCACGGAGGCGAGCAAGGACGACCTCGGCAAGCTCGGCCTGATGATCACCTCTTTCGTGGTGCAGACGATTTCCGACGACACCCGGGGAGGCGAGGCGGAGGTCGGCTACATCGGCCTGCTCGAGCGCACCGACAAGGCGCGCGCGAAGGCCGAGGCGCTGATCGCGACCTTCTCCAACAAGGCGGAGTCGACCGAAGAGGCCGAGAAGCGCCGGATGGAAGCCGAGCTCAGGAGAATCGAGAACGAGCGCACCAAATTCAAGCGCGAGCGCGACTACCAGGTGAACAAGGCCAACGCCGACGGCACCGTCGGGGTGCAAAAGGTGCTGGCCAACCAGCGGGCGGAGCTGGCCCGGGTGCACTACCAGATCAAGGCCCGCCAGGAAGAGATCCACATGACCGTGAAAAAGCTCGAGGGTGAAGTGGTGAAAAAGGCCGAAGCCGACGCCAAGAAGATGATCGAGGAAGCCAGCGGCCTGGCCGCCCAGTACCTCGGCGCGGGCCAGGCCGAGGTCGAGGTGCTCCAACAGACCTTCGAGTACATTCGCAAGGCGGGCAAGACCGGCGCGGCGAACTACATCGTCGATCGCCTGCCGGAAATCGCCCGCGCCCTGGCGACCACCATGCGCTCGGCCGAGGCCGCGTCGATCACCGTGATGACCGGGGGCCAGGTCGAAAACCCGTCGGGCCATCTCCCGGCTCCGGGCCGGGTCGTCCAGTTCCTCGAACAGGTCAAGGCCGGCTCGGGCGTGGACCTGAGCGGACTGCTCGGTCAGCCCAAGACCGACCACGCCGCGCACGAGCGCGTGGCGGTCCACGAGGAAAACGAGGAGCGGTAGACGGCCGGGAGGCTTCGCGTCGCGGGGCGCAGGGAAGGGGAGGCCCGAGCGGCCTCCCCTTCCGGTTTTCGGACCCGCCTTCCGTCGGTGGGGAGCCCCTCCGCGTTCGCTCCGCCCTCGCGCTGGGTGAAGCCCTTCCGCATTCGCTCCGCCTTCCGTCTACGGGAAGCCCTTGCGACGCGTCGGCCCGTCGAGCGACCGCGAATCGGGCCGGCTTGCCTGCTGCCGCTCTTGATTTCCGCACTTCCGGCGACTACTCTGCTTTGCCATGGCTTCTCCCGCGGAAATCCTTCTCGGACGACTCGCGGTCGCGCGCGGGCTGATCAGCGGCACGCAGCTCGAGCGGGCGGCGGGCATCACGATCGCCCTGCCGGCGGCGTTGGTCCAAACCGGCGCGATCGATTGGCAGCGCCTCGACGACTTTTTCGCCGCCCAGGCGCCGGAATTCGGCGAGCTCTCGGCCGCCGCGCGGGCCCAGGTCACGGCCTGGCGCGTCGCCGCCCGCGCGGTGCGACGCGGACTCGCCACCGCCGAGCAGGTCGAGCGCGCCCTCCGCGAGATGGACGCGCGCGCCGAACGCGGCGACACGATGGCGCCCCTCGCCCAGATCCTTGCCCTCCAGGGCGCTCTCACCGAGGCCCAGGCGCGCGAGTTCGCCGCCCTGGAAGAGCCGCTCGACGGCGCCCCGGCCGCGATGGGGACGATGGCGACCCCGCTCTACGTCGCCGCGGTTGCGCGCGACCGGGCCGGGTCCGAAACGCCGCCGCCCCCGTCCGAGAGGCCGCGCGAGGCCCTGCCCATGCCGCGCACCTTCGGGAAGTACCGGCTCGAAGAGGAGCTCGGCCGCGGCGGCATGGGCGTGGTCTACAAGGCCTGGCACCCGGGCCTGCGCACTCATTTCGCCCTCAAGGTGCTCCTCGCCGGCGAGGACGCGTCCGCTGAGGACGTGGCCCGCCTGAGCCGGGAGGCCCAGGCCGCCGCCTCCCTGCGCCATCCCGGCATCGTCGCGGTGCACGACATCGGCGTCGAAGACGGCAAGACCTACATCGCCATGGAGTTCGTCGAAGGCGTCCCCCTCGACGCCATGCTGGGCTCGAGAGCGCGCGCGGATGCATCTCCGACCGTGGCGGCGCCCGAGACGGGGGAGTCGCGCAGCACCCCGAATCCGGCCATCCCACTTCCTCCGGTGCCGGCGCGCGGCCTGCCGCCGGAGCGCGCCGCCACGCTGGTGCGGGAAGTTTGCCGCGCGATCCAGGCGGCCCACGACAAGGGGATCATCCACCGCGACCTCAAACCGGCCAACATCCTGATCGACGGGTCCGGCCACGCGCACGTGATGGACTTCGGCCTGGCCAAGCACCTCGATTCGGCCCAGCCCGGGCTCACCCGTCCGGGCATCGTGATGGGCACGCCCTCCTACATGAGCCCGGAGCAGGCGCGGGGGCACCACCACCTGGTCGACCGCACGAGCGACGTCTGGCAACTCGGCGCGCTGCTCTACGAGCTTCTCTGCGGGCGGCCGCCCTACGACGGCGAGAACCTCTTCGAGATCCTGCGGCAGGCGGCCGAGGACGACCCGATGCCGCCTTCTCACTGGAGCGCTGCGGTCCCGCGCGACCTCGAGGTGATCTGCCTCAAGGCCATGGCGCGCGCCAAGGCCTCGCGCTACGGAAGCGCCGGCGAGATCGCCGACGAGCTCGGTCGTTGGCTCGCGTCCGAGCCGATCCAGGCCCGGCGCGAGCCCCGTTGGCGCGCGCTCGCCCGCTGGGCGCACCGCCGTCGCACCGGGGTCGCCTTCGCCGGCGTCGTGTTCTCGGCGCTGCTGGTCGCGACCGCGGCCCGCTGGCGCGCGCTCGCGCTCGAGCGAGAGATCCTCGACGGGCTGCGCACGATCGCGCGCGCCAATCTCGAGGGGGCGCTCGCCCTGCGCCGCGCCGGTGGCCGCACGGCGGATGCCGAAGCCTTGTTCCGCGGCCCGCTTCGCGACGCGGCCGAGCGGGCGATCGAGCGGGCGCCTGGGCTGGCCGAGCCCCACTACCACCTTGGGCGCCTTTATCGTGCCCTCCTGCGCTTCGGAGACGCGCGCGCCGAGCAGGAGCGCGGGCTGGCCAAGCAGCCGGACTACGCCCCCGCCCTCTACGAGCACTCCGTACTGCTCGCGTTCGCCTACGGGGACCGGATCCGGGAGCTGCTCGAAGCGTGGGTCCGCGAGGAGGGGAGCCGCCTCGCCGGTATGGGACTCCTCGAGCAGGGCGGCCTCGGCGGAGGGACCCTGGCCAAGCCGCCGGAGGAGGAGACGCTGGCGGAGCGCGACCCTGCGGCGTGCGCCTTGCGGGACGCGATCCGGGAGGACCTGGCCCGGTTGGAGCGCGGCGTCCGCAGCCCGCCCGAGGTCCTCGCGGGGGCCCGCGCGCTCGCCCTGGCCTATCTCGGCGG
>Ga0209514_10005053_pt1 | contig 17205 bp, 14 predicted proteins | sample Subgrocontami58m_FD_187452 | JGI IMG/M metagenome (GOLD analysis project Ga0209514, IMG submission 187452) | Subsurface groundwater microbial communities from S. Glens Falls, New York, USA - GMW37 contaminated, 5.8 m (SPAdes) (version 3) | ecosystem: Environmental > Aquatic > Deep subsurface >...
TAGGTTCCAGCGTTCGTGGAATGTAGGGCATTTTGGTTTATGCAATATTAAACTTGGGGTTTAAAATTACATAAATGAGGATTGCGATGCAAGCTTTGTAGAATTGTCGTCGTACGGCAAAATCGCATAAAGCTTGCGGGAAGGGGCAACTTGTCCCGACTGGTCGGGATGCCCCGTCCCTACAGAGGAAATAGAGGGACACAGTTAGCGAAGGACATCAACCCGCTGTTGCGAGAAACTCACAGGCTGATTCCTTCTTCTTGTATTGCAGCGCGAATCGGCAGAACTGAAATCATCCCATGTTCCCACGAAGCTTTGTCCACAACGAGCGTGCTGAAGTTTGTATCGTATTTCAAATTCACTTCGAATACGATATCGGTGATTTGGTGGCGGACTGTTCGCGGCAGTGCAGAGTCTGTTATGATGAGCAAGTCAATATCGGATTCCGCCTCGGCTTCTCCCCGAGCGTGCGAGCCATAGAGACTCATTGCGCTGATGCCGAACGAGCCAGTTAGTCGGCGACGAAGTTCATCGAGCGCTTGCCATTGAACAGGAGTGAATTGTAGTTGGTCAAGGGTTTTCATGGATTCCTTAGTTTTCTCTGCAAGAAGTTACGAAAGGCAGCATTGATAATCCAACACCGAATGATCCACCGCAAAAAAACTCCTTGACATTCAAGTGATTTTGTGTAACTTTCCTGTGGCAGATTAACGCAGTCATTTTCATTTTTACGCATACCACAACAAAGTCTTTGCGACGGGTAACTGCGCAAGCAGTTGCCCCTCGTATGTTCAGACTTTGTTGGGCGACTGCGTTAGTCTGCCGACTACATAGTTACCCGCGAGCGAACAGCGAGGGGTTTTCTATCAAGGTCGGTTTCACCGTTTTCCTCCTTACTTCCCTTCAAATTGTTCCTCAATGCGGGACACGGGGTAGAACTCTCCACCCCCAGAGACGCATCACAAAACACACTTATTCAAAACAGTTCTTTAGGTAGGCAATCAGCACGGAGCCGTGTCTGATTACTTTTGTAATGCCTCCTGTTCGCGCGCGATATATTTCAGTGAAAAATTACGGGGTGTGCCATGGACAGTTCTTAGCCATAAAATCTAGCTTCTCACAATTCAGTTTTTAATCAATCAAAACATTCAAAAGGAGAAAAAATGAAAAATAACCTCTACTCGGTGCTTACACTAATCGTGTTCGCAATATTATTTTGGGCTTGTGCACCCGTGCAGAAAATTTCAAGAACAGAGAAAACATATTCCGAAACGAAGAAACAGGACGAAAACATTACTGTTTCATATCAATTGCCAGTAGTCAAACCAATGACAAAAACACCACAAACACAAACGAAAGGCAGCGTGACTATTTCAATAGAAATAGCTCCATTTACTGCAACTCGTAACGTAAAACAAGATAAAACAGTTACCTACGCAGATGCTACCAAACCTGGTTATGACAATTATGAAATTTCAAATATTCCAGAATACAAGATTTCCCCAGAAGCAATTCAGTTTAATATGAAAATAAGAAATGCTAATGCTGATGTTCCTCTGCATCTCAGTCAAATAGCTTTCGGATTATTTATAGACGGAACGCAGTGGGATTTCCCAAAGGAATTTTCGGAGACTTGGGAAAAGGGGCTTGTTTCATATGTCGCAGCTAAAGAATACAAAATTGTGGGTCCTCAATTAGCAGGATTATATACTGCTCAAACAATTTTTTTCTCATTAAGCGGCGTTCCAACTGCTTATGATCGTGCAGGGAATGTTACAAAAAAAGAAAAATTTGAGTGGTATTTTGACTGTAAAACGGAAACAGTGCATAAAGATGAACGAAAAAATTACACTTATGAAGCTACTCCTATTTATAAGGAAAAATGTCAAAAATGTAGCGGTACTGGAACAGACCCACAAGCTTACAAGTGCAGTTATTGTGACGGTAAGGGAACTTATGTAGGATATGACGAAAAAACTTACAAGTGTTCCACTTGCGATGGTAGTGGAGTTGTATATATCAAATGTGGCAACTGTGGTGGTGTCGGTGTTATTGCATATCCAAAATCAACGGAAGCACCAGTAAAGAGCAGCATTACTTGGACTGGCTGGAAAGTTAATGTTACAACAAATCCGCCAGGTGCAAAGGTCAGTATGGTAGACACAAAAACGGGAGAATACAAAAGCGTTGGTATGTCTAATGTAGAAGCAAATTGGTATTCATCAGACGCAAAATCGTATCCTATCATTATTGAGTATCAAGGACAGACATTGAAAGTGTTGCCATACGACGACAGCGGAAAAGAAATTCCAAAAGTTGTGGTTGATTTTTTAAGCGGGACACCAACTGTAACAGAAGGAAAAAAAGTGAACTAAAAAAAACACAACCGCCTAACAACAAGGGGTTTGCGAAAATGGCGAGGACAGCACAAGTAGAAAGAGTTTTCTGCTTTAAACTATTCTTGTTGCGTGGCGACAGTGAAGTGCAAATAATTCCGCCACTTCGCATTCACATCAACTAACTCACTGCGTGCTATGCGGCGAGTCGCCGTATAATCACAGGTTAGGCATTTAATATAAATAGGAGTTCAAAATGAAAAGGTTGCAACAAGCATAGATTAGTAGCAATATCGATACAATAATAATAGAGAGGAGTAAGAGCCTGTGATTAAGAGCCTCATCACCAAAATCGAAGAGAAATACGTTTTCAACATCTCCACGTTTGTCTGGCACGTCCTTGTCGGTCTTGCCGGACTGGGACTGATTGCCGGATTAGGACTTCTGATATGGGGGGTGATTCCGGCATTCAAGTCCTCAGTCCAAAAGGATTCCTATCCGCCGCTCGCAGTCGTGAGCGCCGAAGAAGTTGAGATCTCACTGAATCCACAAACAGCAAAGAAGGGTCAGCAAACCGAGAGACCCGCGCCTGCAACGCAAACGAAACAGCAAACAGAACAACCAATATCGTCCTCATTCGATGCTGAAGGTGAGAAGCTCTACAATGCCGTGCTGGATTCACTCCGTACACTACTGCCTGAAGCGAAGTTCGCATGGCATAGTCAAGGGTATTGGGAGTATCCGTATGGCGAGAACACCTACAACTATTCCAGGGACGAGCGCTATCGCAGATGGATAGTGCGCGAGTATGGTATCTACGATTTGCTGAATACCGTGTTCGACCGAACGGGAACGCAGACAAGCAGAGACAAGGCAACGTTGGTAAGCGCCTATCTTTCAATCATCCGGCAATTTCCGGATGAAGAGCGGCGCCGCGCACTCGATGCCGTTATGTGGGTAAGTAAAGAGAGTCAGTCCAAATCGTTGGCAAACACGCAGCTGCTTCAACGATCACTGCAACATTTTTTGAGCAAGCGACTCGCGGCGCTCACGCAATGCGCGGACTTCATCGCAAACAATCCGAATGATGGCGCTCCGTTCGTCGAGTACGTCGTCAGTGTTGTTGACACGTTCAAAGAAACGACTCGTCCCGAAATTCTCACCACGCTTCAGCGCAGCTACTATCAATACTTCAACAACAAACTCGAACGCCAGAAGGAATTGACGAATGCGTTCATCCAAATGACGTCACGGTTCGAGGAGAAGAAACAACCGACAGCGCTGGAAGCGTACTACAGGCTTTCGATGAACAGGAACGCCCAACGTGAACGCGACATCCGTGCCATTGATTACAAATATGAAGCGGAGCTTGCGAAAGTGGAAGCAGAACACCAACTCGCCAAAGCGAAAAAAGTTGAGCAGAGATTGTTGGGGTTGTATGGAGTTGGGAGCGCACTGGGAGCAATTGCTGTCATCGGGATTTTGTTGGTGTTGTTTTCGATTCAACGGTATGTAAAACTCATTGGCAACAAGCTGATGAGCGGTGGTTCGAATATTCCGGTTTCATAATGACGCGAGATTCCAGTGGGAAGTCTCGCCACGCTTTTAGGCAGTTGTTTCGATTTCGATACATTAGATGGACTCCCCTTGCAACGTAGAAGCACAGCAAGTGGAGTTCATCTACGCCGTGTGACGGGGGGTGATTACGAGGACGTCTTTAGGAGAAACTGAAAGGATTTTTTCCGCGGAGGGAGCAAGATGTTGAAATATACATATTGAGACGTTTTTTTTCTGCAAAGGGTACCAGATGTAACTAAATATAAATGACCGGCACGACATACCTATTGATACGATCTCATTTCAATCCTTTTTCTGGAGGCTACCCATGAAGATCTACCCATTCCTTTCCTCAAAGTACGTTTTTCTTCTTTGTTTCCTTTCTGCCTCGCAGCTTACGGCACAGAAGACAATGCCCCTCATTGATGTGACGGGCATATTTAGTGAGCGAGGCTTGACGGTCAGATGGTATGACGATGACCAGTCGAACTACGCTTCATATCATATCGAGTATTTGGTTTGGGGCGGCTCAACGGAAAAAGCTGCCGGCTCGTTGAGAGTTGCTTCGGGGGAGAAAAAGGAAATTGAAATTCCCGTTGACAACAATTGCGAACGAGTTGATGTCACTGTATCTGCCCACGCAAGCGATGGCAGAGTGTTGGCTCGATCCTACACAGAAAGAATAAAGAGAATTGTTGAAGCCCCATACACTTCTGCTCTTGCTGCACAACTGAACCTGACGTTGAACAGCTTTAGTTCGAGCAACTTTCCGCTGCTCTACAGTCAAGTCACAGTTGATACATCCGGAGTGACAGTGTTTGGTCTTCAAACAAACAATTTCAGAGCTTTTGAGAACGGTGTTCTTCAGACCGATCTTTTCGATGTAACGCCGCCATCCACAGGTGGGGGTGTCCGCATTGCAGATATCGTTTTCGTTATGGACAACAGCGGAAGCATGAGCGATGTGCAGGCGGCAGTGGTTGCGAACGTACGGCAGTTTGTTGACAGCCTCGTTGCGCGCGGGATTAACATGAGATTGGGTCTAGTAAGATTTGGTCAGACTGCGAATGGCGACTATGGCTACACCGGTAGTCCAATTGCCGAAGACAATGGTGTGACAACGTCTGATGTCAACTACTTCAAGAATACGGTTCTTGCAAGAAACATCTCATCCGGAGGTCAGGAACCGGGATTCCATGCTCTTATCGCGGCGACCCAACGATTCTCATATCGTCCAGGGGTTCAAAAGATCTTCATACTCATCACTGACGAAGACAATGATGTCGGTCCAGCTCCTTACAATTATTCTCTTGCACAAACAGTTGGTTTCCTCCAGAGCGCCTCGGCAGTAGTGTATGGACTTGTGAACCGTAACGATGGGACCTCGATTACGGACTACATTGCGACAGGGAGCGTTACGCAAGCAACGGGCGGCCGTGCTTTCCAGATCAGACAAGACCAAGTGACGACGATGTTGAACTACATCAACTTCCAGGCGGCAGCGCAATACACTGTTCGTTATAGGTCGAGCAACCCCGTTCTCGATGGCACAACTCGTATCGTTAAGTTTATCGTGAACGCATTCAGTCAAAGCGACACGGTGCAAACATCGTATGTCCCCGGCGCTGCCCCTTCCATTCAACGAACGACTGCGACACAGGCGCTCCATAATCAATCGTGGGCGGAAGGAACGTCGTTCACGATTGAAGCGGATATTGTTGATAACGTCGCGCCGCTTGTTCAGAGCGCACGTCTCTATTATCGTCGCACAGGCGATCCGAACTACTCTTCCGTTTCGATGACGCGACAAACGGGGAATGTTTATCGTGGGATAGTCCCTGGCAGTGCTGTGCGCACACCGGGGCTTGATTACTACATCACGGCGACTGACGGTCAGACAACATCGTCCGATCCTCGAACTGATCCGGCAAACAGTCCGTATCAGTTTGGGATTCTGCCGAATGTCGCGCCGGTGATAACGCATACGCCGGTGACAACTCTTACACCCGGCTCGCCGATTACGATCACTGCAACAATTGTTGACAACACCAACTCTCTTTCTGCTGCGCGCTTGTATTATCGTAAGACTGGACAACTTTTGTATCAACAGGTCGCGATGACGAGTACGGGAGGGAGTAACTACCAAGCGGCAATTCCTGCAAGCTATGTAACAACTGATGGCATTGACTATTACATCTACGCGGTCGATAATTTTGGGGTTAGCAGCACACATGGCACAACAGACAGGCCTCACAAGATTGAACCGGAATACATTCTGAAGCGGCCCTCGGGGATGGGAATTGAACCTTTCCAGTTGAACATACATGCATGGAGGTTTGACAATTCACGACCAAACATGTGGCCGCCTGGTTGGTGGAGTCAGTTCAACTATTGCCAGTACCCATACCCCCAAGGATGGTGTGGTACGCCTGCGAATGATTTTCCCGATTGGCCCCTGTTTGTGGAGGCCTTCGGTGAAGACCAATGCTACCTTAACCCTCCTCCTGGTGTCGTAATCTATGATCCCAGAGCTGTAGCGAAATGGTTTCTTTTGAAGAAAGACTGGGGAGGATCATGTTTTGGCTTTTCAACATCCTCACTGCTTTTCTTCGACAACAGGTTTTCCCTTGCAGACACCTTTGGGGTTACCACTTTGTACAATATCCAAGATGCTAACTTCAATGGAGGGCACAGCAGACGATTCATAAACCGTTACTTTCTCTATCAATTCACATTGTCTCGAACAACCCACACTCTGTTGCATAGATTCCTTCCATCGACATGGGCTCTCAATGACATAAAGAGAATGTTCTTGTCCTCCGATCGTGACAATCGGACACTGTCCATCTATGGTCGAAGCAGTGACGGAACCGCCATTGCGCATTCCATTGTTCCTTACAAAGTGACAACTGGTGACCCAGTTGACACGATTTTCGTTTACGACAATAACGCGCCAAATCAAACTCAAAGAATCACTGTGAACAAAGATGCGAATACCTGGAGCTATCCAGATGATCCCCGGTTTGGAGGTTCGGACGGTTTATTTCTCATGGATCAGATAAGTTCCTACACAAGTCATCCGGGTTTGCTAAAGAACAAGGGTGGCGACATCGCTTCACAATCAGACAACGGCCCGTTCGTTCAGTTTCTTAACACGAGCAACACCGACATAGTCCTAAAGAATCCGCAGGGGGACTCGCTCGGGTGCAAATCTCGCCGAGAGTTCATATCCATGCCAAATAGTATGCCCCTGATTCCCTTGACGGGTGTAGCACACCCCCCTGTGGGGTATATTGCACCAACGAACGATTACTCTTTCAGATTCTTCAACTGTACTGACACGACACTTAAAATAGCAGCCTTCCTTGATTCGGCTGTAGTCATTTTCCGTAGGGGAAAAGTCAGACCAACGGAAGTAGACAAGATTGTCATTGGCCGGGACCTGAAATCCTCTTCCATTTCAAACAGGGATTCGACTACGAAAACGTACGCACTCGAATACATAGTCTCTGAAGGTGACAGCTTCAAGACGCTTGCCATGAACCGGTATGGAATGTCATTTGCTGATTCTGTTCATCTCAGAATTGAGCGAAACGCCAATCTTGTAATCTACAACCGTGGAGGACTTACTAGCTTTGATTTGTTTCTTAAGTCGGCTTCGTTCCGCATTGAAACTGTTTTCGAGCACAACAATATCCAAGTCACACCAAACTCGAACTACAGTATTGAACCCAGTTGGCTTGACCTCTCAAAAAAACACGTGTCAATTCTCCGCGATCTCAATCTGGACGGTATTTGGGACGATACCCTCTTTGTGGACAATCAATACATTGGTGGATCACCTCCAACGCCGGGTCATCTTTCCAATCAGAACATCTACGCGTACCCGAACCCTTTCAATCCAGAAGCCGAGCAAGCTAAACTCCGCTTCAAGCTTGCCAAAGACGGCAACGTAACAATCACAGTCTACGACATATCCAATACGAAAGTCAAAGAGGTAATCTCCGCTGTGCCCATGTCAGTCGAGATAGAGCAGTCAATTACCTGGAACGGTCGCAACGAACGCGGCGACATCGTCGCCAACGGCGTCTACTTCTACATCATCGAATCAAGTTCAGGCGAACGAGCTGTTGGCAAGATCGCTGTGTTACGCTAATCGTGATCAAACTGAATGTGAATCAAGATGAAAAGGTGAAGCTATGAAAACTCAAAAGTTCTTTTCGTCGGTAATTCTGTTGTCAATGCTTTTTGTCTGCGAGGCTTTTGCTGCAAGCGGCGATGGCGGTCAGCCCGGGGCATTCCTTCGCCGAGGGGTCGGCGGCAGGGCGCTCGCTATGGGAAATGCGTATACGAGCATCTCAAACGACGCCAGCTCCATTTATTGGAATGCATCCGGGCTTTCACAAATGGAGAAAGTCGAGCTTCAAGCAATGTACTCCATTCTTACATTCGATAGGCAGCAACTCTTTGTCGGTGTGGGTGGGAGAATCTCTGATGCTTTCGCCCTCGGCGCCGGCTGGTACAAGTTCGGCGTCAGCGACATTGATGGAAGAGACAGAGCAGGAAACCCAACTCAGAAGTTCGATGACAGCGAGAATAGCTTCATGCTCGCGGCGGGCCTGCGCTTCGGCGATATTGCCGTGGGCGTCACAGGAAAATACCTCAGTCACTCGCTCGCCGACAAGTCAGCCACAGGTTTTGGGCTTGACTTGGGAGCAAGCGTTTCGCTTTTCGAACTGTTGAGCGTTGGGTTTGTGCTGCAAGATATTGGTGCGCAACTCAGTTGGAACACCAACAGTAACCTGAAGGAAACACTCCCTCTGACAACTCGTGGAGGGGTAGCCTTCGAACCTGATTTCATCCCAATTGTCCTCTCCACTGAAGTGGTGAAGATCGGGAAGGGTGACATCGCGTTCAAAGCTGGCGGTGAGTACAGAATTTTTGATTTCTTTGGTGTGCGCGCCGGATATGATGGTGAGAATGCCTCGTTTGGAGGTCTGGTCAGAGTTCCTGTCGAATCATTCGCAGTACAACTGGACTACGCCGCAACACATGATGGCTTGGAAGAGACGTTTGTTCACCATATAGCGTTGAGCATTTTCTTTTAGAACCGATTCATTCAATTCACAATATCAGGAGACATCATGAAAAGAATTATTCTCGTTTTCGCGTTTGCGATCAGCTTATGGTCCGGCTGCAAGAAGGATGAGGGCGGTGCAAACAATGGCAACCCACCGGCCGGCAGCAACTATTTTCCTTTCGTGCTCGGGAGGATGTGGCAATACAACGCGTCGGGCACATTGCCGAATGGATCAGTGGATCCGCGCTCGCTGCACACGATGACTGCGACAGTGTTCCAAATGGGTCAGAACATCGGAGGACAACCGAACGCGACAATCATCCGCGCGACTTACAACACTAACAGGTATACGGACAATCTTGTTTTCTATGCTGAACCGACGAAGTTGTGGACATACAATAGTCCGACAACTACCTCCTCATACACAAGTATGATCTATTGGCAGCCTGGTTTTGGGTATGCCATTACGAGCGCATTGAACAAGATTCAAAAATACTGGGTGTATGATTGGTTTAATTATCAGGGAGTGCCGTGTCAGATTACTCGTGCCCCTCTCAGTTCAATCGCGACCGCCAGAATCATCGCGCCTGATACGGTTGAGATTAGAGGAGTAGGTGTGGGTCAACGTTTCTTACTCTTGCAAGAGTAGGTTCGCCAACGGACACTATGACTGTAGCGATCATTGTCGGTAATGAAATACAAGCGTACGGACCTTCGACAACTCCGTGGATGCCCGTCTGGCAGGTTTCTTCCGCATCTACCGAACAGACTCTCTATTCGTGGGATAGTACCTTTGCCTTACGAAAACGAAACGGAACCCAACTTCGCGATAGGATCTCTTACCGACTCACAAGCAGATTTGTTGGGAACGAGACGGTAGCTGCTGCGGGTGGTTCAATCACCAGTGAGAAATACTCCGTGCAAATAACAATAACAGAAACCATTGACAGCTTGATTGGTTCCGCCACGTATCCCATGTACAATGGATACAGTCTACAGATGACGGGAAATCTATGGATTGCTAATGGTGTTGGTCCAGTGAAGGGGGACATTTCAGGTTTATCATTACCTGGCAGACGCGGACTCTACGGGCACGATGTATTTCTGTACAGTTATACTGGAGGAACCGGTTACGAGCAAATTTTCTTTAGTTCACCGCGCTTGAGCTACGACTACTACGAGGTTCCAGGTTTTCCGGGGTCTGAGTACCTATGGATTAATACGCAACCATTGTCGGCAGCAGGGTCATATTCATTCGTGCTCGCAGCAAAGAGCTTCTGAACCGTGCTTTCGGAAAAATTCATCGTCAAGTTACCGGCAGCGGTCGTTCAAGGAGCGACCGCTGTGCTTTTCTTCGCAATGCCTTTCGTTTCTCTCGCTCAGCCCGCAGACTCGCTCCACTTCCGCCTCGACACTGTGTTCGTGAATGAAGTGCGAGTCTCGGAGTTGAATTCGCCCCTCTTCGGTTCGCACGCATCAATACAATCAACGCCGGGCACACTTCAGGATCCGGCGCGCTACGTTATTCTCACTCCACAAGCTGTGGTGGTCTCCGACATTCAAGCAATTCCATCGCTTGCGGGTGACGAGCCTGATCGCATTCTGGTGACGCTGAATGGTTTTCCGTTGGTAATGCCATATCGGTTACTCGGAACATTCTCGCTCTTCAATTCCCTTTTCACAAAGGGAATTCACGTAAGCCATTCGGGCTACTCAGCGCAATACGGGTCGCGCTTCGCATCGGTAGTTGCAGTCGAAACGGAAAAGAACTACTCCGACGAAAGCGTCGCACAAGGAGAATTCACACTTCCTGTTTCGAGTATTGCGCTCGGGGTTCCGCTCAATGATTCAACTAAAACATATTTGCGGCTTGCCCTGAGAGCTTCACACATCCAAGCTGTCTCTCCGTTTGTCTCAGAGGCAACGCGTGAACGGTTGGAGTCGTTCATCCCGGTATTACGTGATGGTCAGTTTCTTCTCACAATGTCGCCGTTGCCGAATATGCAAATGAATCAATTAGGGATTTACTCGAACGAGCGAGGCTCGCTTCTCAATCTCAATAGGACGTTTGATTACACGTGGCAGAAGGTTTTTCTGGGAAACGAACTGTTGTTCCAATTGGGACCTTACACACTCCAAAACCGCTTGTCGTGGGCGCACGATGATGTTCTGCTTGCTACGGTATTTCCGCTTGAAATTGTGGGAGACAAGAGGTTTGCAACCGACGGCACATTCAATGTGTTGTGGTGGGACATCAGTCTTCACAACGACAAGGTTTTTGGATTCGAGAAAACGCTTGGTGTAAATGCAACATGGAATAGCTCGCGCCTGCAATTTGCATCGTTCTCAGATTGGCTGAACAAACGTTCGCCGACACGAAGCTCTTTCACTGATCTGGCGCTCTATGCCTCATCAACGTTCAGCATTGCCGAGGGAGCAAGGCTCAATGTTGGGTTGCGATTCAGTCACTATGGATTTGTCCAGACTTTCGATTTCGAGCCAAGGTTCAACTTTGAAACCACTTTGTGGAAGAATGCGAGATTGACACTTTCCCTCGGAAGATACTTGCAGCCTCCCTCAGATTTTCAACTTCTTCATGGCTTCTTGTCGTTTCTTGCGATGCCGGGGCAACCGCCGCGCTTACTGTTGGCAAGTGAGCAGAGGTCGGCGCTTGTGCCGGAGCAATCCGATGTGGGGGCGCTTACTCTGCGGCAAAGTTTTCACCTCGGCGCCGGCACGAACATGAGCGTTGCAGTGGATTGCTACTACAAGAACGAGCAGAACCTCATTCTTTCAGCCCGCTATCCTTCCGTGTTTACTCCGCTCGACTCGAACTCCTATGAACCCCGGCAAAAGTTCTCCGGGCACAAATATGGAGTTGGTGTTTCATTCAATATCGAGATGCCACGCAATCACGTCTCTTTCTCCGGTTCCCTTTTTTCTCATCGGAGTTCTCTGTTCGACATTGGCGGGAAACGGTGGTATCCAGCTGCGAACGATTTACCTTTCGCCCTGAAACTCATCGGCAAAGCTGAGTTTGATGGATGGAAAGTGTCGTTGGCGCTTCAGATGTATTCCGGCGCCCCAACCACGGAACAATATTATGAAGTGGGGCGAAATCTCTTCGGGGGGTATTTCTATTTTCCCTTGTGGAAAGATTTGAACTCTGCTCGCCTTCCTGCATATTCCCGGGTTGACCTCTCCGCAAGCAAGAGTTTTGAATTGAATGGTTGGCAGTTTATTCCATTTGCTGAAATCATCAACCTCCTGAATTCGAAGAACGTATCTCAGTTCACGTACGAGTTCTCGGAATTCAGTGACGAGCGGGTCGCTGCCTCGCCTGTGTACAACAGTTTTCCTCTGCTTCCAATGATTGGGCTGCGATTGAAGAGAGAGTGGTAGCACAATTCTTCACTTCACTTCGCGGAGTTTACCCTGAGCGCAGCCGAAGGGTTCAGCATTAAGTCTCCTCCTATTCAATATCTTCACAAACGACCGACTGCGCAATTCATCGAGCGTTAAGCCGGTGACGAGCCGTTGCAAATCTCATCCTTTTGTGTATCTTTCAAGTAAGATGCAACCCAATCCAATCAATATCAACCCTAACATTCAAGGCGGGTCGCCTGTCTTTCGGGGAACTCGTGTGCCTATCAGAGCGCTGTTTGATTACCTTGAAGCGGGCGATGATATTGACACCTTCCTTGATGATTTCCCTTCCGTGACCCGCGAGCAAGCTATTCAGTTGATTCATCTGGCAGAGAAACTCCTCGCATCCGCCAACACCTACAATGAAAATCCTGCTTGATGAGGATTTGCCGCGTCAACTCCGACGATTCTTCCCGGACCATGAAGTGTTCACCATTCAGTGGATGGGCTGGCAAGGCAAAGAGAATGGCGAACTGCTGTTGCTTATGGAGAAGGAGAACTTCGATGTCTTCCTGACAGCCGATAAGAATTTGCGCTATCAACAAAACCTCTCCGGCTCTCGCGTTGCTGTCATCCTTCTTCAAGTTTCTCGTCTTCGCATTGAAGAGTTAGAGCCTCTCGTGCCTGAAATCCTCCGCCGTCTCGATTTTGTTAAGCCCGGACAATTCTACGAGATTGGCAAGTAGAATCTGCGCGATGTTCACCCAACGCTCACGTCGTCGAGTGGCCGATGCTCGTAACACCCTTCGACTCCGTCCCAACAATAAGCATTGGGACTGCGCTCGGGGTGACTTTGCTCGCGACTCTACAAACTCTATGAACTCTATAATCTCTATGAACTCACCGAAGATTTCTATGTTCTGGATTCTTCACTCCGCTTCGCGGAGTTTACCCTGAGCCCTTCGGCTTCGCTCAGGGTTAACTTCGCCGAAGGGTTCAGAATGACAAGTCAATTCTGTTTTCTTCTTCCATTCAATATCTTCACAAACGAACGACTGCGCAATTCTTCAAGCGAGAGTCCAGCAGTGAGCACCTCTTCTTCGGTGATTGCTTTGCAGTTCATGCCGCGCAGGAAGTAATTCAGCAAGCCTTGTCCTGTTGCCGCGTCGTCAAACACATCGCCGATGAGCGTTGCTTGCGCAGCTTTCTCGACAAATGTTTTCAATCGCAGCGACGCGAGGTCGAGGCCTTCGATGAAAAACGAATACACCGCCGCGTAGCGCACACACAACTGCGCCGGATGCAAATCCCATCCTTGATAAAAGCCATGTTTGAGCGAGTGCATCGTGTCATCGAACGCAAGCTTCCATGCGCGGTGCACCGCCGCTTTGTTCTCCGCAATCTGTCTGGCGGTGAGCTTCTTCCCCTCTTTTGCGCGGTGCTGACCGACAGGCATGATGTTCGTTGCGCCATCGGAAATATTGATGCCCGTTTGTGCGAGCGCAACTTTCATCATGTGGCGCGCAAAATCGCACGCCGGGTGGCGCATGGTTTGATGCGCCGCAGTGATTTCGCAGAGCGCCGTGTAGTCGTACACGCCAAAGTGCGCTCCGGTTATTCGTCCCTCGCCCGCCGTAACCAACATCGGAATGTTCGACTCACCGCGTGCATTGAAAATAGATTGCGGCGTTTCAATCATCAACTCAAGCTTGAGCGAGCCGGAGACGAGCGGCGTCTTGTATTCGAGAATCTTGCACAATTCGACTACCGCTGTCACTTGCTGCGGAATAGTCACCTTCGGAATGGTAATAACGAAGTTTGGCGGAAGCTTGCCACCTGTTACTTGCGCAAGCATCGTGACAAAAATATCCATCGTGCGGACGCTTCGCGCCTTTAGTTCTTCAGTCAGCGGCTTGATGCGGATGCCGATGAAGGGCGGCAGCGTTCCTTCGCTCATTCCTTTTGCAATTTCTTTTGCTGTGGACTCTGCGTGTCCGTCTTCCTCCTCGTCAACACGGTTGCCGTAGCCGTCTTCGAAATCTATTCTGAAGTCTTCGACCGGCTCAGTCTCCAGCTTTTCGATGACGCGATTGTAGATTGTGTAGGTGAGCCATGCGCCACGGTTTTTTCTTTTCACTGCTTCGGGATTTTGTTTGAGTTGCCTTGTGAGTTGAGCGATTTGCGTTTTCGATTTCGGAAGCGATTCGTAACCATGCAGTTGAATTGCTCTCGCGAACTCAACGAATGTTAGCGCGTTTTCCAAAAGTGATTTCAATCCGACTTCGCCTAATGTTTTTGCGGTGTCGGATTTGAAGATTTGCGCCCCGCCGTACACGGTGTGAACGGCTTGGCGAGCGCCAGTGTCGCCTGGATAGCTTGCTGTGAACGCGTGGTTGGCTTCGCGAAGGTTTGCAGAGATGTTGCTCGTTGTTTCAGGGGTGAGTGAGTTCATAGAGTTCGTTGAGTTTATGAAGTTTGTAGAGTTGATGGTTCAAGGTTCAGGGTTCGACGTTAGTCATTCGACTTTTGTGTTTAGGATTTTTGATGTTGCGAAATTCGAGAGAACACACCCCGTCACGAATCGCTTCGCTCTCGTGACACCCCTCTCCGGAGGGGATTCTATGCTCGCCTTCGGCGAGCGGGCTCGCGCGAGGATTCCCCTCTTGAGAGGGGTGTCACGACGACCGAAGGGAGTTGTGACGGGGTGTGTCTTCGTGTGCGATTATCCACTCTTCAATCGTTTTCAAGACTTCGTCCATTCTGAATTTTACGTCAAGGTCGTCGAATCGCAGGAAGCGGACGCCGAGGCTTTCTATTTTCTGTTGACGCGCTGCGTCTTTCTGTTCACGGAAGATATGACTCACCCCATCAATTTCAATGGCAAGCATCAACTTCGGACAAAAGAAATCTACAACAAAATTGTCAATCGGTTTTTGACGATGAAAGTCGTAGCCGCGCATTTGCTTGCGCTTCAGTTGACTCCAGAGCAGTACTTCGGACAATGTGCTGTTGTTGCGAAGGTGTCGTGCTCGCTCTTTGAGTTTGGGATTGTATGGGAGAAACTTTGGCTTCATACGTTGATTTCGAGGTCCACACCCCTGTCATTCCGCTTTGCGGAATGACTGTCCCCTCTCAAGAGGGGATTATTGCTCTCGCCTTCGGCGAGCGGAATGTTCGATTCATCGCATTCACTCTTATTCACGCGCGTTAGGCATGCGGAAGGTGGCGCACGCTTTTTGCGCCAGTGCCGCAGTGCTTTTCTGCGGCACCGAGCCCCGCCAAAAGAAGGCGGGATAAACTCCGCGAGCCTGTAGCACGCCGACCCCCGTTGCGGCGTTTTTCCGCAACGGGGGGAACGCCCAATAAACGCATTTCGGATTTCGGATTGTTGATTGCGGATTTGCGATGACGCTTGATTTTTCTTCAATCCGAAATTGACAATCCGCATTCCGCAATCTCACCCGTCCTTCTCCAAATTCCCATCCCACAAATACTCCTTCGTCTCCGCAACGATTACTCGATTCAATACGATGAGTGAAATCAAATTCGGAATTGCCATCAGTCCGTTGGTGATGTCGGCGAGCGACCAGACCATCGGCAACGAGAGAACCGAACCGCCCATAACTGCGACGACCCACAACAATCGATACGGCGTAATGGCTTTCGGTCCAAGCAAATATTCGGCAGCCTTCTCACCGTAATACGACCAGCCCAGTATCGTGGAGAACACAAATGTCAGAAGTCCGACGGTGAGAATGATGGGACCGACAAACGGAATATCGGAGAACGCGGCTTTCGTCAAGGCAGCACCCCGCAAGCCGTTTATCCATTCTCCCGAATTGACGAGCACGAGTCCCGTCATCGCACAGACAACGACCGTGTCCCAAAACGTTCCGGTTGATGAGACGAGCGCTTGGCGAATTGGATTCTTCGTCTGCGCTGCCGCAGCGACAATCGGCGCGCTGCCGAGTCCTGATTCGTTCGAGAACAAGCCGCGGGCAACGCCGTAGCGAATTGCTTCTTTCATGCCTGCACCGAGGAAGCCGCCAATCATCGCTTGTCCCGTGAACGCAGATGTGCAGATGAGAGAAACTGTCGCGGGAACTTCCGAGTAGTTCATCGCGAGTAGAATCAAACAACCGAGCACATAGAAGATAGCCATGAACGGCACGAGCGCTTCGCACACTCTCGCAATGGATTTTATTCCGCCGAGTATGACAACTGCCGTCAGTACCGTCATTGCGAGTCCTGACATCCACGGGGCAATGTGGAATGTTTCATCAACCATTGAAGAAATGGAATTGGCTTGCACCATGTTTCCAATACCGAAAGCAGAGATTGCAGTGAACGCAGCAAAGACAACGCCGAGCCACTTTGCATTCATGCCGCGTTCGAGAACGTACATTGGTCCGCCAGCCATCATGCCGTCGGGCGTTTTCACTCGATACTTCACGGAAAGAAGCGCTTCGGCATACTTTGTCGCGATGCCAAACACTCCGGTCAACCACATCCACAACACGGCGCCCGGACCACCGGCGGCAATTGCAGTTGCGACGCCAACGATGTTTCCTGTTCCGATAGTCGCTGCGAGCGCCGTTGTGAGCGCACCGAATTGACTAACATCTCCTTCCCCTTCACTACCTCGCTGGAGAGAAATCTTTATCGCCTTGCCGATGTAGCGTTGGATGAATTTGAGTCGGAAGGTTAGGAAGACGTGAGTGCCGACAAGAAGAATAAGGAGCGGATAGCCCCAGACGAAATCGGCGGTATCGGCGAGAAGTTTCTCGAGTGATTGCATGATATTAGTTCTTAGAGTTTGTGGAGTTGAGAGTTTGTAGAGTTGGTTTCAGGTGTCAGGAGTTTTTC
>Ga0209514_10005055_pt1 | contig 17198 bp, 19 predicted proteins | sample Subgrocontami58m_FD_187452 | JGI IMG/M metagenome (GOLD analysis project Ga0209514, IMG submission 187452) | Subsurface groundwater microbial communities from S. Glens Falls, New York, USA - GMW37 contaminated, 5.8 m (SPAdes) (version 3) | ecosystem: Environmental > Aquatic > Deep subsurface >...
TGAAGTACTGGTCGAGCGGGTTGTCCAGCGCCACCAGCGCGCTCAGGGAGCGGGCGCCGCGCCGTCCGCTGCGGCCCGCCTGCTGCCACACGCTCGCGATGCTCCCCGGATAGCCGGTCAGCACCGTGGCGTCCAGGTCGCCGATGTCCACGCCCAGCTCCAGCGCGTTCGTCGCGGAGACGCCCAGGAGGTCGCCCTGGACGAGCGCCTTCTCTATGCGCCGCCGGTCCTCCGGCGTGTACCCCGCCCTGTAGGGCGAGATGCGCCCCGCAAGCGCTCTATCCGTTTCACGGAGACGCTCCCTGCTGTACACGTACAGCAATTCCGCCAGGCGGCGGGAGCGCGCGAACAGAATGGTGCGCGTCCCCGCTTTGACAAGCTCCGTAAAGAGCTGGGACGCCTCGGAGTTGGCGCTCCTGCGTGTCCCGCGCGCCTCGTTGACCAGAGGCGGGTTCCAGAAAACGAAGTCCTTGCCGCCATAGGGGGCGCCGTCCTCGTCAACCACCTGAAACGGCAGGCCGGTCAGCCGCTCGGCGTGTTCCCCCGGATTGGCGATGGTAGCCGACGACAGCACGAAGCGCGGCGACGCGCCGTAGAAGGCGCAGAGGCGGCGCAGGCGACGCAGCGTCAGCGCCACGTGAGAGCCGAAGACGCCCCTGTAGGTGTGCGCCTCGTCCACAACGACGTAGCGCAGGCGCCGCAGGAAGCGCGACCACGCCCGATGGTTCGGCAGAATGCCCGCGTGCAGCATGTCCGGGTTGGTGATGAGCACCTGAGCGCCCCGGCGCACCACCGCGCGTTCCTCAGACGGCGTATCGCCATCATAGGTCGCGGCGTGAACGGGGACGCCCGCCGCCGTGGTCAAGCCCTCGAAGGCTCGCAGCTGGTCCTGGGCCAGCGCCTTCGTGGGGAACAGGTAGAGGGCGCGCGCGCCCTTCTCGGCGAGCAGAGTTTCCAGCACGGGCAGGTTGTAGCAGAGGGTCTTCCCGCTGGCGGCCGGGGTGCAGACGACGACGTTCCGATTGCCACGCAACGCGTTGATGGCCCGCGCCTGGTGGACGTACAGGCGCGTTATCCCCAGCTTGTCCAGCGCGGCGCTCAGCGCGGACGGCAGGGGCGCGTCGAGGTCGGCGTACCTTGCGGCCCGTGGCGTCATCGCCTGAACGTGGGCCACCTGGTCCTTGTACCAGGGCTGGCGCTTTACGTGGGCCAGAAAGGCGGCTGTGTCCATACCGTTACTCGTCCTGCCCCGAAGGCCCTTCACTGCATGGCTGTGAAGATAGCGTCCACGCCGTCAACAATTGCCTTGGTCCAATTCTACAGACGCGGAGACGCGGACGCGACGAGGGGAGGACAGGGACGGCCAGCGGCATGGCAGGTGCACCGTACGAAAGAAGTCGCCGACTTCCGGGTGCGCTCGCCGCCCGCCAATGCAAAGCCCCCCTCCGTGAGGAGCGGGGCCGCATACGCATGAACCAGCCAGGTGCGCTGAGTAATCGCTAAGACGGCTTCATGGAGACGCAGGTCAGAGTACTCAGCACGCCGTCCACCTGGCGGATAGACCTGCGCAGGATGTCCGTCATTTCCTCTAGCCGCTCGATGCCCAGCTCCACCACGACATCGTACGGGCCAAGGACTTCATTGACTTCCTTCACGCTGGGGACGCTCACCATATGAGCGATGACCGCCTTCGTCTTGGCGGGCTCGGTTGTCAGCAGGACATACGCTTTGATTGCCATTGGCGTCTCCTTAGCGTTCGTTGTTGGCCGGCCTAAAGGCCCGCGTTCCGCTCGTCCGGGTCTCCGCGGCACGGCAGGCAGAGCAAGTGAATGTCGTCCCGCTCGTAATGCACGAACTCGCCTAAGGACGTGTTCATGGGGCGGGCACACTTGGGGCAGGAGTACCGGACGCGCTCGCCGTGCAGCTCGACGTTCAGGTCCGCGTACCAGAGGTGCACGGCCGCCATTGACAAACGGCCCACGGTATCACTCATCTCCCGATGCCGCTTCACCAGATCGCCCAGGTTGAGACCTGTGGGTGGCATAGCGCACCTCCTCACGAGCCGCCTGCTGAAAAAGCAGGACTAAAACATATAGTATAGCCCATTATAACAAACAAATCATGACGGCGACCCGCTTTCGCGGATGGTTTACGACGGCGTATGGCCCAAGATGCGCTTGGCCTCCTGCCACAGCGCCTCCTTCCGCTCCATCGGAAGCCCGGCGAAGTCCAGGCCGCGCTCCCGGCACAGGCGCTCCATGGTCGTGAACCGCTGATAGAAGCGCTCGTTGGCTTGCCGCAGAGCGGTCTCACTGTCGAAGCCGAGCCATCGGGCGATGTTCACCAGGGCGGTAAAGATGTCGCCCAGCTCGCTCTCCTGCTCGCCTTTATCCCGCGCCTCGCGGAACTCACGGACCTCCTCCTCCACCTTTGCAAGCACGCCCTGGACATCGTCCCAGTCGAACCCCGTCCGGGCGGCCCGCGCCTGCACCTCCTGGCTGTACGCCAGGGCGGGCATGGACTTTGGCACGCTGTCCAGAAGGGACTTCCCATCCGCTCGCTCCCGGCGCTTCAGGTCCTCCCATCGCGCGTACACCTCGCCCGCCGAGGCGACATGGGCGTCGCCGAAGACGTGCGGGTGTCGCCGGACCAGCTTGGCGCTGATGCCGCGCGCCACGTCGTCCATCGTGAACGCGCCGGACTCGTGGGCGATCTGGGCGTGAAAGACGATCTGCAGGAGCAAATCGCCCAGCTCCTCGGCGAGCTTGCGCGCGTCGCCGGAGTCCAGCGCCTCCAGCGCCTCGTAGCACTCCTCCAGCAGGTACTTGCGGAGCGATTGGTGGCTCTGCTCGCGGTCCCAGGGACACCCACCGGGGCCGCGCAGGCGGGCCATGATGCCGACCAGCGCCGTGAAGTTGGCCTCGCTGTCCGCTCCACTGAGGGGCGGCAGGTACAGGAACGCGCGCGTTGTCCCTGCGGTCTGCTCAACGACGTCCGCAAGGACGAGCGAGTGGACGCGCGGCGCGCCGCGCGTGGGGACGTAGACGAGGGTGACGCCGTGGTCGCGCGGGTAGCCGGCCAGCAGGCGATCCCGCAGGGCGGTCATGCCCTCCGCGGCAAGCGGGCCGAGCAGCGTGGGCACGTGAGGCCGAGGCTCCGCGCCCGGCCCGCACAGGAATAGTCCCGAGGACATGTCGAGGCCGAGCGATTCCGCGGCCCGTGCGGCGGCGCGCGTAGCGGCCACGGCGGGCGAGGAGGCCATGCTGGACTGTTTACGCACCATGCCCGACACGCTCCCTGGACTCGTGCTCACGGCGAGACCCGCACTCTTTTATCACGCAACCCTCACTCGAAGACGACATTCGCGGAGGCCGCGCCAGGTTGCAGGCTGGCGCGATGATTGGCGCAAGCTGTATTATAGGCAGGCATTCCTTGCATTGACAAGGAAAAGCCCGAGCCGGACTTTCGGCGAGAGAGGTGTCCATGACCAGCGCGCGGCCCATCCTTCGCAACGTCCTCGCCTGCGTTGTCGTCCTGCTCCTGCCGGCGCTCTTCATCACCACCAGCGTCCGGCTGGCCTTCACGTATCTCCCTCTATACCTGTACGGGTTCGAGCAGTACGGGGCCGCCGAGCGGACGCACATCACGCCCTCCGACCTGGAGCAGGTCGGACGCGACTTCATCGCGTTCTTCAACGGGGACGATCCCACGCTGCGCATTCGCGCCCGCGTCTCCGGCGTGGAGCGCCCCCTGTTCAGCGAGCGCGAGGTCGCACACATGCGGGACGTGCATGCGCTGGTGCGCGATTTCTTCCGCTGGCAGACCGCCACCCTGCTCGCCCTGGGCGTGTACGTCGTCGGCGGGTTCGCGCTGATGGGCAGGCGTTTCGCCCGCGAGCTGGGCTGGGCGCTCTTCTGGGGCGGCGCTCTGATGCTGGTGCTCGTCGGCACGTTCGCCGCGCTGGTGACGGTGGCGTTCTCGCAGATGTTCCTGCTGTTCCATCTGCTGAGCTTCAGCAATGACTTCTGGACGCTGGACCCTGCGCGCGACTACCTGATCATGCTGTTCCCCGCGGGCTTCTGGTTCGACTCCGCGCTGGCGCTGGGCGTGATGATAGCGGCGCAGGCCGCCGTGGCGGCAGGCGCGGGGGTTGCGCTGACGCGGGCGCAGAAGGCGCGTTTGCGCCGGTGGAAAGCGGTCGGCTGAAGACCAGCCTGGAAAAGAGCGGGGCCGGCTAAGCGGACTACCCGCCGACGCAATTGGCGCAGCCGTGCGGCGCGCAGGCGGGGCCGGCCTCGCCGTTCCCCATTGCGCAGGTCGGGGCGTCGCCGCTCTTGACGACGGTTGCGAAGAGAGACAGGACGCGGCGGCCCGTTTCGTGGCAGGTGGGGCAGAGGCATGACTCGGCGGACTGGCTCACCGGGCGCATGACCTCAAAGGTCACGCGGCATCCGGCGCAGAGGTACTCGTAGATAGGCACTGGCTAGACCTTCCTGCGGACACACTTGCCCTGGTACCACCGTCTGCGCATGGTCGGGCGACGAACCGTTTGAATGGTGACGTGCTTCTGGTACCCGTACCTGCAAATAGAACAAGTGACAAGACCATTGACAGTATCCAGCAGTTGCTCTTCCGGTGTCCGCTTGTCCTCAAATTCCATGTTGCACCAGGAACAGACGGCAAGCCTCTTCTGTAGCATTACGCCCTCCCAGGGTGACTAGGCCGATTGTAGCACCCGTCACAAGGCGTATTCAAGGTTTTGGGGTAGGACTTTCTTACGTTTTTGGGTAGGACTTTCTTACCAAGGTTGCCAGGGCACGCGAACCAGTGATGAAAACCTCGCCGAATGCGTCGGACCGTGCGTCTGTCAAATTCCGCCCGTGGGCGTCCGTCAAGCTGGCGCGGAGGTGAAATGATCGGCGAGGCCCTGGAACAAAGCTGGATTCCCGGGAGGTTCGCCGTCGAATTGATTTTTTCGGCTAGGGACACGCCACGATTGGTCTATAATATAAGTGAGGGGAGGAGAAAGAAACCACAAGGCACAACGGGGGTTCTTGAAAGGGGTTGGGAATCAAATGATGTACTTCTCCTTCGGAACCCGGGTCTTGGCCTCGACGGAAAAGGCCTGACGTCTCCTCTCGGAAGTTCCGGGCCTCAGCGAGGAGGCCTTCCGGGGCGAGCCAGGTAGCACCAAGAGGCGGAAGTTACCGCAAACGGGGTTGGGACCCGGGGAGCCTGTGAAGTGAACAGGCGACCTGCAAAGCGCGGCGCTCTCAGAGCGCGGCGCTTTATTTTTGCCCCCACGCACGGGGTCCGGAAACGAACCACGTGTGTTGTATGTTTCAGCTGTGACTCCAGGGATTTGGTCCGTTTTGACGAGCATGCCCCCTTGACAGCCGGACATTCGCTGAGTAATATCAGGCAAACCTTAATCCTCTCCGTCTGGTCATTCTGATTAACCCTTCCGCGTTTGTTGCGAAAACGGCCCGTTTTTCGACGCGTGCGAGCGGTGGACGACCAGCAACGGATTCTCACCCAGGCCAGGACGCAAGGCCAGCATTTTCAAAGGAGGCATCCTATGTTGTTTGGAGCCGATAAGACCAAAAGACGCGGCCTCGGGTCTCTGACCCTGGCCCTTATTCTGACGACGGCGGCATGCGCCCCGGCAGCGGCCCCCGCGCCTGCGGCGCCCTCAGCGCCCTCCGCGCCAGCGGCGGCGCCCACGACGGCGGCCGCGCCGGCGCCGACGAGCACTCCCCTCGTGCAGATCAGGCCTACACCCACGCAGGCGGCGGTCGCGCCCACGCCAACGCCTGTCGCCGGCGCCAAGTACGGGGGCGTCCTGACGGTCGTCAACTTCGACCCCCCATCCACCTTCGACATGCATCAGGGCGTACGTATAGACACGTCTGTCCCGTTCGCCAACGTGTACATCGGTCTGCTGCGGCTGAATCCGATGGACGACTCCAAAATCATCGGCCTCATGGCAAACAATTGGGAAGTCAGCAAGGACGCGAAGGTCTACACGTTCAAGCTGAACCCTGGAATCAGGTGGCATGACGGTCAGCCTCTCACCGCCGAGGACGTGGCGTGGAGCTTCAACCGCATGGCCTATCCTCCAAAGGGCGTGGTCAGTCCGCGCGGAGAGGCGTCCCTGCAGGGGCTGATAAAGGCCGAGGCCGTGGACGCTCAGACCGTGCGGATGACGCTCAAGGCGCCCAGGGCGTCGTTCCTGACCGCCGTGGCCACAGACTGGACGCCCGTCCTGGCGAAGCGCATCGTCGAGCCAAAGAACGGCAAGAACCTTGAGTTCAAAGAGATCATCGGGACCGGCCCGTTCAAGTTCAAGTCGTACACGCAGGACCTGAGCGTCGAGCTCGTCAAGAACAACGACTACTTCGTGAAGGGACGCCCGTTCCTTGACGCCATCACGGTCTACATCATCCCGGACGCCGGGACCGCATTCGCGGCCCTTCGGACCGGCCGCGCGCTCCTGGGCGGAGTCGGCTCGCGCTCCATCAGGCCCAGCGAGGCAAGACTCGTCGAGAGCGACCCCGAGCTGAGCAAGAAGATTGAGATCGAGCGTTACGCCTCCGTCACCAAGCTGGAAGTCGAGCTTAACATGACGAGGGACCCGTTCAAAGATGGCCGCATGAGGGAGGCCGTGCATCTGGCGCTCGACCGGCAGGCGGCCAACAGAGTCATGGAGATTGGCATCCTGGCCGGGTATATCAACCCCCGCACGAGCTGGGGCATCCCCGTAAAAGAGCTTGAGAAGCTGCCCGGGTACCGTCAGCCCAAGGACCAGGACATCGCCCGTGCGAAGCAACTGGTCAGCGATGCGGGCTACGCCAAGGGCCTGGACGTCGAACTGGTCTGCCGCGCCGGCGAGGACTGCGAGAAGTTCGCGCCGCTGGTCAAGTCCGATCTCGCGAAGATTGGTCTCAACGTGAAGCTCCGCCCTGTCCCAGCCAATGTGCAGGACGAGCTCAGCGCTAAGCGCGAACATACCATGCTCCTCAAACGGCAGGGAGCGGCGTTCGATGACCCCGACTCCGTCATGTTCGAGTCGTACCACAAGGACGGAATACGGAACGCGATGGGCCTGAACGATCCCCAGATCAATGAGTGGATCGAGACACAGACGACGCTGACGGACAACCAGGCGCGGTTCGACATGATCATGAAGATTCAGAAGAGGCTCCTGGAGCTCAATCCGTCTCCGGTCATGACCTGGCAGGACTACCTGCGGCCACGATGGCGCATCGTCAAGGGCTTCAAAAGCGGCCCGCTCTTCGCAGACGAGAACCTTGAGTATGCGTGGTTGGACAAATAGGGGACACACCACAACGCAGGTTTGTCTGAAGGACTGAGGGCCGGGGACCGGTTGCGGCGAGTTGCCGCGCGGCTCGGCCCTCAGTTTGCGCAGACGATCGCGTATTTTTTTGAGGTCGCATGCTCCGCTACCTGACGCGAAGGCTCCTCCTGTTCGTTCCGACTCTGTTCGGCGTCTCGCTCCTTATCTTCCTCCTGATGCGCGTGCTGCCGGGGGACGTGGCGTACGCCGTTCTGGCCGGGCCGAGCGGCGAGGGCATCGTGACGCCGGCGGCCCTGGAGACCGTGCGACAACGGCTGGGCCTGGACAAGCCTCTGCACGTGCAGTACATGGAATGGGTGACCGGCATGGCCCGTCTTGACTTCGGCAACTCGCTGCGGGACGGAAAGCCTGTCTGGGACAAGATCGTGCAGCGACTCCCCATCACCGTCGAACTCGCCATCCTGACGGCGGTCATCGGCACCGCCATCGCGATTCCCACGGGGACCATCTCCGCCGTTTACCAGGACTCGTTGCCGGACTACGTGCTGCGCATCATCACCATTATCGGGCTGGCCGCGCCCACATTCTGGATCGGCACGCTCGTACTCATCGGACTCGTCCGCTTCTTTGACTGGATGCCTCCCCTGACCTACGCACCTTTATGGGAGGACCCTCAGACGAACCTGCAGCAGATGATATGGCCGGCCGCGGGGCTGGGCTACCACCTGGCGGCGGTGGTCGCCCGAATGACGCGCTCCTCCATGCTGGAGGTCATGCGGCAGGACTACATCCGCACCGCATGGGCGAAGGGCCTGCGCGACAGGGTGGTCATCATCCGTCACGCGCTGCGCAACGCCATGCTTCCCGTCATCACCATCATCGGCCTGCAGTTCGCCGTGCTTCTCGGAGGGACCGTCATCATGGAAACGATCTTCTCCGTGCCGGGCATCGGGAGGTTGCTGGTGGACGGCATCCGCTTCCGCGACTACGCGACCGTGCAGGCCGGCATCGTGATGTTCGCCATCATCATTCTGATAGTCAACCTGGCCGTGGACGTGCTGTACGGATGGTTTGACCCGCGCGTGAGCTACAAGTAGAAATCCGTTTGTGAGTGACGGCCTGTGGATATCAGCCTCGCAAAGGCGCGGCGCAGGGACGCAGTCGGTTTTTCGCTGCGCACAGTCAAGGCGCTGGCGCAATTCAGCCGCGCCAAACCCCTCGGCGCTATCGGCGGGATCATCATGGTCCTTGCGCTGGGGGCCGCCGTGTTCGCATCATGGCTAGCGCCCTACGACCCCCTCGCGCTTGACACGACGCGCATCTTGATACCCCCCGGCAATCAGGGCTTCATCCTGGGCACGGACTTCCTTGGCCGGGACGTCCTGAGCAGGATTATCTTCGGCGCGCAGATTTCGCTCTACGTGGCCGTCGCGTCCGTCGTCATCGGCATCGCGACCGGCGCTTTGTTTGGCGGCGTGGCGGCCTATTTCGGCGGCAAGCTGGACCTGATCATCCAGCGCATTATGGACGCCGTGATGGCGTTCCCTACGCTGATTCTGGGTCTCGCCATCATGGCCGCCCTGCGGCAGGACATCAACAACGTGGTGCTGGCTATAGCGATCGTCTTCATGCCGAGGACGGCCCGCATGCTGCGCTCCGCAGTGCTCTCCATCAAGGAAAACCAGTACATAGACGCGGCCAGGGCCATCGGGTGCTCGGACGTCCGCATCATGCTGCAGCACATCGCGCCGAACGCCGCCGCCGTCGCTATCGTCATCGCCAGCGTGAACCTCGGCCTCGCCATGCTGATCGAGGGGTCGTTAAGCTTCCTGGGCATCGGCGTGCCGCCTCCGGCGCCCTCGTGGGGGAACATGGTGGCGGGCTCAGCCATCGAGTACGCCCAGCAGGCCCCGTTCCTGCCCTTGTTCCCCGGAATCGCGCTGACCCTGACCGTGTTCGGGTTCAACGTCCTGGGAGACGCCCTCAGAGATGTGCTGGACCCGCGGCTGAGGGCGCGCTAGGGCCGCGGAGCGCGCCGCACTTGACAGTGGCCCCCGGCGCGTGTAAAAGATGCATCGAGCTGGCAAGAGTTTCCGCCGGAACTCCGCTGTCATAGCGCACTCTGGCGCGGCCCTGTCCCACGCAATACCAGACGCGGCGATTCCAAGGAGGAATTGACATGCAGCAAAAGGCGGCGCAACCCAAGGGAGTGGAGGGCCTGATAACCGATGAGGCCCTTGAGGCGGCGAGGCGCCGCATCGGCATCGAGATGCCCCAGGACCGGCCCGGCTGGGAGTACGCGGACATAGACCCCGTCCGCAACTACACGGAGGGAATCGGCGACCTCAACCCGCTGTACCGGGATGTGGAGTACGCCCGGAAGACACGATGGGGAGACCTCATCGCGCACCCGACCATGATGACGCAGATGGGCGTGTCCAACAAGAAGAAACTCACGGCCGAGGAGCGCGATCGCGGACGCGGCGGCGGACTCGCCGGCGTGCACTCGTTCTACTCGGGAGACGACGTCGAGTGGTTCCGCCCCATCCTTCGCGGCGACCGCCTCACGGTGCGCGGCGGCCTGGCGAAGGTGGAGCCGAAGGGCAGCCGCATGACGGGCACGCGCGCGGTCCACATGACGACCGACCGCGTGTACCACAACCAGAAAGGCGAGCTTGTCGGCGTGCGCCACACCTTGCAGATCCGCGTGGAGCGGCACAACGCCCGTGAGGCGGGCAAGTACAAGGACATCCAGACTCAGACCTACACTCCGGAGGACATGGCGCGCATTGACGCCGACTACGCCAAAGAGGAGATACGCGGCGCCAACCCGCGCTATTGGGAGGATGTGGTGGTGGGACAGGAGCTGACGCCCGTCGTGAAGGGGCCGTGGACGGCGACGGCGTACATCGTGTTCTGCGAGGGCACCGGACACCGGAACGAGTTCCACCGCGCGCACAGCAGCGCCTACCAGTACCGCAAGCGCCACCCGAACGCGTTCCCCCTGACCAAGTACGGCTTCCCTGACGTCATCATGCGCGTGCACTGGGAACACGAGATGGCGCGGGAGACCGGCCTTCCGGCGTACTATGACTACGGCGGCGAGCGGATAGCCTGGCTCTCCCACGCCGCCACGGACTGGATGGGTGACGACGCCTTCCTGCGACGGCTGCGCGTCGAGTTCCGCCGCTTCTGCTTCTACGGCGACACGATGTGGATAAAGGGACGCGTCGCGAACAAGTACGTCGAGGAGGGGGAACACTTCGTCGAGCTGGACCTCTGGGCGGAGAACCAGCGCGGCGAGCTGACCGCGCCGGGGAAGGCGTGGGTGCTGCTGCCCTCGCGGACCGCAGGGCCGGTCAAGATACCCACGCGCATTCCAAACGATATCTCGCCCTACGCCTAGCCCGTTCCCGTACACGCGGCTGAGTCCCGCCAGCCTTCCGAAAGGCTGGCGGGACTCAGCCCCTTACGCTTGACCGAAGGAGTGCAGCACCATGCCTGAGTCACGACTGACCGACGAGGCTATCGCGCACCTGCTGAAGAGGAAAGGCAAGTACCGGGCGGTTATTCCCTGGAACAAAGTGACCAGTGAAGACGCCATCCGGCATTTCTCCCGCGCCCTCGGCGACGACAATCCGCTGTGGAACGACCCCGCGTACGCTGCGCGGACGCGCTGGGGCGGCGTCATCGCGCCGCCCGCCTACTTGGAGACGACACGGCGCGGCGGGGGCCTGCCCATGGGCCTGCCAGGGGTCGCGGGCGTGCAAATCTGGGACGAGTACGAGTGGTTCCGACCGGCGCGGCCCGGTGACGTCATCGTCCGGAAGGCCGGCTTGAAGGACTTCATCGCGCGCTCCAGTGAGCACGCGGGGCGCGCCTTCGACCAGATCATGGAATCCCTGCACATCAACCAGCGCGGAGAGGTCATCGCCATTCACCTGGGCGCGGTCCGCCGGTTCGAGAAGGGGAAGACGAAAGGCTCGTCAGGACAGCAGCGGTACGCGGACTGGAAACGGTGGGTGTACAGCCCTGAGGACCTGCGGCGCATCGATGAAGGGTACGCCGCTGAACGCCCGCGCGGACGCGAACCGAGGTACTGGGAGAACGTACAGGTAGGTGAAGAGCTTCCGCCCATACTCAAGGGCCCGCTCACGGTGACGGAGGTGATCGCCTGGTACTGCGGAGCGGGGGCGCCTCTGGCGCTGGCAAGCCGGTTGCGCTGGAAGTACTTCAGGGAGCACCCGGGCGCCAACATACCAGACCCGGAGACCAACGTCCCGGACGTGCCGGAGCGCATCCACTGGGAAACGGCGATGGGCCGCGCGTTCGGCGCGCCCGATCTCTTTGACGTGGGTGTCCAGCGAGTAGCATGGCTGACCCACGTGATGACCGACTGGATTGGGGACGACGGGTTCCTGCGCCGCCTGAAAGGCGAGTCGCGCCGCTTCAACCTGCACGGCGACACGTGCTGGGTGCGAGGCAAAGTGGTCGCGAAACGCAGAGCGGGCGAGGAGAACCTCGTGGACTGCGAGCTGTGGATAGAGAACCAGCGCGGCGAGCTTCTGATGCCCGGCACCGCCACGGCCAGCCTGCCGTCCCGCGAGCGGGGGCCGGTCGTCCTGCCGCCTCTGCCCACCTTCCCGCCGGATGTCGTCGGCTAGCGGTTCAGCCACCACACGCCCGCGTTCAGCATCGTGGCGTAGGTGACCCACAGCAGGTAGGGAACGAGCAGCAGACCAGCGATTGCATTAATCCGGCGGAAGCGCACGAGCGTCAGGAGAATAAGCACCCATAGCGCCAGAATATCGACGAGCGCCCAGTCGGGCCTCCGCAGGCCGAAGAAAACGAGCGACCACAGGAAGTTCAGAACGAGCTGAGCGCCGTACAGTCCAAGCGCCGCGCGCACACCGGGCGCGCCCCATCCCGCGCGCCAGACCAGCCACGATGCGACGCCCATCAGTACGTACAGGACCGTCCAGGCAGGCCCGAAGACCCAGCTCGGCGGAGTCCAGGCGGGCCGCTGGAGCGCCTGGTACCACGTTCCCACGCTTGACGCCGTCGCAATCCCGCCGATTCCCCCGACCAGCAGCGGAACGATGACGGCTACAGCGAGCGCGAGGAGATGACTCATACCACACCTCGCTGACTACTACCGGGGCGGCGTCGTGTTGGCCCGCACTACCAGCCAGACCAGCGTTATCATGACGGCGGCCACAATCAGAGCGGTCAAGGCGTCCTGGCCGTCAAAAGCCAATTGCATGGCTGCCGCCTCCGTTCCGTTCGTTCGCCGATGAAGTATTCGACTACTGGAAAAGGCCCTGCGGACTGTTTTGGACAAGCGTCGTCAGATCCGCCGCCCAGTCACGCGGGGTGATGCCGGTGGCCGGGTACATCAGATGCGCCTCGTTGTCCGTGGTGAACACATAGACCCCCGCGAAGTGCTCCACGAAGTAGTCCAGGTCGTCGGGCTTCAGCTTCTCGATCTGAGAGGCGGGGACTCCCAGAGGCGCCGAAATGCGCCCGATGTCCGCCGTGGTCCCTGTCAGGCCGATGAACGACGTATCGAAATTGTCCAGCCAGCGCCGCAGAGCGTCCGGCGTGTCGCGCTGCGGGTCCACGGTGACGAAAACGACGCGGACGTGCCGGGCATCCTCCCGCTTCATCTCGCGCACCGCTTGCGCCATGGTGTTCATGAACGTGGGGCACGTGTCCGGACAGTGCGAGTACCCGAAGAACACGACGGTCACGTACCCCTGGGTCTCGCTCTGGATGTTGAAAGGCTTCCCGGACGTATCGGTCAACGCAACGTCGGGTTTTGCGAACGCGGGGCGTACGACCCCGCCGTGAAGAGAGCCGACACTCGCACCGCGCGTAGCGCCTGTCCCGTATAGCGCGAGAATCCCCCCCAATACCGCCACAACCCCGGCAACGACAAACAGCTTCCAATAGCGCCGCATCTGGACCGCCCTCCCGATATACCGACTCATCTCACTATAGGACGGGAGGATGGGGGTTGCAATACGCGACATCCTCCCCAATAACGTCCGCGGGAGACGGCGCACATGGAAAGCCCGCGGAGGCGGGCAACGCGGACGCGACAGCCGTCGCCAGCATCAAGGCGACGCCTCGCTGTTCGCCGGCGCTCAACGCGAGGATGCTGGCGCGCGCAGACTACTTCTGCGGAACAGGCCGCGCCACGCCGGAGGTCAGGCCCTTCACCACCAGAGGGTACAGCGCGTCCGCCGCCTTCTTCACCTCGTCTTCCGTGCCGCGGTTATAGACGAGCTGGGAGACGACGGCGACGGGCAACTCGGGCATCCCCATGACCTTCGCCTGGGCATGCGCCGCCCTCTCGAAGACGTCATGGGCGAGGGTGACGGTCGGCACACCGCGCCGCTCCATCTGGACCGCATCGTGCACACTGCACGACGTGCAGCCGCCTCAGAGCGCGACGCCGTTGATGACCACGTCCGCCGTCTTGACGATCTCCTCGAACGTCTCCTTGCCGTGGCGGAACGGCGAGGCGATGTTGTCCGTCCGCACGTAGCGGATGTCGGCGAACTTGTATTCCTTCTCCAGGCGCTCCCTCCACGCGCGGAAGATGCGGTTCATCCCTGGCACGCTCTTCTCCACGTGGCCGCGGCCATCCACGAACCACAGCACCTTGCCGTTGAGGTCAGCAGGGCGCGGCGCCAGCTTGCTCTCCGGGTGCGCCGCCTCGCCCGCGGGGTCCAGGACTCGAAGCTTCATCATAGCGATATGCCTCCTCCGACTACTTGGGGAACGTGATGGGCCGTGTGACCGCGTACGCGCCGAAGTTGCCCCAGCCGTGGCAGACGGAGTTCCAGGGCAGGCTCATGCCGCCCGTGACGGTGATCAGGATGTTCTCCTCGCGCTCGACGATGGGCACCATCGTGTCCGGGCTCGTCTGGTCAACCCACGGCGCATAGTCGCGCCACGTGTCGTTGCCCACGGAAGGATTGTAGAGGCCGTCGCGGATGAGGTCACCGAGCCGGTTGCGCGCCTGGTCGAACAGGAACCGGCGCACCGTTTCCTTGGTGTACTTCGCCTGGTGCAGATGGGCCACCGTGCGCGGGCCGAAGGTGACGAGCACCTGGCCCATGAAGTGGTAATTGTTGGAGCCTGGAGTCGCCATTGCTCTGGCGATGAAGCGCAGCGCGCGCTCCGGGCCGGGGTTGCCCTCGCGGCCCACGGCGGTGAGCGTCAGGACGTTGCGCGGCGCCTCGCAGCCAAACACGGTGACGGTGCTCTGGCTGGCGGGGTAGCCCCACTCGATGTTCAGCTTCGTCCAGGGGTTCTCCTCCGGGTCAGGGTTCTCCGCGACACAGAAGGAGTACTTGCCGGGATGCCCCAGGTGTGTCATGTCCGTCTGGCCCGGGCGCGCCGCGCCGAGGTTCCACAGGATGAGCCGCACGGCGCGGCCCACGGCGGCGTTGGCCCGGGAGAAGCCCCCGAAGGCGTTTTCCTTGTAGTGGAAGCCGAGCTGCTTGACCGCCGGGCCGCTGACAATGACCAGAGGCGTGACGGGGTTGGTGGTGTCCTGTACCCCTTTGAGGTTGAAGTGCTCCTTGTCCTGCTCGCACAGCATGCACTCAAGCGCGGCGAGAACGACGGGGAAGTGCTCGGGCGCGCAGCCCGCCATGACGGCCTGGATGGCGACCTTCTCCACCGTGGCCTTGCCCTGCAGGGGCGGAATCAGGCCGAGCAGCTCGTCCGGCTTGCGCCTCACATACTCGACCATCGCGCGGACGCGCTCCTCCGTGGGTGGCGCCACCGGCAGGCCGTCGGTCCACCCGTTCTTGTACGCCTGCTCCATCCAGTCCCAGGCGTCGTCGAATTCAAGCACCCTTGCTGCGGTCTGGCCAGCGGCCATGGGAGCCTCCTGTGCGGACTTGTTAACTCTGCGGGGCATTATAGTCCACCGCGAATGGCCGGACAACCGTGCAGACATGAGAGCATCTGCGTGTCTGCGCCAGAGAGCGGATAGCTTGGGAAGGTGTCACCAGAAACGCGGGGAAACCTGGCCGGTCCTGTTCATGTACGACCGGTATTCACTCCCAAACTGCTGAAGCATCATGCGTTCCTCGCGCGGGACGCGCAGAAAATACAGGGGAACGAAGACCGCCAAGCTGACCGGTCCGGCGATCCAGTTGTGAACCAGGAGCGCCTGGGCGATTCCCCAGAGCAAGTGGGCGGCATACATCGGATGACGCATGTGCTGATAGACCCCGTGCGTCACCAAGACGTGCCGCTGCTTCACCTCCACGGTCGAGGAGAAGTTGGCCCCCAGAGCGACGTGCGACCGCCACAGCAGCCAGAGGCAGACCGCAAAGACCGCGACGCCGGCCCATCCCGCCGCAAGCGGCAGCTTGTAGTCCTCGAAGTCCAGCGCGGGCGTCAGCATATGCGCCAGCGGCACGAGTATCGCCACTCCCCAGAGCGATGCGAGCAGCCCCACTACGAAGCCCTCTTGACGATATATGGCCGCTCTGTTCTGGCGATATTTGATGCCGTACCATCCGCGGATGAACGCTCCCACGGTCAGGCCGACCAGATATGCGACCTGGAAAACACCATCCATGAGAGGCCTTCCTTTTCAACCGGATTTTGACCGAGGACGTTAAGGGAATCAGTCGTCCAGCGCCGCTTCTATCTCCTCGCGCACGCTCGCGTCCGCCTCGCTCGCCAGCGCCGCCCGCAGCGCGGCCTCCGCGTCCGGCCCGCCGATGCGCCCCAGCGCCCAGGCGGCGTGTCCGCGCACCAGTGGCTCGCTGTCCAGCCGCAGCGCGCGGACCAGCGCGGGCGTCGCCGCGGGGTCGCCGATGTTGCCGAGCGCCACGCAGACGTTACGCGCCAGCCCGCGACGCTTCGCCCGCGTGACCGCCGTCCCACGGAACCGCGCCGCGAACTCCTCCTCGATCAGCGCCAGCAGAGGCAGAAGCTCCGGTAGAGCGCGGTCCACGGCGGGCGCCGCGAAATAGGACGTCGTCGCATGGCGGGCCGAGCGGTTCACAGGGCAGACCTCCTGGCAGATGTCGCAGCCGAACACCCACGTGCCGATGAGGGGCCGCAGCTCGCGCGGGATGGCTCCCCTGCATTCGATGGTCAGGTAGGAGATGCAGCGGCGATTGTCCAGGGTGTAGGGCGTGAGCGCGCCCGTCGGACAGGCGGGGATGCAGGCGGCGCAGCGCCCGCAGCTCTTGCGCAAAGGCGCGTCCGGCTCCAGCTCCAGGTCGGTGATGACCGACGCCAGGAACACCCACGACCCCAGCTCGCGCGTCAGCACGTTGGTGTTCTTGCCATACCAGCCGATGCCCGCCCGCGCGGCGACGGCGCGCTCCGCGAGGGGGCTGGTGTCCACGAAGAGCCGCGCACGCACGGGCCGCCCCGCGATGTCCGGCAGTGTGCCGACGAACGCCCTGAGCTTCTTGTGCAGCACGGCGTGGTAGTCGCGGCCCCATGCGTAGCGGGCCACCTTTCCACGCGGGGCGTCGTGGCCGTCCTGTATGGGAAACGCGCCGGTGTAGTAGCCAGCGGCGAGCGCGATAACTGAGCGGGCATCCGGCAGAAGCTCCCGCGGGCGGCAGGCGAGCCGGGCGCGGGCTTCGGTGAACCACGGCAGGCCGTCCATCATGCCCGATCGCACGCGCGCGACCGTCGCCGCTTCCTCGCGCTCGAACGGCTCGGCGGTGGTCACGCCCGCCAGGTCGAAGCCGACCTCACGGGCGAGGGCCTTGACGCGGGCGGTCAGCGAGTCAGGCATGGCGAACTCCCTTTGACCCAGTATAGCCAAACGCGAGAGGCTCATGCAGAGCAGATGCACACGCCTCACCCCCTTGGTCCCCCTCTCCCGTGG
>Ga0209514_10005058_pt1 | contig 17192 bp, 13 predicted proteins | sample Subgrocontami58m_FD_187452 | JGI IMG/M metagenome (GOLD analysis project Ga0209514, IMG submission 187452) | Subsurface groundwater microbial communities from S. Glens Falls, New York, USA - GMW37 contaminated, 5.8 m (SPAdes) (version 3) | ecosystem: Environmental > Aquatic > Deep subsurface >...
CGACTACATCCCGCTTTTTTTCGTCATAACGCACTATAACCCCCTCACCGACATCCAACCCTACAGCTTTCCCGGGTTCGCCGATGCTTATATAGAGTACATCAGCCTCTTTGTCGTATTCCCAGTTAAGCAATTATTTTCCCCTTATCATGTAAGATGATTCTACTACCTGATAGGATAACCGGTCAATGTGCGGGACAATTGTTTCTGGTGCAACTTTCGTCTATAATACCCCCGTATCAAGTCCAGGTTCGATTAAGTTTCAGTAACCAGGAGGACAGAATGGAATACCAAACGATTTTGACCCGCGTGGAAGGTGCGGTATCCACTATTACGATGAACAGGCCCGACAGGAAGAACGCCCTCACTATGCAAATGATCTCGGAATTGCATGATGCGGTAATGCGTGCAGCGGCAGACGATGATATCCGCGTGGTTATCCTGACCGGCGCCGGAGATGCGTTTTGCTCCGGCGCTGACTTCCGCTACCGGGAGCTTAAGGCCGGCAAGGTAACCACCGACAACGCCGAGGAGCTTCGGCCTTTGATAAACGGCATGAAACGGGGCAAGTTATCCCATGAGCTAACAGATACTATTATGACTTTACACGGCATGGGTAAGCCTACTATCTCAATGGTGCCAGGGGATGCTGTCGGTGCGGGCTTTGACCTGGCCCTGGCCTGCGATATCCGTATGGGGTCGCCAAAAACCCGCTTTATGGTAGGTTTTACCAGAATCGGTCTTCCTCCCGATACGGGCACGGCCTGGTTCTTGCCTCGTATTGTAGGAGTTAACCAGGCTGTCGAAATAATACTTACAGGGGATTTTGTCTCAGGTGAAGAAGCCTTCCGGCTGGGGATTCTTAATCATCTGGTGTCCCACGACAAACTGGCAACCGAGACTTTCGCCCTGGCCCAAAAGCTGGCCCGTGGTGCGCCCGTTGCTCACAGGCTGGCAAAAAAACTGATTTATGATGGTCTCAGCCACGATCTGCCGGCGGCCCTGGATGATGCAATGGCTTACGTTACTATCGGGCTGGGGACATCAGACCATCACGAAGGTATCGCCGCCTTTGCCGAAAAAAGGCCGCCTGTTTTTAAAGATAAATAGTGGAAAGGATAATTAATGGCTTTTTCGACTATCCTTTTTAGTAAAAAAGATCATATCGCTGTGCTCACTTTCAACCGTCCTCAAAAGCTCAATGCCGGAAATGAGCTTATGTGGGGCGAAACAGTAACAGCCCTTGAGGATGCTGCTGCTGATAACGACATCCGTGTTCTGGTCGTTACGGGGACCGGGCGTGCCTTCTGCGTTGGCGCTGATTTGAGCAGCGGCCCTGGCGGGGAGCAGATTGTAGAACGCCATAATCCCCTCGCCCTTCAAGCGGGTTTACGCTCCGGCCCCCAGCAAATAACCCGTCTGCTGCATAACATGGAGAAGCCAACTATTGCGATGGTAAACGGCGATGCCGTAGGCGCAGGTTTCGATTTCGCTCTGGCCTGCGATATCAGGTTTGGCTCGGAGAAAACCCGCTTTATGGTGGCCTTCACCCGGTTGGGCCTTGTGCCGGGAGCGGGAGGTGCCTGGCTGATGCCACGGGTCATGGGGATGTCCAAAGCCGCCCAGTATATCTTTAGCGCCGATTTCATATCCGGGATAGAAGCCTCCAAACTGGGTATCCTTAATGAACTCTTTCCTCACGATAGCCTGGAGGAGGAAAGCATGGCTTTTGCACGGCGGCTGGCCCGGAATGCTCCGGTATCGCTTCGCCTCTCTAAGATGCTATTGCGCAAGGCCCAGGAAACCGACCTGGATACCCTTTTAGAGCTTACCGCAGCCTGTCAAGCCATCTGTATCAGCACCGAGGATAACAGGGAGGGTGTAGCTGCCTTCAGAGAGAAACGGGAGCCGGTATTCAAGGGTAAATAATGAAGGGCAATTCATGAATTGCCCCTGCGGAGAGGAGAATCTAAATGGAATTTAAAACTCTATTGTTAAAAAAAGAGAATAACATCGCCACTTTAACATTGAACCGCCCGGAGCGCCTGAATGCCATCAACGCCCAGATGATGGAGGAGTTACCCTGTGCCCTATACGAGATTGCCCAGGATAAAGACCTCAGAGTAATGATATTGACTGGCGCCGGCAGGGCCTTTTGCGCCGGGGGGGACATCAGCCAGCCCACCGACTCCAGCGGGTTTGGCACTACGGTGCAGGAGATTAGCCATGGATTACGGCGGGTTTACCGGGATACTACTCTTCAGTTACACAATCTTGAAATACCGACGATAGCTATGGTAAACGGCGTCGCCAGCGGTTGGGGCTTTGACCTGGCCCTGGCCTGTGACCTGAGGATCGGCTCGGATAAAGCTCGCTTTATGGTAGCTTTTACACGGGTAGGCCTGACGCCAGCTACGGGTGGTGTCTGGCTTATGCCCCGGATTATGGGGATAGCCAAAGCTGCCGAACTTATCTTCACCGCTGATTTCCTGGAAGCGGCGGAGGCTCAACGCCTGGGCGTGCTGAACCGGGTAGTGCCGGCAGCGGATTTGGAAAAGGAGGCGAAAGAGTTAGCCCGAAAGATAGCCAACGGGCCTCCCATCGCCATACGGCTAGCCAAGATGCAACTCTACCGCGGTATGCATACCGAAATGGATGCTGCTTTCGATACTGCTGCCGCCTGCCAGGCCATCTGCATGACCTCGGAAGACCACAAAGAGGCCGTAGCGGCCTTTGGGCAGAAAAGGGAGCCAATTTTCAAAGGTAAATAGGATTTAAGAGTAATTACTATACCCCAGGTTATGGTCATTGACTATTTATGTTAATAGATGAGCGTAGTTGATAAAATCACTTCTCCCTTGAGGGGAGAAGGTTAGAGCCTGCCCTGAGCAAAGCGAACGGGATGAGGGTGAATCCCCTCACCTTAGTCCTCTCCCGCATAGGGGAGAGTGGGGTGCGCTGCTCATTGAACCGCTGCGAGTGCAAGTGTAACTTTATTTGGCTAATGACCATAAACGTGGGTTATCTCGTTTTCAGCCAATAATCGCTGTAGCTTCCACCTCTATGCGCATCTCAGGCATCGCCAGGGCGCTGATTTGAACAGCGGTTGATGTTGGAAAATGCTTACCGAAGTATTTCCGGTAGGCATTTCCTATTTTATCCAAATCATGAATATCAACCAGGAAATAGTTCAGCCTGACCACATCGGTCATTTTAGCTCCCGCTGCCTCAAGGATGTGTTGAAGATTTGCGAAAGCCATATCTATCTGGGCCTCGATACCGCCGGGTACAACGTTACCGTTTATATCTATGCCTCCCTGTCCGGCTAAATAGATTGTATTCCCTGCTTTTATAGCCTGGGAGAAGCCTCTAGCTTTGTGGACATTACCAGGTGCGATAACTTCTTTGGGCATACCTTTATACCTCCAACTATGATGTCAGAGAATATAACAGGAAACATTCTTAAAGGCAAGCCTTTCGCATACTTGACAGGGTCTATGCATTATCATTCCTCTAAAATAGGCGCTCTCATGTCATCCTGTCCGAGCGGGTATCGGACTCCGATGTTTTACTCGGAGGAGGCATCACGAGTTATCGGGACGACGAAGGATCTCAGGGCGGAAGGGAGTTTTTTGCAGTTGACTTGCCCTACCCTGAGATGCTTCGCTATGCTCCAGCATGACAAATGGTGTGGCCTTTTCCACGCAGGATTCTCTAATAATGCAAAGACCCTGCATACTTGACGGTTAAAGAACAAAGTATTATCATCTCCAAACAGTGACATACTAGACAGGATTCAAATCCTGACTAAAAGTGGGCAAAGCTGGGATTAGGGTAATTCACTATTGCTCGCATTAAAGGGAACCAATCGAATATTGTCAAAATAAGGAGAAAAACAATGGAAGGTATGCCACCTTATCCTCAGGCACTACAAAGAAAATATCAGCGAAACGGATGGTGGATAAACATGACCATCGTCCAGGCCTTTGACCGCACCTGTGATATTTATCCGGAAAAAGAGGCGGTCGTGGAGGGCCAACACCGGCTTACCTTTTTGCAGCTACAGGAAAAGACACAAGAGGCAGCCAGAGCATTTGCCAGTGTAGGAATAGGTAATGGCGATAGTGTGCTTTTACAGGTGCCAAACTGGATCGAGGCAATTTACATCTACATGGGCCTGCAACGGGTTGGGGCTGTGCCTGTTATGTGTCTCCCCAGGCATGGACAACGAGAGCTTGAACGATTCTGTGAATTGACCCAGGCCAAGGCATGGATAGGCGCCACCAGCTTCGGAAAGACAGATTATATGCCTATGGTCAAAGGTGTCAAGGAGAAATTCCATTCTCTGGAGCAGGCTATTGTAGTCAGGAGTGAGGCGCCGACAGGAATGGTATCTTTCTCCCGGTTGATGGAAGATTGCCAGAAGGGTGGCAGGCTTAATAAGCAAAAATACAAAACACCGACCGACCCAAATGAGGTATTGCATTTGGCTCCCACCGGGGGCACAACCGGTTTACCAAAACTCGTGCCTAAAACCCATAATAATCACCTGAGTAAGTCCGTGTATTTTGCTAAATCGCTGGAGTTAGGCCCCAGGGAAGTGAATCTGACGTTTTCTCCCTTGAATCACGATGCTATTCACTTGCTAAACTATAGCTTGATGGCTTTAATGGGCCAGAAAATGGTTATGTGTCCATCTACACGCATGGAAGATATTGTAGAGAATATAGCCAGGGAACGGGTAACCTATAGCTTTTTTGTCCCTGCCCTGCTAACCGATTTTCTCCACATGCCAGACCTGGAAAAATACGACCTGTCATCCCTTAAGACGCTCAATACGGGTGGCGCCCACTGCCCGGCGGAGCTGGCGAAACTGGCTATGACAACGTTGGGTAAGCTTAAATGCCGTTTCCATAGCTGCTATGGCATGACCGAAGGCGCAGGTACAGCCACACGCCATGGCGATCCCGAGGATGTGATGACCTGGACAGTTGGCAAAGCAATTTGCCCCTACGACGAGTACAGGGCGGTGGATGAATCAGGTGCAGCCGTACCTGCCGGACAGGACGGTGAATTAGCCGCAAAGGGGCCTTGCATTGTCAGCGGCTATTTTAAATCTGATGAAGAAAATCAAAAGGTTTTTACACCAGATGGCTTCTTCCGTACCGGTGACCTGGTAAAGTTTGATAAGCGCGGCAACATGATTATCACCGGCAGGAAGAAAGATGTTATAAACCGCGGTGGTGAGAAGGTCAGCGCCTACGAGGTGGAGGAGATGTTGCATGCCTTCCCCGGCGTATTACGGGCTGCCGTTATCGGTATGCCTGACGCCAGGCTGGGTGAGCGCATATGCGCTTACATTCAACCAAAAGATAATAAAACATTAAATAACGCTGAAATACTGGCCTTTCTGAAGGAAAAAGGGGCCTCGTTTTTGCTTTTGCCGGAGAGGATAGAGATGGTCCCGTCGCTTCCGTTGACGGCTATGGATAAAGTAGATAAACAAAAGTTGAAAGAGGACATTTCTCAAAAGCTGCGTGCCGAGGGAAAAATACCGTAATGGATTCTCTTGATGGTGGGATCAGGGATTTTTGTCCAGGTCTCGCAAATAACCTCTGATGGACGGACCGAACTCGGGGTGCTCAAGGGCAAGAGAAATGGTTGCTTTCAGCCAGCCTAATGGGATGCCAGTATCGTAGCGGACGCCCTGATATTCATAAGCATAAACAGGCTGCTCTTTTAGCAATTGCTTCAGCCCATCGGTAAGTTGGATCTCGCCGTTTTTACCCGGGGAGGTCTGTTCCAGGGCGCCGAATATTTCAGGAGTAAGAATATAACGTCCCATAATGGCCAGTTTGGAAGGGGCTTCTTCAATCGGTGGTTTTTCTACCAGGTCCAGCACCTGATAGATCCGTTCCGATAGCTTTTGTGGCAGAATGATACCATATCTTTGGGTATCTTCGCGGCTGACCTGTTCAATTGCCAGGATGCTCCCCTGAAACTGGTTATATACCTCCAGCATCTGCTGCATTACAGGCGGAGAGCTGATAAACACATCATCGGGCAAGAATAGGGCAAAGGGTTCATCACCTACCAGCCTGCGGGCGGTGAGCACGGCATGGCCCAGTCCCAGAGACTCCTTCTGCCGGATGTAACAGATGTCAGCGTGGTCACAGATATGCCGCACCCTTTCCAGCAATCCGTGTTGGCCCCGCTGCTCCAGAAAGTGTTCAAGGGCCGGAGAACGGTCAAAGTAGTCCTCGATAGCCTGCTTGTTGGCGGCGGTTACCAGGATTATCTGCTCGATGCCTGCATTCAGGGCCTCCTCAACCGCATACTGGATGATGGGGCGGTCCACCAATGGCAGCATCTCCTTGGGCTGGGCCTTGGTGGTGGGGAGGAAACGGGTGCCCCAGCCTGCGGCGGTTATAACCGCTTTACGTATTTTAGCCATGAATCTTTGATTAACTCTTTCATATCGCCTAAGAAATTATCTCAAAATACGGGCGAAGAACCACTGAGGTCTTTGCGGTTGGTTGAACCTTATTTTGCCTATCAAATCCATTTTAAGATAGTTTCTAAGTAATTACGCTAACATGTGAATAGATTGAAATCATTATAAATTATATTGCTCCAACTGTCAGGCTACCACCGAAGCCGGCTCCGGCGCGGCTGCTTTTAAAGCCTCTTTGAGCACCTGGTCTATCTGTTCAACGAATATAAACTTCATCTCCTGCCGGACCTGCTGGGGCACCTCTTCCAGGTCTTTCTCGTTTTCCTTGGGCATAATAACCTTGCGGATACCCGCCCGGTGCGCTGCCAGGACCTTCTCTTTTATGCCACCGACAGGCATTACCTTACCCCGCAGGGTTATTTCACCGGTCATTGCAATCTGTTTGCTAACTGGCCGCCGTGTTAATGCTGAGATCAGGGCAGTAGCCATAGTGACACCGGCTGATGGGCCGTCTTTGGGGACTCCTCCTGCGGGCACATGGATATGCACATCGCGTTTTTCGTAAAAGTGCTCATCAGAGCCAAACTTCAACGCTCTAGAGCGGGCGAACGTGAGGGCAGCCCGGGCCGATTCCTGCATTACATCCCCCAGCTTACCGGTGAGGATGAGGTTGCCCCTGCCGGCTACCAGACTGGCTTCTACAAAAAGAATGTCTCCACCCATTGGGGTCCACGCCAACCCGGTGGCTACTCCAATCTCATCGTCGCCCGCCGCTGCTTTCTCATAGTGAAATTGAGGCTGCCCCAGGAACTCCTGCAGGTTATCGGGGGTGACGCGAGCGGTCTCTTTGCCATCCTGGGCAACCTTTCGCGCCACTTTCCGGCAGATAGTGCCAATCTCGCGCTCCAGGTTGCGCACGCCAGCCTCCCGGGTATAGTTGTTGATTATTGCCAGTAAAGCCTCCGGCATTATTTCAACGCTGCTGCCTGAGAGTCCGTTCTCTTTTAGCTGCCGGGGCACCAGGAACCGGACGGCGATGTTAGCTTTTTCACGGTCGGTGTAGCCCGGGAGTTCCAGAAACTCCATGCGGTCTCTTAAGGCTGGTATGATAGGGTCTGCCATGTTTGCAGTGGTAATGAACATAACCTGGGAGAGATCGAACGGCACATCAAGGTAATGGTCTACAAAGCTATGGTTCTGCTCCGGGTCCAGGACCTCTAGGAGGGCGGCGGAGGGATCGCCCCGAAAATCTGCGCCCACTTTATCTATCTCATCCAACATGAAAACGGGGTTTTTCGATTCGGCCCGGCGCAGGGCCTGGATTATGCGTCCGGGCAGTGCGCCGATATAGGTGCGGCGGTGTCCGCGGATATCAGCCTCATCGCGGATGCCCCCAAGGGACATACGAAAGAACTTTCTACCCAGCGCTCGTGCGATAGACTGGCCCATAGATGTTTTACCGGTGCCCGGAGGTCCCACAAAGCACAGTATCGGGCCTTTCTTCTCCGGGTTTAATTTTCTTACTGCCAGGTAGTCCAGTATGCGTCCCTTCACTTTTTCCAGGTCGTAATGGTCTTCATCAAGGACTTTAGCCGCCTGGGTAATGTCAAGATTATCCTCAGTATTTTTATTCCAGGGGAGGCTGGTTATCCAGTCCAGGTAGGTGCGGACTACCGAGTATTCAGCGGCCTGCGGGGGCATTTTGGATAAACGGTCAAGCTCCCTCTCAGCCTCTTTTTTGGCCTCCTCCGGCATACCTGCTTTCTCAATCTTTTCCTTAAGTTCATTTACCTCGATGGCATGTTCGTCGGTTTCTCCAAGCTCCTTCTGGATGGCTTTTAACTGTTCACGGAGGTAGAAATCTCTCTGGGCTTTGGTCATCTCTTCCTTAACCTGAGATTGGATTTTGCTGCCAAGCTCCAATACTTCGATTTCTTTGTTGACGAAGGCGGTTACCTTCTGAATCCGTTCAGCTACATCTAAAGTTTCGAGGATAGACTGGCCTTCGGCTAACTTCAGGTTGATATACGCCGCGACAAAATCGGCCAGGCTGCCCGGGTCTCTGATGTTTACGGCGGCTATAGCCAGTTCATTGGGGAGATTGGGGGCTAACTGGACAACTTTCTGGAATAAGCTTGCCAGGTTACGAGCCATAGCTTCAAGCTCGGTGGTTTTCTCACCCTTTTGTTTAATAACCTGTATTTTCGCTTTTAAATAGGGTTCCGTTTGTGTAATTTCAGTAAGACGGATACGGGTATGTCCCTGAAGGAAAGCTCTCATGGAACCGTCAGGTAATTTAAGCATGCGGACAATAAAAGCAACTGTTCCAATTTTATAGAGGTTCTCTATAGCATTACCGGAACTGGCAGAGCGCTGGGCAAAGACGCCGATGAGTTTGTCTTTACCAATAGCATCGTCTATGAGTTTATAAACTTTTGCGTCTTCGGTGGCCAGGGGTATTATTATACCCGGATAGAGTACATTTTCACCACTGGCTAATACGGGTAGCTCTTTGGGAATGGAGAGTTTGCCTGATTGTTGCCCCTCGAATCCATCAATAGGCATTGTTGTAGCGCCTCCTTAACCAACCAGAGTCATGGGCGTTTAGCCCTGGTTACACGGATCTGGTGTACTGAATCCCGGTGGGCTTTGGGCATGACTAGTTCCAGCATGCCGTTTTTCACCGAAGCGCGAACTCCTTCAGGGTCCACAGTGGAAGGTAACGGTATAAATCTTTCAAAGGGACCCCAATAGATTTCCAGTTGCTGGCAGCTTCCCGTTCCTTCCAAGGACTGATGTCTTCTTTTTCCCCTTAGAATCAGGTTATGGCCATCAACAGTTAATTCTATATCTCCGGCACGCACCCCGCATAGTTCTATCAATACCGTAAGTTTTTCCTCGCTCTCATAGATGTCTATCGCGGGTACCCACGACTGTGGAGAGAACTGACCGGGAGGCGGCTTTCGTTTGGAGAAGTCGTCCACCAATCTTTCCATCTCCCGTTGCATAGCATCCATTGTAGTGAACCAGTCCTTATGCAACATATCCTACCTCCATACGACAGGAGTATTTGTTGTTCTTCATAGGCCCGTATTTCCACCATTAATCAAAATTTTGAAATTATTCCCGGAACTGGTAAATAAAACCGGTCAACACGATTTATTGCGAAGCATTGACCTCTGTTTCCTGTGGTAAAACATCGGTCCTGCACTGGCGTTCCAGTATCGCTATTGCTGCCACATGGTCTCCCTCGTCCATATTCATGACCCGTGTGCCCTGGGCATCGCGACTGAGTATACGCAACTCTTCCATAGACGTGCGTAGAACTACACCGTCCACCGATATTAACAAGAGTTCTTTGGATGGATGCACCAGGCGGGAGTCGGCTATTTCGCCGGTCTTATCGTTAACCTTGAAGGTACGCACTCCGTGAGTACCCCTGCCATGTCGAGGATACCGGGAGACATCAGTAAGTTTTCCATACCCGTTTAGCGAGATGGTGAGTAGATAACCCTCAGCGGATATTATGTCCATAGTAATAACAGCGTCACCGGGCTCCAAACGGACCCCCCTTACTCCGCCGCTGGACCGGGAGGCAGAGCGGAGAGCATCCGTAGTAAAACGTACTGCCTGACCCTTTTTGGTTACCAGAACGGCGTCCTCACCTGCTCCTGCCAGTCGAACCGATACCAGGTCATCATTTGCAGCCAGGTCCATGGCGATTAGGCCGCTGCTGCGGATATTGGTGAATTCTTTAAGAGAGGTCTTTTTTATTTCTCCCTGGCTGGTAGCCATTATCATAAAAAGGCCAGGGGTAAATTCCTCTACCGGCACCATTTCGGTGACCTGCTCCTTAGCGTCCATAGAGTCCAGCAGGCTAATTAATGGAGTACCTCTAGCAGTGCGGGAGGCATCAGCCGGCAGGTTAAAGCTACGAAGCTGGAAGACCCTTCCCCGGTTAGTGAAGAATAAAAGGTAATCATGTGTATCGGCTACAAGGAGCAACCGGGCGCCATCGGCATCGCGGCTGCCAACCCCCTGTATGCCACGGCCTCCCCTGTGCTGGAGGCGGAATGTATCGCAGGGCACCCTTTTTATATATCCCCGCTGGCTCAGCGTTACTACAACATCCTGATGAGGGATGAGGTCTTCCTGGCTGAACTCGGTTAATTCCCCTTCCTGGATATGGGTGCGCCTCGGGTCGGCATATTTTTCCTTAAGTTTCTTTGTCTCTTCCTGGATTAGATATAATACCTTGCGGGGATTGGCCAGGAGGTCTTCCAGGTAAGCTATGTTTTTCAAGACCTCAGCGTATTCATCTTCTATCTTTTTCCTTTCCAGAGCTGCCAGTCGCCGCAGTTGCATATCCAGAATGGCCTGGGCTTGAATCTGGGACAGGGCGAAGGTGGTCATAAGACCCTCTCTGGCAGCTTCGGCGCTGGGCGACCGTCGGATGAGGGCAATAACAGCATCCAGGTTATCCAGAGCCTTTTTCAGTCCTTCCAGGATATGGGCCCGGGCCTGGGCTTGCCTCAGTTCATATTGTGAACGGCGGACAATGACAACGCGTCGGAATTCAATAAAATATTGCAGCGCCTCTTTGAGGCTGATATTTGACCGTGGCTGTCCGTCTACCAACGCCAGGAAATTAACAGAAAAAGAGGACTGGAGGGCGGTATGACGATAAAGGTTGTTGAGCACTACTTCGGGTATGACTTCACGCTTTAATTCAATGACTACACGGATACCTTCCCGGTCTGACTCATCTCGTAGCTCGGAAATGCCTTCTATTTTCTTATCCCTGGCAAGGTCGGCAATTCTTTCAACAAGCGCTGACTTGTTTACTTGATAAGGCAATTCAGTAACAATGATACTCTGGCGTCCTTTCGCCATTTGCTCAATGCTGGTTTTGGCGCGGAGGATAAACCTGCCCTGTCCCTGTCCGAACGCTTTGAGTACACCCTCCCGCCCTATGAGGGTTCCACCGGTGGGGAAATCGGGACCCGGGATAAGTTTGACGATATCGTCAAGGGTAGCCTCCGGATTTTCAATCAGGTGGTTAATTCCGTCACAGATTTCTCCCAGGTTATGCGGGGGAATATTGGTAGCCATACCTACAGCAATGCCGGAAGCGCCGTTGACAAGTAAATTGGGTACTATTGCGGGCAGAATAGACGGTTCCTCTAAACTACCGTCAAAGTTAGGGACGAAATTTACAGTTTCCCTTTCTATGTCCACCAGCATTTCTTCAGCTATAGGGGTAAGGCGTGCTTCGGTATATCGCATGGCGGCTGGTGGATCGTTATCTATACTTCCGAAGTTACCCTGGCCGTCTACCAGGGGATACCTCATGGAAAAATCCTGGGCTAACCGCACCATAGCCTCATAGACAGGTGCATCGCCGTGGGGGTGATATTTTCCCATAACCTCGCCAACGATACGGGCGCACTTCTTAAACGGGGTGTTAGACCGGATACCCATCTGTTGCATCGAGTACAGGATACGCCGCTGGACAGGTTTGAGACCGTCCCGAATATCGGGCAAAGCTCTGGCAACTATGACGCTCATGGCATAGTCAAGATAAGAGTTACGCAACTCTTCTTCTATTTTTACGGGTCTAATATTACCTACAACCATAATTATTCCACCTTATCTCAAACTATTAACAGGTTAGCGCACAAGAGCAGACTTCCCTGGCAATGCGTAAAATTCGGGTTCGGCTCTCCTCGACTGTCTCCACCCCGGTGTTGAGGATATAGCACCTGGCATATTGAAATAACCTCCGGAAGAAGTCCACCTGGAGTTGAGTTCGGTTTTCGTTTCTTACCAGGAGATAGGGATTATAAAAAGGCTCAGTTTTGGTTTTTCCCCAGTCGGCTTCCGGCCCTGAACCTGGCAGGATGGTGAATTCACCTTTCTTGAGGATGTTTATAGCGTCCTCGGCCTCTAACTGGATCTCCGGTGGCGATACCTTATCACGGCGCAGCAGAACAACCCCCTGGATGCGGGTAGTATGAACGAAGTGCTCCGGCCCCCCTACCCAGATAGGGTCCAGGATGGCCCGGGAGTTAGGAACATCGGTATAGCTTTCACCTACATTCTCCAGCTTTGAGCGGTCGAAAAGTTCAGCCAGTCTCGGGAAACCACCGGCCAAGTCGGTTCTGATATAGAATTTACGTTCGGAGATACGGGCTATGGCGCGTCCCTGGGTAGTCCCGCCGACGTAATCCACATAGCACCAGTCATCGCTATGCAGGCGGGCAGACGGCACGTTTAAAGTCAGACCGTAGGAATGAGTACTTTTGCCCGTGCCCGTGGGTGCAATAAGGGTAATGCCACAGCCACCTATATCTACGACGGCGGCATGGAGACTATGTATATTATGCTGCATCTCCATAATATCGGCTACTATTCCTAATGCCCAGCTTTTTACCTGGCCGTAGTAATCTGAGTTGAGCATTACCGCAGTTTTGGTTTCCGAACAATAATAAGCAAAAGGAGGCTGATCAGGTATGCCGGTTACAGCAAAGATGCAGCCGTGGGGTTCGACACCTTCCAGAGGAGCGGGGAACCAGTTGTCAATCCAGAAATCAGCCAGATGGTAGTTATTTGTGATGAGGCGGATAATTACGCCATTAATATTAGCGTTCCACGAATACAGGTGGTCATAGGGCATGTTAGCGCGGGCCATCTCCACCTTATCATCTATTTCTGCTTTTGTAAGATTAGTCCTGGAGTCTACTCTGGCTTTGATAGCGGTGGTGATATTACTGATGCCCCGGACTGCCTTCAAGTTGGATTTGATTGCCATAATAACCTCCCGCGGGATATTGGGGGTATTTCTACGAGGTCTTCCATTAGTTCATTTAGTATAAGTATATATTCATGTTCAATCGCCGTCAAAGGGTGGGCAGATTGGAATGTGAAAAGTATTGACTTCCATATACTTATCGGCTAAGATTCTGCCACATATGACTCGGTCCGCTGGAATGCTTGGGGAAAGCTGCTTAATACGTTGGGATTACCAGGTAAACATGTCAAAAAAGGAGGCACAAAATCTTAAAACAAAAATTGTTGTGGGCACCAATATTTATTCTTATTATTTCGCAGATTTGGTTTGTTGGCTGTACTCGTTCTTCGCCTATCGCAACCCCATCTACTCCAACGGAGGTGGTAACACCTTTAGCTACACCTGTAGCTATACCTAGCCCGGTTAACACTCCCGTGGCTACGCTTGCTCTGGCACCTACCGCCACGGTCACACCCATACAGACACCACAGCCTACTCCTACGGCAATACCTACTCGTGAGCAAACGCCAACGCCCATACCGACACTTGAGCCCACGCCCGCCCCAAGGCCTTCACCGACCATTGCATCCACTCCTCGGGCCACGGTGACCTCAACGCCTACCCCTAGGCCAACTCCAACCCCTACACCCCGATCTGTTCTGGCTACCCCTTCCCCCAGGCCTTCGCCGACCCGTACGCCCACTCCTATTCCCATTCCACTGCCACAAGGCGAGGTCCAGGCTGGGCCATATTATGGTTTATGGCGCGTTAAATTCTTGGATACGCAGGTGGGGATTGCAGTCGGTGATTGGGGTACCATCCTAAGAACCGAAGATGGAGGAGCCACTTGGGCCCGTCTCCAAGAGATCAGAACCAATGCGCTCGAGGGTCTTTCATTCCCAACAGCCAGAAACGGTTGGGCAGTCGGGACACTCGGGACTATCCTTGTTACAGATGATGCTGGCAAGACCTGGCACACCCAGGTATCAGGCTCCAGCAACAACCTACATGGTGTGTTCTTCATCAACGAGCGAAAGGGGTGGGCAGTAGGTGACAAGGGCACGACTTTGCGGACAGAGGATAGCGGCGCTACCTGGATAACCGCGCCTTCCGGCATTACAGAAATCATTAATGCAGTGTTTTTTACCGATGAGAATACTGGCTTTGCTGTTGGAGGGGAGAGTGCAGGGCAGAATTTACGAGGCACACTTTTAACGACCACAGACGGCGGAAAGACGTGGGAAACGAAGCGGCTGAGCGACATTACACTCCGCGATATATTCTTCTTGGACTCCCGCCTGGGGTGGGCAGTAGGGGGTTGGGGAAAGATACTTCATACCTTCGACGGCGGCAAAACGTGGAGCCCAAGAAGGAGCCCAACCGCAGAAGATGATGATATGCGTGCTGTTTTCTTTAAGGATGTGCGGGAAGGTTGGATATCCACCTGGAAGGGAGAAATACTGCGCACTAAAGATGGCGGGATTAGCTGGGATAAAGTAACCCCTGGCCTCAATAGGGGCACCTATGTAACTGGAATTGTGGCTAAAGCCGAGCCTGGTGGCCAGCCTACAATCTGGGCTGTGGGGCTAGCCGGTGCTATCTTGAAATCTAGCGATTCAGGTATGACTTGGGGCTTCCAACAGCAGGAAGGGCTGAGTGGGTTGGGAAGAATCGGATTCATGAACTCTAGAAGGGGATGGGCTGCAGGGCGGAGTGGAGGTAGGGCCTATTTTACCGATGATGGCGGCAAAACCTGGTCTGCCCGTGATATTGGCTCGAGCTATATTAGAGACATAGCCTTTGTAGACGAAAATTGTGGTTTGGGAGTGGGTTATTGGGGCACAACGGTTCGCACTACGGACGGTGGGAAAACATGGTTTGTGACTTCCACGGATGACTCAAACGGAACAAGTTTCAGCAAAGTGTTCTTCTTGGCCGGTGGCAAACAGGGCTTTGCGTTGGGCGATCCCCACGGCGTTGAACCCGCTTATTCTCTGTATTTCACCAGCAATGGTGGGGATAGTTGGAGTAAACAGTCCGTTCCTACCTCGTCAGCCTTGAACTCCATTACCTTTGCTGGGGACAAATACGGCTGGGCAGTTGGCGATAACGGCGCATTATTGTATTCATTCGATGGGGGAAGAAGCTGGCAGCTACAAGCTCAGATTCGGACGAGTGATAATCTGCAGGGCATCTTTTTCGTTAACGAGAAACTGGGCTGGGTGGTGGGAAGTAAAGGGTTGGTTATACAGACCAAGGATGGCGGTGGTCTGTGGGATACGAAAAGCATCGGCGCTGGTACAACCACGCTTTACGATGTTCTGTTCATTGATGCCAAGCGCGGCTTCATCGCGGGGGGGTCGGGTAAAGTATTTTACACCAACGATGGTGGTGACTCATGGGTTGCTCTAAGCCCTCTGGTTCGCCAATCGCTTTACTCGCTGGCTTATGCTGGCGGTGATGAAGTGTGGATGGCTGGCGATAATGGAGTGGTGCTCAAATACCGACTTCCCAAATAGTAGTTAAGCTTTGTTACTCGCCTCCGGGAATGGGTTTTTCACTGGGAACGAATTGACACGGCATTACCCAAATAGTAGAATAAAGTATAAGGAAGGGGATATTTAATCCCCAAAAGGAGAAATCTAATGCGTGAAGAAATCGAAAAGGCACTGGACGAGATTCGGCCTTTTTTGCGTTCTGATGGCGGGGATGTGGAGTTAATCGAGGTATCTGAGGATGGGGTTGTTAAAGTAAAGCTTCAGGGCGCTTGCGGCGGGTGTCATATGTCCAACGTAACCCTGAAGAATGGCATAGAGCGTATATTAAAACAGGAAGTGCCTGCTGTTAAGGAAGTTATCGCCGTAGAGTAAAAATAGCTTCAACCAGTTGAATATACGATCTGTCAAAATGGGATGATTTCCCAATATCTTAGTGTGACAAAAACAGCCCCCCGATATATCGGGGGGCTGTTTTTTATTATGCTTTCTCTAATTCAAAAGCTTGATGAAGGGCAATAACGGCGTTTTTAACATCTTCCTGAGCTACAATACAGGTGATTCTTATCTCGGAAGTGGTAATTAGCTGGATATTTATGCCGGCTTCATATAAGGCTTTGAACATCCGGGCAGCATAGCCCGGTGCATTTTGCATACCGGTGCCTACTACGCTAACTTTACCCAGGTTGGAATCACTTACACATTTGGATGCGCCAATGGACTTAGCTACCGGCTCTATAATCTTCATAGCCTTGGTGAGGTCGCTTTTGGATACAGTGAACGTAAGGTCGGTGATATTATTTAGACCGGCATTCTGCACAATTGTATCCACACTGATGGCTGCCTTCGACAGTGGTTCAAACAGCGATGCAGCTATACCGGGCCTATCGGGGATACCAACCAGGGTAATCTTAGCTACATCGGTATCGTGAGCTATACCCCGGACTTTATTCCTTACTTCCATAGAAGCTCCTTTATGAATCAGTGTGCCTGGATTCTCGTTGAAACTGGAAGCTACCAGAATGGGCATACTATATACCTGTCCTAACTCGACCGCACGGGGGTGCATAACCTTGGCCCCCCAGGTGGCAAGTTCCAACATTTCCTCATAACCGATATCTTTTAATCGGCGGGCTGCCGGGACTATACGGGGGTCAGCGGTATACACTCCATCAACATCGGTATAAATTTCGCATTTATCCGCCTTCAGGCCGATGGCCAATGCCACCGCAGTAGTATCCGAGCCACCACGCCCCAGGGTGGTTACATCCATATTTCGGGTAACACCCTGAAAACCGGCCACGATAACTATTTTCCCGGTTTCTAACTCCCTGGTAATGCGCTGCGCCTCTACCGACACGATACGGGCTTTTCTATGGGTTTCATCAGTCCAGATGCCTGCCTGACCGCCGGTCAGGCTGACGGCTGAATAGCCTATCGAGCGCAAGGCCAT
>Ga0209514_10005062_pt1 | contig 17181 bp, 17 predicted proteins | sample Subgrocontami58m_FD_187452 | JGI IMG/M metagenome (GOLD analysis project Ga0209514, IMG submission 187452) | Subsurface groundwater microbial communities from S. Glens Falls, New York, USA - GMW37 contaminated, 5.8 m (SPAdes) (version 3) | ecosystem: Environmental > Aquatic > Deep subsurface >...
TCTCCCCGCCTCTCCCGCAGCCTGCGTGCTGCGAGCGCCACGGAGTGGATCGTCATCGTCCTCCTCATGGTCAGCGTCGGCGTGACGGTCCTCACGGTGTTCGGGCAAGGCATCGCACGCCGCTTCGGCGGCGTCACCAAGGGCCTCGACGAGGGAAAGCCGTTCGCCAAGATCGCGGTCGGCGCGCCGCTCGACTCCGCGGCGATCGGGACCCCGGGCAATGCGCCGGTCGTGAGCGGAACGCTCCCCACCGTGAACCCGCCCGCGGCGGGGACACCGACGACCAATCCCGGCAGCAGCTTCAACGCCCGGACGCCCGACCCCACGGCCGTCAGCGGCGGCCTCGCCGTCCGGGAGCGGCGCGACAGACGAGGGGAGCAACGAAGCCCGGCGCGAAAAGCGGCCCCCGACCCGATCGAGCGCGGCGGACGCGGGACGGTGAAGGTCGGCTTCCCCCGTGAGCAGGCCGGCGACCTGACCCGCGTGCGCGTCGTCCCGCTGCCCGGGGACTTCGCCGTGCGAGTCGAGCCGGCGTCGCTCGAGGACCTCGAGAAGTCGGGCGCCGGCGAGTTCCGGCTCGCGTGCCTCGACGCCCTGCCGACGACGGACGCAGCGCAGCTCACGCTCGCCGTCTCGGCGACATCCGCCGGCGCGGTGTATCGCTGGCGCAAGCCCGTTCGCGCGCCCTTGGGCCCCGCCGGCGCCGTCGCGAAGCTGTCCATCCACGCCCTGGAGCCGCTGCACCTCGTCCTGCTGGGACGTCCCCTCTCGGCGCCCCATCCCCCGGTCACCGGTCCCGGGTCGGGCGGAAGCTTTGCCGTCGTCGACCGGGAGTACGCGGTGCAGGTCGTCCCACGCGGTCCGGCGAGCGCCACGCCCCCGCCGCTGCGCATCGTGCAGGGAGAGGAGGGGCGCGCGGTGCAGCCCGGATCCGATGTGGCTTACTCCGTAAAGGATCCTCCAATTCCGACTGCAGCAAGACCCATGCGCCGCTACCGGCTGATCCGAACTCGCCACGCTGGACCTCCGCTACCAGAGCCACCGGATGAAGATCCCGTCCCGGCACATCCGCGCACCCCCGGGGCATTCGAACAGGATGCCGGCGGCCTGGGCCGGGCCGAACTACCGGTGGATGCCCAGCGCGCGTCGATGCTGCGGAATCCGCTCGACAGATCCCGCGCGCATCCGCCCGCGATTCGCCTTGATCCGTCCCCGCGGGGCGGGTAGCATCCGCCTTCGATGCCCGAGCCCACCGACCTCCTCCGCAAGCTGCACTCCCTCTACCTGCGGGTGGGAGAAATCCGCCGCGCGGGTGTCCTCGTCCTCGCCGCATTGGGCGCCCTCGCTTGGTGGATCCTCTCATGAGCGATGCTGAACCAACCGTAGTGGCCAGGTACTCGCGTCAGGTGAACGACGCATTCGCCCGGCTGCTGGGAGCCGACGCCGGCGCGCGCCTGTTCGTGCGCGCCCGCGACGTCCGCCTCTGGGACGCCGCCGGCAAGGAGTACCTCGACGGTATCGCGGGTCCGGGCACGGCGATGCTCGGCCACAACCATCCGCGCATGGTGGAGCGGGTGCGCAAATTCCTCGGCGAGGATGCGCCGAACGTGCGCTCCGCCGGGATGCCTCCGGGCGCCGACGAGCTGGCCGGCTCCCTCGCGCGCGCGTCCGGGGGGCGTCTCGATGCCTGTCTCTTCGCCTGCCGGGCTGCCGACGCGCTCGACGCCGCCCAGCGGCTAGCGCGCGAGGTGACGGGAAGGCCCGCGATCCTGACCGTCCGCAGCGTCCCACTGTCCGGCTCGTTCCCCGTGCCCTTCGGCGATGCGCCCGCGTTCGGCAAGGCCTTCGAGATCGCCCCGGTCGCGGCGTTGATCGTGGAGACGATCCCGGTCGAAGCCGGGGTGCTGCTGCCGCCCGAAGGATACCTGGCGCAGGCGCAGGAAGCCTGTCGGCGCCGCGGCGCGCTCCTGATCTCGGACGAGACGCGGCTGGGGATGGGGCGCACGGGGACGCTCTTTGCCTGCACCGCGGAGAAGGTGATGCCGGACGTGCTGGTGATCGGGGAATCGCTGGGCGGCGCGATCGCCCCGCTGGCCGCGGCCCTGACCCGGAGGGAATTGCGCGAGAAGGCGGGCAGCGCGGTCGACGCGCACGGCCCGGCGCTCGCGGGGCTCGCGCTCGGTTGCGCCGCCGGGCTCGAGACGCTCGCCGTGCTGGAGCAGGAGAAGCTGGCGGAGAACGCCGCCGTTCGGGGACGCGAGCTTCTCGAAGGGCTGCGCGCGAAGCTCGCCGGGCACTCGCTGGTCAAGGGCGTCCGCGGGCGCGGGCTTCTGGTCGCGGTGGAGCTGGGCCCGTCCGGAGAGGGCCTCGTGAGCACGTACGCTCCCTTCCTGGTCGAGGCGATGTCCGAGCGCGTGTTCGGCCAGTGCGTGGCCCTGCGCCTGTTCGAGCGGGGAATCGTCTGCCGGCCGGCGGCGCAGCAGGGGAACGTGCTCCTGATCGAGCCGCCGCTCGTGGTGAGCAGCGCGGACGTGGACCGGTTCGTGCGCACGCTTGCCGAGGTGCTCGACGAATACCAGGGGGTCGGGCCGCTCGTGGTCGATGTCGCCGCGCGCCTCGCCGACCGGTTCCGCAAAGCGTGGGGATTCTGATGAGCCTAGACCACCGGGGCAGAGGGAAAGCCAAGGGCAGGGGCCGTCGCGCGGCCCCGCTGCATGGCGCCGGTCATGGCATGGTCGCCTCGGGCGAGTTGCGGAACGCCGGACCGGGACCGATTCCCTTGACCAGCCAGCGGACCACCGATTCCCTGCGAGCCCGCGCATCCGCTCCGCAGACCGCCCGAGCCGCCGTGGACTCGCCGCGGAATGCCGATCCCCGCAAGGTGCCTGCGGGCCCGGCGCGCGCCGTGCTCGCCCCCCCGTTGTCCGCGCGCAGTCCCGTCATCGGCATGGTGCATCTGTCGCCGCTGCCTGGAAGCCCCGGCTTCGGCGGCCGGCTCGAGACGGTGCTGGAGCGGGCCGCAGCGGACGCGCGCGCGCTGCAGGCGGGCGGCGTGGACGCCCTCATGTTCGAGAACTTCGGCGATGCCCCGTTCTTCCCCGAGCATGTGCCCGCGGAGACCATCGCGGCGATCACCCGGGTGATCGCCGACCTGGTGCCGGTGCTGCGCGTACCGTTCGGCGTCAACGTGCTGCGCAACGACGCGCGCGCAGCGCTGGGGATCGCCGCCGCGACCGGAGCCGCCTTCGTGCGAATCAACGTGCACGTCGGCGCCGCGGTCACCGATCAGGGGCCGATCGTCGGTCGCGCGCACGAGACGCTGCGCGAGCGGGCGCGGCTCTGCCCCGGCGTGCGACTCTGGTGCGACTGCCGGGTGAAGCACTCCGCGCCGCTCGCCCCGCGCCCGCTCGGCGAGGAGATCGAGGACCTGGTCGAGCGCGGGCTCGCCGACGCGGTCATCCTCACCGGACCGGCCACGGGAAAGCCGGCTTCGATCGCGGACCTGGCCGAGGCGCGGCAGGCGCACCCGGGGACCCCGTTCCTCGTCGGCAGCGGGGCTGCGCGCGGCAACCTGCGGGAGCTTTTCCCCCTGGCCGACGGCTTCATCGTCGGCACCACGTTCAAGACCCGGGGCCGGGTCGACGCGGCGCGCGTGCGGGCCTTCGTGCAGGACGTGCGAATGCTCCGGGGACGGGCCCGATGAGCGCGGAGCCGGTGCTCCAGACCCACGCGCTCGGCAAGCGCTTCGGCCGCTTCGAGGCGGTGCGCGACCTCTCCCTCACCGTGAACCGCGGGGACGTCTACGGCTTCCTCGGCCTCAACGGCGCGGGCAAGACCACGACCATTCGCATGCTGCTCGGGTTGATCCGCCCGACCGCGGGCTCGGCGGCGCTGTTCGGATTGGACCCCGTGCGGCGCCGCCTCGAAGTCCTGCGCCGGGTCGGCGCGCTGGTCGAGGTGCCGGCTTTCTATCCATACCTCAGCGGCCGCCAGAATCTCGAGATCATCGCCCGGTTGCTCGGCGGCGACGCCCGCGGGCGAATCCCGACCGCGCTGGAGCAGGTCGGCCTGGGGGATCGCGGCGCCACCAAGGTGCGCGCCTACTCGCAGGGGATGCGCCAGCGGCTCGGGATCGCCCAGGCGCTGCTCGGCGATCCTGAGCTGGTGATTCTCGACGAGCCGGTGAACGGGCTCGACCCGCAGGGGATCCTGGAGATCCGCGAGCTGATCCAGCGGCGGCAGCGCGAGCGCGGGACGACGTTTTTCTTGTCGAGTCATCTGTTGTACGAAGTCGAGCTGAGCTGCAATCGGATCGGGATCATCTGCGACGGCACGCTGGTCGAGGAAGGCTCGGTGGCCGAGTTGCTCGGGCGCACCGAAGGGGCGGTGCGGCTGCGGGCGGCTCCGGAGGCGCGCGCGCGGGAGTTCCTGGGCGCGGTCGGCTGGGTGCGTCTGGTCGACGGCGCGCCGCCGGGGACGCTCCACGTGCAGGCGCCGCCCGGGCGGCTGGCCGAGCTCAACCGCAAGATGGTCGAGGCGGGGCTCGACGTCGCCGAGCTGGCGCCGCAGCGGATGACGCTCGAGGAGTACTTCCTCGGACGGGGGGTGGCGAAGTGATCCGCTGCATGCTCACGCGGCTTGCGGGTGGCGAGGCGATCCGCCGCATGCTTACGCTGGTTGCGGGGGAGGCGAAGTGATCCGCCGCACGCTCACGCTGCTCGCGATCGAGTTGGGCAAGCTACGCCGGCAAGCCTTTCCCCTGGTCTGCCTGCTGGCGATCGCGGCCGTGACCGTCGCGACCGCGTGGTTCACGGCGCGCGATTGCCGGAACGGCTTCGACAGCCTGGCGCGCTGCCTGCAGGTGGCCGTGCCGCTCGCGGCGATCTTTCTGGTCGCGCTCGGCGCGCTCCAGTTCTCGTCCGAGGCCAGCCTCGGCGTCCTGCGGCTCATCTTGCCCAAGCCGATCCACCGCGGCGAGTGGGTGCTCGCCAAGGCGCTCTGCCTGTGCCTGGCGGCGGCGCTGGTGCTTGCCGTCGTCGCCGGGGTCGGCGCCGGTGCGGTCCAGTTGCTGCACGGTTTCGCGGAGATCCGCGACGCCACGTTCACCGACCACGTGCACCGCACGCGCGAGGCCATGGTGCAGGATTTCGCGATCGGCGTGGGTCTGGTGCTGCTGCCGCTGGTGGCCGCGGCGCTGTTTGGCTTCGTGGTGTCGACCGTGATCGAGAACTCAGGGGTGGCGGTCGCCGTGGCCACCGTGCTTTACCTCGTGCTGACCGCGGCGGTGAGCGTCGGGCTGCACCAGGCGGGGCCTTACCACGGCGTGCCCGCCGTCTTCACCAGCTTCCTGACGTGGCCGATCGACGCGATTGACCAGTTCAGTCGCGGAGTCTATACCTACAAGTGGAAACGCCCCGATATCCTCCTCAGCCTCGTCGTGCCGGCGGCGTACGCGGCGGCCTTCGCGACCGGAGCGTGGGTGTGGTTCCGGAGGAAGGACGTCCTCGTTTGAGCGCGGGGGGGCGCCGGTTCGCTCCGAGGGCTGAGCGGACGGAACTACGGATTCTACGGATTGGCACGGATTGTCCAACGACAGAACGTGCGATGTCTCGCAAGATCGTCGAGGATGCGACTAAGCTACCCCGACTAAGTTCTTTCCGATCGGGGGCCGCGGAAACGGCAATATGTCGGCTTTCCAGCAAGTTGAATGGGTGAGAACTTTGTCGAACCTGCTTAGTTAGTTAGGGATCGGTACGGATTGTCACTCTGGTCGGGGTGACCTACAAGTAGTCAGGCAGAACGCATGGCCCGCGATTTCTATCAACTGATGGATCACACCGGCGACCTCGGGATCGTGGTGCGGGCGCCGGACCGGAAGACGCTGTTCGCGAACGCGGCGTGCGCGATGTTCGACCTCCTGTGCGACACCGAGAAGGTCCACATCGGCGTCGCCGAGACCGTCCACGCCGAGGGTGAGAATCCCGCGGATATGCTGCGCAACTGGCTGCAGATGCTGCTCGTGCGCCACACCGCCGGCAAGATGCTCTACGATCAATTCACCATCATGAGCATCACCGACACGCACCTGATGGCCTTCGCCGAGGGCGAACCGTTCGACCCCGAGCGCCACGAGATCTACCGCGAGATCAAGGCGGTCACCTGGCACCAACTCGAGTACCGCGAGATGCTCACCGGCTGCGAGGCGCAGGTGATCTTCGACGTCTGATCGGATCCGGGGGCTTGATGGTCGACCGCAACGCGAACCTTCACCTCAAGCGGCTTTCCCCCTTCTGCTGGGAGATCCCCAAGCGGGGCGGGATGCGCGTGCCCGGGAGGATCTACGCCAACGACGCGCTGATGCGCATCCTGGAGAAGGAGCAGGCACCCGCGCAGGTGGCGAACGTGGCCCACATGCCCGGGATCGTGAAGTACTCGATCGCGATGCCCGACATCCACTGGGGCTACGGCTTCCCCATCGGCGGCGTGGCCGCGTTCGACGTCGAGGAAGGGGTGGTCTCGCCCGGCGGAGTCGGCTACGACATCAACTGAGGCGTCCGCCTTCTGAGGACCGGTCTGGTCCTCGACGACGTCAAGGATCGCGTCCAGGAGATGGTCAAGGCCCTGTACCAGGCGGTCCCCAGTGGGATTGGGCGGGGCGGCGCGATCCCGACTCCCTCCGAGAAAGACGCCCGGCGGCTCCTCGTCGAAGGCGCGCGCTGGGCGGTCGACCGTGGCTACGGGCGCGCCTCCGATCTCGCCTTCATCGAAGACGGCGGGATCATGCCGGGCGCCGACCCGGATTCGGTGAGCCGCCATGCACTCGACCGCGGGCTCGACCAGGTCGGCACGCTCGGCTCCGGGAACCACTTCCTCGAGATCGACGTGATCGAGGAGATTTACCTGCCGGAGATCGCGGAGCAACTCGGGCTGGTGCCAGGCGGGATCGCGGTGTCGATCCACACCGGCTCGCGCGGCCTCGGCTACCAGATCTGCGACGACGCGATCAAGGTCCACCTGCGCGCGCTGAACCGGCACCGGATCCAGCTTCCGGACCAGCAGCTCGCCTGCGCGCCGATCGGGTCGCCCGAGGGGAAGCAGTACCTGACCCAGATGGCCTGCGCGGCGAACTTCGCCTGGGTCAACCGCCAGGTGATCATGGCCCTCGCGGAGCAGGCGATCGCGGACGCGCTCGGCGCGAACCGCGAGAAGCTCGGCTTCCGGCTGATCTACGACGTCTGCCACAACATTGCCAAGTTCGAGGAGCACGAGGTCGACGGCGTGATGCGGCGGGTCGTGGTGCACCGCAAGGGGGCGACCCGCGCCTTCGGACCCGGACACCCGCTCGTGCCGGAGGCGTACCGCGCGATCGGCCAGCCGGTGTTGGTACCGGGGGATATGGGGCGCGCGTCGTACCTGCTGCTCGGAACCGCCGGCGCGATGGCGGAGACGTTCGGCTCTTCCTGCCACGGCGCGGGCCGCGTCGCGAGCCGCTCGAAGATGATCAAGCAGACGCAGGGGCGGGACCTGTTCCGCGAACTCGCCGATCGGGGCGTCGTGGTGATGGCACGCAACCGCTTCTCGGTGGCCGAGGAGATGCCCGAAGCCTACAAGGACGTCACCGAGGTGGTCGACACCATCGAGAGCGCGGGCATCAGCCGGAAGCTGTTGAAGCTCCGCCCGATCGGGGTGATGAAGGGGTGACCGCGACGGGCCGCGATGCGAATCGTCGGGGTCCTCGACTACCACCGGCCGCTGGTCGAGCCTTCCCGCGGCTTGTCTCCATAGTGGAACCACTTCTTGAAGCCGTCCCAGCAGCCCCGGCACAGGTACTGGACCCGCTCCTCGAATTTCACGACCCCTCCGCTCCAACCCTCACCCCCTTGAGAATCCATCGAGCCGGGGAGGGGAAAGTTGTGGGGATTCCTTGGGTGGGAAGAATTTGGTGTTACGAGTTGAAACGTGTGCGGTGTTACGTAATGGAACCGCCGAAAAGCGATTTGTCAAACCGCGCAACCGGTGTCCTTGCAAAGAGTAAAGACCAGTCCGGAAATCGTGTTTGGCATACCCCTTGCGAATTAGGCCCCTCGATGAAATGACGCAGCGAGAAGGAACTGACGCAAGACCGGCAATCCATCGACGGGGACACGATGGGGTAATGATCGGCGCGAGGAACCGGCCATGGAACTCCAGGGATGCAAGAGGTGCGGAAAACGGGAAGCGATTCCTGCGACCCAGACCGTCAAGTTCGACCTGACCGTCATGCATCTCTGTCGCGAATGCTGGGATACGTTCCGGGCTTGGTTCGACAAAGCTGCGTCAATCGGGATCGCCGCGTGAATTCGCCCGGCCGCCGGCTTCGGTCGACGGCCGATCCACGATGACTCACGCGTTCCTGGGGGGACGCGAAACGAAATTTCCTACGCCCCGGACTCACACACACGGTGACACCGGCCCCGACAACGGCGGCCGGTGTTACGCTTTTCGGGCTGCGCCGTCGGCGCATCCGCCAGGCGCGGCGAACCATGTCACGGCCGACGGGCCGACGACGGGAGAGGATTGCCGGTACCAAGGGCGCCCGGCCGGACACCAGGGAAACCAGATCGCTCTTGCCTCCGGCGCACCGCCGGGCTAGCCTTGTACCTTATGATCCTGCGCTGCCTCTTCGCCGTCCTGCTCGTCTGCGCGTTGGCCGACCTGCCCGCCTCCGCCCAGGAGAAGCGCCCGAAGCGCGAGCAGATGCACCGTCACATCTACACGCGCGACTTTCCCATCCCCGATTTCGTGGTCGACCCGAAGATGCGGGCGATTCTCGAAGATCTCCTGCGCCGTCAGGGCCAGGCGGGGCAGATGCCGGAACTCACTCCGCAGGAGCGGGAGAAGATGTTCTGGCAGTTGCAGCAGGTGCTGTCCCAGTTTCCCAAGGACGGCCGGCTGCCTGACTCCGGTGCGCTCAAGGGTCTCGAGGGCTACCAGGATTTGCTCGAGTCCTATCGCCGCCTGCTGGAAGCGCCCGCGACCGAGAATGCACCCGGCCTGGAAGGGTCCTTCTACGACTGGATGGACGAGCTCACCCGCGAGCTGCAGGATTCGGGCGGCGAGCGGCAGCCGTTCGATCTCGACCCGGCGAAAGGCGCCCCCCTGCTCACGCCCGAGGGGGCGGAGTTCATGCGCCGGTGGCTGAGCGAGATCCAGGTCGATCCCGATCTGCGCAAGCAGCTCAACCAAAGCCTGTCCGGCGTGAAGGACCTGGTTCGGGATGTGCGCACCTGGTGGCGGCGGGAGATGCCGAAGTCGGAGCGGAATCCGCGCCCGGAGGGCGGAGGGAAGCAGACGGATCCGGTCGCGACGGATGCCGGCGGAAAGACGGGCGCGGCGGGGCTGAAGACCAGCGGCCTGCCTGACCTGCCCGGGCTGTCGGGGATGCCCGCGCTGCCCGTGCGCGAGTTGGTCTGGGGCCTGTTGCTCTCGGTCGCGCTCGGCCTGGCAATCTACGCGCTGTGGTTGCTCTGGACATCGATGAAGGACCGCCTGCGCGCCTCGCTGGCCCGGTGGCGGGTGCAGCGCCCGCGCCTGCCGGAGGCCTTCGCCGGCCCGGAGGCGTTCTTCCAGGCCTTCGCGGAGACCATGTCGTTCCTCAACGGGCGCGCGGTGGAAGGACGGACGCACCGGGAGCTCGCCCGGGGCGCCGGAGAGAGCCGGCCTGCCCTGCTCGGCGACGCCGGCGCGGCGGCGGATCTCTATGAAGAGCTGTACTACGATCGCCGCGTCCAGCACCGCGCGCCCGAGCTGTGCCGGCAGGCCCGCGCGGTACTGGGCCGCCTCGTGGATGCCGTCCCGTGATCCGCCGCGCGCGTCTCGCTTCCCTCCTGGTGCTGCTGACCGCCGCAACCGCGGACGCGCAGGAGAAAAGGCCCGCCTGGGACGGGGTTGACGCGTGGGTGACTCTGGTTCAGCTTCGCGGAGCGAGCTTTGTCGGACTCGAGGCACTCGACGCGAGCGAGCGGCGCTCCCATGCCCGGCTCCTGCTGGTCCTCTTCGGCCCCATGCCCAAGGACAACCCGGAGCTGGTCCGGAAAATTGTCGCACACGTCCAGGCGCAGCAGGGATCACTCCTCCTGGCCAGCGACCGGTCGTCGATGAACCTCGTCTTGAAGCACCTCATGGTCGAGCTCAAGTCCGGCAACTACGCGGCAGCGAACCCCCGGTCGCAGCTCCACGGGTACGCCGACTGCCCCCTCGTCGTGCCGGAGCGGCCGTTCCGGGATCTCTTCGCCGGCGTGCCCCGGCTGGCCTTCAACCGGCCGGCGTGGTTCGTCCCTCCGACTCCGCCGACGGAATGGGCGATCCTGGCGGCCCTGCCCGAGGCGACCCGGTCGGGGGCGGTCGCGCGCCCGTGCATTCTAGCTCACGACGACCCCAAGGTCGTGCTCATGAGCGACCACAGCCCGTTCATCAATCTCATGATCATGGAGGAGGCGAATCGCCGTTTCGCCAACAACCTGCTCGATTGGTATCAGCCCCGCCAGGTGCTCTTCCTGTATGACGGCAAGCCGGTGCGCCCGACTCCCTTGCCCTTCGGGCTTCCCGAGCTGGGAAGCCAGGCCTCGATCCGCACCCTCGACCTGGCGCTGCGGCAGGCGGAAGAGGGTGGGATCATGCGCAATCTGGAACCGCGCACGCTGGCGGTGATGAGCGCACTGCTCAGCATCGTCCTGGCTGCGGTGGCGGTGTGGATCCTGCGACGCCCGTCGCAGTCCCCCGAGGTGCTCGCGCGTTCCGCGGCGTTGCTGGTGGACTTCGGACTCGGCGCCGAGGGCCGGCCGGAAGAGCGCAACCTGCGGATTCCCGCGCAGGAGTACCTGTTCGCCTGGTGGCGGCGCTATCGCGCGCGCCATGAGTTGCCGCCGGGCGCGGAGCGGGATCCGGCGCTCTGGGAGCTGCGGGGCGGATCGGCGCGGCAGCGCAAGGCGCTCCATCGCGACCTCGAGCGGCTCGCCGCGGCTTCGGTGAGCGCCGCGGGAAGGCTCGACCTTGCGGGATTTCGCGCCATCATCGAAGCGGCGCGCCGCTGCGACGAGACCAAGGAGGTGCACGTCGCGAAATCCCAAACTCCAAATCCCAAATCCCAATAAACTCCCAACTCCCAATTTCCAACGCCGTTTGTCGAGTCCACTCAGGAGTTTCGTCGCGCGCTCAGCCCCGGACCCGTCCCTGCCGGATTCCGCCGCGCCTCTCCAATTCGCTTGAAGGCCTGTGCGGGGCGACGCTATCCTGCCGGCACGACGAGGGACGACGCAATGGACGTCACGGTGGTGCAGGGCACGGGCGAGCTGGCGTGCAGCGTCAGCGACGCGCGCGGGAAGATCCAGCAGGAGGTCGGGCGCGTCGCGGTCGGCCTCGGCGACGAGGTCGACCTCTTCCTCGCGGCGCTGATCGCCCGCGGTCACATCCTGTTCGAAGGCGTGCCCGGGGTGGCCAAGACCCTCCTCGCCAAGGCGGTCGCCACCACCGTGGGCTGCACTTTCCGCCGCATCCAATTCACCCCGGACCTGCTCCCGGGCGACATCACCGGGACGTTCATCTTCGATCGGAACCGCTCCGAGTTCGTCTTCCGACGCGGGCCGATCTTCACCCAGATCCTGCTCGCCGACGAGATCAACCGCGCCCCCGCCAAAACCCAGTCGGCCCTGCTCGAGGCGATGCAGGAGCGCCAGGTGACGATCGAGGGCAACACCTCGATACTGGACGCGCCCTTCATGGTGATCGCCACCCAGAACCCGATCGAGCAGGAGGGCGTGTATCGTCTCCCCGAAGCCCAGCTCGACCGCTTCTTCCTGCGCGTCCTCTTCGACCATCCGGACCAGAAAGAGGAGATCGAGATCCTGAGGATGCACGGGAAGGACGTGCCCGAGGTGCGTCCGGTGATCACGGCCGCAGACGTGCTGCGCTGGCAGCACCAGCTGCAATTCGTCGACGTGAAGGCCGAGGTGTACGAGTACATCACCGCGCTGGCGGCGCAAAGCCGCGCGCACAAGGACGTGTTCCTCGGGATCAGCCCGCGCGGCTCCCTGTTCGTGCTCAAGGCGGCGCAGGCCTGGGCGTTCCTCCACGGGCGGCCCTACGTCACCCATGACGACGTCAAGCGCATGGCCGGCCATGTCCTCAACCACCGTCTGATCCTCCGGCCGGAAGCCGAGATCGCCGGCAAGCGACCGGAAGACATTCTGCGGGAGATCCTCGATCGGCTGCCCGCGGTGAAGGGATCCTGAGTACCGGTCCCCGTAGATAGGTGGCCCATATCCGAAGGCGATTCTTTGCTGTCGGCGAGGCGCGACGACGACGCGATGCCAAGAGGCATCGCCGAGAATCAAGCCGCGAGAGGCAAGCTGCGAGGACCGCCCAGGCGGGCGGTCCGGAAGCAGCGCGACAGAAGAGGGCGCCCAGTCGGGCGGTCCGGAGGCGGCGCGATAGAAGCGGGGAGCAACGAAGCCGGCGGCGAAAAGCGCCAAGCAGATGGGCCAGTTATTTGCGGGGGCCGGTACTGACGAGCGGGCGCGGGTCCCGTGCGGCTCACTTCGGGATTCGCGACCGGACCCGCAGCCGACGGCAACCCGGCGGACATGGGAGCGTGCCACGTGTCGACCCGGATGGCCAAGGTGCTCCTCGTCCTCGGGGCGTGCCTTCTGATCGCGGGGATCTTTGACCAGCCGCGGCTCGCGGCGGTCGGCGGGCTGGTGGTTTGCTGGGTCATGGCCGAATGGGCGCTCTTCTCCGTCGCTCTGACGGGCTTCGACCGCTGGGTGCGCCTCGAGCGCGCGTTCACCGGACCCACCTGCCTCCCCACGGTCTGGCGCGACCAGGAACTCGAGGTCGAGCTTGCGCTGGTCAACCGCTCCTGGTTCCACTTCCCCTACCTCGAAGTCCGCGACGTGGTGCCGCCGCACCTGGAGCCGCCCGCCGCGGCCGTGGGCGAGCGCTGGCGCCTCGGGCTCGGCCCGCGCTCGATCCGGCGCTGGTCGTATCCCGCGGTCGCCGCGCGGGTCGGAGTGGCGCGGTTCCCCGGCGTCTCGTGTCAGCTCACCAGCCTCGCCGGCTTGTTCGTCGAGAACCGATTCGTCGCGGCGCCGAGCGAAATCCGGATCTACCCGCCGGTCGCGGGCAGGCGCCACCAGCCCGCCCTGGTGAAATTCTACAACCGTTTCCTGCACCATGGCATCCACGTCCACCGCAAGGGCGGCACCGGGAGCGAACTGCTCGAGCTGCGCGACTACGTCCCCGGCGATCCGCCCCAGTCGGTCGCCTGGCGCCCCTCGGCGCGCCGGGAAGAGCTGGTCACCCGGGTCTTCGAAAGCGAAGTGCCGATGCGGGTCACGGTCTTTCTCGACGGCTCCGCGAGCATGCGCGTGGGCAGCCGACAGACCCATCTCGAAATCGCCACCGAGATGATCGGCGAGTTCGCGCGCCTCGCCCTGGCCAACCGCGACTGGGTGGGCCTCACCCTGATCGACGAAAGCGGGGAGGAACTCGTGCGCCCGGGACGCGGCCGCGGCCACCTGTTCCGCATCCTGGACCTGCTGACGCGCCACGGCAACCTGTCGGCGGGCCACGCGATCGGTGACTTCGCCGGACTCTTCCAGGCCGCCGAAGCCTACGCCCAGGTGAGGTTCCCCGGCCTCTGGGACAAGCCGTTCAACCGCTCGACCGCGGGCTGGATCCCCTTCCCCGGCACCGCGAGACGCACCCGCGCGAAGCGGCTCGCCCTCATCGCCGCGTCCCACCTGGGCGAGGGCCCGCGCCTCGTCGAACGCTGCCTGCACGACCCGGCCGCGTTCGCCGGGCTGCTCGCGCGCTTCTGCCGCGAAGAGGGCCTGCGCCTGCGCAAGGGCTTCTCGGAGGAGGTGCTCGACCTCGGGATCCGCTGCGCCGGCAAGCTCGACGTCCTCGAGCGCTCCCTCCGCTGGTCCGTCCAGCGCGCGCGCGACAACGAGCTCCTCGTCCTCCTCGTCGATTTCGCGGGGCTGGAAGATCGGCTCGGCCCCATCCTCGAATCCCTCCGGCTGGCCCGGCGCAAGCACCACTCGGTGATCGCGCTGAGCCCCTGGCTCAGCGAGTACTTCCAGGAAGTCCCGACCGCGTCCGGCTCCGAGACCAGGATCCTCCGCGGCCCGTTCGGCGCCGATGGCGGGTCGGATCCGTTGCAGGTCGCCGAGCGCTTGACGTACCAGCGCTATGTGCGCTCGCAGGAGGCGGTGCGCAACGCGTTTCTCGCCAGCGGCGTCCCCTTCGCCGTGGTCGGTTCGCAGGAAGCCCTCCCGCGGCTCCTCGCCCACGTCTCGCGGGCGCGGCTCAACCTGGGGGTGATGTCGTGAGGCTGCCCTCGTTTCACGTCCGCCTGCTCTGGGCCGGCCTCGCCGCGCTCTCTGGCCTGCTCCTGATCACGTACTCTCCGCGGCTGCCGGGGGACCTCTTCCCCGTGGTCGCGATCCTCACCCTCGCCGCCGGGCTCTTCCTGCGCTTGCGCAGCGGCCCGCTGCTCTTCTTCGGCGTGTGGCTCACCGGGGAACTGAGGCCGCTTCTCCCGAACCCGCACGGCCTGACCTGGAGCGGCCTGCCCGGCTCGCCCGAGGCCGGCTCCACCGCGGCCATGGCGATCACGGCCGTCCTGTTCCTGTTCGCTTCCTGCCAGTACCAGTTCCTCGTCGCCGGGTCCCAGGTGAAGACCAAGGACCCCTTCGTGATCACTCTCCCCGATGCGGCGCCGGGCGCGGCGTGGCTCCGCTTCGCCGGAGCGATCGCCCTCCGCGCGGTGCTGATCGCGACCATGGTCTTCCTCTTCGAGGCCGGCGCGGGGTGGGCGTCGGAGACCGAGATCGGGTACACCTTCGGCGAGTTCGCGCGCACGGGAGCCCTGTTCTGGCAGGCCGCCCTGGCGTTCGTCGTGCTCACGGTGCTGCTCGACCTCGCCCGCTTCTTCACCCTGGACCGCACGTCCGCCGCATGCTATCTGAACGACATCGTCTGGCACGCCCACCGGAAGATCTGGGCCTTCATCGACAAGCGCACCGCCTGACGAACTCCCAGGGGCCCGCCGGCCCCGCAGTTGCCGAGCAAACCGTGTCCCGCACCCCCATCAGCATCTTGCTCCGCGAAGTCCTGGGGACGCTCCTCGTCCTTGGCGGGCTCGGGGTCGCGGGGCTCTGTGCCTGGTTGCTGTACAAAGGATACGCCGTGGAGGGGATCGCGGCGGTGTTCCTGAGCCTGATCGTGCTCGGGCTGGGCACCCATCTCCTCAAGGTCGCGCTGGCCGTGCGCGTGGTCCGGGACGAGAAAGCCGGTCCGTGATTCCGCCGGCGCCGCGCGCGCATCTGGCCCTCCTGCTCCTCGCGGGACTCGCGGCGTACCACAACAGCTTCGCGGGCGTGTTCGTCGACGACGACTTCACGTCGATCGTCCGCAATCCGCACGTGCGACGGCTTTGGCCACTCTGGGAAGCCGTCGCAGCGCCCCTGGAGACCACCTCCTCCGGGCGGCCCCTGGTAGGGCTTTCGGTCGCCATGAACTACGCCCTCGGCGGCCTCGAGCCCTTCGGCTACCACGCGGTCAACCTCGCGATTCACCTGGTCGCCGCGCTCGCCCTCTACGGTCTCGTTCGGCGCACGCTTCTTGCTCCCGCGCTGCGTGAGCGCTGGGCGGCGGACGCCACGCCGGTTGCGCTCGGCACCGCCCTCCTCTGGGCGGTGCACCCGCTCCACACTGGGGCCGTGACCTTCATCATCCAGCGCGCCGAGTCGATGATGGGGTGCTGCTTCCTGCTGACGCTCTACGCTTCGTGCCGGTCGAACGAGTCGTCTGCGCCCGCCCGGTGGCGGACCCTGGCCGTGCTCGCGTGCGCGGCCGGGATGCTCTCCAAGGAGGTCATGGTGGGCGCGCCGCTCCTGGCCGCGGCGCACGACCGGATCTTCTTCTTTTCCGACAGGCGAGCCGCGTGGACCGCGAAGGGCAGGCTCCACCTGGCTCTCGGCGCCACCTGGATCCTCCTGGCGGCCTGCGTCGCGTTTCAGGGCCGGCCGGAGAGCGCGGGGTTCGGCCCCGAGCTGCCTTCGTCGTGGGAGTATCTCCGGACTCAAGGCGGGGTGATCGCCCACTACCTGCGGATGTGCTTCTGGCCGCACCCGCTGATTTTTCACTACGAGTGGCCGGTCGCGCGGACCGCCGGCGCGATCCTCCCCGGGGCGGCGCTGGTGCTGGCGCTCCTCGGCGCGACCGCCCTCGCGTTTGCCCGGCGGCCTCCGGCCGGGTTCCTCGGAGCCTGGTTCTTCGTGATCCTGGCTCCGAGCTCGAGTGTGGTGCCGATCTTTCACATCGCGGCCGAGCGCCGGATGTACCTGCCGCTCGCCGCGGTCGCCTGCGCCGTGGTCCTGACCGCGCGACGCGCGCTCGCGCCGCGGACCCAGGCCGCGCTCCTGACGGCGGCGGCGCTGGTCCTCGCGCTGCTCACCGTCGCCCGCAACGAGGACTACCGCACGCGCTATCCCCTCGAGCGGCGCGACCTCGCCTGGCCACCGGCTTCCGCGTCCGCCTGGAACGCCCACGGCGCCTGGCTCGCGCGCAACGGCCGGCTCGAGGAAGCCATCTCCTGCTACCGCAAGGCGGAAGAACTCCGACCCGTCTCCCGCACGACGCACGTGAACCTGGCCTCGGCCTGGATCAAGCTGGGACGCCTGGAAGAGGCGGAGGATTCGGTGCAGCGCGCGCTGCTCGTCGACCCGCTCCACCCCGACGTGCACTATCGCCTGGGCGTGATCCGGCTCCGGCAGGGAAGGCTCCGCGAGGCGCGCGAGTCGTTCGAGTCCGCGCTTCGCGCCGACCCCTTCGAGGCCGGTTCGGAATTGGGGATCGGAATGATCGACGAGGTCGAAGGCAAGCCGGCGGAGGCGCGCGAACGCTATCGGCGTTCGGCGGCGATCCCGTGGGATGGACGGGAGGCGGCCCGCGCACGGCTCGAGCGTCTCGGGAGGTGAACCCCGAACATCGGCGGATCAGAAGGTCCGCCGCCGAATCGCGGCGCTCCCCCCGCCCCGGTTCGCCCGGGCGGGACAGGCGCTTACGTCTGGTTCGCCTTGAGCCGGGCGAGGACGTCCTGCAGCTGCTGGACCGCCTTGTCCCGGGGCAACTGGGCGG
>Ga0209514_10005064_pt1 | contig 17178 bp, 13 predicted proteins | sample Subgrocontami58m_FD_187452 | JGI IMG/M metagenome (GOLD analysis project Ga0209514, IMG submission 187452) | Subsurface groundwater microbial communities from S. Glens Falls, New York, USA - GMW37 contaminated, 5.8 m (SPAdes) (version 3) | ecosystem: Environmental > Aquatic > Deep subsurface >...
GGGTATGCCCAGCTCAACTGTGGTTCGCCCGCGGGTTTTGGTTTGTGGTAAACTGGAGTCAATATGACCGATAAGACGTACTGGATTTATCCCTTGCGATATGTCCTTAGCAGCTTCGCAGCCCTCTTAGTCTTTGTCGCCTTTCCCGCTACCACCCTTGCCACTACCACCTGGACTGTGCAAGACAACGGCACGATGCAGAGCATCCACGGGATCGCAGGAACAGGAGATACGCTCGTAGGCGTAGGAAACACGGGCAACCGTATGCGTTCAATTGACGCGGGGGCAACATGGACGTTGCTCGCCAATTCCGGCTCTGTTTGGTGGCACGATGTGGATGTCGCCTCAAATGGCGACTTCTTGGCTGTGGGGGAGTCGGGGGCGTATGCGTACTCGCAAGATGGTGGCGCAACCTGGGTCTCGGCTTCGTTGGGGGTGAGCAATACTTTTTACGATATCGATCGCGCGTCTTCCGCGACCGGCTACATTGTGGGAGCCGGTGGCACGGCGATCTACTACGCCAACGGCTCCTGGCACTCCGGCGCGCCAAACGTGACGGAGACGCTCTACGCTGTGCAGGATAACGGCGATGGGACGGCATGGCTTGTGGGCGGTGCCGGTCGGTTGTTGAAGGCAAGCAACAGTGGGATCTCCTGGACGAACTATGGACGTATCGGGTCGGATCATTTGTGGGGCGTGTATTTTGAGAGTGCCTCGACGGGTTGGATCGTGGGCGAGAACGGCACGTTTAAGAAAACGACCGACGGGGGAGTGGGCTGGGTGGATGTTGATGTGACAGGACTGGGCGTTCAACATCTCTATGACATCAAAGCGTTGGGTGACCGCCTGGTTGTCGCGGGCGATAAAATTGTTCTCGTCTCACAAGACGGTGGAGACACCTGGACCGCGCGCGACTTCGTGAACGAGAACATCACGTTCTACAGCGCCTATGTCCGCGACGCGCAGGATCTGTGGGTCGCTGGCACGGACTATGATGTGTACTCGTCAGTGTATAACTACGAAGTGGTCGAGGATGTTGTGGAGGCAGTCGAGGAGGTAGACCCAGGCCTTGGCGAGTCTGCAGAGGCCGAGCCTGGCAATCTCGTGAAGCTCGCCTGCGTCGGCGAGACGGATGTGAACGACCCGTGTCGCGCGGTCTACTATTACGCCACCGACGGGAAGCGCCATGCGTTTCCAAACGAGAAGGTGTTTTTCACTTGGTTCGAGAATTTTGATTCCGTCGTGGAAGTGAGCGGCGATTTTCTCTCCGATCTCTCGCTTGGCGGCAACGTCACCTATCACCCAGGCACGCGCATGGTGAAGTTCCAGAGCGTCCCGACCGTGTATGCTGTGGAGGCGCTCGGAGTGCTTCGCGCGATCGCGAGCGAGGAAGTGGCCGAGGCTCTGTACGGCTCGGACTGGAATCAACAGATCGATGACATCGCCGACGGCTTCTGGGGGAACTACGACTTTGGCGAGATGATCGACTCCGCTGACGACTACAATAAAGACGCAGCCGAGGACTCCGTCGACATTCTGGATGACAACTTCTAGCCCCATTGGGTCATCCCTCCCTATGCCTACGCGTTTTGTTTCCGTGTATGTCCTGGTCGCCTTGTTTGCGAGCATGCCTTTGAGCGTCTCCGCATCGGCGTGGGCGCTCCTCTCACAACCCACAAGTCTCACGCTATATCACATTGATGTTCAAGATGATGTTGTGATGGCCGTGGGCGTAAGCGGAACCATCGTCGTGAGTCTGGATGCCGGAGCGACCTGGAAGAGCAAATCAAGCGGCACAAGCAGCGATCTCTACGACGTGGTCACGCTCTCGGAAACAAAAGCGATCGCCGTGGGATCCAGCGGTGTGATTTTGCAGACCAGCGACGCAGGGAGTACCTGGACACGCGCGACGACCACGGGATTGTCGGCTGCGGAACAGTCATATGGACTCTTTAGCGTGACATTTCCCTCGTCGAGTGTTGGATATGCCGTGGGGACGCACGCGCTCGTGCTAAAAACGACCAACGGCGGGTCAACGTGGACGAAGGTCGCCAGTCCCATCGTAGGCGGAACCGCGACACTCAACAATATCGTTGCGACGTCGACAAAGAAACTGTGGGTCGTGGGCGAGAACGGAACCATCGCCACGAGCGCGAACGGCGGTACAAGTTGGACGATACAGTCTTCAGGGACAACCAGTGATCTCTTGAGAGTGAAATTTTTCGATTCAACGCGCGGCTGGGTTGCGGGCGCGGATCGAACGCTGCTCAAGACCACAAACGGAGGATCCTCGTGGTCCGCGATTCCCGTTGAGGAGCTGGAAAGTGGCGAGGATATTTACGACATCTCCTTTACCTCGACGACCTCGGGGATACTCTCGGGGTTCAGCGGTGCGCTTTTGGAAACGGATGACGGCGGGAGTACATGGGAGAGGTTATCTACGAATGGGTTCCCAGTACTGCGCGACCTCTATCAGGTCTCCGCGGATGAGCGCTGGGGCGTGGGCGTAGGCGGGGTGGTCTATCGCTTCGATGACAGCGCGCCATCCAAGCCGGCGAATTTTGATGTGGAAGGGGACAACGATGCCGTCACAGATGCCACGCCTACGTTTGGCTGGAGTCCGGCAATCGACGCAGAATCCTCGGTGGATTATTACAGATTCAAAGTTGATTCTGGCGCATACGCGGACGTTGGCAATACGACCTCAACGACATATGATACGACGCTCACAAACGGTGCGCACACAGCCATGCTCTACGCCGTTGACCGCGCTGGCAACGTGAGCGCGACCGCGACGCTTTCCTTTACCGTGGATGTCAATGCCACGTCCTCCAGTGCGCTCACGGTCAGCCGCATCACGCCCACGACGGCGGTGAGAGGCGAGACGGTGACGTTCTCAACACGGCTCACCTCTGAAGGTGCCATCGAGTCCTGTAACCTCTATGTTGACGATGGACGTGCGCGTGGCATGACCGTGAAAACAGATGTCGCGTATACCACGTTGTCGTTTGACAAGAGCGGGACGCACACGCTTTACGCCCGCTGCGTCGATGACGCCGGGCGTTCCACGAGCGGAAAATCGGCCACCGTTTCGGTACGCGCAGGCTCCACGCATGTGGATCCTGGCGAAATCGTCAAAATCGCTTGCGAAGGCGATGTGTTGCCCAACGATTCGTGCACGGCTGTGTACTATTACGGCGTGGACGGCAAGCGCCATGCGTTCCCCAACGAGTCCATTTTCGCCTCGTGGTACGCCGACTTTGACGATCTCGTGATCCTCTCGGCCTCTGCCATGGCGGAACTACCGTTGGGACGAAACGTCACCTATCGACCAGGCGCGCGGCTGGTAAAATTTTCCACCAAAACCGTGTACGCGGTTTCCTACGGCGGCCTGCTGCGTCCGATCGCTAATGCGCAAATCGCCGAAGTGATTTTTGGCGACGACTGGGCATCGACGATCCACACTGTTGAAGATGTGTTTTTTGGCAACTATCGCATTGGGAGCACCATCGAAAGTAGCGTTGACTTCACGCCAAGCACGGCACAGAGTTCCGCCAGGACGATTGACGCGACGTTCTGATATGAGGGGACGCACACACATGGGGTCAGGTCGGGCTACGGGCTTTTTGCAGAGGGTTCTAAGGTAAAGTGAAAAATTATGGCAAGACCACTTCGCGTTCTCTATGAAGGCGCCCTCTACCACGTCATTGTGCGAGGCAACGCCAAGCAGGACATTTTTTTGGACGACCAGGATCGGTATGGCTTCCTTGATTGGCTCGAAGACGTCGTGAAAACTCACAACCTCGTCGTGCACGCGCACTGCCTCATGAGCAACCACTTCCATCTGCTCATCGAGACACCGGACGCAAATCTCTCCACGGCCATGCGCGACCTCAACGGAAATTACGCTTTGTGGTTCAACACACGTCATGGACGCGTTGGTCATCTTTTCCAAGGCCGGTTCAAGGCCTTCGTGATCGAGAAGGAGACGTATCTCTTGGCGGTGGCTCGATACATCGTTCTCAATGCGGTGCGCGCGGGGTTGGTCGACCACCCTCGTAAATGGAAATGGTGCAGCTACAACGCAACAGCCGGAACAGCGACCGTGCCCGAGTGGCTCCATGTCGATTGGCTGTTGAAAGCTTTTGATGAGGAACGAAAGACGGCACAAAAAGCGTACCGTCGTTTCGTGATGGACGGCATCGACGCCCCCGATCCCTACGACGAGCTCGAACACGACTTCATCCTTGGCTCACCTCAATTCGTTCATTGGATTTGGGACAATCACACGGCCGGATCCGAGAAGCTCAAGGAGTATCCGCGCGAGCAACGCATCGTTGGGAGACCGAGACTAGAAGAAATTTTTACCGATGGAATGCCGAAAGAAGAACGTGATAAAGCCATTGCCTTTGCGAGGATACGATGCGGATACCTTGCGAGCGAGATCGCTCGCTTTATCAGGCTTGATCGTTCCGTTGTTGGTAAAATAAGTCGTGGCAAGTATAATCAAAAGCCCGTAGCCCGACCTGACCCCGTATGAGGGAAGATTTTGCTCGAAGACTCGAGACACACAAAAAATTCGCTCGAGAGGTCGTCGACGGCTCCTCGCAAGATACCCAGGTGCTCGACCAGATAATCGATCTTGAATTGGAGCAGCTGGCGCATGAAGCGCGAACCTCCGTGGAGGTTCAACGAGTCGTTTTTCATTTGCAGCAGGATAAACAGCGCATCATGGCGATCCTCCACCAGCAGCTGCGAGGCGAGGAGCCCCAAGACACGCTGGAAGCGCAGGCGAACCGGCAACGGTTCGTTCGTTTCACAGACGGGAAGCTGATATGGCAACGGCATGATGGAGAAACATTTGAGATAACGCCTGGCGAACTTCTGACTGCGGGCGAATGGGGGGTTCACTATCAATTGGACGCACAGAGCGTTCCTCTTCCCGTGAGAAAGAGATACTTCGCCCGCGAGGCGCGCCGGGCGATTTGGAAGCTGCTGCAACGGCAGATCGCGTTAGAAGAAAGTCAGAAAATGCCCAAGGCGGTCGGAGCCGCTAAACGTCGACAATCTCTCCCTGCTACACAGAAGCAGTCGCAGCCCATGAAGCCCTTGGGGGAGATTTTTCAAGCAGCTTTGCAACGATTGGAAACAGGAGAAGAGTCGGCAGGGTTTATCGGTGAACGGATGGTACGGACGTGGTTGGAGAAGTGCGCGATCGAGTATGATCTTCCGATTCTGGTTGAAGACTCGGACGTGTACAACGATGTTATCCAGATGGTCGATTTTCAAATTCGTCCGATCGGGCGTGAGTCCCACGCACGACCATTGGGCATTCAATTTTCAACAATGGACGATCATGTCCCAGCAACGAAAGAGAAACTGGAGAGGAAACGTAAACGACTCGAGAAATACAAAGACATCACATGTCGAGAGCTGGGTTTGTCCGACTTAATCTTGGTGAATGTCAGTGGGAGGTATCAAGCACACTATAATAAATGGGTGCATGAAAAAAAACCCGTCGGCGGCCCGGATCGTTCTTGGCCACCGGAATTTCGCCTCTCATTGCTTCGCCCTCTCTTGGAGCCAGTGTTGAGCAATCGTCAATTTCGCGAGCTCGAAAGCCGAATGCAGAAAGATGGCTTGCTTCCAGACACTCGACGGACGGGAAGATGACAGGAAAACAGAAAATCGTTACAATGCCGCAGTAAATATGCGGCATTTAGTATTGAAAAGGGCTACGAGGGCTACGAGGGTTGTTTATAATTCGCGGAGCCTTGTAGCCCTCGTAGCCCTTGTAGCCCTTGTAGCCATCTCAACCCTCCCCGCCTCCGCCCGTGACGTGACGGATCGTTTTCGTTTCGAGTTGTGGTACCTCGACCGTCTGGACGCTCCCGCGGCTTGGGACATTGAAACGGGGTCGGAGGAAACGATCGTCGCTGTGCTCGATGCTGGGTTTGATTTGGATCATGAGGATCTTGCTGGACAGTACTGGAAGAATGAGGACGAGCGTGCTGATGACGGGACAGACGACGACCGCAATGGCTACGAGGACGACGTCATGGGTTGGGATTTTGTCGATGGCGACTCGGATCCATCGCCCGAAGTCGGGGAGGGCGTGAACGATACCGTAGCCTCGCACGGCACGGTCATCGCGGGCATCATCGGCGCCACGGCAAACAACGGACTGGGGATCGCTGGAATCAACTGGGACGTGAAGATCATGCCGCTTCGCGTACTCAACGAGTTCGGCTCGGGGTCAACGACCGATGTCCGTCGAGCGATTATCTACGCCGTGGAGAACGGCGCGGACGTGGTGAACTTGAGCTTTACATTCTCGCAAACAGACGACCGTCTGCGTGAGACGATCGAGTGGGCCTATGACCAGGGCGTGGTGATCGTCGCGGCGATCGGCAACGGCGACATCGATACAGACCTGTCCCCGATCTACCCCGCGTGTTTCGATGGCGAGATCGGGAGGAACGTTATCATCGGCGTGGCGGCGACCAACCAGGACGACCAGAAGGCGGACTTCTCCAATTTCGGAACGCGCTGCACTGACCTTGCCGCCCCGGGCGTGAACATATTCGCGAGCGTGTACAACGACTCGCAAAAGCTCGTCTTCGTGACCGCCTACGCCTCGCCTTGGGAAGGGACCTCGATCGCCGCCCCGATGGTTTCAGGCGCCGCGGCGCTTCTTCGATCAGCGTATCCGAGTCTGACCCCCGAACAAATCCGCAACGCGCTCAAGCTCTCCGTCGATCCTGTGGCGGAGACGTCGCCAGAAGCGCGTAAACGATTGGGCGCTGGCCGACTCAATCTTGCCCGCGCGCTTGCGTATGCCTCCGACTTTGCGGGAGCCGCCTCGTCGGTCTCTCGTCGATCTGTGCTCGAGCCGTCCGCGTCGTTTGTCGTTGCGCAACATCGCGGCGCAGAACCCACGGTTGTGCGCGTAAACGGTCGGGGCGAGATCCTCGCGCAGTTCAACGCCTACGACCCGGCATTTCGTGGGGGAGTGAGATTGGCCGTGGGCGATGTGGATGGCGATGGAGAAGAGGAGATCATTACGGGCGCAGGCCCGGGAGGCGGCCCACAGATTCGGATTTTTGACCTGAATGGAAATGTTGAGGGACAGTTTTTCGCCTTTGACGAGGGAGACCGGCGCGGCATTTTTGTCGCGGTGGGAGATGTGAATGCAGACGGCGTGGACGAAATTTTGGTGACATCGGACACCGGCGGGACTGGCCAGGTGCGCATCTTCAATCGCTACGGCCACTTGAAGGGGGCATTCTTCCCACTGGGACGAACCACGTCAGCCGTGCGGCTTGCACTTGGGAATATGGACACGAGCCCAGGGCTCGAAGTGATTTCTGTCAAAGCGTCCGCAGGTGACGGAGCCGTGTTCGTGCATGACGGGACAGGCCGGTACAAAGGATCGTTTACGGCGTTTAATGGAGAGGTGTCTGGTTTGAACGTGGCGAGCATTGACCTTAACGGGGATGGTGGCGACGAGATCGTCGTGGCTCCTGCCTCTGGGCACGTTCCGCAGGTAGCCGTGTATAATACGTCAGGACAATTAGCCGGAACGTTTCTTGCCTTCCCAATAGAATACCGCGGCGGGGTCGAGCTTGCCGCCGGAGACATCGATGCAAACGGTTTGCCAGAGCTCTATGTGAGCCCTTCTAGCGGAGGCGGACCGCAGGTGCGCATCTTTAACCGTCAAGGAGGTCTGATCGGCGGGTTCTTCGCCTTCGAGCCCACGAACCGCTTCGGCGCTGCCGTTGGCATTTATTAATCTATGGAGAGTTCTGAAAAAGTCGTTTAGTGGTTGAGTGGTTTAGTCGTTGAGTTACTCAATCACTCAACCACTCAACGACTTAATGACTTTTGCAGAGGTCTCTATGAGGAGTTACTCGCTCTTTCCACGGATCACGCAGGGGGTGCTTTTTTGTTTCCTGATCGCAGGAGCATTGCCGGTCCAGGCCTTCACGCCCGGCGACGAGTATCTCGAGGAACAATGGTACTTGGAAACCATCGGAGCGTACGACGCCTGGGACGCGCACACCGGAGACGGAAGCGTTGTCGTCGCCGTGCTCGATACCGGGATCGACCTTAACCACCCAGACCTCGAAGCAAACATTTGGGTGAACGCAGGCGAGGTCGCGCTCGACGGGATTGACAACGACAACAACGGCTATGTCGATGATGTGAACGGCTACGACTTCATCGACGATGACGGCACGCCCATTCCCAATCAGGACGAGGCGTTTGACGAAGGGGCCGTTTCTCACGGCACGGTCATCGCGGGCATCATCGGCGCTGTGGGAAATAACGACGAGGGCATTGCCGGGATTGTGTGGGATGTGAAGCTGATGAGTGTGCGGATCCTGGACAACCAAGGGATTGGGGACTCCAACCTCGCGCGGCTGGGCGTGGAGTACGCCAGGCAAAACGGCGCTGACGTGATCAACTTGAGCTTCACGGGATTTGATTTTGACGATGCCCTGCGTCGCTCCATTGAGGAGGCCTACGAGGCCGGGATCGTGGTCGTGGCCGCGATGGGGAACGCCGACGACGGGGGCATAAACATCGACGACTCTCCCATTTACCCTGCGTGCTTTGGGGAGCGGGCCAACGAGGATTGGATTCTGGGGGTGGCGGCGACGGATCAAGAAGACGTGAAAGCCGAGTTTTCAAACTACGGCGCACAGTGTACGGACATCTCCGCTCCCGGACAGGACATTTTCAGCGCCGTGTACCAGGACGACGATTGGTTGGAGATGAGCGATGGGCTGTATCAGGACTCGTGGTCTGGAACCTCCATGGCCTCGCCCATGGTCGCGGGCGCTGCCGCACTTTTGAAGTCCGCGTACCACTCGCTTACGCCAGGCGACATCAAGTCTATTCTGCGCTTGTCCGTTGACCCCGTGACAGCCACAGGGGACGCGACGGGAAAGATGGGAGCCGGGCGGCTCAATGTGGCGACGGCGCTCGCGCTGGCACCCTCGTTCGCCGACATCGGTGACACAGGTTCCGCGACTTTATCCAGTACGGCCTCCAGCTACCGCATCGCCGTGGCGCCCGAGTCCGGGAGTCCACCCACGGTGCGTGTGTTCACCAAGAGCGGAAGCGAGGTGGTCGCTTCGTTTGACGCTTACGACGCTTCGTACACAGGAGGCGTGCGATTGACCATGGGCGATGTGGACGGGGATGGCGCGGAGGAGATCGTGACGGTTCCGGGTCCCGGTGGCGGCCCGCAGGTGCGCGTGTTTGATCTTGAGGGAAACTTAGAGAGTCAGTTTTTTGCCTTCGAGGTCACGTTGCGCTCCGGGCTCTACGTCGCCACCGGTGACATCGACGGCGACGGGATCGAGGAGATCGCCGTGTCAACCGATACGGGCGGTGGCGGGCGCGTGCGGATATTCGATAAGGGCGGCGTTCCTCTCCACGACGCGTTTCGTCCCTATGGCGCTTTTGGGTCCATGAGCAACGCGAGCGTTCGCGTCGCGCTGGGGGATGTCGATGGGGACGGGAGCGACGAGGTGGTCGTGAGTCCTGGAGAGGGACACGAGCCGCTCGTTCGCGTCTATGGCTCTGATGGGGCGTTCGTGAGCGAGTTCCTTGCTTATGCGTCGACGTACGACAAGGGAGTTTTTGTGGCCAGCGGCGATCTCGACGGCGACGGGGATGATGAAATCGTAACCGGGACGGACAATGGCGGTGGGCCGCAGGTGCAGATTTTCGACGGGGAGGGGAAGCGGCTGGGAACATTCTTTGCCTACGATTCCGCGTTCCGTGGCGGCGTGCGCTTGTCCGTTGGCAACTTGAGCGAGTGGCCAGGCGCGTCCATCATCACCGCAGCTGGGTCTGGCGGAGGCCCGCACATTCGTGTCTATAACGGGTATGCCAAGCTGATTGGCACGTTTTTTAGCGATGACCAGGGGGATCGCGGTGGGATCAACTCGGCTGCGTGGGGACTGTAGAATCTGGTATACTAAAGAGAGTTCTGAAAAAGTCGTTTAGTGGTTGAGTGGTTGAGTGGTTGAGTCACTCGTTCTTGCGCGATTCACTCAACCACTCAACCACTCAACGACTCAATCACTTTTACAGAGACCTCTACAGTCATATGCCACAACCTCTCACGTTTGAAAACAAAAATGTTCTTGTCACCGGCGGTGCCGGATTCATCGGCTCGTTCCTGTGCGAGGCTCTGCTCAAGGCGGGGCATCGGGTGATCTGCGCGGACAATCTTGCGACCGGAGAGACGAAGAACATCGAGACGCTCTTGCAAAACCAAAACTTCCGATTCATCCGTCTGGACGTCAACCAGCCGTTTGATCTGGAGAGTTTTGCCGAGCTCGCCTCGTTTAAGATTCCGTTCCAGGGCATCCAGGAGATTTACCACTTTGCCTGTCCGACCTCGATCAAGAACTTCGACCAGTTCAAAATCCAAACGCTCCTCTCCAACAGCCTGGGAAATTACCACGTCCTCGAGCTCGCCAAAAAGTATCGCGCGCGGATTCTCCTTTCTTCCAGCTCCGTCGTCTACGGCACGCGCAAGGACAAGAGCGGGCTCGTGGGCGAAGAAGAGCTTGGGGTCGTTGACCAACTTACCCCCCGGGCGTGTTACGACGAGGGGAAGCGGTTTTCGGAGACGATGTTTGAGACGTACCGTCAGGTACACAGTTTGGAGATCCGCATCGCACGCATTTTCCGCACGTTTGGTCCACGGATGCCGCTCTTTGACGGGCAACTCATCCCGGACTTCGTGATCAATGCATTGGACGGCAAGGATTTGGTGATGTACGGCGGTCGCGGGTTCCGCACAAGCCTGTGCTACATTAACGATGTGATCGATGGGATCATGCGCATCATGGCAGCGCCGGAGTATGCCGGTCCCGTGAATCTCGGGAGCGATGTTGACCTGTCCCTTGAGGACGTCGCTACGAAGATCATCGCCATGACATCGTCGACCTCAAAGATTGTTGAGGGGGAGAACTTCGTCTTCCTCTCCGAATTGGCACTTCCCAGAATCGAACGCGCCAAGGAGCTGGGGTGGTTCCCGCTTGTGCGCTTGGAGGACGGATTGCGCCAGACGATTGAATACATGAAAGCCAATAAGATTTTGCTGACGAATTTATAGGTCATATGGGACCTATAGAACCTATGAAAATCCTGGCGGCTGTTCCGGCCTACAACGAAGAAACAACGATTGCTGATGTGCTTTCACGCACCCGTCCCTATGTGGACGGTGTCATTGTTGTGGATGATGGTAGCACGGATCGGACGGCGCAGATTGCGCGTACTCAAGGGGCGATCGTGGTGAGCCATGTGATCAACCGTGGCCTGGGTGCGGCGATCGGGACGGGATTTGCGACCGCGCAGAAACTCGGCGCGGACATCGTCGTGACGCTCGACGCTGACGGCCAGCACGATCCAGCGCAGATCCCTGCGCTCATGAGTGCGATCGAACAAGGCGCTGACGTCGTTATCGGCTCGCGCATGCTCACGGGGTTTGTGGGCATGCCCCTGCATCGACGCGTGGCGCAGATCGTCGGGAACTTGGTGACGTTTTTCTTGTTTGGGGCGTGGGTCACGGACAGTCAGTCTGGCTTTCGAGCCCTCACGCGTTATGCCATCTCTAAGATGCACCTCAAGACGAACCGCATGGAGGTGTCCTCCGAGCTTATTGCCGAGGCGAAGCGCAACAAGTTGACGCTCGTCGAAGTCCCCATCAAAGCCATTTACACACCCTACTCGCTCTCCAAAGGCCAGAGTTTCATCGTCGGTCTCAAGACGCTCTTAAAACTTGTTGTGCGTCGCCTTACCCGGTAGCTACTTGTAGTGAACCTGTTGAACTATGAGCATCATCCAATTCCTGATCATCGTGTTCGCGCTATTCGCGATCACGCGTACCGTCCGGCAATTCAAAAAGGGGGTCGTCACCAGACGCTGGCTCCTTTTTTGGATCCTGTTCTGGATCGTTGCCGGCGTGGTGGCCGCGCTTCCACAGTCGGCCGACGCTCTGGCGCGCGTCGTGGGTGTGGGTCGCGGGGCCGACGTCGTGATTTATCTGTCCCTGGTCGTGATCTTCTACCTCATCTTCCGCCTGTATGTGAAGATCGAGCAGGTGGAGAGCGAGATCACGCGACTGGTGCGCAAGCTCTCGGTGGACGAATTAGACGATCCTAAGAAATAGCGTATGTCAGAGCAAGCCTGTAAGGTGTGTGGGAAAACTCATGAAAACGGTTTTTGTACTACTCAAGAGGGGAAAGAACTGGCTGGGTTGGAGGTGATCAAGCAGGCACAGACTCACGTCGGACGGCTCCTTGTTGATCGTGGGGTTCTTTCACAGGAGGAGCTTGATGCGCTTCCTTCAGATCGTCTCGACGAATTTTTAGTTCGTTCTGGCCACGAACTCAAAACGCTCCCTGAACAGATTTCTGGCGAGGCTGTCAAAAAGACAAGACGAATGTTGGGACTACGCGAGCCTGGAACCACAGAGGTGTCGGTTGAGCAGCGGCAGGAGCAGATTGAACTGTTGGTACAGGAGATGCGGAGGTATCTTGAGAAGCTGCGAGTGCACAAGAGCGATGTCGTTGGGATGATTTTGTGTGGAAGCCGGATGGATACTCGGAAGGTTCCTTCCGCGACAAGCGATGTGGACGTGGTGTTGGTGTTCAAGCCGGGTTTCGTCCTCGACCCGTCAACGCCAGAGGGGGAGAAGCTTCTTTTTCATCTGCGAGGTTTTTCTGATAATACGCCGACGGAATCAGGGCTTCCTGTCGAACTGGATGAATTTTTCGCAGAGGACTCGCTTATCGACAAGCTCGTTGCGGCAGATCCGAGCATGTTGATCTGGGGATGGAATGCAAAGGCAACGCGCTACATTGGTGAGGGGCTGCAGGGAAAGGACGAGGGTGCGGTCAATGAGCGCATCCACGAGCTCCTTGTCGGGGAGGCTCTTGAAGCAAAACGAAAAGAAAAAGTGAGAACAGCTGCTGAAAAATTTCTTGCACCATAGCATGCTCCCACGTGTCGCGATTATCTATCTGTGTTACAACGACCGGTCCTACCTGCCGGAGGTCTTCGAGTCTTTGCACAGGCTCAACTATCCATCCGAGAAGCTCGAGGTCATCGTCGTTGACAACGACTCCAAGGACGGGAGCCCTGATTGGCTCAGACAGCAATCCGGTATCACGTTCATGCCCAGCGCTACGAACCTCGGGTTCGCACAAGGGAACAACCTTGGGATGAAGCACGCGCTCCTTGAGGGTGTTGACTACGTGTTCCTGCTCAACGGCGACGCGAAGCTACACCAGGATGCGATTACGGAGGCGGTGAAGCTCGCGCACACAGACGAGAAGATCGGCGCGGTTCAATCGCGCATTATGCTGTGGAAGCACCCAGACGTCGTGAACGCCACCGGAGGCATGGTGCACTTCCTTGGCTTCGGGTTCGCTGGGGTCAAGTCTTCAGTCTACGGTTTTGCAAAAAAGGCCATTGTTTCTCAAAAACCGAAGACTGAAGACCTGACCCCAGAGATCGCGTATGCGAGTGGGGCGGCGGTGTTGTATCGGGCGACCGTTCTGCGGCAGGTCGGGCTCTTGGATCCATTCCTGTTTCTGTATCACGAGGATCTGGAGCTTGGATGGCGGATTCGGCTCGCTGGGTATAAGAATGTTCTCGCTATCGACTCGATCGCCTATCACGATTATGAGTTCAGGCGTTCGATTCAAAAGTTCTACTGGATGGAGCGCAACCGCGTACTCGTCCATGCCTCGCACCTGCAAGCCCGGACGCTCCTTTTGCTCGCCCCCTTCATGCTCGTTGCCGAGCTTGGGCTTGTCCTCTTTGCGATCAAGGGCGGGTGGCTCAAGGAGAAAGTCCTCGTGTACATCAATCTCCTAAGCCCTCGCACCTGGGTGTACGTCGCGCGCAAACGTCGCGAGAGCCGTAGCATTCGTCGAGTCGATGATCGGGAGATCGTCCGTTTGTGGACTGGGAAGATCGAACATCAGGAGACGAGCAGCGCGCTTGTCGATCGCCTCATCAACCCCGTCCTGGCGAGTCTCTGGTTTTTCTTGAAGCGCTTTATTCGCTAGTCATGTATCACTCAAACGCCACGATCGCCCACGTCGTCTGCACCTATCCGCCCTATCGCGGCGGCATGGGCAATGTTGCGTTTGATTATGTCGAGCGTCTGCGCGCACGGGGATACAACGTCCATGTGTTCACGATTCAAGATCGAGATCCCGCCTCTCCCAACTCTGCGGCAACCCCCCCTCGGCAACCCCCCCTAGCCCCCCCTTGGGAAGGGGGGGGATCGGAGGGAAGGGGGGGGATCGAAGGCGATCCACGCCACATCCACCGCATCCCACCCATCTTGCAGATCGGGAACGCGGGGGTGCTCCCATCGCTCTTCCATCGCTTGGCCGGGTTTGATCTTGTCCATCTGCACTACCCATTTTTTGGTGGAGCCGAGCCAGTCATCGTGCGCAAGGCCATGCGTCCTGACCAGGGACTCGTCATGACCTACCACATGGACGCGGTCGCGGACGGGATGAAAGGCGCGATCTTTAGCGCGCATCGTCGGCTCTTGTTTCCGTGGCTCGTGAATCGCGTCGATCGGATCCTGGTAAGCTCGCTTGATTACGCCAAGTCCTCTGCGCTCGCCGAAGCCGACGTCGACGACCGCCTTGAAGAACATCCGTTTGGCGTCGACCTCGATCGGTTTCATCCTGGCGATGAGGTGGAATTGCGCGCTCTCCATCAGATCCCGCACAAGACTCCCGTCCTCTTGTTCGTCGGCGGGCTCGACGCGGCGCATGCGTTCAAAGGTCTGCCTCAACTGCTCGACGCGCTTGCGGATCTGGTCGAGTATGACTGGCAACTGGTGGTTGTGGGCGACGGGGCACTCAAGGAAACGTATCGCGCGCAGGCGATCGAGAAAGGATTAGGGTCTCGAGTCACATTCACAGGGCTCGTCTGCCACGAGGATCTTCCGCGCTACTATCGTCTTGCTGCCGTTCACCTGCTTCCCTCGACCAAGCGCGCGGAGGCATTTGGCCTCGTCGCTCTTGAGGCCGCGGCAAGCGGGATCCCGTCGATCGCCTCCGATCTTCCCGGCGTGCGTACGGTGGTTCAGGATGGAAGCACTGGATTACTCGTCCCACCGGGGAATGTCGAGGAACTGAAAAAAGCCATCCTGCTGTTTCTGGAGCAGGTCGATTTGCGCGAGCGGCTGGGATTTTCTGCTCGAGCGAACGTAGAGCAAAAATACGTCTGGCCGCCACTCATCGACCGCCTCGAGGCGACGTACGATTCGGTATTGAATCAGCAGTCGAAGAGGAAGTATTAAGGGGCTACAAGGGCTTCGAGGGCTACAAAGGCTACAAGGGTTAAATAAAATCTTTGAAGCCCTTGTAGCCCTCGAAGCCCTCGTAGCCCTTGCAGCCCTTCCCCACTATGAAAATCGGGATCGTCTCAAATCTCTATCCGCCGGAGGCGCGCGGGGGAGCGGAGCTTGTCGCCTCTCGTGTGGCCGATGCGCTGTACGCGCGCGGGCATGAGGTTTTTGTGTTGACGACCCAGCCGTTTGACGGTGTCCGCTCCCTGTTCCCGCGCATTCGCGAGCGTACACTGGAGGCCGTCTACCGTTTTTTCCCGCTCAACGTGTACTCCCTGTATCAAGATCGTCCGTTTCCATTTCCCGTGCGAGTGCTCTGGCATCTCATTGATCTGTTCAGTTACACCAGTCGCCGAGCGATCCGCACCATCATCCGCGACGAGGATCCCGATGTCGTGATCACGCACAACCTCAAAGGGATCGGCGTCTCGATCGCCCGCGAGATTCAGCGTCAAGGCGTCCCGCACATTCACACCCTCCACGACGTCCAGCTTTCGATTCCCAGCGGCCTCCTGATCGCGGGAGAGGAACAGTGCTGGCTCAACCGCTCGTTCCTACGGCGATGGTACGAGGCGGGCGTGAAGCGGGAAATGGGGACGCCCGACCTTGTGCTTTCGCCTTCACAATTCCTCGCGGACTTCTATCGGGAGCGTGGGATGTTTACGGACTCACGTCTCGAGATCCTTCCCAATCCGCTCCCATCCGGACATCGGCCAGCCGTTCCAGAGAAACGCTCGCAGATGCGGACGCGCTTCCTGTACGTAGGACAACTCGAGCCGCACAAGGGGATCCGACTTCTGTTTGAAGCCCTTCAGGCGTTTGGGGAGGAGGTCGAGCTCTACATCGCTGGCGAGGGATCGCTCATGCAAGAGGTAATTGAAATGAGCGAGCGCGATTCTCGCGTGACCTATCATGGGTTCGTGCCGCTTGAGCACCTTGTTGCGCTGTTGGAGAAAACGGACGCGGTCGTGATCCCGTCGATCTGCTACGAAAATTCCCCCACGGTTATATACGAGTCGTACCTCATCGGCGCACCAGTCGTGGCCGCGCGCATCGGCGGGATTCCCGAGCTTGTAAAGGACGGGGAGACAGGGCGGCTGTTCACGGCCGGGAGCGTAGAGGATCTAGCGCGTGCTCTGCGGGACATCCACGAGCGTCGAGATTTTTGGTGGGAGCAGACCATGGCGATTCGCGAGCATGCCAAGCAGTATGCGCTGGATCGGTATGTTCAGCGTCTTGAGGAGTTGATGGGGGAGCTCGGGGCAGGGGTCAAGTCTTCAGTCATCAGGTTTTGAGATTTTGCTGGGGATTCAGCTTGTCGAGCAATTTTCAAATGCCTTGTTTTTCGCAAAAGTTGACGAGTGAAGACCTGACCCCAGTGCGCTGTGGAAGCTTCGCTTCCGTCCCGCTTGAAGAAAATGCGTGTCGGAAAGTAAAAACACCCTTGTCGGGTGTCGTGGGGTGGTCGAAGGCTTCAATCTAGGTCGGTGCAGGGACGGCGAGGAGATCGCGCTGGATGCGGGTGAGCTCTACCTGGAGCGCGTCGTAGATCCGGCGGTCCAGGGGCTCGACCAGAGGCAGGATGTGCTGCCGTGTCTCGTCGACGTAGCGGCGTTTCCGGTCCGCCTCCCAGTCCGCGCAGGTGCGCAGGTTGTGGAGACGGTCGCAGGGTTTCACCACCCGGCCGGATGAGGGACAGGGGTCAAGTCTTGAGTCTGTACTTTTTGAATTTTTGTTGAGGATTGAGTTTGTCGAGTATTCGTTTAATTCAA
>Ga0209514_10005066_pt1 | contig 17158 bp, 24 predicted proteins | sample Subgrocontami58m_FD_187452 | JGI IMG/M metagenome (GOLD analysis project Ga0209514, IMG submission 187452) | Subsurface groundwater microbial communities from S. Glens Falls, New York, USA - GMW37 contaminated, 5.8 m (SPAdes) (version 3) | ecosystem: Environmental > Aquatic > Deep subsurface >...
GATCAGGATTGTTTTCTCTAAAATCCTGCAGGCGGGATTACTCCCACCGTAGACAAGCCAAACCAATCGGTATGAAGTTTTCTTATGGCGCCATTGGCGCCATTTGTGATTGTCAAAAGAGGAAGGAGATCCCCGCGCTGCGCGTGCATCCCATATACATTCACCCCGCGCAGATAATATTGCACGCCAGCGGGGGGAGAGGGAAACAACTCAAGGTCGTTTTTGTTCATCCACAACTCGGTATTGCGGATTAACGGGAAATATACATCTATGCCCTTAGCTTTGACGTGCGGGTTTAGGAGCTTACCATCACTGCTGACGGCTACCGCCTTCCAGAACAGGTACGGCTTCATTTGCCAGTTGTCTACGCTGGGGTTCAAACCAGCAGTTTTCATGCGGTAGTCATAAGAAATCAGTTTGACATGCGTATTTGTTTCTTCTTCGTAAGCGATAAAATTCCCGCCGCAATGGATGCTTTCGGCACGCGGTGTTTGTATTTGATTGCCGTCCTTGTCCCGATATTCGATGTTAATCCACAACGCACCCACCGAACGGTTATATGAGTAACCATCGGGCGAGTTTATTTTCTGCATGTACTCCCACCAGGGATTTAGAATAGGAATTGTGTCTCCCTTACCTGTACCTTGCGGACGATCTTGCATGGGTCTGGCATCCGGATAATAGATGATGCCCCATTCGTTTTCAGGGGCGTACACGCCATGCTTGACAATGGCAAATTTATAGGGTGGAGGTTTTAATTCGGTGTAAACAAGTTTTTGAGAATTAAAATGCGCTTCTAGCATAGCGCTTCCTTTCACCGTTGGGTGCTTCGAGGATAAAGTATTCGGGGAAAGTCTCGATAGGTGGAACAGGCTCGCCGATTTCTTTGAAATCTTTAGACATTTGAACACCTTTGTGAATTAACACCACCCAGCCGGTGAACGACTTATAAGTTACATAAAGCCATTTATCACCCGCTTTAACTTCCACTCCATCAGCAGGTGCAGTCCATAACACATCGCCCCTTAAAGTAACATTAGCGTTTACCGATGCAATCACATCCGCAAAAGTGGTGTGATCTTTACGAATTCTGGTTCCGTTGTAGATGGTGGTCATTTCATACATGAGATTCTCCTTTTTGATAATGTCATTATCCAAGCGCCTTTTAACTCCGGTATCTTTATTATAATAAGTTTTACTGATGAGTGGACTCGTACAAGAACCCGCGACCATCACAGCATGGCACAGGCTGGGGCAGGGTGGATTCTGGGTCGGTCATCGGCGCGTGCCCAAGGTTGGACCTATTATAACCACTCGCGGAACATGCGGTGCTTGCAAATTTCTTTCTAAATTACCCATTGCTTTCCAAAAGTGATTGCTGTATATTATGAACAATTCGATGGCTTCATCTCCGGACTTAAAAGGTGCAATGTTTAAGCGTTTACAGGAGCAAACAAAATGTCCAACTCGAACCAGGGACAACCTCAACCTCAGAGACCCCCTGTACAAACCACCGCTCACTTGCGCGCAAAGAAACGAGGCGGCGGTTGCTGGGTCTGGTTCGCCTGCGGATGCCTAGTGGTCATCCTGGCAACCGGCCTGCTCGGGGCAGGAGGGTTCATCGCTTATAAGTCGGGGGCCATCTCGCTGGATACGATCCTCAACCTCGCCGGCCTCGGGCCGGCGGATATCGAATTCGATAACTTTCGCGACGAAACGATCTTCATTTACATTAAGCAACTCGACGTCCCGAGCGACGAGTTGCCTGCCGAGGACTGGTTGGAGATCGAGCCATTCGATATTCGTTCCTACCCTGTGCTTGAGCCGGGCAGGTATCTCCTGAACTTTGGATTATCCTCTGAGGGATCGGATCTTGGGACTTGCACACTAACCGTAAGGTCGGACGACCAATACCAATTCGTCGCCCTGCCGGAGCGGATCGCGGTCAACCGGCTGAACGATCCACCGACGATCGGCACGGACCTGATCGTTGGAACCTCGTCCCTGTGCCGATAGGCAATTGGAGGCTGATATGAAGCGCATGAAATGGATCGCGATGATCCTGGCTGCCGCGTTGCTCGCGGGTTGCGCGCCCACCATTACCGTCACGAACCAAACAACCTTTCCGGTGCGCGCCATCGTCACGTCAAAGGGGACCCGAAACGTGCTATCCCCTTCACCGGGCGAAAGTTCCACAGCCGAGGTAAATGAAGGCCCGTATCGCGCCACGGTTATCCCTGACACGGAGTGGATCGAGTATGCCAAACTCACGCGAAAGGTCCTGAATGATCAGCTTGCCAATGCCGACAAGTTGACAGGACCTCAACTCCTGGATGTGATCGCCCGCTTGAAGGATATCGCGCAACGCATGGCGCAATATGAGCAGGCGGCCGGGACGTCAAATAGTTGCGGTGGAAAAATTACCGAGGAAAGCACGGGTGCACTGGTAATCATCAGTCAGGACGCAGTGGGCACATTGGTTGTATCCTGTAAATAGACAACCCCTCGGGCGGGCGTCTCGAGGCGTCCACGAATTGGCGTAAGGGACACGGGAGGCATCACACTCCGCACTTTCATGCCGTGTACCAGGAATACGAGGCAGTATTTACGATCAGCCCTGTGCAAATCTTTTCTGGTTCCATGCCCAACAAACAACAAAGATTGGTGGAGGCGTGGGCGGAAATTCATCAGGAAGAATTACAAACCGCATGGACATTGTTGGACAGCGGCAAGAAACCACCTTTCATGGAACCGCTCAGATAATTTATGAGGTGAACTATGGAACATTCCATTATCCCATTTATCACATCACAGAATTCGAGATTACAGCCCCTTACACATTACGGATCAAGTTCAACGATAATACTGAACAAACGATTGATATCGAGCCAGCTCTGCACGGTGAAATTTACAGTCCGCTCCACGACCTGTCGCTATTCGATCAAGTGAGACTCGATCCCGAAGTGCGGACACTGGTCTGGCCCAACGATGCTGATTTCGATCCCGCCGATTTGCACGACTGGCCTGAAATAAAAGGTGGCTTCATTAAACACGCGCAGAAGTGGGAAACGGCGTAAAACGTAAGTGCGTTGCATATCATCCCCGAATCTTTAAGCCAGGTGCGACGCACCCTCCGCACACGGACACGCTCGCCAAAATTCAGAACACACTCAGGGTGGGGGCGGATGTCAAATTGAGCGGGGTTGAAATTGTAGCGGTGTAACTTCCGCCCATCAGTGCGACGTGCCCTCGTAAAGGTCAGTATAATATGAGAAGTTGTCGGCTTTTCAGGAAAACCGCTTATCATCTCAAGTAGAGGTAAAACATGCAAGACTTATCCGACAAATCTCTCGCTCAGTTATGGAAAGATGTACGCCATCTTTCTCATATTGATTTTCCTTTTTTACATCCTATATATTCGCCTAGTTCAAGAGTCCCCTGTGCTGATTTTTCAACTTTCATTATTCAATGTTTGAGACAGGGCGACATTGTATCAATTTGCAAACTTATGAGACAAATAATTGCTGAAAATCCAGGGTTGGGTGTTGGCGTAGAGTGGGTAGACAAATCTGTCAATGAAGTTGTGGAAATTGATTTCAGCCGATATTTTATTAGCAACCACCCTGACACTTTTCTGGAACTAAAGGCTCTCTTTATTTTGGCGTCAAAAGATGGTGGCGGGCGTGAGTTTTGGATCACCGACAATAAACCGTTTTTGTTTGCATTGGCACTTTGTTGTAATAGCTTAACGTGGCTAAAAGAAATGGCTTTCTTACAAGAAAAAGCCAACAAATTTATTCGAGACATGGCAAAAAATATTCCGTATTGGGAGAAATATCCTCTTTTTACGGAAGAGCACTTTGACACTTATACCTGCAATAATCCAGTGGTTTTAGAAAACTTGCTAAAGCTACCTTTAGGAGCAAGAATTCATTTGCTCGATTTCTCTAAAAAGGGAATTGGCTCATTAATTCAATCTACAGATTATCAAATGCGCAGCTTAGGAGTCAACCCAATTCAAACTGCCCCACTAATTTTCGAATCTGGTATGTGTATACAGTCAAAAGCACCTGAATCTCTGACTTCCGTTTGGTCTAAAGATGAGTTGATAGATATTCTTCAAAACAAGAACGTTCAATTCAAAAAGTCGTGGAATAAAAATCTTCTTTTAGAAGTATTGGCAACGAATTTACCTGACACTCTTGTTGAAGCGGCGGAGAAAGAAAAAACTGCTGCCATTAAACCTGAATTTTCAAAATCACTTAGCGAATTGCGAGAGTATGCACAATCTTTAACTGATCCAATCAAACTATTATGTTTCTTGTAAGCACAACATCACGTTTTAGATAGATATTTTAGTTTTATCAGGAAAGATATCTTCAACGAATTTATAGCAAATGAACGAATTCCTGGTTGTACGAGCGTGTCGCATTCTTTTATCACACAGTTAACTTGCGAACCTTTGAAAACGATTTAATAATATTTGGCTCATTTGCAATGAGTATATCTTTTGCGAATGACGCCAATCCTGAGTTGATGTTTATCATATGAGAGCCATCAGTAATTTTTTCGTATGGCAAAGAAACTTTATTTTCTGATAAAAAGCCAAGGGTTTTAGGAGAAATGGGAAACCAAACACGATTAAATGTTGGACGAGTAATCTCATTCGTTCCAAAAATTTCTTCTTTTGTACGAGAATCCCCGACGGCTCTTGAAGCCTTGTGCACATCAGTAATATCATTTTCTCCAAGAATTGCTTCTGTTATCAATTTCCATTCAATAAAAAAAGGAATATCTGAAGTAAGGAAAGAAGCATCAATCTCACTTGGTATATATAAAATTTGTAAATCTAGTTTGTCAAACTCAATCAGATTCGCTTGCACGCGTAACGGCAAGGTTTGCGCTAAAGGATTCAATGGTCTTCTTGTACGTTGGGGAAAAGAATTGACAATTGTCTCACTTGATTTTTTCAGTAGAGGATGCCGAGCCATTGTCAAGGCTAAAAACGCCTTGATGTTTAAAACATCGTCTTCATTAATTTCCTCTAAAGCATTTACCTTTTTAAATGTTTCTGCACAATGGGTTTCAAAGTATTTATCTGACCAATTTTCAATCGAAACATCGTCATCCCCTATTGAATATAAGTGATAAACAGAGCAAACTTTGTCAACATGCAACAAGCCAGGGTTAGGGCGTTGGTCTTTATCTAACGGATTCAACTCATAGACCCACACCTTATTTGCTTTATTTGCCCAGTACTTCAAATAGAATTTTGACAGATGATGATGAATGTGCTTGTCATTGTTTTTCATTGGAAGATTATCTGTGCGTCGCACCTTTCTAAACAAGGCAAATCTTCTCAACAAGATTCTTATTCAAGGAGATTCGCTATCGAACAGGTGCGACACGCCCTCTTGGGTATTCCCTACTCCCCTGTCGGCACCCAGATATTCTGCCCCACCCCGTCCCTCCCCAAATCCGAAATAAAAATTCGGGTAATCATTGAGTCCCTTCTGTTCGGATTTGGAGAGGGTGCCTGCATGGTGGGACGAGTTTCAAGCCGCGACTGTTTCAAATACCACATTCAATCGCGTGGAAGCGGGGAGAACATAATTCAACTTCTCAAAGCCGATTACGTTCCCGTCTTTATCCTTCATCAAAATGACCTCATCGCCCGTTTCCTCGGCAACAATTTCATCCTGGAGATTGCCAAACCAAACAGTAAGAGTATTTCCAATTTGACCGTAGACGACTTTTATCTGCGCCATGAAATAACTACCCTGTTACAGCCGCCAGCTGATAAATGACAGGGCGGTATCTCGGCGCGGGGATGGGCTTTCCCTCGGCGTGAGCGGCATCCAGCCAGGCTTGTTTTGCGATCAAGGCTTCAGAGAGGGCTTCTTCAGGGGTTTCGCCAAAAGCGGAACAATGAACCAAATCGGGGATGTCGGCAATATAGCCTTCATCCTCTTCACTATAAAAGATGTTGATGTGATAGTCTTTCATTCTTTCTCCAAATTCAAGGCATACCGTTCGACCAATTCCATAAACTGACGGATTTGATAAGGCTTGACCTGTCCATTCACGTTTTGCAAATTCATCAATTCTTTCACCTTTGGATGAACGAATATATGATGGCTTCCACTTGTACGGGAAAGCCGAAATCCAAAGCCTTCCACCAGTAAAACAAAATCGTTAAAGGCTATGTTCTTCGAACCAGCCAGCACCTTTGCAAGAATTTTCTTGAGTTTCGCCATTGGTCGTTTTATATCACAGAATACACAACTGAGGGGTCACTCCCCCGTCGGCACCCAGATATTCTTAACCTGCGTAGGATCACTTAGAATCTCATTCATTCCATTAAAATAACCTTAAATTCCCACGGAACAAATCCCAATTCATATCGTTAATCATAGTACACCGTAAGGAGTTACGGTCGATCATTGTTGTTTTAGAGTAGAGAAAGGAGAATAACGATGAATACGCATACAGGTAATACGGATCGCTTGCGTACTGTTATCCAAAGAACATCCCCCATACAGGTTCTAACGATCAGTCAGGATACGCTCCGCCGCATCATCGGATTGATCCAGTTGGGCTTCGGTGTTCTGGATGGTTTGATCGGCTTGCGGTTTTTCCTCAAGCTGATGGCAGCCAACCCTGAAAATGCATTCGCCCAACTCCTGTACTTCATCACTGAACCATTCCTATGGCTGTTTAGAGGTCTGACGCGTACGCCTTCCTTCGAAGGGATTGTGATCGAGTTCTACGACCTAATCGCGATTGCGGTCTACGCCATGTTGGGTTGGGTGATCACCCAATTGCTTTGGATCCTGTTCGCCCGCAGATAGCGATTTCGATTTTCGCCTTACAGGACACTGATGATAAATGCAGAAAAAACACGGATTTTTATGAGTGTAAATCAGCGTTCATCTGCATCCAAATTGCTTTTGAATCAAAAGACCTCCGAGACTACTCTCGGAGGTCTACTCATCTAATTATCTGCAACCTCTACTCCCCGCGTCGGCACCCAGATATTCTGCCCCATCCCTCCCCAAGTCCGAAATAAAAAGTTGAAATAATTATTCAATACATTCAATTCGGACTTGGGGAGGGTGTCGCGTTAGCGACGGGAGGGGCTTTAAAGATTCTCCAAAATCACTTCCAACACCTTCTCAATATTCTTCATCACATCATTGTTGTAAAACCGCAAAACCCGATAGCCTTTTGACTCTAAAAATGCGGTTCGTTCCATATCATATTCTTCCTGCTCCAAATGCTGACTTCCATCCAATTCAATGACCAGCATTTTGCTCGGTGCACAGAAGTCCGTGATGTAATTCCCAATGGCATGTTGACGGCGAAAACCAACACCATTTAACCGATGGGCGCGTAACCGCGACCACAATTTTGCTTCGGCGGGAGTTTGGTTGAGTCGCAATTCTCCTGCGTGGTGCATGATCTTCGGCGTTGAACGTTTTTCGGTCATTGAGTTTCTTCACTCTTTCTGCCTCTCCCGTCGCTTCTACGTCGCGACTTCCTCCCCACGTCTATGGGACGTGGGGAGGGCTGGGGTTGGGTCACTCCCCCGTCGGCACCCAGATATTCTTGACCTGAGTCGCCTCGTGCAGGAACTCGTGACCTTCACCTTGCTCGCGGTCCATCCAATCACGGGGCAGACCGTAGCCTGTCCATGTGCGCTTCATGTTCGCAGCGGATTCATTCTCGACATGGTAACTGCCTTCCGCCGAGCCGAAGTACCAGACGGAGTCCACATCTTCGTGCTGGACAAGAGTTTTCGTTAAGTGATCACGGTCGCCTGTGACGATGTTGACAACGCCGCCAGGCACATCGGAGGTATCGAGCACCTGATAGAAGTCCATGGCGGAGAGCGGATATTTCTGGCTGGGGATCATCACTACGGTATTGCCGCGCGCAATGGCAGGCGCCATGAGCGAGATAAAACCGAGCAATGGATTTTCATCGGGGCAGGCAATGCCGATCACCCCGACAGGTTCATTGACCGCGACGGTGATTCCGCGCAGGGTGGTCTCTTGCACGGTGCCGCCGTATTTGTCCGCCCATGCAGCGTAGGTGAATAATCTTTCAACGGACGCGTCCACTTCGGCTTGCGCGGACTTCTGCGTGCGTCCCGTCATTCCTGCACTGAGCGGCGTCGAAGTGTCGACGATGCGTTTGACGAACTCGGCATTGCGGGCATCGAGATTCTCAGCGATAAAATATAAAATCTGCGAACGATTGTATCCGTGACGCATCGCCCAGCCTGATGTCCGTGCTTTGTGCGCGGCTTCGACTGCATCACGAATGTCTTTGCGATTGCCATCACCAACCTGCCCGACAAGTTTTCCCTTCGCACTCAACACGCTTGAAGTGTACGCGCCATCGGGTCGCACCTGTTTGCCGCCGATGTACATCTTCGGCGTGCGATCTATCGGCGGAAGCGAATGTCCATTTGCCCGAGCAACTGTCGGCTGAGAAGGAAGCGTAGGCACGTGCGCTCCCCACTTTTCATTCACCGCAAATTCTGGGCGCGGACGTTCCATCCATATCGGTCTTAAATATTCAAACAAACCTTCACGTCCGCCTTCGCGTCCGTAGCCCGACTCGCGATAGCCGCCGAAGCCCGAAGCGCCGTCGAATTGATTGGTGCAATTGACCCACACCGAGCCCGCCTTGATCTTGCTCGCGACATCGAGCGCGAGGTTGATGTTATCGCTCCACACACTCGCCGCGAGACCATAGCGCGTGTTGTTCGCAAGTTCGATGGCTTCGCTCGGCGTGCGGAACGTAAGCGAGACCAACACGGGTCCGAAAATTTCTTCCTGCACGGTTGCGGCGGCGGGGTCAAGACCAGTAATCAAAGTTGGTTTATAAAACAGTCCTTTTTCGGGCAGCGCGATATTCGGCTGAAAACATTCGCCGCCTTCGGCAATGCCCGTCTTCACCCAACCGTCAATCGTGTCCCATTGGCTCTGATCAACGATCGCGCCCATGTCAATTGCTTTATCAAGCGGGTCGCCCACGCGCATGTGTTGCATGCGAGCTTTTAATTTTTGGATGAATTTCCCTGCGACATTTTCCTGAACTATGAGCCTTGAGCCTGCGCAACAAACCTGACCCTGATTAAACCAAATCGCATCGACCACCCCTTCAACTGCTCCATCCAAATCGGCATCGTCAAACACGACGAATGGACTCTTGCCACCGAGCTCGAGCGACAGTTTTTTACCAGAGCCAGCCGTCTGCTTGCGGAGCGTGCGCCCAACATCGGTGGAACCCGTGAAGGCGATCTTATCCACATCGGGATGTTCAACGATCATCGAACCCGCGCTACTGCTTCCAGTAATGACATTCACCACGCCAGCGGGCAACCCCGCTTCAGCAACAATTTCCGCGAATAACAAGGCAGTGAGTCTTGTGTACGAAGCAGGCTTGAGCACCACCGTGTTGCCCATCGCAATCGCAGGCGCGATCTTCCATGCCAGCATTAACAGCGGGAAGTTCCACGGGATGATCTGCCCGACCACACCGACGGATTGATAATCGCGCAGTTCGGTTTCCATCAACTGCGCCCAACCCGCATAATAGTAAAAATGACGCGCCAGCAACGGCACATCGATATCGCGAGATTCACGAATCGGTTTGCCATTGTCCATGCTTTCGAGCACCGCAAGCAAGCGCGAATGCTTCTGAAGATTGCGCGCAATCGCATACAGATAGCGCGCACGAGTCACACCAGGAGTCTTGCTCCATGTGCCAAATGCCTCACGCGCCGCAGCCACAGCCGCATCGACTTCTTTTTGTCCAGCCTGCGTGGTCTCGGCTAGTAGTTCGCCATTCGCTGGGTTGTACGAAGGATAGAACTTCGCACCCTTCGGCGTCATCCACTCGTTGTTGATGAACAAGCCGAACTTGCGTCCATGCTCATCCAGCCAAGCCTTGACGGCATCAGGCGCTTCGGGCGCAGGTCCGTATTCCATGGTATTGAAGATTTCAAGTATTTTGCTCATAATTTCATCCAATCTCGGTGGTCGAGTAAGCCCGAATGCTCTTTGAGGGCGTATCGAGACCACAAATTCAAGGTCAGCTTTCAATTTTAGGTTTGTCTATCATTGTTGGTCTCGATACGGACTGGGAAAAGCGCCCAGTTCTACTCGATCAACGGAGTAAACTATCAATTCATCACTCAGGCATTAAGCGACATCAAATGCTTCTGATACGTCGCGATCAAATTGGACTCGATGTCCGCATGCATGGGCGTCTGTTTGTATGGATTCTTCTTCGCTTCGGCATGGATATATTCCGCGCACGTGCCGCACAGGAAGTAGCCGATCAGCACGCCGCGTTCGCGGTAGATGAACCCATTAATTGCCAGGGCGTCCTTGCCTTTGAACTTTACTGCGCCAATTTCACGCTGAAGACAGGCGGGGCACAGATCGCCATCGTAGAACCAAAAAGATTTAACAGCGCTGCCAAATTGCGCCTTGCCGTGTTCAAACATCGCCTTCATCAGTTCGTCGGCGGCGGATTTTGAGTCAGGGGAAGTGGATTGATGGATTCGTCTTGGTTTCATGTGTAAATCTCGCAGGAATTATTAATCCGCGCCATATCATCTATCATAAGGTTGTAGGCTTCGCAATCCCTTCAATACCCGATAATGCTTGACATTGAAAGTGGCAAGTTCGGCATTTGCGCCAATCGCAGTTTCGGCGATCAAAGCATCAAGCAAACCAATATTATCGCTCAAATGATGGGCTGAAAAACTCGCCAATGCGTTATTACAACCATCTTCATCGAGCCAGTAAAGTTGATAGCCAGACAATGCTTTTTCCAATTGCCTTTGTTCTTTCGTGTTTTGACAGCCCTGAATCAATTCCATTGCCACAAGTCCAGGGATACCAATTTCCTGCACGGAATTGAGCCATTCTTTGGCAGGTTCATAACCGCGCAAAATATCCACCATGACATCGGTATCAAGCAGAATCATGAGGCTCGCCTCCGACTTTGCGCTTGTGTTCTGAGTTTTCGCGCATAAGCCGCGCTATCATCAATATCTTTTCTTTTTGCCCACATACCCACCAAACCAGAGTTGAGCAAATCCTTTCCTTTCATGGGTTTGTTGACTTGCCTCACCTTTTCAATCAGGCGAGTGGCAAGCAATAATTGCTCATTGGGAGTTAAGAGATCTGCTTGTTTCAACAATTTTTCAAAGGTATCAAGTGTCATATTTTCTCGCTTTCTTTCAATGATTACCATTGCGAGCGGAGTGAAGCAATCTCACACACTATACTTGAGATTGTTTCGTCGGGAAGAACACCCTCCTCGCAATGACGTAATCGTCTTTATCCCATCGGCATGTGATGTTTCGCCGCGTAGTGACCTGTGATGTAGTGATACAACTGCCGCTCGATGTCGGTCAATAAACTGCTTGCGCCGATGCGGAACAAGTCATTCTTCAGCCATTCGTCACCGAGTTCTTCTTTCATCAACGACTGCCACGCCATCGCCTGCTTCGCGGAGCTGATTCCGCCCGCGGGTTTGAAGCCGATTTTGTAGCCGTAGCGGTCGAGATAATCGCGGATGGCACGCGTCATCACCAAGCTGAATTCCAGTGTGGCATTGACCGTTTCCTTGCCTGTGGAAGTTTTGATAAAGTCCGAGCCTGCCATCATTGCCACGAGGCTGGATTGATAGATTTGTTTGAATGAACCGAGATCGCCCGTTGCCAAAATGGTCTTCATGTGCGCGTCGCCGCAGGCTTTGCGAAATTGTTGCAATTCGTCGTACATAGCCGCCCAATCGCCAGTCAACACATAATTGCGGGCAATGACCACGTCAATTTCTTTTGCGCCTGCTTCCACGGCTTGTTCAATTTCTTGAATGCGCTGTGGCAGAGGAGTCTGTCCCGCAGGAAAACCCGTCGCAACAGAGGCAACTGGAATGCGCCGCCCTGAGCCTGTCGAAGGGTCAGAGCCTTGAAGCGCGTGGACTGCATCCGCGACACGGTTGGGGTACACGCACACCGCACCGACGGTAATCTTTTCACCATCCAACCCCATGCGAGCCAGCATATCTGCGCGGACGGGTTGTTTGGCTTTGGCGCATAAACGATGAATGCGCCCAGGCGTGTCGTCGCCTGCGAGAGTGGTCAGGTCAATGCAGGTGACGGCGCGTAATAGCCAGGCCGCCTGCCAATCCTTTTTGACGGTACGGCGACCAGTCAATGTGGCGGTGCGGCGCTCCACTGCGCTTTTGTTGACGTGCGCGCCCATCACCCAGTCAAGATCAAGGGGCGTGCCGGGATTGCGATTGTTTTCAGAAATCATGGAAACTCCAATTTCATTGTCTGACATGATTATACAGCGATTAAGATGGGGCGAAGGATATTCTTTAGAACCTTTACCTCCAAAGGCGGGTTATATAGTCAAACCACATTTTATTGTTGAAAGGAGAATTGCCATGACATACGTACTTGTTCGAATTACAGTTGAGGATCTTGCAAAGTGGAAACCCGTCTTTGAAGAAGCCAGCGCACTGCGCAAGAATTTTGGCTCCATGGGCGTGCGCGCCTATAGCAAAACGGATAGTCCCAATGAGGTCGTTATCCTTGGTGAATATGCCGACAAAGAGAAAGCGATGCAGATGTTCCAGTCGCAGGAATTCCGCGAGGCTACAGCACGCGCAGGCGTTAAAGGTCTGCCCGAGGTGAGTTTCCTTGATGAAATAGTAAACCTGCCCGCATAACGAAGAATTAATTAGGAACTTAGAAGTTAAATGCTTGCTTTTTGTACAAGAATTTTTCACTAACCACGGAGACACTGCGGCACGGAGCCTTTTAAGTTTTTTCTCTGTGTCTTCGTGGTTCAAATCCTTTTTGGTTTCGGCTTGTCCGAGTTAGGGGTATATCGAGAATTCTTCGAGTTTGACCAGGAAGGAGTACTTTTCATGATTTATCGTTAATAAAGGAGTTGACATGGAACGCTATATGATCGAATCACCCCACCCGATCGAAAAATGCACTCAGGTTCTGCAAGACCTGCACGCTGCAGGTTATCTGCATCATTTTGAATGGGGTTGCAAAGACAACGACCACACTGGCTGGGCCATTGTCGAAGCGGAGAATATCGAGCATGCCCGTCAGATTGTCCCGTGGTATTTGCGGGAAAGAGCGAGAATTGTGCACCTGGTCAAGTTTGATCTCGCAACAGACGTCCACAAAAAAACAGGATAAGACATAATGGAAAATTCCCGAAACTGTGGTTTCGGGAATTTTGTTTACGGTCTCATCTTATGCTGGCTCAACCGACTTTGCGACGATGTCTTCCAACATCTTCGTAGTCAGTGATTTGGGACGCTCGAGCGGTTGACCCAACGCACGTGCCCACACGTAGTTAGCTGTCACACCGAGAGCGCGGCCCACCCCAAACAACACCGTGTAAAAATCAAATTCGCGCACACCGTAATAATACTGCAAGGTGCCGGAGATGGCATCCACGTTCGGGGCAGGATTCTTGGCTTTGCCCTGTTCCTTCAACACGGCAGGCACAACATCAAAGACCATATCCGCAAGACGGATAAGTTCATCCTGCGGGAAATGCTTCTTGGCAAATTCCATCTGTGCGGTGAAACGTGGATCTGGAACGCGCAAAACAGCGTGCCCGTAACCCGGGATGACTTTGCCGCTGTTGAGCGTATCCCATGCGAATTTATACAAATCATCGCGTGAGGGGACGCCGCCAAATTTTTTGTGTACATCCAACAGCCAGCCCAAACATTCCTGATTCGCCAATCCATGCAGAGGGCCAGCCAAACCGCTCAGGCCAGCCGAGAATGCAAAATAGATGTCTGCCAGCGAGGAGCCTACGAGGTGAGTAGCATGTGCGCTGACGTTTCCAGACTCGTGATCTGAATGCAGAATGAAATATAAACGCGCAAGTTCCGCGTAATCTTTCCTATCCGATACACCCATCATCTTGGAAAAATTCGCGCCGTAATCCAATTTGGGATTGTATTTGGGTTTCTTCTTCTCGCCAAAGTATCTATAGCGATAAATGAACGCCGCAATGGCCGGAAGTTTCGCGGTCAGGTTCATGCTGTCTTCCAGCGCGGGTTCCCAGTAGGCATCCTTCTTCATGCCTTCGTGATATTTCTTCGTGAAGGCTGAATCTCTCGCCAAAGCCATAACCGCTTGGGTGAACAAAATCATCGGATGTGTGTCTTTGGGCATGGCCTTGAGCATTTTATAAACGTAGTCTGGAAGTTCAGAGCGCTTCGCCCATTCCGCTTCCACTTCCAGCGCCTGTTCCCTGGTCGGCACTTCGCCAATCATCAGCAAATAATACAAACCACCCACCAACGGCATCTTATTGCCGCGCCCTTTGGGCAGGGACTTCAACACTTCGGGGATGGACATGCCGCGGAAACGAATGCCCTCCGCAGGGTCCACGAAAGAGACATCCGTCAACAACGACTTGATATCGCGCATCCCGCCAACGATCTGTCCAATATTAACTTCGGCAACCTTTACTTCAGAATGATCCTTGGCTAGTTTTTTGATCCGTTCGCGCCACTCGGGAAGCTGAGCTTGAATTTTTTCCTGCAAAATCATGGGGAACTCCTTTTATAAGTACCAAGTATACAAGTACACAAGGTAAACATGTTTACCTGTCTACCTTTTTACATGTTCCGTTTATAAAGCCACCAAATTCTTCAACGCCTCATGCGTTTCTTTCACAGACGCGGCGGACTTTTCAAACATGGCTTTTTCATCGGCGTCGAACTTGTATTCGATGATTCTTTCCATGCCGCCTGCGCCCAGCATTACCGGCACGCCGAAATACATATCCTTCAAGCCGTATTCGCCTTCCATGTAAGTGGCGCATGGTACGATCAACTTCTTATCTTTGAGGATCGCTTCCGCCATTTGCACACAGGCGAGGGAAGGCGCATAGTAAGCCGAACCGGTTTTCAGCAAATTGACTATCTCACCACCGCCCTTGCGTGTGCGATTCACGATCGCTGCGAGTTTGTCAGCTGGGAAATAATCACGCAACGGAATGCCCGCGATATTGGAATGGCGAGTGAGGGGAACCATCTCGTCGCCATGCCCGCCCAATACATAACAATTAACATTTTCAACGCTCACGCCTGCTTCCATCGCAACGAAAGCGCGCATACGGGCCGAGTCCAAAATACCAGCCTGGCCGATCACGCGCGCGCGTGACAACTTCGTCATTTTCATGGTGAGGTACGCCATCGTGTCGAGAGGATTCGTCAGAACAATGAAGAACGCGTTCGGCGAATCCTTCAACGACTCGGTTGCGGCTTTACCGACAATTTCCGCATTGATCTTGAGCAGGTCATCGCGGCTCATGCCCGGCTTGCGCGCCACGCCTGCCGTGATGATTACAATATCGGAGTTCTTTGTGTCGGCATAATCATTCGTGCCGATCACTTTTGCATCCTTACCAATAATGGGCATGGCTTCCAACATATCGAGCCCTTTACCCTGCGGCATACCCTCGACCACATCCACCAGTACCACATCCGCAAGTTCGCGTTCGGCAAGCCAGTGAGCGGCAGTCGCACCCGTATTGCCAGCGCCAATAATAGAGATTTTCTTCATTCTGCCTCCATATAAAATCGGCGTCAAAGCGCCGTTGATTTTCGATATATTCTATCTGAAAGAGCAATATGCCAAAAGTACAAAATGTCACTTTTTTGAGTTTACAAAATGGCGAAGACGAATTAAAAGAAGGACTCCCTTTTACCGCTTCGGCAGGGGAGTCCTTCTCTCGCTTCTTTCTCGACCTCTAACTTGATTCCGTTTCTTCGAGGAATCGCGTCGCCTGAATGGCTGCTGCGGCACCCATCCCCGCAGAGGTAATGACCTGCCTGAAGTGCGGGTCAGCCGCCTCCCCAGCCGCAAACACGCCAGGGATATTGGTTTCCATCTTGTCATTAACGATGATATAGCCCAGGTCGCTCATCTCCAATTTATTCTCGAACATCTGAGTATTCGGTGTATGGCCGATGAAAATGAACAAGCCATCTGTTTCAAAGATCGTTTCATCCCCGGTCTTTACATTCTTTAATTTTAACGCTTTAAGTTTATCCGAGCCGAGCGCTTCAGTTACCACTGTGTCAAGGATAAATTTCATCTTCGGGTGTACTTTCGCACGGTTCTGTAAAATTGCGCCTGCGCGGAATTCATCCCGACGATGGATCACGGTCACACTGGAGGCGTAGCGTGTAATGAAAAGCCCCTCTTCGAGCGCGCTGTCTCCGCCGCCGACAATCACAACTTTCTTATCCTTGAAGAACCAGCCGTCACAAGTGGCGCAATATGAAACGCCGCGCCCTGTCAACTCAACTTCACCCGGAATATTGAGATGATTTGGACTCGCGCCTGTGGATATGATAACCGTACCTGTTTTGTATTCACCGCTATCGGTGATCACCTTATATGGGCGCTTCGAGAAATCCACTTCATGCGCTGTATCGAACTCAACCTTGGCACCAAAGTTTTCGGCTTGCTTTTGAAACAACTCACCCAATTCCGGTCCACCCACACCTGTTGGAAAACCAGGGTAATTCTCGATGGTAAACGTCAACGCGGCTTGACCGCCCAGCTGCATACCCGTCAACACAACAGGAGCCAACTCAGCGCGCGCCGCATACAACGCCGCCGACAACCCCGCAGGCCCCGACCCCAAAATCAATACTTTTACGTGCTTCTCATTCCCATTTGTAGACATTGTATCTTCCTGTTTAGGCAATACCGCCTGAATTTTGTTTGCAACCATAATCAGGACGTTTCTTTCAGTCCTGATATTACCGTCCCGCATTGTATCAAAAACCGTATAAGCTGAAAAGTTACAAAACGTTTGTGAGTGTTTATATTTCTCCTGCACGAATCTACACAATCTCTCACCGCCTCGTCCACAATTCCTCCACAATTGATTGATACATTTGGGGCGTAAGAATAAACCAAATCAATCACCTATTGGAGGTAAAAATGTTTCGTAATGGTTTCGTGTTTCGGCTGATCGGGGCTGTGCTCCTTATTGGACTCATTGCTGCCGGCAGTGTCATGGCTTTCAAAGCCGGGGAAACCAAGGGCATTGCCCAGGCTCCC
>Ga0209514_10005068_pt1 | contig 17154 bp, 19 predicted proteins | sample Subgrocontami58m_FD_187452 | JGI IMG/M metagenome (GOLD analysis project Ga0209514, IMG submission 187452) | Subsurface groundwater microbial communities from S. Glens Falls, New York, USA - GMW37 contaminated, 5.8 m (SPAdes) (version 3) | ecosystem: Environmental > Aquatic > Deep subsurface >...
GAGCGTCAGCGGCTTCCTGAAGAACGCCTCTACTGTCCAGCCTTTGCTTATCGTCTTAGAAGACCTGCACTGGGCCGACCGCGGCACCCTGGACCTGCTGGTGCACCTGGCCCGCAACTTCGCCGGCTCCCGTCTCCTCATCATCGGCACCTACCGCGACGTGGAGGTGGACCGCTCTCATCCGCTGTCTTCATCACTGGCCGAGTTGCGGCGGGGCTCTTCGACCTTCGGGCGGGTGTTGTGACCCCCGATGAGGTGCAGCGCATGCTCAACGCCATCACCGGCCAGGAGCTGCGCTGGGCCCTGGCCGAGGGCATCCACCGCCAGACCGAGGGCAACCCCCTCTTCATCCAGGAGGTGGTGCGTTATCTGGTAGAAGAAGGCTTCATCCAGCGCGAGGGCGACCGCTGGGTGGGCCGCTGGCGCAGCACGGGAGAGCAGCCGCCGGAGATGCGCATCCCCGAAGGGCTGCGGGATGTCATCGGCAAGCGGCTGTCTCGCCTGAGCCCTGAGTACAATAGGCTGTTGTCCATCGCGGCAGTCATCGGGCGAGATTTCGCACTGGAGACCCTGCACGCCGTGGCGAACGCCCCTGAGGAAGAGGTGCTGGTCCACTTGGAAGAGGCCCAGCGGGTGGGCGTCTTGGAGGAGCAGTCCCGCGGCGGTCTGGTGCGCTACCACTTTGCCCACGCTTTCTTCCGCCAGACCCTCTATGAGGAGCTGAGCGCCGCGCGCCGGCTCCGGCTGCACCAGCAGGTGGCCCGCGCGCTGGAAATCCAGTACCAGGGGCGGGTCGCAGACCATGCCGCGGAGCTGGCGGAGCACTTCACCCAGTCCACGGACGCGGCGGACCTGGCCAAGGCCGTGGCGTACGGCGAGACTGCCGCGCAACGGGCCACGTCGGTATTTGATTACGGAGAAGCGGCACGACTGCTGGAACGGGCAATCGACGTACAGGAAGTGCTCGGCCCCGATGACAAGGCCAAGCGCTGTGACCTGCTGCTAACCCTGGGCGAGGCCCTGATGCCGGCGGGCGAGCCGCAGCGGGCCGCGGGGGAGGTGGCGGAAGAGGCCTTCACTCTGGCGGAGGCGCTGGCCGTTGCAGGCTCTGTAAGAGGCGACCGTGAGCGGGCGTCGCGAGCCTGCCGGACTGCGCTCATCGCCCTGCGGAATTATGGAGCCGCAACCATAACTGGGACAGCAACCTTCCGCGCGTGGGCGGAACGCGGTGACCGCCACGCCGCTCCAGACACCGTGGACCGGGTCTACGCGGACGAGGCGATGAGCTGGGTTGCATTTGGAAATAGGCAGTTCGGACCGGCGTGGACGCTGCGGGCCAAGTCCCTGGAACTGGCCCGCAGGCTGGGCGACGTTGAAGCCTTGTGGTATGCGGCCCAAGGCATGCTCTTTGGCGGGAGCACCCTGGACAAGCATCAAGAGTTGCTCGATTTAGCGGAAGAGTTCGCGCGGCGGCCACGCGCCGGGGTGAGCGCCAGAATCCTGGGACTGGTCTTACAGACGTGCGTAATGCAGATGCTGAGCTCCGGGCAGCGGCGCCGGGCCGAAGAGTTGGTGCGGGAAGCGCACACGGTTGCCGAGCGGACCCAGGAGCCGCGAGGTTTGCTCATGAGCATCGTCTTCAACGAGGTAGTACTGGCGACGCTGGATGGTCGACTCGACGCGGCGGTGCAGGCCGGCGCGCGCGTGGCGTCCCGCGCGGAGGAGCTTGGCAGCCCTGTTCTAGGTCTGCAGTATCGTACTAATTTCACGCTCTCTGCGCTGCTTTATCTAGGTAGGGCCGAGGAAGTGCTGCACCTAAGGGGTCAGCTCGCGCAAGTTGCCGGACCAGGGGCATCCCGCGCCCTCTTCCAGGCAGCAACCAATGGAGTATGTCTGGCCATGCTTGACCGCCGCGCTGAGGCCCAGATCGCCCTGCAGGAGTCCCGCCTCGTATTTGGGATCGACCGGCCTGACAATGACATGCCGATAGGATTCCTCGTCGGGTTGTGCCACGCCGCGGTGCTGCTGGGCGACCGAGAGACGGCTGCCGTTACGGCGGCAAGATTGATCCCCGTTGCTTCGTTAGCTTGGGGGACTGGCGGTACGACCAGTGTCGCCCGCCTGCTGGGCGCGGCCGCGGCCCTGCTGGGGGAGCCGGAGCAGGCCCGCGCCTACTACCACCAGGCCCTGGAGGTCTGCGCCAAGATCCGCTTCCGCCCGGAGATCGCCCTCACCCGCCTGGGGCTCGCGGAGCTGCTGCTGGAAGAGGCCGCCAAACCCGCTCCCTTCGGGAAACCCCCTCTCCCCTTCGCTGATGCTCAGGGCCTGCGGCCTAACCCTCTGGCTCGCCCTGACTTACCACCTTCGGTCCCACAAGGGGCGAGGGAAACCGTCCTCTCCCCCTCGATGGGGGAGAGACAGAGAGAGGGTGAGACTGCGGAGCAGTTGAGGCACGAGGCGATGGAGCACCTGGACTTCGCCATCGCGGAGTTTCGGGAGATGAAGATGCAGCCGTCCCTGGAGCGGACGCTGCGCCACAAGGAGCTGCTGAAGGCATGAAGGCGTAAAACACTATTGCAACTTAGTAATGTCACTTGACGCAAAGACAGTTTACTAACAATCGAACGGAGGTTATCACGATTGCGGCCACAGTCGCAATTTGGTGCCCGCTGGCGTCGCCGGAACCACAGCCCTAAGCCGACGGAGTGTCACTGGAGTTGGTGGCCGGTGCTGCCAACGTCGTTGTACCTTGACCACGCTCTGAAGGGGGCGAACATCCCGGCCAGCAGGGCGGTGATCCCACCGCCGGGACCAAGGGCCGCGCCAAGAGCCTTGACGAGCTCTATCTCAAGTCCCTGCGCGCTCTCATTACGGCGCTTCAATTCTTTAACGAGTTGGCGGCTGAAGTCGCTCTTGGCGGGCCGCTTCCTCCTACTACGCTTGGCGACGGCAGCATCGACCTCAGCCTCCAGTCGCTCCAGGGCGAGCGCCGCCATTTGCTTACGATAGTTGGGATCGTCCCACGCGGCCTCTCGAGCCACCACATCCAGCAGGTCGGTCTCCCCAAACATCACCCGGTGGAGGTGGTGACGCCCGTAGCGCAAGAGTTCGTCTGGCTGAGAACGTTCCAAAATGTGCAGGGTCTGCTCCACGACCCGCCGCACCACTCGCTGCTCCCAGGAGACATCGGCGGACGGGGTCGGCTGTGGTGCGGGTTTGCCCTGAAATGTTAGCGGTGAGGCCTGAGGACTTTTGTGTGTCCGAGCGCGGGCTATGCCTACCTCGTGGCGCAATGCGGGGTCGACGTGGAGGGCTTGTTTCCCGAGGTCATCCAGCATCTCGGAGAGGGGCTGCTGTTGCTTCCAGTGGCGAGCCACCGTGGCGCGGTTCAAGCCCGTTTGTGCTTGGCGACTAGACTGGTGGGAAGACCCTGTGCCTTGAGCTGGATGGCTTTCTGGAGGGTCGCTGGGTCCAGCCTACGCTTGCCGTGGCCGAAGCATTTCTTTAGCACGGAGAACCGTAAACGCACCAGTCCTGTCGCCCATTTCATGAGGAAATGGGCGAGTTGCACACAAAATGACCATAAATGCTCACGAATCGCCCATAACGTCGCGTCGTTTGCCGCGGCGATTTCATTATCATCGTGGCTCTCCGTGTTGTGGAGCCGAGGACCGAGGCGCGGCTTTCGCGATCGGATGCGTGGTGTTCAACGCCGAGAAGAGCCGCCACGTCCGCCCACCCGGCATCGTGCGGGGTCTCCAGACGCCGGAGGTAGACGCTGGTCACCCCCAGGTTACTGTGATCTAGGAACTGGCTCACCTCTTCGATGGTGGCGCCGGTATCACGACGAAGTTTCGCCGCCGTGTGCCGGAAGAGATGAACCCCCGCAGGTGGGAGCCCGGCTTGCGCGAGGTAGGTCTGGAGACGGCCGTAGAAGGTGCCACTCGAGATACCGCGGCTGCCTCTCCCCGGCCAGAGCGAATCTTCAGGGGACATGGTCGTTAGCTCTCTACCCCAGGCCGCGAGTGCGCGCACGATGGCAGCATAGGCCGGGTTGGGTAGCTCTCGTCGGCCCGTCTTGCCGCCCTTGCCCCGATAGTGGTAGTAGACGGTGCCGTCATCACGGCTCAGGTCACGCACCCGCAGGGCCATGACTTCGGCTCACCGGCGGCCGGTGAGCACTAAGGTGAGGACAAAGGCGCCGTCCCGCAATCCCTCCGGCGTGCCAGGTAACACCGCAAGCAGCCGACGGACCTCGTCCGCCGTGAGGCCCCGTGGCGTTGTCGCCGGCGCGTGGGGGCGCTGCAGCTGGTCGCAGGGATTGCGCTGGAGAAGACCCATGCGAATGAGGAAACGGTAGAAGCTGCTGAGACAGGCGATCCTGGCACTGATGGTGTTTGCCGAGGGATCCTTCCCGGAGACGCCTCTGCCATAGGCCCAGGTGAAGACCTCGTGACTGGCTACCCTGTCCGGCGGTTTCGCCGCGGTGCGGAAGAAGTCCCGGAGGAGATTCGTATAGCTCTCCACCGTCCGTCGGGAACCAGAACGCCGCTGTTTCTCGGCCAGGAAACCATACAGAGCAGCAGCCCAGGGACCGTCGTCCGTCGCTAACAAAGGCAGCTCATAGGTCATCACACACCACCGTCATGCCGCGCCCGCGCGATCTCCTGTCGCCGACCACCATCTTGGCCACACGCGGCGGTTGAGTTCGCTGGGTCATCCGCGAGTACGGGACCTGGCAGTTCAACATTCGGTACCGGCTTGAACATCTTCGGAATCCATTTCCGGTTCTGGTGCGCTAGCCTCGGAACCGTCTGCCGCCTGCAGACGTCGTGGAGCATCCGGCGAGTTGGCTGAGGTCACTCGCACGCGGTAATCGCTCCCCCTTGTCTTCGTTGCGGCACGCTGCGGCTTGTCCATGGTGGCACAATAACAACCGACTGTTTGCAGACTTGCATCTTTTCGCGCACCCCTGCATCATTAGGTATGATGAATGAGTGGCTGACACCCCAAGAGCTAATAGACGCAGCGGCTCAAGCCGGCCGTACCGTAACTACGTATCAGCTCGAACGATGGCGTAGGTATGGCCTTCTGCCGCGGCCGACACAACAGCATGCGGCTGGTCGAGAGGGATCGCAGAGCTACTATCCTCCTCACGCTGCGGAGCTACTCATAACAATATGCGCACTGCGTACGCGGTATGGGTACAAGAAACTCGGCGAGATCGCCTTTAGACTGTGGTGGGACGGCCAAGCGCTGGAACCGGAGGCCGCCAAGGCCGCTCTCGCAAGCTATCTCCCTTGGCGACGATTGGCTGAACCTGACCTACGAGAAGTACCATCCGCACTCGAAGCCGATGGCGATGAAGAAGAAGCGTTTGGAGATACCCTAGACGGGGTTGTTCAAGGGGAAATTGATGCGGTTTTGAAGCGGCGGTCTGGCGCCCCGTTGCGAATCATGCGGCGGCGACTGCGGAGACAGCACGGAAAGAAGCGACAGGGGGAGGCTGAACAAGAGCTTAGCAGTATCCTGTATTGGTTCTTCCTCTTGAGCTATGGTGGTATGCCGTCGTTAGAGCCGAATCCTCTGGGCACCGAACTGCGTGAGTGGGATCCTGTAACCGTGTTAGTTACCGCGCTTGGCCTTGAGGGCGCGACCAAAGACAAGCTCGGCGACAACGGGCCTTGGCTCAAGATCCCCAATGATACGCTCCCTGAATGCTTTCGTACCTTCAGGGAATCAGGTTTTCAGGATTACGGGAGCCTCTACGAGGCGGTTGAAAGTGCGACAGCCGACCAGGTCTCACAGGCACGAAATGATGCCTACCTACTAGTCGAGCGCCTTCCGCTCGTAATTAAGGCGGTTGAAGCCCTAAACGGTCAAGACTTCATGGGGCTTGGGATGTTCAAGGTGGCTGGAATGATCGCGGAGGATACGCGGGCGCTTGCCCGCCTGGTCGCGTTTTGCCTCCTCTTGAGGCAGATGGCGGGATCAGCTCTGGACGGACTGTACAGCGCCACCGCGATAGCGCTTGGTGAGCGTCCGCTTGCGGCTGGGCTATGAGTTTGGTACGCCGCGCCGACTATGAACTGGTATCCTTCCTGCGGCTAATCTGGCGCGGCATTGTCGTATGTAGGACGAGAGGTATCGATAGCGGGATTGGTGTTGCGTCAATTGTATCCTCTATTCCTCTCCCCCAAGGGGCGAGGGGATTGGAGCGAGCCCTGCGGCACAAGGAGCTGCTGAAGGCGTAGTCCCACACAGTCATTGCGAGGAGGCGCAGCCGACGTGGCAATCTGGGGGTGGGGGCACCCCGTACGGATGGGAATACCCCTCACCCCTTCGACAAGCCCTTCGAGAGCCTCAGGACGGCGCTCAGGGCGGCGCCTAGCCCTCTGGTACACAGGTCGTTCAGACTCTGAAGAGTCCTCAGACTCGATGAACTCACCATCTACGGTCCCCGCAAGGGGCGAGGGGGCTGGAGCGAGGCGGGCCCTCCGATACACGGACGTGGCGGCTCATAACGGTCAATGCTGTCGGGAATGTGATCCGCGTCAGGCGTGAAACGCAGGCTGAACAGCGTTTCCCAGTTTCCCATCTGAAGCCTCGACTCTATGAAACCAACAGGGCGCGCCGCCTGTACAACAGTTGTAGTCTGAACCGAAGTTCACGGCGCGCGTCACAAACACCAGTGATTTTGGTCACAACGCGGGGTTCTGCGAACAAAGAGCCTGTGATATACTCATCTAATGCCAATCAGACCCTGCGCCTCTTAATTTAATATGCACATGATCGACGTCCAACACGTCACCAAGCTCTACGGCGATTACATCGCCGTAGAGGATGTCACGTTCCAGGTGGACAAAGGAGAGATCGTCGGCTTTCTGGGGCCAAACGGCGCCGGAAAAACCACGACCATGCGCATCCTCACCGGGTACATGCCCCCCACCAGCGGCAGCGCCACCATTGCTGGTTACGATGTGTTCCTCCAGTCCCTTGAAGCGCGCAAGCACATAGGGTATCTCCCTGAGACCGTTCCTCTTTATACAGATATGACGGTCCGTTCCTACCTTGATTTCCAGGCTTCTCTTCACGACATGCGGAACCCCGCAAAAAGGGCGCGCATTGATGACGTCATTGAACGTTTACACCTGAATGAGTACGCCAATACCCACATCAGCAAGCTCTCCAAGGGATTTCGTCAGCGGGTGGGTGTCGGCCAGGCCATTCTTCACGAGCCGGACGTTCTGGTGCTGGATGAACCAACCATCGGCATCGACCCAATTCAGGTGGTGGAGACCCGTCAGTTGATCAAAGACCTAGGCAAGGACCACACCATCATTCTCAGCAGCCACATTCTGCCAGAGGTAAGCATGGTGTGCCAGCGCGTCCTCATTATCAATGACGGGCATCTGGTGGCCGCCGACACCACGGAAGGACTCTCCGCGCGGTTGGGTGGACCGGAGCGAGTGCAGGTCATTGTGCGGGGAGGTTCAATGCGAGAGATTGCCGCCGCCCTCAGAGACGTGCCCGGCGTCGCCAACATCGAGTCTGAAGCAACAGCCAACGAAGGGACGTTTCGTCTGCGTATTGAGTGCAGACCCGGCAGAGATGCGCGGCCGCAGCTCGCCGCTACCGTGGTTCAGCGTCGCTGGGAACTGTTGGAGATGCAAGCCCTGGGCTTGAGCCTTGAAGACATCTTTCTGCGGGTGACCACGCATGAGGAGTTAGACGGGCATGCGTAACACACTGACCATTGCGACAAAGGAGCTGAAGGCGTATTTCACCTCGCCCATGGCCTACATTGTGACGGCGGTATTCCTGGCCATGAGCGGGTTTTTCTTTGCCCAGGACCTGACCACGTTCCAATTAGCTCGCCTCCACGGGTTCCTGGGTTCGGCAAGCTTCTTGCTGCTCCTCATTGCGCCCATCTTAACCATGCGTCTGCTGGCTGAAGAACAGAAGCTGGGAACACTCGAGCTGCTGTTGACTGCCCCGGTGCGCGATCAAGAGGTCGTCATTGGCAAATTCCTGGCCGTTGCTGGTTTACTTTTCGTGATGCTCTTCATCACGCTGTATTATCCCATCCTGCTCATCAAGTTCTCGGAGCCGGACCTGGGACCCATGGCCACCGGGTATCTGGGCCTGTTCCTTTTGGGCGCGTGCTTTCTGTCCCTGGGCATCTTTGCCTCTTCTCTGACGAGCAGCCAGATAGTTGCTGCCGTGGTGGGCATGGGCCTGTCTCTTTTGTTCTGGCTTCTTGATTCAGCGGGCAACCTAGCCCAGAACGTTCCCTTGGCTCGAGACGTCCTAACCTATCTTTCTCTCAGCGCCAACTACAGCGACTTCGTGCGCGGCGTGGTCGACACCAAAGCCCTTGTGTACTACGTCAGCTTCATTACCGTCGTCATCTTCTTTGCCATCCGGTCCCTCGAGACCCGCCGGTGGCGATAACGCAGGAGACTAGGCAGTGATCCAGAGCGTTCGTAATTTTTTAGGTCTCTACAGTATTGTGACAGGCGGCTCCGCCGCCATGTCAGCCCTCATCAGCTTTCTGATCTTCATCTTTCTCCCGGAACTGGAGCCGGTGGCCCGGATTCTGCTGGTCATAGCGGCAGTGCTGCTGGCGCTCTTTGTTGTGGGAGCGTACAGCCAGGTTCGCAACACGGTGCTGGCCAGACAGACCCGCTACGGGACAAACACTGGCGTGATGATTGTGGCCTTTGTGGGCATTGCAGTCATCCTGAACGCCCTTTCCGCAGAGAACCATACCCGCATGGACACCACGGCGGGGGGGCAATACACCCTCTCCCGCCAAACGATCAACGTGATTAAGAGTCTGGAAAACCCTGTCAAAGTCACCGGATTCTTTACCACCAGTCAACCGCTATCACAAGCCGCGCAGGCTGAGGCTGAGAATCTCTTGGTGGAGTACAAGCAGCAGACCAGCAAAATTTCCTTTGAGATGGTGGACTTTGAGCAGAGTCCCGGAACCGCCAAGGAGTTTGCAGTCCGAAACAACGGCACGCTTGTGTTTGAGTCTGAAGGTCGCCGAGAGCGCGTCTTGGGAATAGATGCGCAGGGCGGCCTTGGGATAACCGAGCAGAACTTCACCGGCGCCATCCTCAAAGTCACCGGCAAGCAACCACTCAAGATCTACTTTCTGGCAGGACATGGAGAGCGGGAAATTCTGAATGGCGAGATGAACGGCTATTCCTTTGTACGGGAGGGATTGACCGCCGACAATTACGCGGTTGAGAGTCTCAATCTGGCTGTGATCAATCAAATCCCGTCTGATGCCGCGCTCTTGGTGCTGGCCAGCCCGCAGCGGCCCTTCCTGGTGAGCGAAGCCACACTCATCAATGCCTATCTGGACCAAGGGGGCAACGGCCTCTTCTTGCTTGACCCCAAACCACGTCAGGAGATGAAAGACATCCTGGCACGGTGGGGAATTACGGTCTATGACGGAAAAATTGTGGACCAGATAGCGAACGTGGCATCCGACATGTCACAGCCGGCCGTGGTGCAACGAAGTCAATATGGCGACTCCCCCATCACCAAAGAGATTGCCGCCACCTTCTTCCCTGACGCTGTCGGGATCACATTCAACGTGCCGGACAGGGATGCGGACCATATCTTCGTTGACCCCCTGGCAATCACGAGTCCCCGAAGCTATATCAAAGCAGGAGGCAGTGATTCCCTGAATTTTGAGCAGGGCGCCGACATGCCAGGGCCCGTGCCCCTTGCCCTCACCGTTGAGGCTAACAATCCCGTTGGGCAGCGCCCGCGACTACCTGCGCCTGCCCAGCAGGGAGGGTCTCCCACGGATGTAAAGACAACCCGTCTGGTCGTTTTTGCGGACTCGGATTACGCGACGAACCAGTATTTCTATTCTCTGGGCAACAGTGACCTCTTACTCAACTCGGTGAACTGGTTGACGCAGCAGGAACAACTCATCTCCATTCGTCCCAAGCCCCCGCAATTCAGGCGCTTGGTCATCACCCAGCGGGAATGGAACTTCATCCTCTACTCCACGATAGCCTTCTGGCCACTGGCAGTCCTCCTTGTGGGTGGCGTGGCCTGGTGGCGGCGTCGGTAGCCGCTCGACGGCAATCCTACAATGAACTTCAGGACCAGCGGTATCCTCCTGCTTGCACTGGCAGTGATGGCCAGTTTCTTCTTCTACTACAGGGAGAACAAACCTGTGCCGCAACGTCCCAAGACCGTGTTCATGTACCAGTACGAAATATCGGACATCGTGCAGATGGACGTACACAGTAAGGACCGCTTAATGGCAGTGAAATGGGACCCCGCCACCCAGGACTGGTCTTTTGTGGACGGCCGCACCGAGCAGGTTGAACCCTCTCGCGCCAACGGCCTGCGTATCCTCCTAAGCGGGCCGGGAACCCATCGACAATTGAACAAAACGGCAGTGCCGCCGGACCGTTTAGCTGAATACGGTCTTGCCAAGCCTGACGTATTTGCAAACATTGCTCTGAAGAATGGCCAAATTCATCGCGTTCTCATAGGCTCCCTCACGCCGGACGGAGGCAACTACTATACAAAGAACGGTGATGACGATAGCATATATCTGGTGGATGTGACCTGGGGCAACGAGATCATCCGCTTCGTGAATGAACCGCCTGTCCTAAAATCCTCCAGCGGCGGCATAAACACACCCAGTTAACATCCCGCGAGGCACGATGCCTGACGAAGAAATAATCCACACCCATCCAGAATTGCTCGAGAAAGAGCAGGCCAAGGAGGAGGAAAGCCACGGGCAGCCGGGTAAGACACCGGTATGGCTCTGGCTAGTGCCTCTGCTCCTGTCGGCGGCCGCGTTGGTGGTGTCTTTCAAAGTGCTGCAGGGAGACAATGCCAGCGCTTCCAACCTCTCCGCTGCTACCCGCCCTGTCTCGGGTGAACCGGCGCCGGACTTCACCGTCCAGACCCTTGACGGCAAGTATGTTTCTCTGTCAGATTTTCGCGGCAAGACCGTGCTTCTGAACTTCTGGGCTACGTGGTGCCCGCCATGTCGCTCGGAAATGCCCGACATGGAAAAGGTCTACAGAGAGCGCTTGGACAAGGATGTCGTTATTCTGGCGGTTGATGTTCAAGAGGCTGCTGTTCCGGTTCAGGCGTTTGTGGACCGCTTTGGCATCACCTTCCCTATTCTCATGGATGTTTCCGGCGATATAGCCAAGCTATACGGCGTCCAATCCCTGCCCACCAGCTACTTTATTGATAAGCAAGGCCGCATCACATCGTTCAGTCTTGGCGCATTGAATGAATCAGCCATCTCACGCCGGATTGACCAGGCTCTGGAGCTAACGGCGCAGTGACGCTTTCCACCACCATACTTTCGGCCAGGTGGATGCGGACCCCTGGCCGGATACCAGTTATCAGCTCCTTCTGGCGGCTCTTCACCTCTGTGCGCTTTGCCGTCATACTCATAGCCATGCTCACGAGCGGCATTTTCATTGGCGTCATCGTCTCCCAGGTACCTCAGGAGATTGCAATCTCGCCTCCTGACTTCGCTAACTGGGTCGAGACACAAGCGCGGCCCCGCTACGGCATCTTCACCGACCTTTTGTTGATGCTCGGTTTCTTTGATGTTTTTCACACGGTCTGGTTCCGCGCGCTTCTTGGCCTGCTCTTCGTTGCTATTGTCATCTGCACGCTGAACAGGTTTCCCGCAATCTACCAGACCACAATAAAAGCAAAGCGTACGGTCAGCGAAAGCTTTCTGCGGTCTTCCAAGAACCGCGCCGCGTTCACTCTCCATACGGGCGTTGAAGACCTGGTTCGCGTGCTCAAGTCAAAACGCTACGGTGTCACGGTCATTCCTCAGGGCGAGAATGTCCACATCTACGCGGACAAGAACGCCTGGGCAAAATACGCCACGTTTGTGTCGCACCTGGGACTGTTGGTCTTTTTGGCGGGAGGCCTTGCGACAAACGCACTTGGTTACCAGCGGTTCCTTGTCATTGCAGACGGCGCTTCCCAGCCCATCTATCCCGTCTACCATGAAGACCAGATGCAGGTCTTCAGCGACGGCTTTACCGTTGAGTACTATCCGGACGGCCGTCCCAAAGATTATTACAGCGATCTCATCATTTACAAGGGTGGCGCGGAAGCCAGCCGGGGACGGATTCGCGTGAACTCTCCCCTGGATTACGATGGGTTCCGTTTCCATCAGAACTCCTTTGGCCCCACGGTTCGCCTCAACATTGAAAATGCCTCCGGCCAGACACTGTTTTCTGAGACGATGATCCTGGGACAGGTCTTCGGCGCGGTGCCCTTCGATATCATCCAAATCCCCACCACGGACTACACGGCTATAGTCGCCCTAGTGGAGGGCAACACCACCTCCAACGTGGTTGGGGGAACCTTCATCCGGGGCGGCCAAGAGCAGCGGGTCGCGGTCCTAGGCTTCAAGGGAGGGGACACCAGTCAGGGACAGCCGGACTTCTCAGCGCGCCTCGCCGCCGGCGAAACGTCAGAAACCGCAGGGCTTAAGATATCCTTTGAAGGCACACACTTCTTCACCGGGGTGGTGGCCCGCAAAGACCCGGGGGCTGCGCTCATCTGGATCGCCTCCACGCTTCTAATCCCGGCGGTCTGGGCAACATTCTGGTTTGCCCGACGGCGTATTTGGGTGCAGGTGGTAGGCCAGCAGGTGATGATGGCTGGCATGGCCGACCATTTTGTGAACCTCCAGGCAGAGATCGACGAGATCGTCCAAGCTGTGGGCCACCCACCTGCGCCGGAACCCACGCCTGAGCGCCAGCGCCCATCCCTCTCCCCTGAGGCCGCCGACTAGCGGAACTGCTCTGACCCGCAACAGAGACACTTCGTTTCTTCCCTTGCGTCGTCTTACCACAGTAGCAGCCCCTCACAATTCTGTGGCGTTTCCTCACTTCCTCCGTGAGACTCTCGCCATTCCGGTCTGGTACATCGGCCTGATTTTCATGGCGTCCCTGCTTTGGCCTGTCCTACAACCCGCCCTCCGATTCCTGCTGTCCGGCGTCAACCTTCAGAGGGCATCCCATTCCTTCGCCCTGAGCGACGGCCCGATGCCCATGGAGGCGCGCATGATGGGCATCTTTGGCGGCTTTGCGGTTGCTGCGCTGTTCCTGGTATCGCAGAGAGCAGGACTGCCTGCAGCTAGACCGCACTCCTTCTGGTGGTTCGGCGCGTTGACGCTTCTACTGCTGGCGATGGATGGGACAAACGCGTTCATGGGAGACTTGGGGCTGGCAAGCGCCTATGTCCCCAACAACGGTCTGCGCTTGCTGACCGGCGACCTGGTGGGAGCGGCGGTCGGGCTGCTTTCTGTTCCCATGCTGGTGCGGAATGCTGCAACCGCAAGCGCGCATCACGCAACGTGGAAACCCGTCTTTCTCCGGCTTGCCTTTGCCGAAGCTATTTTCTTGCTGTGTGCAGCCTGCCCTTGGGACATCCCCGCACGGGCTGCCATAATGGTTGGCGCCTTTGGCGTGGTTCTCCCGCTCTGGGTGGCAACTGGACAGATCCTTGCAGGCACCTTGAGGCGATATACCCCTCATTTGCGCTGGATGACCACCCCGGCTCTGTTAGCTGTTATCACCGAGTTGACGGTGCTTGCATTCCTGCGGGAATGGGTCGAAAATCTACTACAGTAGTTCAGAGACAGCCAATCCCAAAGCGCAACATGGCACAACCTCAATACCGGGTGCGAGCAACCAAAGAGAATATCTCTCCTGAGCGGCAGGCCTTTGACGAGGCCCTACAGCGGCTGCTGTACCGGATGCTGCTGTGGGGCAACCGGCACTGGCTAGTGTCCATAAACACGGGCGCTTTTATCATAGTGTTGCTGCCCACTATTGTGGCGCCCGGCCTGATGGCGTTAGGCTGGACTGGCCCTGCGCAACTGATCTTCTCTGCATACAGCAGCCTCTGCCATCAGATGCCCACACGGTCCTTCTTTATCTTCGGTGAACAGATGGCGCTTTGTCACAGGATGTTCGCCATCCACGCCTCGTTCTTCTTCTTCGGCATGGTGTACATCCTCTTCCGACGGCGTTTGAGGTCGTTACCCACATGGCTGCTGGTGATCTACTCCCTGCCGATGGCCCTGGACGGCTTCACGCAGCTTTTTGGCTGGCGAGAAAGCACCTGGGAGCTTCGACTGCTCACGGGGGGGTTCTTCGGGCTTGCAGTGGTATGGTACACCTTCCCGCACCTGGAGATGCTCATGCGCATCATGCGGCCCCAGCTTGAGGCCCAGCTTCGGGAATTAGAACCGGCTCCTGCTACGCGTTGATTTCGGCATCGCCCGAACCTCGGTCTCGCAGCTCGACACTCTCCCTCGCTTCCACCTCGCGCAGCGCCTGAAAGGCCGCCAGCGCCACCTCCACCTGGTCGTCGTCCGGTTCCCGAGTGGTCAGCCGCTGCAGAGCCAGCCCAGGCCCTACAAACACGTGCACAAAGAGGTTGCCCAGATGTGTCGCCCCGAAGCGCAGCACCTCGTAGCTCACCCCCGCCACCACGGGCAGCAGCAAGACACGAGAGAGGATCCGCCAGACCAGCGGCGGTTGGCCCAAGAATGCAAAGACGAAGACCGCGACGACCATGACGGTCAGAAGAAAGCTGGTGCCGCAACGAGGATGGGCGGGACTGAACCGCTGAATCTCACGGACTTCCAAGGGAACGCCGGCTTCAAAGGCGTGAATCGTCTTGTGCTCCGCGCCATGATACGCGAAGAGGCGGCGCACATCCGGCATCTTGCCGATGAACCAGAGATACGCGAGCAAAAAGCCGATCCGCACCAGGCCTTCAACCACATGGACCATGAAGGGATGAAGCCAGCTTTCTGTCCATCCGGCTATGATTGCCGGCGTGGCAAAAAAGACAACTGCGGCCACAAGCAGAGCGATTGCAATGGTAAACGCCATCTGCCGGCCGCCGAGTTCCTGACCCTCCTGCTCCAAAGACACATTGGCGGAGTATTGCAGCGCAGTCATACCCTGTACGAGGGACTCACCCAGGATGACAAGGCCACGGGTAAACGGGTACCGGCGCAGGGGACTGCTGCCCCAGAAACCGGCGGGCTCAACCTTGAGGGCAATGTCTCCGCTCGGGCGTCTGACAGCGATGGCGCTGTGGGTCCGCCCCCGCATGAGGACGCCTTCCAGCACCGCCTGACCTCCATAAGAAGGTCCCTGGGGCATCACTCTGCCTCCTCAAAACGCATAAAGAAGGGCTGGGCATTGTTGCCCAGCCCTTGAGCACCGAGTTTTTTCAGTCCTTCAGGTTGAAACGACGTTTGAATCGCTCCACGCGGCCGCCGGTATCCAGCATGCGCTGCTCCCCGGTAAAGAAAGGATGGCACTTTGAGCACATTTCCACCTTGAGGAGAGGCTTGGTTGAACCAACGATGAAGGTATTGCCACAGAGGCACTGCACCGTGGCTTCCACATATTCCGGATGAATCTTGGCTTTCATTATTTGCTACGCCTCAACCGGGTAGACGCTTACCTGCTTGTGTTCGCGGCCCTTCTTCTCAAACTTCACCTTGCCGGCCACCAGAGAGTACACGGTGAAATCACTGCCGAGTCCCACATTAGTGCCAGGAAAAATCCGCGTTCCGCGCTGCCGCAGAATGATGGTGCCCGGCAGGACGCTCTGCCCATCGTAACGCTTCACGCCCAGCATCTTGGGTTTGCTGTCACGTCCATTGCGGGAACTGCCGCCGCCTTTTTTGTGTGCCATGGTCTCGTTGCCTCGTAGAAGTTACAGCCTGAATGCTAGGTCTGGATACTCTTGATCTGTACCCGGGTGAAGTGCTGGCGGTGACCAGTCTTCCTGCGATACCGAACTTTAGACTTGTATTTGAAAATAATGAGCTTTATGCCCTTCACTTCGCCCAGCACCTCGGCAAGCACTTTCGCATTCTCGATGTATGGCTTGCCCACAGTTATCTCGGCGTCCTTCTCCACCAGGAGCACCTTGTCGATTTCCAGGATGTCTCCATCCGGAACGTGGGCCAGCTCCAGATCCAGGGTCTGACCCTCGGTCACCCGATACTGTTTGCCGCCGTTAGCAATAACTGCGTAAATGATGCTCACCTCGATTAGACTAAGGGTAAGTGTACCAGCAGGCGCGCTCCGTGGTCAAGGGCGTCTTGTTCTCTGTAACTGCTCAGTCTTGATGGGACGAAATGAGTCCTACCCTTTCCAAGTCAGCCATTTTGTGCCTGGACCTAACGTATTTGCACTCCAAACGTGGTTTGAGGACTGGTGTAACACCCGAAGACTGAGTAGTTACTGTTCTCTCACCACTTATGGTACAGGGCATGTAGAATGGAACATGCCAAGACTACCGATACGCACCATCATTGGGACCTGGAAAACATGTGGTCAGAGCTACTCACAAGCTGCCCGTCTGTTAGGCATCGACCGGCGCACCGTCAAGCGCTGGGTGGACCGAGGTCGCCAACCCTGGGGCTACGTCCGCTGGCAGGCCGAAGGTCCAGCGGCAGTCCACGGTGCCCAAACACCCCAGACGGGCGCTCTCCTCCGAGGCCGCGGCCCAGGTACGGGCCTGGCGGACAGCCACGGGCTTCTGCCGGGAGAAGCTGGCGTTTCTGGCCAAGACACACGGGCTGACGGTATCGGCCTCGACGATTCATCGCACCCTGCAGCGGGCGGGGCTCATCCGTGCCAGCACCAAGCGGCGGCGGCCCCGCTTTCAGAACGGCCAGGTCATGCGCCCCCGTAACTGTCCCGGCCTGGGCTACCTGCAGATGGATGTGAAGTACGTCACGCCGGAGCTCTCGGGCTTGCCCTACACCCCTACAGGGCCTGTGGCCTGCTACCTCTATGCGGCGATGGACATCCACTCCCGCTACAAGGTGGGGCTGATACTGCCTAAGGTGGATGAGGCCAACGCCGTGCTCGCCCTGTACTACGCGACCCAACAGTTTCCGTTCCCGCTGCACTATGTGCAGACAGACAACGGACTTGAGTTCCAGAAGCGCTTTCATGCCAAGTGTGCAGAACTGGGGCTGGAGCACTTCTACATCCACAAGAGCTCGCCCAACGACAACGCGGTGATTGAGCGCAGCTTCCGCACCGATGAAGAAGAGTGCTTCTTCTGGCTGGAGGAAGCACC
>Ga0209514_10005079_pt1 | contig 17129 bp, 10 predicted proteins | sample Subgrocontami58m_FD_187452 | JGI IMG/M metagenome (GOLD analysis project Ga0209514, IMG submission 187452) | Subsurface groundwater microbial communities from S. Glens Falls, New York, USA - GMW37 contaminated, 5.8 m (SPAdes) (version 3) | ecosystem: Environmental > Aquatic > Deep subsurface >...
GAGCTGAAGTAAAATTCATTGACTTGAGGGAGGTCCGCGATAGAATGAACCTCGCCCCAGGGGGAATCTGCCGCGGCCGGGTGAACCGGGGACGGAAGCCGCCGGCAGACCGCTCGCATCTCACAACTCCGTAATAACTTACAACCGCCACTTCAACGTCCCCCGCGGCGGTCCATGGAGTGCACAGCCATGGCGGAAGGCGCCCCGGGCGAGCGGCGTCGGAAGAAGCGGTTCGGGGTCAAGGGCTGCACCGTCCGCTACCGCCGAACCGGCTTTGCGGGTTTCTTCGCGGAGCCTTCCCCGCGCTACCTGGTGCTCAACATCAGTGAGCAGGGGCTGCACTTCATCTCGAAGGAAGAAATCAAGGAGGGGGAGAGCTACACCCTCCTGATCGACGCTCCCGGGATGCAGGAGCCGGTGGAAGCGGCGGGTCGGGTGGTCTGGATCCGGAAGTCGGCGGAATTCAACGCATTCCGGGTCGGGATCGAGTTCAATTCGGTGCGGGCGGCCGACAAGCCGCGGCTCAAGGCGCTGCTCGACAACGCCGTGCTCGACAAGATCGACATGGCGACCAAGATGTATCTCAAGGAAATCCAGAAGCTGTAGCGACCGCACCCCCCCGGCCCTTCGTTCGCGCTCGGGGCCCCGGCGCCACCGAATTCTTCCCTCCTTCCGCCCCTTCGGCTAGGATGCCCGTCCATTCCCGGGCCGAGCATTCTCCGGAGGGGCCATGCGAACCTTCGTCTCCGCGCTGTTCGCTTTTCTCGTCCTCCTCGTCCCGCTCGCGTTGCCGCGCAGCGCGTCCGCCGATTCCCCGGCCTACCTGCGGACCCCGGACGTGCACCTCGACCGCGTGGTCTTCTCTTGTGAAGGCGATCTCTGGGTCGTTGCCACGGCCGGGGGGTCGGCTCGGCGCCTGACGGTCGACGGCGGGACCGAGACGCACCCGCGCTTCTGTCCGGACGGCGGCCGGATTGCCTTCACCGCCGACGCGAACGGCAATCGGGACGTGTACGTGATGCCGGCGGACGGGGGCGAGCCCCGGAGGCTCACCTGGCATCCCGCCCCCGAGGAATGCCTGGGCTGGACCCCCGACGGGAAAGAGATCCTCTTCCGCAGCCGCGCCGAGGAGCCGTTCGGCGAATGGGAGCTGTTCCGCATCCCGGCCGAGGGGGGCGACCCGGTCAAGCTGCCGCTCGGATACGCCGCGCGCATCGACATCGACCAGGACAGCGGGCTGTGGGCCTTCAACCGCACCAGCCTCGAGACCCGCACCTGGAAGCGCTATCGCGGCGGGACCGCGATGCGCCTCTGGGTCGGGCATCCCGACCGCGCGGACTTCGGCTGCCTCACCAAATTCGCGGGCAGCGAGGGCTTCCCCATGTGGTTCATGGGCCGGCTCTATTTCGTCAGCGACCTCGGCGGCACCGCCAACCTCTGGTCGATGAAGCCCGACGGCAGCGACCGCAAGCGCCAAACGAATTTCGACCGCTGGGACGTGCGCTGGCCCGCGATGGGGCCGGACGGCGCGATCGTGTTCATGCTCGGCGGCGACCTGCACCTCTTCGACCCCATCGACGGCAACGAGCGCGCGCTCGACGTGCGCGTCCCGAGCGATCGCGTGCTCTCGCGCCGGCGCTGGCCCGAGGCCGCGAAGTGGCTTTCCGGGTACCACATTTCGCCCGATGGGGAGCGGCTCGCGGTGGTCACCCGCGGCGAGGTCTTCTCGGTCCCGGTGAAGCCGGACGGCGTGACGCTCCCGGTCTCGCGCGGGAGCGCGGCGCGCGAGAGTTGGGCCTCGTTCTCTCCCAAGGGGGACCGCCTGGTCTTCGTCACCGACGAATCGCGCGAGGAAGCGATCGTCCACGAGGACGCCTGGGGCCGCGGCGGCCGCGTGACCGTCAAGGTCGCGGGCCTGAGCGGCTGGCATTTCCCCCCCCGCTGGTCCCCGGACGGCAAGTGGCTCGCCTGGGGCGACCAGTCCCAGCGCCTTTACGTCGCCACCGCCGACGGCGCCAGCACCCCCCGCACCGTCGACCGCGGCGAGAATTCCGAGATCACCGAGTACGCCTGGAGCCCGGACGGGCGCTGGCTGGCGTACACCAAGCGCGCGACCACCGACTACCAGTCCGTCTGGATCTACGACACGACGGAGGGCCGGAGCGTCCGCGTGACCGGCCCCAACACCAACGACTACTCCCCCGCCTGGGACCCGGACGGGCGCTACCTCTATTTCCTGAGTGATCGCGCGATCAATCCGCTGCTCGATTCGGTCGACCTGCAGTACGTCCTGCTCCGGCCCACCCGCCTCTACGCGGTGCTCCTGCGCGGCGACGTGCCGAACCCGCTCACTCCGTCCGCCGGCCTTCCCCCCATCCCGGGCGAGGAAAAGAAAGAGGAGAAGAAGGACGAGGAGGGTGAGGATGAAAAGGCCAAGCCGGAGGCCGAGGAGATCAAGCCGGTGGCGATCGACCTGCCCCGGCTGCCCGCGCGGGTGATCGCGCTCCCGGTCGAGCCGGGCCGGTACTCCGCGCTCGCGGCGACTGCGAAAAAGGTCTTCTTCCTCGCCAACCCGGTGCAGGGGATGGCGGAGGAGGGCGATTGGTGGTCCGACGACACCCAGCCCGAGTCGACGCTGATGGCGTTCGACTGGGAGAAGAAAAAGGCCGAGGAGTTCGTGAAGAAGGTTTCGGGCTTCGAGTTGGCTGCGAAGGCCAAGAAGCTCGCGTTCGGCCGCGGGCGGGGCGAGATCTTCGTGGTCGGCGCCGAAACCCCGCCGGGGGAAGACGTGTCGGAGTCGCAAGTCCCGCTCGCGGGCGTGGTGGTCGAGCTCGACCCGCGCGAGGAGTGGGCGCAAATCTATTACGAAGCCTGGCGCCACATGCGCGACTTCCATTGGGAGCCGGCGCTCGGCGGGCTCGACTGGTCGGCGGTGCGCGACCAGTACGCCGCGCTCCTGCCGCGGCTGGCGACCCGCGACGATCTGCGCGACGTGCTGGGCGAGGTGATCGGCGAGCTTGCGACCTCGCACACCTACGTCTGGGGCGGCGACGCGGGCCGGGGGGAGACGCAGCCGGTCCCGGTGGGGCTGCTGGGAGCCGACGTCGGCCGGGTGGGCGAGGCCTTCGTGGTCACGCGCATCTATCGCGGCGACCCGGCGGACAATGTGCGTTCGCCCCTGGCGGAGCCGGGCGTGGACGTGAGCGAAGGGGAGTTCCTGCTCGCGGTGAACCACCGGGGGTTCGCCCCGGACCGGCCCTTCCAGGCGGCCTTCGAGGGGCTTGCCGACAAGCCGGTCGTGCTCACGATCGGCACGCGGCTCGCGGACGAAGCTGCGCGCGACGTGGTCGTGGTGCCGGTGGCGAGCGACACGGAGCTGCGCTACGTCGATTGGGTGCGTCGCAACCGCGAGCAGGTGGCGCGGCAGACCGGGGGGCGGATGGGCTACGTGCACATCCCCGACATGGGCACCGACGGGCTGGTGCGCTTCAACACCTGGTTCTTCCCGCAGCTCGACAAGGAAGGCATGGTGGTGGACGCGCGCTGGAACGGCGGCGGCTTCGTTTCGCAGATGATCCTCGAGCGGCTGCGCCGGCGCGTGATCGCGTTCGACCGCTCGCGCGGCGGCGGGGTGATGACGTACCCGTACCGCACGCTCAACGGGCCGTTCGTGGTGCTGACCAACGAGAACGCAGGATCCGACGGCGACATCTTTCCGGCCGCGGTGCAGCTCGAGGGGCTCGCGCCGGTGATCGGCACCCGTTCGTGGGGGGGCGTGATCGGCATCCGGGCCGACAAGCGGATGGTCGACGGCGGGATGCTGACCCAGCCTGAGTACGCCTGGTGGGACCCGCGGCGCGGGTGGGGGCTCGAGAACCACGGCGTCGATCCCGACATCGAGATCGACAACCTGCCCCAGGACCTGGCCCAGGGGCGCGACGCCCAGCTCGAAAAGGGGATCGAAGTGCTGCTCTCGCTCCACTCCAAGCGGCCGCCGGTCCGGCCGGAATTCGGGCCCGCGCCGGTCAAGGCCCGGGAGGCGTTCTCGGGGGAGAGGGAGAGGTAGCGTCCGGGTCCACCGGGGCACGTCGTAGGCGGGCCGCCGCACCGACCGCGATTCGAGTATCATCAGCGCGCCCGAATCGAGAGACGCTTCCCTGGCACAACCCGCTGCCGGGAGCGGATGATCGCCGGCCGGGAACGGGGAGTCACCATGAACATCGTGCATGTCGCCGGAGACGCGTACCGGATCTCGGACGGGACCGACGTCGTCGAGCTCTCGCCCACGGCGTACGAAGACGTCTTCTGCGCCCTTCCCATCGACAGCGGCACGCTCTACCTGCTCCTCACCGACTCCCTTTCGGAGGCGGCGGACCGGGCGGCGCTCAAGCGCATGCTCGAGCGCGCCGGCGGAATGGAGGGAGGGATGGCCCTCCTCCAGGAGCGCATCCGCGCGGTGCCGCCCACCGCCGCGCCGGCGCCGCCCGAATCCGCGACCCCGTCGGAGCCGGAACCGGACTGGACTCCGGTCGCGGTTCCCGCCCTACCGCCCCCGCCGCTCGCTCCCCTCGCGCACATCGCTCCGCCCGTTTCGCCCGCCCGGCCGCCGGTCGCCAAGGAGCCCGAGCGCGCGTCGCCCGCCGCGAACGTCACGAAGCGTCCGACGACGACCGTCATCCCAACCGCCCCGGCCACGTCGCAGGCGTCGCCCACCGCCCCCGTCACGAAGCGTCCATCGACGATCATCCCGGCGGCCCAGCCCACGTCGCCGGCCGCTGCGGACGTCGGGCCGTCGCCCGTCGCCCCAGCCGCTCGCACATCCGCCCGACCTACGGCCCGATTTCCCGCCCCCGCCGTACTCGTGCCCGGATCGCCCCCGGACAAGAGCGTCATGTCCGTCACGGACGACTCGCGGACCACGCACGCGATCGAGGAGGCGCTGCGCGGCTCACGGTTCGGCGTGGGGTCGAGCATCCCGGACATCGAAAAAGCCCTGAAGGCCTATGAGACGCAGCGGACTACCCTGGTCCTCCTCGACCTGCATGTGCCTGGGGCCCTGGAGCAGACCCTCGGCGGCGGTCTCAACCCGATCCGCCAGTTCCTTCAGCTGGATGGGAACTGCCGGATCGTGGTGACCTACACGGAGGAAATCAAGCCGCTCCTGGCCGGCGCGATCCGCGCCGGCGCGAGCGGTCACGTTCAGGTCCCATTCCGGGGCAGCGATCTGCTGGAGGCGCTGAACAAGGCGCTCACCGCCCGGACCGTCACCGCCGCCCCCGCCGCCCTGGGCGTCCGTCGAGCGCTGGCGTGCGCCTGGAAGCCCGTGGACGCGGGGCTGCTCACCGCCGCAAAGAGCTTCATCGCCCACGAGCTCGACCTCGTCGGGCTCGAGGGCCGCCTCGACGACAAGATCCGGGAAGGCGCCTCCGTCCGCCTGACCGTCGAACTGCCCGGGGCGAAGAAGCCGCTCCAGATCGCGGGAATCGTCTCCACATCGAAGTACGACCACGCCCTGCGGAAAAGCACCGTGCGGTTCAAGTTCACCGAGCGCACCCAGGAGACGCTGGACCGGCTGCGCGGGTTTCTCGCCGAGGCCCAGGCCAAAGCGATGAAGTGAGTCGCCGGTGGTCGCCGGCTTGGTTCAGGCTCGGAGTCGCGACTCTCGGTGCGGGCGTAGATGTCGGGGCATGGTGGCGGCTTCCGACTCCCCGAGCCACCTTCGGGCCTGCTTTCATTGCCGTCGTATCCACTCTCCAGGTGCTGGTGCTCGCTCGCAAGCTCGGGTGCTTCATCCAGGGAGTCTGAAGTTACCAGCACCCTCGGCTTCGGCTTGACCCTCGCCGAGTACGGGGGATATCATCGGAGGGTGCGAATCGGGGCCCAAGAGAAGACCCTGGTCGGTCCTGTCGGATTCGGGGCGCGATCATGATCGAATCGAAAGCAAAGCTCGGCCCAGCGGACCGCGGTCGGCGCATGACTCTCGAAGAGTTCGCGCACGCGGAGGGCGCACCGGGGTATCAGTACGAGCTTCGCAGGGGGGAGGTGCTCGTGGTCGAGGTCCCGGGACTTCCGCATGCACTCCTTGTGCAAGCCGTTCGCGAGACGCTCCAGGCGCACAAGATGTCCCATCCCAACTCGGTCTTCCTCATCGCGGGCGGGAGCGAATGCGCCCTGCGCCTCCCCGGGATGCAGAGCGAGCGCCATCCCGACATAGCCGTGTATCTGACGACTCCACCGGATGCGGAGAACCCGTGGGAAGTCTGGTGCCCGGATATCGTCGTGGAGGTCGTTTCAGCCGGCGCGGATGCGCGCGATCGGGATTACGTCGAGAAACGTGACGAATACCTCCGGGCCGGAGTCCGCGAGTACTGGATCCTCGATCGCTCCACGAAGTCCTTCCTCGTGCTGCGCCGCAGAGGCGACTCCTGGCAGGAGATCGTCTGCGCGGCGAACGCGCCCTATCGGACGGGTCTCTTGCCCGGGTACCGGCTCGAGGCGGTCGGTCTGTTCGGTCAGGGGGAGTAGGCTTAGCAGGCCAAGCCCGGCCCAGCAGCCGGATTCTCGACCAGATCGTACCTCGCGATGGCCAAGGGCCCCAGCGCCGAAAAAACCCGGCATACCCCGCCACCATGTCCGGCGAGGATTCCGGCGGCGATGCGGGTCCGGCGAGCGACGTTCTTGCTGAAGGCGGGCGTACCCAGGGGTCGCCGGCGCTCGAGTGGGGGTCGCCTAGCTAGTCACGATTCGTAACACTCGTCCAAGTATTCGCACTTCCTGTCGTCGGTGACCAGGTTGTCCGCATAGTCACAACTCCCAACAAGACCTCAGGTTGTTATAGCTCATTCTCCTAGGCACACGAATTGCTTTAACCCGCCGTACCCATTCAGGAATCGATCATGGCGGGCCGAAGCCATCACCTGTTTCACGCCGTACTGGGCTTGTGCGGCCTGGGCGCGTTGATCGTCTCGCTCTGCTTCCTCTTCCCCAAGTCCAAGTCGCCGCGCGCGAACCCCAAGACGGAATCGCCAATCGCCGCGAACGCGTCCGCGACTGAAACGGCCCCGCGCGCCCTCGCGCCCCTCCCCCGGCCTGCCGCCGACTCGCGCCCGACCGACGCAACTACGCCGGCCGACCCGAGGTTCGTGCAGTTGCGCGGCGCGACCGAATCGGGGCTGCTCGACCGTGCGCCCAATCGGGTCGAAGACGTCGAAGGCGCCGCGATCGTGCGCCAAATCGCCGAAGGCCTGACCGCGAGCGCCGACGTGGTGCGGCTCGCCCGGTCGCTGTCGGCCGACCCGCGAATGTGTGAATTGATGAAGCCGATGGCGGAGGAATGGGCCGCCTCGTCCGACCCGGTTCGGCACGCACGCGGCATCCTCTTCCAGGCCGCACTCGATCCCACTCACACGCTCGAGCGCTGGCAAACGGCGGTGGACGGGGAGCGCAACGACATCGCGCGCGCGGCGCTGCTCGAGGGCGCGCCGCTCTCCGGCGAAGCCGAAGCGGACACCCGCGCGACCGAGATCCTGATCGGCGCCGCGCAGCGCGACGCGGTGGAGAGCGTGCGCTCGGCCGCCGTACGCGGCCTCCCCACCGACCTCGCCGCGGAATCGACGCGTCGCCTGGCCGCGGGCCTGGAGCGCGAGCGATCCGCCGACGTGCGGCGCGAGACTCTCGCCGTCCTGGGCCGCCTTCGCACCGACGACCCGCGGGTGGTCGCGACCCTCGATCGCGTCGCCTTCGACAAATCCGAAACCGAAACCGTCCGACGCGAAGCCTTCGGCGGGCTCATCCGCGCGAGCAACGAACATCCCGGGCTGCTCTCCGAAGAGGCACTGGCCCGGATCGAGAAGACGTTGAGTGAATTGGGCAGGAATTGACCAAGAAGGAGCACCGTCCATGAACACCACCCCGCGGCGGGGCCGGCTGGCGCTGGCCGCCGTGCTGGTCGGCGCGCTTTGCGCCGGCTGCGAGTACACCGAGCTGACGCTCCAGGCCACCATCGACACCTTCTGGAAGACCGCCTCGGAAAAGGCCAAGCTCGAGGCCGAGGTCGAAAAGAAGATGGACGCCGGCCTCAACGCGACCCTCACCGGCAGGAAGGTCCTCGACCTCTGGCTCTACAGCATCTACATCCACGACGTGGAGAACGTGGACGTCAACCTCGGGACGTTCGGCCCGAAGATCAAGGTGCCGGACTCCAAGTTCTGGGGCACCCCCGGCCACCTCTGGTACAGCATGAAGTGGACTCTCACCTGGGCCAAGGGGAACGGCGCGAAGCTGAGCTTCAAGCTCGACCTGCGGCCGGCCTTCCCGGACCACACGGTGAAGATCAGCGACCTGAACGTCCTGGCGGAAGGCGACGCCCTGGTCGACCTCGACGTCGAGACCGGCAAGGTGAAGGTGGACGTCTACACCAAGAGCATGGCGGTCGACCTCAAGGCCCAGGCCGAAGGCTGGTTCTGGACCCTCGACGTGCGCGACAAGGTGAAGAAGGAAATCCAAAAGGCGCTCGATGAGAAGGTGATCGACAAGGTCTTCAGCAAGGCGTTCGGCGAGAGCGCGTAGCCCGACGACGCGCCCATCGGATCGCTCCCAACGCACAACCAACCAGGGGGCGCCGGAGGCGAGGCTTCCGGCGCCCCGCCGTTTTCTCTCCGGCGGCGCCTCCGGCTCGACTCACCGAGCACCCCGATCAAGGCGCGTCCCAGGAGGCGCTTCTGAAACCTGAAGTTCGGGCGATTTTCGCAGGACGTGTGCGAGAACCGGGCCGATGTCAATCACTTGAATATCGCGCCCATCCGCAATGGGATCGGTGTCCATTTCCAAGCACGCTCCGCCGTTGGACAATCCGTGGAATCCGGCCAATCCGTAAAATCCGTAGTTCCGTCGGTTGCGCACTCGCGGCAGAGGCCGCGCTGGGAAATCCGCCCTTCTCCATCATCTCCCACGCTGCACCTTCGCCGGCGCGCCACGACGAAAGGCCACCGTGTACCCGGCCACCCGCACCGTGGGCTCTCCGCCGGCGACCAGCGTCGGCCGCGGCGGCGCCTCGTCCGCGTCCACCGCAGAGAGCAGGTGGAGGAACACGGTCCCGCCCGTGACCTCGACCCGATGCCCGCCGGGCACGTGGAACTCGCCGATGTCGCCCGGTGGGTAGTCCTTGCCGCCCGTCTTCCAGCCTTCCACCAGTTCGATGCGCGGCTTCTCCGGAAGCAGGGTGACGCAGACGAGACGGGATGCCCCGCCTTCGATCGTCACCACCGGCCCTTCCACCTTGGGTTGCGCCGCGGCATGGAGGACCCAGCGCGCGGGGAGCGACGAAGCCGTCCGGTCGAGCACCAGCAGCCAGCGGCCGCCCAACCAGACCAGCTCGCGGGTCGCCCCCTTGACCACCGAGGTTTCGTACGCCGCGGTCAGGTCGGCCGCGAGCCACGTATGGTCGGGCCCGGTCTCCCAGCCGACCACGTCGCCGGTCTCGAGGTCCTTGGAGCCCTTCTTGCGCCGGTAGTCGGCGAGGTCCTGGACGTCCATCGAACGGACCACGCGCTGCCCTCCCGCGCGGTCGTCCACGCCGAAGACGAGAGTGGAATGGGCGATCGAATGGCGGCCGAACTCCATCCGGTGCGCGGCTCCGAAGTCTCCGTAGGCGAAGCTGCGCACCGCCAGCGGCGCCCGACGGAAGATCGTGAACGAGCCCTGGTCGAAGTGCCCGTGGTCGTCGAAGTAGTCGCCGCACTTGAAGAACACCACGGTGTCGTCGTCCCCCCAGCCGGAGCGGAAGCAGGCCTGGCCGACGGAGTCGCGGCCGAACAGGGCGACAGCCGGCAGGCGGATCGCATCCTCCGCGCGCTCGCGGGCGAAGAAGGGCGCGAGCCAGAGCACCTCGGCGTGGTAGCCGAAGCTCGACCAGCGGCGTGCGATGCGGGCCGAGAGCGCGAAGCCGTCGGCCGAGTTGCATCCCGCGGCGAACAGGTCGACCACCGGGCGGACCTCGTCCCGGGTGGAGGCGCGTCCGCCGCCCACGATGTCGCCCCAGCGGACGAAGGTCTGGTCGGGCAGCACGCTCTGGACCATGTACTCGAGCAAGCGCCCGAGGCGCTTTTCCTTGCCGAAGTAGTCGAGGCCCTTGGCGCTCTTGAGCGCCTGGAGCAGGATGCCGAGGGGGAAGAAGCCCTCGTGCACGCCGTAGGACGGTCCGGCGACCACCGCCCCGTCGAGGTGGACGAGCGCCGGGAGATAGGTCTTTTCCAGATACTCGCGAGCGGCCCCGATCCATTCGGCGGCCTCGGGGCGGTGGCCTTCGAGGGCGATCCCCGCCAGCCCGAGGCCCATGACCGCGCGCGGCGCGGAGGTGTGCCACACGTGATCGGAGGCGCCGTCGAGGAACTCCCGGCAGCTCTCCGCGGTCTTGGCGATGTTGTCCTCGACCTGGCGGCGCTGGGCCTGGGTCCAGCCCTTCCAGGCGTAGAGCCAATCGTACGTGACGGGCAGGTAGAGCACCGGGCCGGAGGCCGAGAGGCCATAGCCGTCGTCGCCGGACATGCGCAGGAGTTCGTCGCGCCCGGCGCGGGCGTGCTTCTCGTCCCCGGACCAGGCCCAACGCAGGGCGAGTCCGGGAGGCGTCTCGTCGAGGTCGGCAAGGCGCTCGGACCAGGGCAACTTCGGCGGAGTGCCGCGGAAGAAGATGCGCGGGTGCCCCTGGGCGCGGACGGCTCCGGCACCGACGACGAGGACGAGCGCGAGGACGAGAGTCATGCGCACGGCTGTGCTCCTTGGCCCGGATGATTCATGAAGCCGCCTGTGGCCGGCCAGCGCGGCTTCCGCCGCAACCGACGGAACTACGGATTATGCGGATTGCCTGGATTGCACGGATTGTCCAACGGCAGAAGGTGTGATTCCTCGCAAGATCGTCGAAAGTGTGACGATGTTGCCGATGTGTAATGTGGATGATCCGCCCGCTAGACCACCCGACTGAATACCGCCTTGAGGTATCGACCTTCCGGGTAGAGGCTACTGACCGGATGATCCGGCCCGGCGCCCGCGATGCGGAACGTGCGCAGCTCGCGCTCGCTCGCCTGGTGGACCAGACGCACGAATTCCTCCTCGGAGACGAGCCCGCTGCACGAGCAGGAGACGAGGATCCCGCCGGGCCGCACGACGCGCGGTGCCAGGCGGTTCATGTCGAAATAGGCGCGGCGCGCCCGGTCGAGCTCGCCGCGATCGCGCGCCATCTTGGGCGGGTCGAGCACGACCAGGTCGAACTCTTCCTTCGCGTGGCGCAGGTAGTCGAACAGGTTCTGATGCAGGAATTCGACCGCCACCCGGTTCAGCTTCGCGTTCCGGCCCGCGGTTTCGATGGCGTGTTCGTCGAGGTCGACGCCGACCACCCGGCGGGCGCCGGCCCGGGCGGCGGCGAGCGCGAAGCCCCCGGTGTAGCAGCACAGGTCGAGGACGTCTTTCCCCGCGGAGAGATCGGCGACCGCCTTGCGGTTCTCGCGCTGGTCGCAGAAGAAGCCGGTCTTGTGGCCATGAACGAAGTCCACGCCGTACCGCACCCCGTGCTCGCGCACGACCACCGACTCGGGCGGCGGCGACGCTGGCATGCGGAAGCCCTCCAGCTCCTGCGCGCGCTCGTCGGCATGCACCCACGCGCCCGGGAACACCCGGCGCACGGTGTCGAGCTGGGCGAGCAGGCCGAGGGAGAAGATCTCGATCGAGTGCACCGGACCATACCGGTCGACCACGAGGCCCGAGATTCCGTCCCCCTCCGCATGGCACACGCGCCAGGCGTCGGCATCGATCCGGAGGGCTTCGCGGAAGGCGATCGCCTCGCGCAGGCGCCGCTCCAGAAGGCCGTCCTCGGCGGGGCCGAGCATGCGCACGGCAATCTCGGAGCGGGGGTTCCAGAAGCCGCAGCCGAGGCAGGCCCCCGAGCGGTCGTACACGTCGACCAGCGCGCCCGGGGTCACCGGCGCAGACGGGCGCTTGACCATCTTGCGGAAGAAGAACAGGTGGCGGCGGCTCCCGGGGACGCGGAGGTCGATCCGGGGGCGGCCCGCGGGGGCAGACTCGCTCATCCGCGCCACTCTACGAGGCCGCGCCGCACCTGTCAAACGGGTGGCCTCCGGCCCTCCGGCCCTCTCCTCCCGCCTCCCGCGGTGACCCGGCACGAAGCTCAGCCGGGTGAGCCCTTGCCCTTGCCCTTGCCCTTGCCCTTGCCCGTGCCAACGTGCGCAGGCCGGGCACGGCACAGGCCCATCGGCCACCTGAGCAGAGCTCACAGGCACCGTTTGACCTGTTCTACTATCCGTGAGATTCTTCGCGCCAAGCGAAGATTCTCACGGACAGTAGAACCGACCCCTTCGGTCGCCGTAGGCGGTTGAATGAGTGTTGGGCTGCGCGAACATCGTGGCCCTGCCCACGCTCTGCCGTTGGACAATCCGTGCAATCCGGACAATCCGTATAATCCGTAGTTCCGTCGGTTGCGGCGGCAGCCGCGCTGTGTGCCCTGGTCACGCCCCCCGCCTACTTCCCAGGCACCTCCGGCACCCCCGCTGCGCCCTTCGGCTCCAGGATCTTCAGCCGCGCCGCATCCTCCAATTGTCGCGGTCCCGCGGGCAGGTCGGTCCAAAACGTCCCCGGCCCCGCGTAGCGGATGTACACCTGGAAGTCCGGCGGCAGTTGCCTCGCGAACTCATAGTTCGCGTACACCGCCGGCCCGCCCATCGCCTCCACATTCAACACCAGCCGGTTCGCCTGCGCCTTTTGCTTCAGCTCGGCGACGTCGGCGTTCGCCTTCCCCAGCAGGCGCGTGCGCTGAGCGACGATCTCGGCAATTTGCTTATCGATCATCGCCACCTCGACCTCCTGCTGCGCGTGGATCTCCGCGACCTTCTTTTCCCCCTCCGCCCGCACGCTCGCGATCAGCCGCTCGCTCTCCGCGGCGACCTCGCGCACCCCCTTCTCCACGTCGGCCTTCAGTTGCTCGAGGTCGTTCACGATCTTCTGCGTCGTCTGCTGCTGCTCCTTGGTCAGGCGCTCCTCCTCCGCCACCTTCGACTGCTGGATCGGCTCGAGGATCTCCTTGGGCACCTCGATCGCCCGCACCAGCGCGATGACGATCGCGATGTGCTTCTCGATGCACACCTTCGCCAGCGAATCGGTGAACGTGTTCTGGAACCGCTCGCGCGTGGTCCCCTCGATGAATTCCATCGCCGAGTACTTCGATCCCTCGATCCGGCAGATCGACTCCACCTGCGGGCGGATCACCTTCTCGATCACGTCCTCCACGCCGCCGAAATTGAGCACCACCCAGGGGACCTGCTCCGGCTCCAAGCCCCAGACCACGGAGGTGTCGAGCTTGATCGTGAAGCCGTCCTTGGACGGGAACGTCACGTCGTCCAGGTTGTGCTCGCGGAAGCCGACCTCGAGCGTGTTCACCGTCACCTCCTCCGGATTGAGGTAGTAGAGCCCGGGCTGGAGCACCCGCTTCTGGGTGCCGCGCTGGTGCGGCTCGGCGAGCTTCCCCTGCGGCGGTTTATCGCCGGAGAGCTTGGTCACGGCGCCGACGAATCCGGGGAAGATGTTCACCACCGGCTTCGTGGTGATCTGGAACGCGACCGGATTCAACCGCCAGCGGCCCGGGGTGAGGACCTTCCGCAAGATCCCTTTGTGGTCCGGGTCCTCGGAGAGGAACGCCCCCGCCGGCAGCGGCTGCCCGCTCTTCGACTCGACGACCCCGACCTCCATCGCGCCGATCGTCACCGTCGCGTGCGCGACATTCCGGTCGTAGAGGAACGGGTCGAAGAAGTGCCGGCCCTCCCCGAGCACGACCTTGCGCACCCCCTTGATTCCGGGGCCGACGACGCGCAGGTTTTCGGGGTCGGGATTGGCCCGGCCGAGCTTGGCGTTGAGCATGAGCATGTGCCCGGGCTCGACGTACAGATAGCAGAACATCCACTGGTACACGGCCTCGTACAGCACGAACCAGGCCAGGACCAGCAGGACGATGGTGCGGATGATCGCATCGCGGGACATGGCGGTGCCTCCTCTACTTCGACTCGTCCAGGGGGTCCAGGGGGGTGGATACCGGCTTGGTCTCCGCTCCGCCTCCGGGCGGCTTGGCAGGAGGAGCCCCTTGCGCGGCCAGTTCCTTGAAGATGTCGAGGAACGGGCCGTCGGTGTTCGACAGGATGTACTTGATCGACGGAGCGACCTTCTGCTGGAAGAGGTAGCGGACGTACCCGTCGCCGCCGCCGAAGGCGCCGACCGCGGAGCGCAGCCCCGCCGCCTCGGCCGAGTTCTGGAACAGGATCACGTCCGCCTCGGCCTTCCCGCGCTCCAGCACCGCGGCAGCCTGATTCCTGGTCGATTCCAGTTCGAGCTTCGCCACCTCCAGCCGCCGGTTCGCCTGGATCAGCGCTACTTCCTTCTCGCGCGTCGCCTGGGTGACCGAAACCGAGACGTCGGCCTCGGCTTTGTTCACCATGGTGGACCGCTCCTGCAGCTTCACCTCCTTCGCCAGCTCCTTCTGCTGCTTTTCGCGCAGCTTCTGCTCTTCGTACTTCTCCCGCTGGCGGATCGCGATCTCGCGCTCGCGGATCGGGTCCGCGATCGCCTTCGGCGGCTCGGTCTGCCGTACCAGGGCGCTCCGGATGAGCACGCCCTGGCGCTTGCACGAGCCTTCCAGGCCGGCCAGGAACAGGTCCTGAAACTTCTGCCGGGTCACGCCGCTGATGAACTCGCGCGCCCGGTGCTTGGAGCCGATGATCCGGCCGAAGGCGCGCGCGTTCGGAAGGATCACCGTCTCGACGATGCACTCGCTGACCATCTTCTCGATGTCCTCGAGCTTGACCACGTTGGCCTTCGAGGTGACGTACTCGACGAAGACCTTCGCCACCTGGTCCGGATCGACCTGCCACTCGACCGTGGCCTCCATGCGGATCGGGAAGCCGTCCAGCGACGGAAACTCGATCGCGTTCTTCTCCACCATGTCGAACCGATGCGAGCGCATGTCGATCAGGTCGACCCGGCGCTCGTAGGGGTTCAGGTAGTAGGTCCCGGGCGGCTCGACTGCCGGTTGGGTGCCCCGCTCCCCGGCCTGGACCACGAACAGGTTCGGATTCACCGGCTCCTTGCCCGCGAGCAGGGTGACCACCCCCGCGAAGCCGGGCGGGACCGCCACCGCGTCGCGCAATTCGACCTGGTAGAGGAGCGTGTTGAGCGGGTAGCGCCCCGGACGCAGCACCTCGCGCACGACCCCCTTCTGTCCATCCTCGGCGAGAGACTGTCCGGGCGGAGGCGATTCGCCGAACAGGCGGAGCTTCACCCCCACCTTGCCGGCCGGGATCTCGGTCTGCGGCACGATCACCCAGGTCCAGCGGTAGGGGTTGATCAGGTGCCACCCCTCGGGCAGGGTCTCGAGCTGGATCCCCTTGAAATCCGGGGTCGGCGCGTGGATCTCCCCCTCGGCGAGATCTTTGCCGCCCTTTCGGATCAGGACGGCGAGTTCGCCGGAGTCGACCCCGACCACCAGGTTGCTCGTGAAGCCCAGGCTGAAGGCGACCGCCCAGATCACGGCGATCAGGATCAGGACCTTCTTCACCGTCCATCCAGCTCGCTTGGCCGGCCAGTCGGTCATGGTGCGTCCTCCTCGTGCGTGGAATCGGTGGGGATTCATGCAGCGCAGTGCGCCGCCTGGTTCTGGGACCCTATTAGCTTATCAGTGCCAATTTCGCCAGGGTTCCGTCGCCGGGTCGCCGGTCCGCCCGGTCGAACCTGCTCTTGCCCGCTTACCGCGTGACGACCCGCGCCCGGGCCATCCGCGTCGGACCTGCGTCCCGCCGCGGCGCCCGCATGCTGCGGGTCGCTCCTCATTCGGGCACGGCGAACCTCGGCCCGGGTCGGATGATCCTGCGGAATTCCTCGCTCTCGCGCACCGCCCGGAACTCCGGGGCCTCGGCGGCACGGGGACCGAGCCCGGGGGCGCGCATCACCGCCCGGGACAGGTGTTCGAAGGCTTCGCCGCGCTGTCCTTGGGACATGAGCACCCGGGCCCGGTGGAACGCCAAGTCGGGCTCGTCCGGCGCGCTCGCGCAGGCCCGGCCGAGCAACTCGAGCGCCTCGCGCGGGTGACCGAGACGGTAGTGGATCCAGCCCACGGTATCCTGGATCGCGGGATTGCCCGGCTGCGCGGTGAGGGCCTTGCCGCCGAACTCGAGCGCGAGTTCGGGGGACAGGCCGTGATCCACGGTGTACCAGGCGATCGCGTTGAGCACGCCGGGGTTTCCGCCCGAACCCCGCTCGGCCTCGGCGAACTCGCGCCGCGCGATCGTCTCCTTGCGCTCGGCGAGCGCGGCGAGACCGCGGGCGACGTGTCCCCAGACCCGCGCCTGCGCCTCGGGGATTCCGACGAGGGGCGCGATGGTGGGCCAGGCGGCGAGGGCGGCGTCGAGCTGCTCCGCGGACTCGGCGAAGCGGCCGAGTTCGAGGCCCGCCAGGCCGGCCTGGAACCGCGCCGCCCCGTCGAAGGGTGAGCCTTCGGGAGGCGTGGCGAGCACGCTCTCGAAGGCGCGTCGCGCGGGCGAGGTGAGCAGGTCACGTTGCAACAGCTCTCCGGCGCGGAACCAGCGCTCCTCGCCGGTGAACGCGGCGAGCTCGCGCTCCTGGAGCACGGCCTGGAGGACTGCCTGGTCGGCGGCGGCCTCCCCCATGCGGCCGACCGCCTGCCGCGCGGCGCGGCGCACGCCGGAGTCGGGATCGGCCAGGCGCGCGAAGAGCAGGCCGCGGGTCTCGGCGGCGGCGCGAGCGGCGAGCGCTTCCACGGCCGACCGGCGCACGCCGGGGTCGGGGTCGGTGCAGGCCTTGGCGAGCGGTTCGAGCGGCGGGGTCCCCGGAAGGACCGCGAGACACGAGGCCGCGGTCGCCCGCACCGCGGCTTCGGCGTCCCCTGCGAGCCGGGCGAGCGCCTCCGTCGCACGGGGATCACCGCTGAAGGCGAGGGCGTAGGCGAGGTTGAGCTTGACGAACAGGCTGGTCTCGGTCGCGACGAGCGGGAGCAGCCCCTCCACCACCGCGGGCGTGGTCCTGCGGGTCAAGGCGAGCAAGGCGCGGGAACGCAGGGTTTC
>Ga0209514_10005083_pt1 | contig 17127 bp, 22 predicted proteins | sample Subgrocontami58m_FD_187452 | JGI IMG/M metagenome (GOLD analysis project Ga0209514, IMG submission 187452) | Subsurface groundwater microbial communities from S. Glens Falls, New York, USA - GMW37 contaminated, 5.8 m (SPAdes) (version 3) | ecosystem: Environmental > Aquatic > Deep subsurface >...
TACGCCCAGAAATACATAAACCTCCAGGTTCAAGTTGCAAACTTGAACCCGCGAAGGGCGTTGGTTTTTACGCCGAATCCACCAATAATGTTTCCGGGAAAGGTGGATTCGCTATCGCTTAATCCACCCGCAAGGGGTAGTCCCGCCATTATCAGAATTACGGGTAGGAGACAAGTGCAAGCCTAATTTTTCTTAATTCCTACAATCTTGAACAAAAGCGTCGTCCTGTAGTTGGCAAGGAAGTAAAACATGGTGTAAATGATTATGACGGGCGTCAGGACATCCAGGAAAGGGACGACGATATGCACGTCATATTCGGTAAACAGACCAATCGCATTTGTTGAAAAGAAATTTCTTATAAAGAAAAATCCATAAATTGCGAGATTGATAACCCTGTTTGTGGACAGATAACTGCAATAAATATAAGCAAACAGGAGGCTGGAACATAACTTTATTGCGTCGTTTACAGAATTTAAGATAAAGTTTACCCTCTCATTCTCAATAGTTACCACCTCTAATCCTACCGACAGTATGTATTTTGAAAAGAGATACAAACCAAACCCCACGCTTACAATCAAAAATATGTCTTTTGTCCAGCGGGTATATCTTTTTATTTGCCGTATTGACCCCTGGTGAATATGAGAGAGCAAAGGCGCAACGCCCTTTTTTTTGAAATAGTCCGCCAGTTGATGAATAACCTCCAGATGATTCTCCCCTAAGTCATCCTTCTGATTGCCAGGCCGGTTCCTTTCCTTCACTTTCATAGCCGCAACCGGAATAAAGAGATACGCCATCGCAAAAACAATAACCATTACCGCATCGCCGTAAATGTCCGGCAGGCTTGGCGTATGTATGTCGTATTTTATGCCAGGGGTGCCTGACTGCAGTATATTAAAAAAAATAAGGGCGTTAAAAACATTTTCTATTATAAACCTCAGATTTATCCCAGTGAATATAAGAAACGTGCATATTTTTACTGAAATTGGCATTGTGGGTCCGCCTTTCTTGTTGTATTACCAGGAAAAATTTTCCTCTTAACGTGTTTATCGGCATATCCGGGAAATAATTAATGATAAATTTAAAATAGTTTGGATATGTTTAATATTTCAACAAAAGTGCAAAAAATATACACGGAAGAGACGCCATCTAACGCCTTTAAAAGGCAATAGAATCATAATAATGCATAAACAAATTATTAAAATTCAAATAAATCCCTTCCAAGGTTCAATTATACGTACACTTAGTTTCTGCATCGTATGGTAAATGCGCATCAGTAAACCAACCCATATCAACAGGGCATATTATTTGCGAATCTGATAAGCAACATAAACTTAGGCTTTAATATTTCATTTGCGGGGAGATAAAGACCATGGATCCGGGTGCACTAATAGGATTGATAATTGGCGGCGGTTTGATACTGGTGTCTATCATGATGGGCGGTGGAATAGCGGGCGTATTTGGGTATATTGATATTCCATCCATACTGATCGTCTTTGGCGGCACGTTCGCGGCAATTCTTGTGAGATATCCTATTCCCGCGGTAATAGGCGCAATCGGTGTGGCAAAAAAGACAGTTTTTGTAAAAATAGGGACGGCGGAAGAAGAAATTAAGCGTCTGATAGAGTATTGCAGGATCAGCCGTCGTGAAGGTCTTTTAGGTCTGGAAAAGGAGATCGAAAAAATCAAAGATGCCTTTTTGATAAAGGCAGTGCGGTTGCTTGTGGACGGTTCCGACTCGGATACCGTGAGAGGCATATTGGGGACTGAAATTGATAACATACGGCAAAGACATTCAGCGGGAAAGGGGATACTTGAGTTTGCCGGATTAATGGCGCCTGCCTTTGGCATGGTCGGAACACTCATTGGACTCGTTGACATGTTAAAGAAACTGGATGATCCCTCAAAAATCGGAGCCGGCATGGCCGTAGCGCTTATTACAACCTTCTATGGGGTTGTAATAGCAAACATGGTCTGCATGCCCATGTCAGGGAGGCTGGACACCTTAAGCAAAAAGGAGGTTTTTGTAAAAGAAATTATCATGGAAGGGGTAATTTCCATTCAAAGGGGAGACTCTCCCATGGTAGTGGAAGAGAGGTTAAAGGCGTTCCTGCAGGCAAAAGCGGCCAGTAAAATATCGGGCGGCTCCAAAAAGGAAGGCAAAGAAGCATGATAGAAGAAGAAAAGGGTTATGAACTTCCGGCCTGGTTGCTAACGTACGGAGATATGGTAACGTTACTGGTTACCTTTTTCGTGATGTTAATAAGTCTTTCAACCATCAACATGGATAAATGTAAGGAGAACCTGGAAAAAATGAAAAATGGCTTTGCGCCGGACAATGTCTCCCTGCTGGACGACAACACGCTCTTTACCGAGGAAATCGTCAAAAATGAAACGGAGATCGTGGAAGACACGGAATCGTTTGAGACAAAGGAACAAATCGTGAACCAGGAAAACCCTGAAGAGGTGTACAACTACCTCATGAACTTTATTGATGAAAACGAGCTTTCACAATTTATTGATATTGAAGAGATAAAGATCGGCTACAAATTAAAGATTCCCGCGCATCTGTGCTTCGAAAAAGGCGAATCTGTTTTAAAAAGCGATGCGTATCAGTCATTTGACAAATTAGGCGCACTGCTCCACGTTGTCAAAGGCACGATAGTCGTAGACGCGAACACGGAAATAGCCAAGGCAAAGAATGATTTGCCCGTGACCAGGGCGGCTGAAATCTGTGAATATTTTATGACAAAGGAGGAAATAGAACCCTGCCGGATTGCAATAGCGGGAAATCGCATGACTGTCAGTGATAACGATACCATTGAAATTACCCTCCTGAAAAAATAACAGGCCGCCATATTGATCGTGAACAATACATCTTCGCAAAGGAATTAATCGTGTCCGCACCAAAGAGAAAAAAAATATCCGATACAAAAATACCCGATATGTTTTTGCTCTCGTATGCCGCCCTTGCAACCCTTTTGCTGGCGTTCTTTATTGTTATTAACAGCTTTACGGAGGAAAAAAAGGAGGAGTTTATTGATGAATTCAGTGAATCTTTTAGAAAACGGGAGATATCGTTCGGGCTGGGCGGCATATTTGACGGTAACGGCAATGGCAGATCCGAGCGAATCAAAAAAGAAAAATATATTTATCCGGAAAACAATGCACAACCACCGGAAGGGAGCGACAAAAATATTGACCTGTTAGAGAGGGAGGAAGATCAAGTGCCTGCCGCCGCGGTCATTTATTTCGGCGAGAATGACAGCACGATCTTCAAGGAGGGAAAGCACTCCCTGGACACCCTAATAGGTTTAATCGGAGACAGGCCATGCTCCCTTGTAATAGAGGGTCATACGAGAAAAAATTTTGCGTCATCGAATGGACACAACAACTGCTGGAAGCTTTCTTTAGACCGGGCAAAGGCCGTTGCCGATTATCTGCACGGGAAAGGTAACATCTCGTGGAAAAGATTGCTTACTATCGGCTGCGGAAGCAACAAACCAGGCACGAAAAGCGCAAAAAACGACGGACTCAACGACCGCGTATCCATTATTATCAATGTCCTGAGATAAGAGAGACTCTTTTGTCTTGACAATTTCTCCCGCGTGTGATATTAATTCTCATACATGAAAATTACTACAAAAACCACTTCAATAATCGCATTTTTCGCATACCTTCTTTTGCCTTTATTCAATTGCATAGCCGCCACGGAAAAAGGCAAAGACATCATCATTCACAAAAAAGACATTATCATTCGTTCCAACGAATTGAAAGAAGAGGCAAAAGACGATACGGAGGAATTTAAAACCATTGAAAAACCCGCAGAAAAAAAACAGGAAGCGCCTCCAAGCCTTGATATTGTTGACAAATATATAAAAGAAGGGAATAAGTACGAAGCGAGAAATATCCTCTCCGCTATATTTCTTGCCAAAAAAATGCCCGAAAAACACAAGGAGATAAAAGACCTGCTAGATACCCTAAACGAAGACTTAATATTTTCACCCACGCCTTCCCCTGACGCAGTTATGCACACGGTTCAGGCAGGCGACATCATGGCTCGGCTGGCCAAACAATATAATACCAATTACGAACTGATCATGAAGATCAACGGCAAATCTCCCACAAGACTGAATATCGGGGACAGGTTAAAGATACCTGCCGGAAAGACAAAAATATTGGTCAGCAAAAGCGATTTTACGCTGACCTTATTGCTCAATGATCATTACGTAAAACAGTATCGCATCGGCACGGGGAAAAACGACAAGACCCCGGTCGGTACCTTTGAAGTAAAAAATAAGATGAAAGACCCTACGTGGTATTCCCCCAACGGCGGCATATTCCCTTACGGACATCCGGAAAACATCCTTGGTACCCGATGGATCGGTTTTAAAGACAAACCCGACCTGTACGGGTATGGCATTCACGGTACGACGCTGCCCGAAACGATTGGCACGGCATCGTCAAACGGTTGCGTCCGGATGGTGAACAGCGACGTGGAAGAACTCTATGACTTCGTGACATCGGACACTGAGATTATTATCCAACGATAATACCTGATAATACCTCATGTACAGACACGAGCCCCTCGAAAAATATCTGAACGACGCAGCAGCAGGAACGCCCACACCGGGAGGCGGCAGTGTGGCGGCGCTGGTTGGCGCGCTGGCGACAACCATGTCGTCCATGTCCGCAAATCTTACCAGAAGTAATGAAAAATTTAAACGCTATGACGCACAACTAAAGAAAATACTCGCGGAGTGCGGAAAAACCAGGGAAACCCTGCTGTCCCTTGTAGAAGAGGACATCGCGGCATACAGGAAACTTTACAACGCCTATTCCCTGCCAAAATCGAGTGAATCGGAGAAGATATTCCGCTCTGAGGCAATACAGCAGGCAGGCGTTATTGCCACGGAAATACCCTTGAAAACGACTCAGTGCTGCCTGTACATACTGGAACTGACGCGGGAATTAGTGGATATTGCAAATCCGAATCTGATATCAGACGTTGGAGTGGCAGGTTTTCTGGCCGAGGCGGCATTCCAAAGCGCAAAATTGAATGTAGAGAGTAATCTCACCCTGTTAAAAAATCAGAGCCTTGTCGAAAAGATGCTCAGTGAATTGAACCACGCAGAACAGCAGGCAAAAACGTTTTTTCAGGTACTACAGGAAAAAGTCAGGAAGACGATAAAGGGATAATATGGAGTGGAAAATAAACAAAGGCTCAAAGGGCTGCATCAGTTGCAGTAAGGAGTTCTGCGAAGAGGAGGACTATTATTCTGCCCTTTTCGATGAAAATAACGTCTTTACACGAAAAGATTTTTGTACTGCATGCTGGGGCGCGGGCAATGATGGGGGGCTTTTCTCATTCTGGAAAACGAAGGTGCCAAAAAAAGGGAAACCCGTACAAAAGTTTGTAAACAATGAGGTGTTTCTGGATATGTTTGTCAGATTAGAGGGGAAAAACGAGCCGAATCAAAGAAACCTCCGGTATGTGCTGTCCCTTTATCTCATACGAAAAAAAATATTCAAGCTGAAATCCTTTGCAAGAGAAAACGCAGAGGAATTCCTTATCTTGCACTACCCAAAAGAAAACAAGGAGTTCAGCGTATTTAATCCTAATTTGAAAGATGAGGAAATAGAGGCCATCACTGCGGAAATGAACCAGCTCTTAAACGACCCCTACCTCGAACAGGAAACCATTATAAGCGCTGATTAAAAAGGAAATTTTGAATGGTTGCATGGCTAAATGGTTATTAACCATACAACCATTTAGCCATAATATACTGCAACCACCGCGGGTTCAAGTTTGCAACTTGAACCTGAATGTTAACGTATTCAATAGCGCAATGATACCCAATCAAGCGCCGCTCAATCAAACTATATGGTTCAGGTTACAAACCTGAACCCGCCACGAAGCCACTGTCCAGCCATGTAGCCTTCATCCCCATTTGTAACCAAAAAGCAATGGCTATTAGGAAGCAGCAGCCGCAGCGGCAGCCTGGGTATTGTAGCAACAGGTTTCACAGTCTACGGCAATTCCCCGTATCTTCCGAGCCTTCAATGACGCCTGAAACTGCGATACCTTGTCGGTCTTCACGATGTCCTCTTTCTGTAACGCCATTAATTTAACACGCATCGCCCTGGTCGTTTTAATGCTCGGACACCTGGTTTTTAATATACCCACAGGGCAGACGCCGACGATCTTCTTTTTGTTTACCTTCTTTGCCATTGTAATTCTCCTTTTAAAATGTTTTCAACGTTATCATAAATAATCAACTATCTGTGGTATTAATCAAATCAGGAATGATAATTTTCAGGGTCTCTTTTGCCGCCGATTGTTCTGCTTCCTTCTTGCTCTTCCCCCATCCCTTCCCGTATTCGTTGCTTTTTATCGAGACTATCACCTCAAAAGACTTCCCGTGATCCGGGCCAATTTGCTGCACGACCCTATAATCGGGTGTAATGCCATATTCTTTCTGACTGTAATGCTGAAGAATGGACTTGTAATTCTTGTCGTGCTGATTTTGGCAGACAAGGTCAATTTCTTTCTTTAAATGCTTTATCGTAAAATTGTAAGCGGCTTCCAGGCCTCCATCCAAAAATATTGCGGCTATAACCGCTTCGAATACATTGGCAAGCAGCGATTTTGGCAGATAATCCAGGTCATGCAAACCCCTGCCCACAAGCAAATAATCCTTCAGGCGCGCCTCAACGCTAACCTTGGCGAGCGTTGACTGACTCACCACAACGGATTTTATCTTCGTCAGTTCACCCTCGCTGCATTGAGGCATGGTTTTATAAAGATAGTCTGAAATAATCATCCCCAATACGGCATCACCCAGAAATTCCAATCGTTCGTTGGAAAAATTATTTTCCAGTCTGCACGAGGTGTGGGTTAACGCCTTTTCGAGTACAGCGGGGTCGCTGAACGAATATCCCAATGCTAATTGGCATTCACTAAGTTTTTCAGGGTTTATATGGCTATTCGCTTGGAGTATCATTCTTTTGAAACTTTTTTTCTTTAAAAAGCATTGATTCTTCTATTGCGGTATATTTTGTTGCAGCGTTGATAAGTTCGATAGCCGTGCTGCGCCTGAAAGAAACAACCTCGACCCTGCAACCATGCGCCTTGAGCATTTCCACAAGCGGCGCAAAATCCCCGTCTCCGCTCACCAGCACTATGGTGTCCAGCTTTGGCGCAATTGCAATGGAATCAATTGCTATACCCATATCCCAATCGCCCTTTGCCGTCCCGTCAGGCCGCAGTCGCAGTTCCTTTGATTTTATTTCATATCCCAGACGGCTCAGCGCGTCGGTAAAACTGGATTGGTCTACATCAGGTTTTTGTACTACGTATGCAATCGCACGAATAAGGTTTCTGTCGCTTACAATTTCAAGGAGAAGTTTACTATAGTCAATCTTTGATTGGTGTAACGCTTTTGCTGAATAAAACATATTTTGGACGTCAACAAATACCCCTATTCTTTGTTGCGATCCTCTGATTCGTCCACCTACCATGTATATCTTCCTTTCTCATAATGACTTAATGTTGTGAAGATTAATTATATGTACCTAATTAAAAAAATTTTGGATATTGAATACCATAACGAAAAATTAGGTAGGTAAAATAAAATACAATAATAAATTCAAAGAACGGTGAGTATGTATGCCGCGCTGCGTCATAACATACCTTTTTGCAAAATATTAGAGCAAGAAAAAATTATATTTGAAATTTATTGTAACAGCCTTTTGTTGACAGTCAATTAAAAAACCTGAAATAAGTTAATTTTATTGACTCTTATATCAAATTCTGATACAGTTATCCAAATAAACATTTAAATCTAACTGCTTTGTTGACAACAACTAAACATAATATTAAAAAAATCAGAATTTTCTAAAATTCACCATGGATATAGACCATTTGAGAAGGGAAATTGACGCCCTTGATTCTAAAATAGTAGATATACTCAACGAAAGAGCCAAAATAGTCCTGAAAATTGGTGAAATAAAAAAGCAAAAGCAGGCGCAGGTCTACGTACCAAACAGGGAACAAGAGGTATATTCGAGAATTAAGGCGCAAAACAAGGGACCGCTGACGGATGAATCTCTTGTCGCGATATACCGCGAGCTGATGGCTGGCTCCCTGGTGCTGGAAAAGGCAATTAAGGTTTCCTATCTGGGACCTGAAGGCACTTTCAGTTACTTTGCCGCAAGGCAAAAGTTCGGGATGTCCGTTGAGTATGTCCCCGTACGAGGCATTGACGATGTGTTCAGGGATGTGGCAGGCGGCAGGAGTGATTACGGAATTGTTCCGGTTGAAAATTCAACGGAGGGCGGCATACGGGAAACGCTCAACATGTTTGTGGAGTGCGACGTAAAGGTATGCGCTGAAATCATCCTGCAAATCCATCACAATCTGATGGCTAATTGCGCAAAAGAGGAAATCCGGAAGGTATACTCAAAACCACAGGTCTTGTCTCAATGCAGGAATTGGCTGGCGTGCAATCTCCCCCATGCCGAGTTAGTGGAGGTCAGCAGCAGCGCCGAGGCCGCTCGCATAGTCAGTGACGCCTCAAAATCTGGAAAAGAAGGGCAATCCTGCGCTGTAGTAGCAAACGCAGAAATAGCGCCGATGTATGGATTGGGCATCCTTTCGAAGAACATCGAAGACAATCCAAACAACATAACCAGGTTTTTCGTACTTGGCAAAGAATATGGCGCGCCGAGCGGTAAGGACAGGACTGCAATTATGTGCTATATAAAGAATCGTACCGGCGCTTTGTTTGAAATACTGGAGCCCTTTAGGGCGCATAACATAAATCTCACCAATATCGAGTCGCTGCCTACCGGCAAAAAAGCGTGGGAATATTGTTTTTATCTGGATTTCGAGGGACACGCATCGAATGAGGCAGTGCAGAGCGCGCTCAGGGAAGTGGCGAAAAAATGTTTTGACATGAAGATTTTGGGCTCGTTTCCGAAGTGTGACTAAGAGGACGTGATTCGAATATATGGGAAAAAAGCCATTCATTGTGGGGAACTGGAAGATGAACCTCACGCTTGCGGAAGGTGTGGAGTTCGCAAGATCGCTCAGGAAAAGTGTGCAGGGTAAAAATGACGTGATATGCGGGATATGCCCGTCATTTGTGTTTCTGAAGGACATCAGCGCCGTCATCGAAGGCAGCGGCATATACCTCGGAGCGCAGAATATCCACAACGAACAAAGCGGGGCATACACGGGTGAAATCTCCGCATTGATGGTAAGGGAGGCAGGCTGTACGCTTGTATTAATAGGTCATTCGGAACGACGGCATCTCTTTGGCGAAATTGACTCATTTATTAATGCAAAGCTAAAGACGGCGCTATCCGTTAATTTAAAACCGATTTTTTGTATCGGGGAAACACTAAAAGAAAGGGAGGAAGGAAAGACGCAATATGTAGTCAAAGATCAATTAAAAAACGGTTTGCTGGGAATCGGCGGCAGCCAGATAAAAAAACTCGTAATCGCCTATGAGCCTGTATGGGCGATAGGAACGGGAAAAACCGCTACGCCGGAGCAGGCCAATGAAGTTCATGCGTTTATCAGGGGCTTTTTATCGGAGGAATACGGCCAAGAGGTCGCCAAGAGCGTGTATATACAATACGGCGGAAGCGTGAAGCCGGAAAACACAAAAGAATTGTTGGCGCAGCAGGAAATTGACGGGCTTCTGGTCGGCGGCGCAAGTATGAAGGTGGAATCTTTTTTGAAAATAATTGATGCGGCTGCGTTAGCATCAATTCGTTAGGGTTTTTAGCAGTTGGATTTTATTTTGGGAGAGTTACATGGTAAAGGCTGAAAAGGCATTTAAGTGGGGAATTGCAATTATTGTCATCTTTGGAATATTAAATGCATTCTATTTTTTAAATATCGTTATTGGACTAAAAATTGCGCTGCCGATTTTGTGTGTATTTCTTATCGGGTCAATCCTCCTGCAGTCGGGCAAGGGCGGGGGACTGGCAGCCATAGGCGGTCTGGGCGACCAGTCTGCATTCGGCACGAGAACCAGCACGTTCCTGTCTAAGATTACGTATCTTGTCGGCGCCGCGTTTATTGTCGCCACCATTTTCTTGTTCAAGATGTCCATTCCTACGAAGTCATTACAGACGATGTTGTCACAGGAAATGCCCGGCGCGCAGCATGCGCATGAACACGGAGACGAGTGCGAACATGAACACGAACACGCCCATGAAAATGTTCCTCACGCCGCAGGCGCTTCCGGCGAAACTGCCCCGATGGGTATGCAGGCCGTTGCGGAAGAAGAAGCGGGAAAGGCGGGACACGGGGGTTCGTATCATGGGATGTCGCTGCAGGAAGGCGACTCGCAAGGTCAGCCCGCGGGCGTGAACCCCGTTAAGGAAAACGAACAGCCGGCAGGTGAATCTCAGAAATAATCTTATAGAAACGAATTAGTCTGGAGACCTTGATGTTAAAAAGCATGACGGGATTTGGTGTTGCTGAATTTAAGAACGACGACCTTACAATACGCGTGGAACTTCGTTCAGTTAACAACCGGTTTTTAAAATTAGACTCACGGCTGCCAGAGGCCTTGCAATCCTTTGAAACGGAGATTGAGCGTCCAGTCAGGGAAAAAATCGCAAGGGGCACCGTTCTCTTAAATGTAAATTATCAATCTCTCAAACAGGAACCTGAGTACGCGCTGAACATCAACCGGTTAAAAGAGTATTATCACTTACTGAGCAGCATAAAAAAAGAGATTGGTTCCAGGGAAAAAATATCAATTAATTCCCTGATAACGCTCCCGGGCGTGCTGCAAAAAGGACAAAATGGCCTTACTGACAAGGACGCCCTTTTATCAATATGCATCTCACTGGTCAACAACGCCCTGGAAAAGATGCTGGAAATGCGGGCGATTGAAGGGAGACATCTTGCAAAGGACATCGAGCACCGGAAGGAATTCATCCTTTCCATACTCGACAAAATAGAAACCATGACGCCGGTGATAGTCCAGGAATACAGCAAACGACTGCGGAACAGGGTAACCACATTGCTGAGCGGAACCGATATAGAACTGACGGACAGCAGCCTTTGCCGTGAAATTGCTATCTTTGCGGAGCGAAGCGATATTACCGAGGAAATCAGCCGCCTGAGAAGCCATTTAATTCAACTGCATGAAACCCTCAATTCGGACGAGTCGGTTGGTCGAAAGCTGGACTTCATCATCCAGGAAATGTTCCGCGAGACCAATACGATGTGCTCAAAGGCAAACGACAGCGTAATGCTGAAGGATTTAGTGGGCGTGAAAACCGAGATTGAGAAAATACGGGAGCAGATTTTTAACATTGAGTAGTTTATGGGAAAGATTGTAATTATTTCCGGACCTTCCGGGTCTGGCAAAACAACAGTGTGCAAACTACTCGAAAAAGACCGCCATGTAAAGAAATCGGTTTCCGTGACCACACGTCAGCCCCGTCATAACGAGCAAAACGGCGAATCCTACTATTTTGTATCAACCGCAGAATTCGAGAAAATGCTCCAGCGCAACGAACTGGCCGAATACGCCCAGTATTGCGGCAGCTACTATGGAACTCCCCTTAAGGCGCTGCAAGAGGCGTTGGGAAAAGACGTCCTCTATCTGCTTGAAATAGAGGTGCAGGGCGCATTGCAGATCAAAGAGAAATTTCCCGAAGCTATTTCGATATTTCTCCTGCCACCCGATAAGGATACCCTGGAACAAAGGTTAATCAAAAGGGACACAAATAAAAAAGATGATCTGTCGCTGCGCTTGAAAACCGCCGAAAAAGAATTGGAATATAAGGACCGATACGACTTCTGTGTCGTTAATGACGATCTGGACGCAACGGTGAATACCATCCGAAAAATACTGAACCAGGGGTAATAATGTCCTACAAAATCATTCTGGGAGTCACGGGAAGTATTGCCGCTTACAAAGCGGTTGAGGTCGTATCCAGCCTGATAAAACAGGGAAATCAGGTTACCGTTATCATGACGGCAAATGCGCAGCGTTTTGTAAACCCAACGACATTTCAGTCCATTTCAAAAAAACGGGTCATAACAGACCTTTTCATTGACACGGGAGAGTATGACCCCAATCACGTATCGCTGGCCGAACATGCAGACGTCATAGTCATCGCGCCGGCAACCGCCAATTTCATTGGTAAAGTCGCGTCTGGTATCGCGGATGATGCGTTAACGTGCACGGTCATGGCCGCACGGTCTCCGGTAATTATTGCGCCGGCAATGAACGACAGCATGTATACGAATCCTATCGTCCAGGAGAACATCAGAAAATTGAAGAATCTGCATTATACCATCATCGAACCGGAAAAAGGCCGGTTGTGCACCGGACACATTGGAATCGGGAGACTAGCTTCCATCGGGAAGATTATTGACGTAATCAACCAGGCGCTTACCACAAAGAAGGGTAAACAAGTCAATGAATAAGATACAGGTAAAAATAATGAGAAAACAGGGGTGCGCCGATCTGCCGCTGCCCCGGTATATGAGCGCGGCTGCCAGCGGAATGGATTTGTACGCCGCGGTAGACAAGACCGTGCTGCTTGAACGCAATGAAATAAAACTGATACCCGCGGGCATCCATATCGAACTGCCTCCGGGATATGAGGCGCAGGTCAGACCGCGAAGCGGCCTGGCTTTAAAACACGGACTAACGATTGTAAATACACCCGGAACAATTGACAGCGACTACCGGGGAGAGATCGGCATTATCATGGGCAATCTTGGGAAGGAGAGCTTCACCATTGAGCGGGGGATGCGTATCGCCCAACTGGTAATCCAGCCGGTTTACCGGGCGGAGTTGATTGAGGTTGAAAGTCTCGAAGAGACCAGCCGCGGCGCAGGCGGGTTTGGCCACACGGGGCATTAAATTACCCACGAAACACGCAAAAAAAACTGAAAGTTAAAAGTTCGGTAACAGTTTAGTTTTTTGAAAACATGCATGGAAGAACATGCCTTAGTAACCGTATGTAGTGGTAATTCATGAATTACCACTACAGTCACGATAATCCACCACCGCAGGAATTTTTCAAAAAACTAAACTGTTACAAAGTTCGTTATTTTCGCGTCTTTTCGTGGGCAACAATGAAATTCCACACCTGACCCGAACGGGTCGCAAGAGAGAAGTTATGTGTAGGGCGAGGCTTTAGCCTTGCGTTTGCTACTCCCCGTATCGAAATTATTTGCAGAATTATAATTATATGGGAATTAAGCGTTTCATACGGTATATCACCGCAATTGTCCTGATAGCCTCCGCACTCTTTGTCTTTTTGAGTTTTGTCAGCCATTCCCCCAATGACCCGCCTTTTGCCGACTATCCGGTCAATAATCCCGTGTACAATTTCTGCGGAATAGCAGGGGCGCAAATAGCCGGATACGTACTGTCGGGTTTAGGAAGGTCTTCTTATATCATCGTCATCCTGTTGGGCTGGCTTGGCTTGTCATACCTGCTCAGAGAGCACGTTGCATATCTCTGGGTAAAAATAGTCGGCTCTGTTTTACTGCTGTTTTCAGCTGCATCACTGCTGACGCTCGGATGCTATGCGTTCAAGAAATCCCTTATTGCCGCAAACGTAGGCGGCGTCTTCGGAATCGTAATCGTCTCCAGATTATACGAATATTTCAACCTCACCGGAACGGTTATTATCCTGGCGTCGGGACTGGTGATATCCATCATGCTTCTGTTAAACATTACCCCCGTCTCCCCGTTTATCAGGACGTCAAAGGCAGACAAAGACAAATCCGCTCCCAAACAAAAAATCCCAAAAGTCATTCATACTGCGGAAGCGCCCGTACTGTCCCACGCAGGCGGTTTGATTGGCAATTTGTATGGGCTTCCAGCAAGGCCGGAGGCGGAAACAAAGAGCAAACTGCCCATGTTTTTAAATAACAAGGACGATGACCTGAGACAAACCACAGAAGAACAACCATCTCCGGAGGACGAAGAATCGGATGGCTTTGCAGAAGTCGCCATACAGAAGAAAAAGGACTATGAGCTGCCGTCCATAAATCTCCTGGAAAAGCCTGCGTTTGAGCAGCATTCAGACGACTGGAATCAAATTTCACAACGCGCCCACATCCTGAAAAACGCCCTTGAACAGTTTAACGTAAGCGCGGAGGTGGTGGAAATTGAAAGAGGCCCTGTCATCGCCATGTACGAACTGGAGTTATCGCCTGGCACAAAGGTCGGCAAGGTGGTCAGCCTTTCCGACGACCTGGCAATCGCCCTGAAAGCGCCCAGCGTAAGGGTGGTCGCCCCGCTGCCCAATAAATCTTCCATTGGCATAGAAGTCCCGAACACCAGGAGGAAAACGGTGATGCTGCGGGAACTGCTGGAGGCGTCCGATGACCTGCGGAAAAAAATGGCCATTCCGCTCCTTATCGGAAAAGACGCGGCCGGCAACCCCCTCATATCCGATCTGGCGGCCATGCCGCACCTGCTCATCGCGGGGACGACGGGTTCCGGTAAGTCCGTTTGCCTCAACTCAATCATCCTGAGTATTTTATTTATGCGCCACCCGGAAGACGTCCAACTTCTCCTGGTAGACCCGAAGATGGTTGAATTTTCACTATTCAGGGAAATCCCCCACTTGATAAGCCCCGTGGTGACTGACATGAAAAAGGCCTCAGCCGTCCTTGAGTGGGCGGTAAACAAGATGGAAGAACGGTACGCCCTGCTGGCCAGCGTAGGCGTAAAGCACATAAACGCCTACAACAGGCTGGGTATCTCTGAAGTCAGGAAACGCCTAAATCCGGATGGTGAAGCCAATATTGACGACGTACCGCTCCATCTGCCGCACATTGTCATTGTGGTGGATGAGCTGGCTGACTTAATGATGGTTGCGTCCAAAGAGGTGGAGTCCTCCGTTATCAGGCTTTCCCAAAAATCGCGCGCCGTTGGCATCCACCTTATCCTTGCGACCCAGCGTCCTTCTGTTGACGTAATCACGGGATTGATCAAGTCCAATTTACCTTCCCGCATATCGTTCTACGTCGCCTCCAAGGTTGATTCCCGTACCATCCTGGATCAAAATGGGGCTGAGAAATTGCTGGGAAGCGGCGACATGCTGTTCCTGCCGCCGGGGACATCAAAGCTTGTCCGTGTGCAAGGGGCTTATGTAAGCGACGAAGAGGTAAAGAACGTGGTGGAATATCTCAGGAAACGCGCCGCGCCACAGTTTAACACAGAACTGAAAAGCTGGAAGGGCGCTACGGAAAAAGAGAATATTGCAAAGGACAACCTCTATAATGAAGCGGTAAGGATCGTGCTGGAGACTCAGAGGGGGTCTGTTTCGCTCCTGCAGAGGCGTTTAGAGATTGGATACTCGCGCGCCGCAAAGTTGATTGACCTGATGGCGGAAGACGGCATTGTCGGCGAGTACAAGGGAAGTCAGGCAAGGGAGGTCTTTCTGACCCTCGAAGACTGGGAAGCCCAGATGGCGCGCATGAACGAGGACATGGAGCATTCGTAACATTTATGGAAAAAGAACTATTTGTGGAACTACTTGAAAGCGTTAAGCAGGGCGCTGCTATTATGAAAGGCGAGGCGAGACATTCACGCAGCGCTGAGTTCCCCGAATCAGCCAGATGTAGGTTGGGTGAAGCGGAGCGCACCCAACAAAAGGGGGAGGATAAAGATTACGTAGTGCAGTCAGGAGGAAACTCCTGCCGCCACGTAAGGGCAGGTTTCAAACCTGCCCCGACAATGAATACCATTGGTGCAGGGCTTTTCAACAAACTAAAATGTTAAGGTGAGTAGAAATGGGAAAATGGAACGGGATTTTTACAATACCTGGGATTCTTTTGCTGGCGATGTGTTTATCCACAAATCTTTTTTCAGCACAAGTTAATACCGCCATGCAATCCCTCAAACCCACAATTCAGCAATCAGAAATCAGCAATCCGCCAACGGTAAAATCCAACCTTTCAAATCCACAACCTGCAATCCAAAACTTGTCCTCGACTTCGACCGGGGATCCAAAATTGGACACGACGTCATTTGTCCAGAAAACAAAGAAACTCCAGATACCCTTTATAGCCAACAAAGGTCAGGTAGATGAACAGGTAAGGTTTTATGCCAATATCTTTGGAGGGACGGTATTTGTGACAAAGGATGGAGAGATTGTGTATGCGTTGCCTGATGTAGGGACGCAATGCATTGCGTCTTCAATGCATTCGCCCAGTGGGATTTCCCCTCTAAAAAGAGGGGATCAAGGGGTGTGTAACACGGGGGAGAAAAGGTCGCATCTTAAATCTTAAATAATGGGTTAGAAATCCATATAATAACGCAATAGGCAACACGCACAGAGCAGAAAAGGTATTGGGAAATATAATCTTTTATAGGAGAGCGATTGAATATATAAGTTTTGTAAGGTGGATTGACCGCAAGCGAATCCATCATTTTAAACTTTACGTCTTAGGAGGTTTTTATGAAGACTAAAACAATTTATGAAGAAGAACTTCTAAAGGAAATACAAGATTTGCCTGAATTTATGCAAGAGAAAGTAGCTAAATTTGTACATTTTTTCAAAAGGGAGATCATCCATCCAGAATTCAATGAGAAAAAAGCAACGGATGAATTTCTGTCTGTGTGTGGAATGTGGGAAGATGAAAGAACCATTGACGAACAGCTAGAGGATATTTATTCAAGCAGGAAATCAACAACCAGGACGGGGAATGTCTTTTGAAATATCTCTTGGATACAAATACATGTGTTTATTTTCTCAACGGTAATGAGTCACTGAAAATGAAGTTTGGAGAAATTGGTGTTTACTCGTTGTCTATATCAAACGGTGTGCTTGCTGAACTATACTTTGGGGCGTATAGGTCAAAAAAAGTTGAAGAAAATGTAAAACACATTGAGCTATTTAAGAAGAATCTGACTATCTTGTCTGAGAGCGAGGAATCCGCCAGACTTTTTGGAAAGATTAAAGCCGAATTACGATCCAAAGGCACAATCATCGAGGACTATAATGGACGGGCTTTTTCAGACCAGTAGTTAAGATGCTTTTTTGGTAAGATGGGTAATAGAAAGGGATGTCTGAAAAATGAGAAAGAGTTTTGATACAGAATTCATGGCAAAGGTGGCATTGGAC
>Ga0209514_10005094_pt1 | contig 17106 bp, 11 predicted proteins | sample Subgrocontami58m_FD_187452 | JGI IMG/M metagenome (GOLD analysis project Ga0209514, IMG submission 187452) | Subsurface groundwater microbial communities from S. Glens Falls, New York, USA - GMW37 contaminated, 5.8 m (SPAdes) (version 3) | ecosystem: Environmental > Aquatic > Deep subsurface >...
AGTCCTTCGGCTCCATGCCGGCGGCCTCGGCGTCCTTGACCACCTGGATCGGGTTGGTCTGCAACTGCGGCGCCGACGGCAGCCAGCCCATGCGCTCGGCGCGCACGTTGAAGTCGATGAGCGAGCCGGTGTATTCCTTCGGATCCGCCAGCGGCGAAAGGATCTCGCTGATGGCGAGCTTCTCGTAGCGCCATTGATCCGTGTGCGCGTAAAAAAAAGAAGTCGAATTCATCTGCCGCGGCGGGCGGTGCCAGTCGAGCGCGAACGCGAGCGCGGTCCAGCCGGTCTGCGGCCGCAGTTTCTCCTGCCCCACGTAGTGAGCCCAACCGCCGCCAGACTGGCCGACGCAGCCGCACATCACCAGCAGGTTGATGATGCCGCGGTAATTCATGTCGGAGTGATACCAGTGGTTCATCGCCGCGCCGATGATCACCATCGATTTGCCATGCGTCTTGTCTGCGTTTTCGGCGAACTGGCGCGCCACCGTGATCACGTCGGCGGCCTTCACGCCGGTAATCGCTTGCTGCCAAGCCGGTGTATAGGGAACGTCCTGCTCGTAGGCGGAAGCGACGTTGCCGCCGCCCAGGCCGCGGTCGATGCCGTAGTTGGCCAGCAGCAGGTCGAACACGCTCGCCACCAGCACCTCGCCTTCGGCAAGCTGCAGCTTCTTCACCGGGACGTTGCGCAGCAGCACGTCGTTGCCTTGCTCGTTGTGGGTGAAATTCTCCGTGACGATGCCGCCGAAATAGGGGAAGGCAACCGGCACGGCGTTGTCGCGCCGGTCGATCAGCGACAAGCCGAGCCTCGCCTCCCCTCCCCCCGCCTCTTTCTCCTCCAGGTTCCACTTGCCGTCGGTCTGCCCCCAGCGGAAACCGATCGAACCGTTCGGGACAATCACCTTCCCGGAGTGCTCGTCGAAGGCAACCGTCTTCCAGTCCGGGTTGTTCGCCTGCGCCAGCTTGTCCGAAAAGTCCGTGGCGCGCACGAACCGGTCCGGCACATGGCGCCCGCCGCGTTTCACCAGTTTCACCAGCATCGGCAAATCGGTATAGCGGCGCGCATAGTCCTGAAAATAGACCGACGGTTTTTCCAGGTGGAATTCCTTCAGGATCACATGCCCCATCGCCATCGCCAGCGCCGCGTCGGTGCCCTGCTTCGGATGCAGCCACAGATCGCCGAGCTTGGAGACTTCGGCGTAATCCGGGGTGATGCAAACGATCTTCGCGCCCTTGAAGCGCACCTCGGTGAAGAAATGCGCGTCCGGGGCGCGCGTCTGCGGCACGTTCGAGCCCCAGGCCATGATGAAGGTCGAGTTGTACCAGTCGGCCGATTCCGGCACGTCGGTCTGCTCGCCCCAGGTCTGCGGGCTTGCCGGCGGCAGGTCGCAGTACCAGTCGTAGAAGCTCATGCACACGCCGCCGATGAGCGAGAGATAGCGGCTGCCGGCGGCGTAGGACACCATAGACATCGCCGGAATCGGCGAAAACCCGACCACGCGGTCCGGGCCGTGGCGCTTGATCGTGTAGACATTGGCCGAGGCGATGATCTCGTTCACTTCGTCCCAGCTCGATCGCACGAAGCCGCCGAGTCCGCGGCGCGACTTGTAGTCCTTCGACGCCTGCGGCGATTCGACGATCGAGGCCCAGGCCTCGACCGGCCCGAGCAATTTGCGCGCCGCGCGCCAAGCGCGCAGCAGCCTGCCGCGCACCATCGGGTACTTCACCCGGTTGGCGCTGTACATGTACCAGGAATAGGAGGCCCCGCGCGAGCAGCCGCGCGGCTCGTGGTTGGGCAGGTCGGGGCGCGTGCGCGGATAGTCGGTCTGCTGCGTTTCCCAGGTGACGATGCCGCCCTTGACGTAGATCTTCCAACTGCACGAACCGGTGCAGTTGACGCCGTGGGTCGAGCGCACGATCTTGTCGTGCTGCCAGCGCTGGCGATAACCTTCCTCCCAGGTACGGTCCTCGCGCGTGACGCTGCCGTGACCGCCAGAATAGGACTCGCGCTCCTGGGTGAAGTAGCTAAGCCGGTCTAGAAAATGACTCATGGTCGTCCTCTTTGTTCAGTTGATCTCTGGTGATGGCGTCGTGCGACGGATTTTTCCGCTTCGCCCGCATATCGCATCGCAAATGATTTTACAAGATCATTTCGCTGCACAATCTGATCTAGGTCATAAGAGCAGAGTGAGATGGGAGAACGCAGCGGCAATACCCCTATCTTATCCAGGGATATTTGTGAGCTTGCCGGTTCACTTTCCGGAGAATGATCGGGTCATCGAGCCTGCGTGTTTCGGGAGAACAAGCGCGTTCTCGCCAGACGTGTCCGACGAGAATCGGGTGTCGGTGCAACTTGCCAGAGTAGCGAGTACGCGTTATACCCGATCAGCAGCAGCCCGATTCCCGTCTATCGTGGTCATCCGTGGTTGAAAGCACGTATGTCGGGCACGACGAAACGGCCCTGCAATGACAGCAACTCCGTACGGTGCAGGCGCGCCAGTTCATTGAGCACTCTTTCGCCATTCTCCAGCAGGTGGATCTCGATCCGCCGCCGATCTTCGGAGGAACGGCGGCGTTCGACAAAACCCTGTTTTTCGCAGCGCGAAATCAGTGCGACAACGCCATGATGCTGCGCCTGCAAACGCTCCGCGAGTTCTCCGACCGTCGCCCAGTCGCGGCCGGGATAGCCTTTGACATGCAGCAATAACAGGTATTGGAGCGGTGTGATTCCCTGCTGCCGGGTGATCTGTTCGCTGAACCTTACGAATTTCCGGATTTGATAGCGAAAATCCGCAAGGATTTCAAAATCATGTTTATTCAGGCGGAGATCGTCGGGTTTGCGCACGGCGTGTCCTTCGGCCGAAAAGTATCGGCAGAACGCCCCGCATCGTGATCGAATTCCGCCCCGCCGGCAAGCGAACCACGCGAATGCCGCGTGGTGGCTTCGGCATCAGTGCACCAGCACAATCTGCATCAACAACAGCCAAGCCAGCAGACCGGCGCCGGTAATCACCGTCGCCATTTGCAGTGCCCGCACGTCTTCGTGCATGTGAAGCAGTGCGTACACACCGCGGTAGGTCAGCCCCAGGGAGCAGAGCAAGGCCAGTCCGCCGACGAGGACAACGACGACCAGATTCGGAACGAACAGGACTAGCGACGAAATCCACAGGGGGATCGGTGCAAGCGCCGCCAGGGTGAAACATTCCCGAAAATCGGGTGCAACGTTGTTTGCCCGGGATGCGAGATGCATAAGCCACGCCATTGATGGAACGGTGAGCAACTCGGCGAGAAAAAATATTCCGGCAGCCGTATGCCACTGCTCGGGCAAAACACCAGCTATAAACACGTCGCCGTAATTCCCGCCAGCCCAATAGATCATCGCCGGCGGCAACAACGACATGGGAAGAACCACCAAGGCAAATACATGGGAAACGGACGGATGATGCTTGATCAGTTCGTCCCACCCCGTATGAAACGACAACATCATGCTTGGCATCTGTAATGGGCTCATGGCACCCTCCTTCGCTGAGACGGCTCGGTCGAAGTACGAAGTCATCCAATACGCACTCCCACGTCGGATATGCTCCTGCGCGCGTCCGACGTGGCTAATATATCATGTTGTGATATATTGTCAAGGGCATCGTGAAGGGCCCTTCGGCTACGGCGTATTCCTGGAAATGGGAAGAAAGAAACCCGACGTCCGGCACCCACAAGCTGCGCAGGAGGACGCTGGCCACACGTTTCCTCGCGGGCGTCTGCATCGCGCCAATAGCACACGCAGTGCCCGGCTGGTTTCCTGGTGATCTAGGTGCCGCGCGGCGTCAGTCGTATGCCTGGCGATGCTGTTTCGGGATCGACGAGCATCACATGACGCGCGCATAACCGCTACGGCGTCGGGCAAGTCTTCAATGCAGGAGGTATTCGGCGGATCAGCCGAATACCTCCTGCAGATTGCCCCTGATTACGGATTCTTGATTTCGGAGCCGCTACGCAGGTAGAACCACCAGTTGAGCACCAGGCACACGGCGTAGAACACAGCGAATCCATACATGGAATACTCCGGCGTGCCCGCCTTTACCTGGGCACCGATCACTACCGGGGCGATAAAAGCGCCGTAGGCCGCCGCCGCGGATGTCCAACCCAGCACCGGACCGGCCTGCTGGCGGTCGAAAATGACGCCGATAGTGCGGAAGGTGGAGCCGTTGCCGATGCCAGTGGCGGCGAACAGCAGCACGAACAGCACCATGAACACCATGAAATACTGCTCCGGTGTGGCAGAACTGTAAGCCAGAAACATGACGTAACCGACAGCCCCTGACGCCACCACCATCACCGCCGAAATAATCTGGGTGACGATCGAGCCGCCCACCTTGTCGGAGATCCAGCCACCCACCGGGCGGATTAGCGCGCCGACGAAGGGGCCGATCCAGGCGTAGGTCAACGCCGACGGCGCGTTGGGGTTCTTCAGGGTGTGCTGCATGACGCCCGCTGCGTCGGGCACGTGCTGCACGCCGAAGATCACCGTGATCGACAGCGGCAGCGCCATCGAGAAACCGATGAAAGAGCCGAAGGTGACGATGTAAAGCGCCGTCATGGACCAGGTGTGTTTGTTGCTGAAAATCTCGAACTGTTTGGCTATGTTGGCTTTCATCTCGCCGAAGGCGGCGAGCTTCATCGTAAACAGCGTGGCAAGCATGATCAGCGGCAGGGCCACCCACATGTTGAGCAAGCCGATACCCGCGGGCGCCGGCAGGTACAGGTAAAGGCCCAGTGCGCCGACGATGCTGGTCAGGCCCCACAGGTACAGTATCTTGGCAAAACCGGCCAGGGTGCCGCCATAGTTCGGCGACAGCGGCAGCAGGTTGTTCATGCCGAAGAAGCCCAGGAAGGCCAGCGGCACCAGTGCCAACAACCAAACGTACCCGGCGTTTTGAATGAAGGTGGGCGTGCCGGCGACGATCTTGCCCAGGATCCAGCCGCTGTCCTTTATCAGCGTCATCGGGGCGCCCGCCAGCGCGCCAAAAATGCCGGCGGTCATGACCAGAGGGATTAAAACCTGCATGGTGGTGACGCCGAAGTTGCCTAGACCCGCGTTCAGGCCCAGGGCGGTGCCCTGCAGCCGCTTGGGGAAGAAACCGCTGATATTCGACATGGAGCAGGCGAAGTTGCCGCCGCCGATTCCGGACAGGAACGCCCATATCTGGAACACGTACAGCGGCGTGGTCTTGTCCAGCAGGGCTATGCCGGTGCCGATGGCCGGAAGCATCAGCAGCGCGGTGGTCAGAAAAATGGTATTGCGCCCGCCGCACAGGCGGATGAAGAACGACGCAGGAATGCGATAGGTTGCGCCCATCAGCCCGGAAATCGCGGTCAGGGTGAACAACTCCTGCGGCTTGAAGGGAAAGCCGAGGTTGAGCATCTGCACCGTGATGATGCCCCACATCAACCAGATGGCGAAGCCGCACAGCAGGCTCGGAATCGATATCCACAGATTACGGTTGGCGATGCCCTTACCCTTGGATTCCCAGAAGGCGTTGTCCTCGACGTTCCACTGCGCGATATCGGCTGAACTGTGGCTGACTGCGCCCCCGGTGCCCACCGAACCCCGCTGTTCTGTCTTGTTTGTCATGATTCAAACTCCACTTATTGGAATCGGTATGTGCCGCGCCGCTCAGCAGGGCATTTCGGCATTGCGCCGCGAGTAGTACCACCACGTAACGGCGATGCAGGTCAGGTAGAAAAATAGAAACAGGTACAGCGCCGACTCGGCCGTGCCGGTGATCGAGATTGATGCGCCGTAACTCATGGGGATGAAGAAGCCGCCGAATGCGCCGATTGCGGAGGAGAAACCGAGCACGGCGGCGGCCTCACTGTTGGCGTCGCGCACCGCCCGTTCCTCGGCCGCCCTGCCCCTGCCCGCCGCCTGGCGCTGGCGTTCTTTGAGGAAGATGGCCGGGATCATGTGGAAGGTCGAACCGTTGCCGATGCCCGCCGTCATGAACAACAGCATGAACATGGCGAGGAAGCCGTAGAAATTGCCACCTGTTCCCGCTTGCGGCAGGAATGCCAGCACGCCGGCCACACTCGCTCCCATGGCGATGAAATTCCAAAACGTCACCTTCGCCCCGCCCAGCTTGTCCGAGAGCCAGCCGCCGAGCGGCCGGATCAGCGCGCCGATCAGGGGACCGAGCCAGGCGTAGGCGAGCGCATTGCCCAGTGGAAACTGGCTCTTGCTGAGCAGAGGAAATCCGGCCGAATAGCCGATGAAAGAACCGAAGGTGCCGAGGTAGAGCCAGCACATGATCCAGGTGTGCTTGCTCCTGAAGATCACCAGTTGTTGCGACAGCGGGGCGCGTGCCGTGGCAAGGTCGTCCATCCACAACCAGGCCGCGATGGCGCAGATCGCGATGAATGGCACCCAGATGAAGCCGGCGTTTTGCAGCCACATCTGCCTCGTCTCGGTGCCCTGTGTCCAGGTCTGCGGCTCGCCGCCCAAGATCCCGAACATGCCCGCGGTGATGACCATGGGCACCACGAACTGCACCAACGACACACCCAGATTGCCCAGTCCGGCATTCAGGCCCAACGCGGTCCCCTTCTGTACCTTTGGGAAAAAGAAATTGATGTTCGCCATGCTCGAGGCGAAGTTGCCGCCGCCGAGCCCGCACAGCAACGCCAGGACCACGAAAGTTGAGTACGCAGTTGAGGGATCGCGGACGGCGAATCCCATGCCGAGCGTAGGCAGCAGCAGCAACGCCGTGGAGATCGCCGTCCAGCGCCGGCCGCCGAAGATCGGCACCATAAAGGAATAGAAAACGCGCAGCCCGGCGCCACACAGCGCCGGCAGCGCGGACAGCCAGAACAGCTCCCGGATCGAGAACACGAATCCGGCATTTGGCAGGTTCACCACCACCACGCTCCATAGCATCCATACCGAGAAGGCGAGGGCCAGCGAAGGGATCGAAATCCAAAGATTGCGAGTCGCGATACCGCGCCCTTCGGTCTCCCAGAAGGCCGGGTCCTCGGGGTCCCAGCGTGTTAGTGCGTGAGATGTCATGGCTGCGGAGTACGTTTCGTCTCTCAGGTGTAGTGCGTGGGCTCGGGGTGTTTGAGCGCCTGCGCCGCGCCCAAAGGCCGAACCTCGGTGAAATACATCCACATCAGCGACACCCAGACAATGCCGAACATGAGCATGAACGCGGAAGAGCGCACGCCGGTCAGGTCGACCAGGACGCCAAACATGATCGGCAGGAGGAAACCACCCATGCCGCCGGCGAGTCCGACGATGCCGGAAATCACGCCGATGTTGTGCGGATAGTCGTCGGAGATGTACTTGAACACCGACGCCTTGCCAATGGCGAACGCTACGCCCATGGTGAACATGATGATGGTGAACACGGTCGCGTTTAGCCCGATATGAAAATTCTTGGGACCGGTCACGGTCTGAATAACGAGGTCGGTCTGCGGATAGGACAGGAAGAACAGGCAGACCAAGGCGATCCACAACACCCACCAGGTGATGAAATGTGCGCCGTACTTGTCGGAGAAATAGCCCCCGATGGCGCGCAGCACGCCGCCGGGAATGCTGAACCCCGCGGCCAGCAGCGCTGCCAACTGGAGGTCGAAGCCGTACTCGGAAATGTAATACTTGGTCATCCACAGCGACAACGCCACGTAGCCGCCGAACACGATGGAGTAGTACTGGCTGTAGCGCCAGACCGTCGGATCCTTCAACGCCTGTAGTTGTTCCTTCATGGTCACAGTCGAATGTCCCGTAGCGTGATCTTCGTCGGTGTAGCTGAAGTACCAGAACGCCACTGCCATCAGCAGCATCAGGACCGCGTAGACCTTCGGCACCATCGCCCAGCCGTAGGCGACGACAATGGTCGGCGCGACCAGCTTGGTTACCGCCGCTCCGGTATTGCCGACGCCGAAGATGCCCATGGCGAGCCCCTGGCGATTCTTGGGGAACCAGCGCGCGCAATAGGCTATACCCACGGTAAACGAACCGCCTGCGACGCCCACGAAGAGACCGGTGACGAGGTAATGCCAGAATTCGGTGCCGTAGGAAATCAGCCAGATCGGAATCACCGTCGACAGCATCAGAATGAAGAACACGATGCGGCCGCCGAAGCGGTCCGTCCACATGCCCAAGGGCAAGCGGATGAGGGACCCGGTCAGAACCGGCAATGCGACCAGTATGCCGAACTGCGTTTCGTTGAGATCCAGGGTTTTCTTGATCGGAATGCCGATGACCGCAAACATCATCCACACCATGAAACAAACAGTGAACGCAATCGTGCTCGACGTTACCACCGACCAGCTTTTGTAGGTCTGTGAAGCCATGTGCATAATCTCCGCTCGTGATCGAATTGCGGACGTAGTTTAGTCGCGCACCGGAGCGGTGAACACTGATCGGCCGATTGGAAAAAACAGCTCCACTACCCATTAAGTGGTAGGCCTACACCAAATGGCCATCGCCTGGAAAACCGCGTCGTTATTGGCTGATCTGGCAGCGAGTCGGGTTCGCCACCGGATCCGCGACATCAAATCGATGCAAAACAGTAACCCCAAATAAAGCACGCGCACCGCGTTGTCTTACCGTTTTCCCCGACGTAGACTCACCCATGTCAACGCGATCATTTTTTTCATGTGCGACTGACGGCTGACGGGTGCGATCACAACGGCAGGTCTGGGAGAGATGCGTATGCGAGACCAAAGGCAGCAGAGAACGGCGCGGCAAGCGCCGGCGTTTTCGATATGGCGGGGCGTCTGCGGCGCACTGCTCGCGGCGGGATGGTTGAGCGGTTCCCAGCCGGCGTCTGCGCAGGAATCCGGCAAAGACATTTTTCAAAAGGCGTGCGCGGCCTGTCACAGCATAGGCGCCGGGCGGCTCGTTGGCCCTGACCTCAAGGGAGTGGGTGACAGGCGCCCCGAGGACTGGTTGATCAAGTTCATCAAGTCCTCCGCCGGCCTGGTGAAGGCCGGCGACAAGACAGCCCAGGCTCTGTTTGATGAATACAAGATGCCGATGCCGGATCAGGCCCTGTCGGATGAGCGAGTCAAGAAGGTACTGGCTCACATCAAGGAGACGGGGGGCAGCACCGCGGCCGGCAAGGAAGCCGCAGCCCCTGCGGCGCAGGCGCCCGCGGTCGAGGGAACTCCCGCCGAGATCAAGCTCGGAGGAGATCTGTTTCAAGGTAAGGTTCGTTTCGCCAACGGCGGTCCTTCCTGCAACGCATGTCATCACGTAGCGAGCGATGCCCACCTCGGCGGTGGAGTCCTGGCCGCTGAACTGACTCTGGTGTTCTCGCGCATGGGCAAACAGGGCGTCAGCGCCATTCTGGGAAGTTCTCCTTTCCCGGTGATGCAAGCCGCTTATGCTGGAAAGGAGTTTTCGGACAAGGAAATCAATGCGCTGGTCGGCTTCCTGCAGCAGGTCGACAAGGAACATGCGCGTCAGATGCCCAAAGAATGGGGATGGAGGATGTTCAGCGCGGGCGCCGGAGGCGTGATCGTGCTGCTGGGAATCTTCTCGCTCGCCGGACGGGGCCGAAAGAAACGGTGCGTGAATCAAGACATCTACGACCGGCAGGTCAAATCGGAATAATCGTTCGAGTCACAAACGCAGTAACGGAAAAACGACAGGGGCAATCACATGGGCTGGATCACAGACATCATTTCGCCGGACACGCGCAAATGGGAAGAGTTTTACCGGAATCGCTTCCAGCATGACCGGATCGTCAGAAGCACCCACGGGGTCAACTGCACCGGCGGTTGTTCCTGGGAGATCCATGTCAAGGACGGGATCGTGGTCTGGGAGACTCAGCAGCTGGACTATCCTCTGCTTGAAGATTCCCTTCCCCCTTACGAGCCGCGTGGCTGTCAACGCGGGATTTCCTTCTCCTGGTATCTGTACAGTCCGCTACGGATCAAGTACCCGTTGATCCGTGGCGCGCTGATAGACGCCTACCGCGCGGAGAAGGAAAAAACCGGTGACCCGCTCAAGGCGTGGGAGTCGCTGCAGAACAACTCAGAGAAACGCAAGGCGTACCAGAACGCACGCGGCAAGGGCGGCTTCAGGCGCACGACCTGGGACGAGGCCCTGGAGCTCATGGCTGCCGCCAACATCCATACGGCGAAGAAGTACGGTCCGGACCGGGTCATCGGTTTTTCGCCGATTCCGGCGATGTCCATGCTCAGCTACGCGGCCGGCTCCCGGTTTCTCCAGCTGTTCGGCGGCGTAAACTTGAGCTTCTACGACTGGTACTGCGACCTGCCCACCGCGTTCCCGGAAATCTGGGGCGAGCAGACCGACGTCTGCGAGAGCGCCGATTGGTACAACGCCAAGATGATTGCCGACATGGGCGCCTGTCTGAACATGACCCGCACGCCCGATTGTCATTTCTTCGCGGAGTCGCGGCACAACGGCACCAAGGCCGTGGTGTTCTCGCCCGACTTCAGCCAGGTCTGCAAGTACGCGGACCAGTGGGTGCCCCTGCACGCCGGCAGCGACGGCGCGTTCTGGATGGCGGTTTCGCACGTCATCCTGAAAGAGTTCCACCACGAGAAACAGACGCCCTACTTCCTGAAATACGGAAAACAGTATACGGACAGCCCTTATCTGGTGGTGCTGAACCAGGACGGCAATCATTACAAGCCGGGTCGCCTGCTGCGCGCCAACGAGCTTGCCCAGTTTAAGGACATCGAGAACGGCGACTGGAAGTTCCTCAATATCGACGAGAGATCCGGAAACCTCGTCGTGCCCAAAGGAGCGATGGGGCATCGCTATGGCAAGGAACCCGGCAAGTGGAACATGAAACTGGAGAATTCCTCCGACGATAATCCCTATGATCCCGCGCTGACGCTCCTGAAAAGCAACGATGCGGTGCTCAGCACCGAGTTCACGGAATTCGGCCTGGACACGAAGGCGCTGCGGGGCGTGCCTGTCAAGTACATCGAGACGCTGCACGGAAAGGTCGCGGTGGCGACCGTCTACGATCTGATCATGGCGCAATACGGAGTGGGCCGCGGACTGCACGGAGATTATCCGCAGGACTATACGGACAAGGATGCGGCCTACACGCCGGCCTGGCAGGAACTCCACACCGGAGTGGACTCCAAGACCGTGCTCCAGTTCGCAAGGGAATGGGCCAATACCGCGGCCGCGACCGAAGGCAAGTGCATGATCATCATCGGCGCGGGCATCAACCACTGGTACCACGCCAATCTGATGTACCGCGCGGGCGCCATGGCGCTCATGCTTTCGGGCTGCGTCGGCAAGAACGGCGGCGGCCTGAACCACTACGTGGGGCAGGAGAAGCTCGCGCCGCAGGATTCCTGGAGCACGCTGGCCTTTGCCAGGGACTGGAGTGGAGCCCCCCGGCTGCAGCAGGCGCCGCTGTGGCATTACATCAACACCTGCCAGTATCGTTACGACGGGCAGTACTCCCGATACAACACGGTGCCGAAGAACGAGCTGACCGCCAAGCACACGGCCGACACCATCCTGATGGCCGTGCGCAATGGCTGGATGCCGTTTTATCCGCAGTTCAAGCAGAACACGCTGGAACTGGGCAAGGAAGCGGTCGCCAAGGGCGCGAAGGACGACGCGGGCATCACCAATTACGTGCTCGAAAAGCTGAAGTCGAAGCAACTGCAATATTCGGTCGCGGATCCGGAAGCCGAGGAGAACCATCCGAGGGTCTGGTACATCTGGCGCGGGAACGCGATTATGGGCAGCATGAAGGGCCATGAGTACGCCCTGAAACACTATCTCGGCACGCACTCCAACGCCATCGGCAAGGATTCCGACGAGCACCCGAAGGATGTGCAGTGGCACGAGATCGCGCCGCTGGGAAAGATGGATCTCGTGGTGGACCTGAACTTCCGCATGGATTCGTCGGCCCTGTATTCGGACATCGTCCTGCCTGCGGCGTCCTGGTACGAGAAAGCGGACATGAACAGCACGGACATGCATTCGTTCATACACCCGCTTTCGGCTGCGATCGCGCCGGTCTGGGAATCCAAGACCGACTGGGACATTTTCAAGGAGCTGGCCAGAGTAACGAGCGAAGCGGCCAGGAAGTACCTGCCCGAGACCCAGATCGACATCGTCGCATCGCCGCTCGCGCACGACTCGGCGGACGAGATCACGCAGCCGCACGTGCAGGACTGGTACAAGGGCGAATGCGAGGCGATCCCGGGCAAGACCATGCACAAGCTTTCCGTGGTGCGTCGCGATTACACGATGATCTACGACAAGTTCATCACGCTGGGCGAGAACGTGAAGTCCCAGGGCTTGGGCGCGCACGGCAACCATTACCTGTGCGCGGACGAGTACGATCAAATGATCGCATCCAACCATTTTCCGGTCGAGAAGCTGAACGGAAAAGTCTATCCGTCGCTGAAAGAGGACAAATCGGCCGCGAACGCCATCCTGCACCTGTCCACGCTGACCAACGGCGCGCTCACGGTGCGCGCCTACCAAAACATGGAAAAGAAGACCGGTCTCAAGCTGGCCGACCTGGGCGAAGGCAGCAAGGACGTGCGGATCAACTACGCGGATCTTCAGGCCCAGCCGCGCAGGTACAACACTTCGCCGCTCTGGTCCGGGCTCATGAACGACGGCAGAGCTTACGCCGCATACACCTATAACGTGGACCGGTTGGTTCCATGGCGGACGCTGACCGGGCGTCAGCATTTCTACCTCGATCACGACATGTATCTAGCTTACGGCGAAAACCTGCCGACTTACAAGCCGTCGCCGAAGCCCGAGGTCTACGGGGATCTGAAAGAAACCCTGAAAAACGGGAAGGCGAAGGTGCTGAACTGCCTCACCCCTCACGGCAAGTGGCACATCCATTCGACTTACGGGGACACCCTGCGCATGAAGACGCTTTCGCGCGGCATCGAGCCCTGCTGGATGAGCGAGAAGGACGCAAAGGATCTGGGCATCAACGACAACGACTGGGTCGAGGTCTACAACGATCACGGCGTGTACTGCACCCGGGCGTGCGTCAGTGCCCGCATTCCGCCCGGCGTGTGCATCGTGTATCACGTGCCGGAACGCACCGTGGGCATTCCCAAGTCGCAGGTGAGAGGAAACAAGCGGGCGGGCGGGCATAACAGCTTCACCCGCATCCATCTGAAGCCGAACTTCCTCGCCGGGGGCTATGGGCAGTTCTCGTATCACTTCAACTATTGGGGGCCCATTGCTCCGCAACGGGATACGCACGTGACGGTCAAGAAAATGGACAAGGTCGTATTCTGACCAGACGCCAAGGAAAAAACATGGATATTCGCTCACAGATTTCAATGGTGTTCCACCTGGACAAGTGCATCGGCTGCCACACCTGCTCGATCGCCTGCAAGAACACCTGGACCGACCGCAAGGGCGCCGAGTACATGTGGTGGAACAATGTGGAAACCAAGCCCGGAACCGGTTATCCGACCAAGTGGGAAGACCAGGGCATCTACAAAGGCGGCTGGGAGAATGTCGGCGGTGAGATTTCACTCAAGGGCGCGGGCAAGCAGAAGGGATTGCTGAATATTTTCCACAACCCCAGCATGCCGGTGATCGACGACTACTACGAGCCCTTCACCTACGATTATCTCAATCTGATCGAAGCCCCCGCGGGGGATGACCAGCCCACGGCGCGGCCCATTTCGCTGATCACCGGACGACCGATCGATATCAAGATGGGGCCGAACTGGGACGACGATCTGAGCGGTTCGCCGGATTACGCCCGCAACGATCCGAATCTTAAGAATCTGTCGGCGGCCGAGCGGGAAGCCATGTTCCAGTTGGAAAAGATGGCGTTTTTCTACCTGCCCCGCATCTGCAATCACTGCCTGAACCCGGCTTGCGTCGCCTCCTGCCCGTCGGGGGCGCTCTACAAGCGGGGCGAGGACGGCATCGTTCTCATCAATCAGGACGTCTGCCGCGCCTGGCGCATGTGCGTCACGGCGTGTCCCTACAAGAAGTCCTATTACAACTGGCACACGGGAAAATCCGAGAAGTGCATTCTGTGCTACCCGCGCATCGAGGCAGGCCTTGCTCCGGCTTGCATGCACTCCTGCGTCGGCCGGATTCGCTACATGGGGGTGATCCTGTACGATGCCGACCGCATACAGGAGACGGCATCGGTTCCGGAAAAGGACCTGATCGACCATCACCTGAGCATGCTGGTGGATCCGTTCGATCCGCAGGTTATCGCCTCGGCAAAGGCGAACGGTATCGCGGATTCGACGCTTTATGCGGCTCAGAATTCACCCACCTACAACTTCGTGAAAAAATGGGGACTGGCCCTGCCCCTGCACGCTGAATTCAGGACCCTACCCATGCTGTTCTATGTGCCGCCGTTGCTGCCGGTCATGGCCACGGTCAAGGCGGTCAGCAACAGCGAGCAGGCGGCCAAGCAGGACCCGATCGCCAAGGTCTGGGATGACAACTGGCTCTACGACACCAGCACCGACGAGCTTTGGGGCGCCATCGATCAGGCGCGCTTCCCGCTGAAATACCTCGCGAGTCTGTTCGGCGCGGGGGACGAGGGCAAGGTCAAGGATCGGCTGAAGAGGCTGTGGGCCATCAGAATCTATCGCCGCTGGAAGACGGTGGGCGACATTACGGAGCAGAAGGCGAACGATGCGCTGAAGGCCGCGGGCTACACGTCCGAGATGGCCGACGCCATCTACACTCTGACGTCGCTCGCCAAGTTCGATGACCGTTTCGCCATTCCGGCGGCCCATCGCGAGCAGGCGATCGAGATGCTGGAGTTCACTGGCGACAGGAAGGGCAGTTCCGGCTTCGGCTTCAAGGAAGACACGATGCAAAGGGGGCTGTGAGCCGACATGAATTACGCACACTATAGCCAGGTGGCCGAGCTGTTTGATTTTCCGGGCCCCGAGCTCCCCCCCCGGGGACGGGCGTTGTTGGACGTTCTGCGTGACAACTATCCCGATGCCGCCCTCGAGGTGGAGCAGTTTCTCGACGCGATTCCGGAGCGGACACTCGATCTCCAGGAACTCCACACGCGCACCTTCGACGTGCAGGCAATGACGACGCTGGACATCGGTTACGTCCTGTTCGGCGACGACTACAAGCGTGGAGCGCTGTTGTCGAACCTGAATCAGGAGCACAGCCGGGCGCAGAACGACTGCAGGGGCGAGCTGGCCGACCATCTACCGAACCTGCTGCGGCTGATGCCGAAGCTGAAGGATCAGGACCTGCTGGAAGAACTGGTCAGGGAAATCCTGGTTCCGGCGCTCATGCTGATGATCCGCGAGTTCGAGCCCGAGAGGATAGGGAAGAAGAACGCGAACTACAAGAAGCATTACAAGACGCTCATCGATCCGGCCCACGCCAGCGATACGACGATTTACTGCCGCACGCTCAAGGCCTTGATGCACGTGCTGGAGAAGGATTTTCAGGTGACCGAGACGATCACCAGGCTGTCGGATTGGGGCAGCCGGCCGCAGACGGTGGATTTCCTGAGATTGGTCGAGAAGGAAATGGACATCGAACGGGACGCAAACCCGGTCAACAGCGGCTGTGACGCCTGAGCCTAAGGAGAAACGGAGATGAACTTGCTCAACAACTTCCTGTTTGTCGCATTACCGTATGTGGCCATCGTGGTTTTCCTTGTCGGGGCGATTTACCGGTACCGGGCGACCGGGTTCAAGGTCTCGTCCCTATCCTCCCAGTTTCTGGACGGGGGCGGCATTTACATATTCGCGGTGCTGTTTCACTGGGGAATATTGGTTGTGTTCCTCGGACATCTGATCGCCTTCCTGTTCCCGCAAGCGACCCTGGCGTGGCACAGCAGCGCGGCGCGCCTGATCGCCGACGAGATCGTGATCTTCACCTTCGGGCTCAGCCTGCTGATCGGGTTGACCGCGCTGTTCATCCGGAGAATGTCACGCCCCCGCCTTCGGGTGGTGACCAGCCGGATGGACATCGTCATCGAACTTGTGCTGCTCGCGCAAATCGTCTTCGGCCTCTGGATCGCCCTGGGGTATCGCTGGGGATATTATTGGTTCGCGTCGGACATGTCGCCGTATCTGTGGTCAATCCTTAAGTTGAATCCCCAGATCGAAGCCGTCAGCGCCATGCCTTTGGTGATCAAGACGCATATCGTCGGCGCCTTCGTCATTCTCGGGATGATCCCGTTCACTCGATTGGTGCACTTCCTGGTGGCGCCGTTTCATTACATCTGGCGTCCCTATCAGCAAGTCATCTGGTACTGGGACCGCAAGCGGGTGCGTGACCCTTTGACGCCATGGACCCCGACCCGTCCGAGGAACAACTGACCATCATGAACGTGCACATACTCAATCGGATCGATCCTCTGCGGAAGCAAGCCGAGAGGGGCCTGGACGGCGGCCAAGGTCTGTCTCCCATGGATCCTCCGGATGCCTATGAGCCTCCAAGCGTGGAGCCGGTGCCCGCCGCGGAACTGCATCCGTTTCTCAGAAAGTTGAGGGACGAACATATTCCCTTCATGGAGGAGTTGAACGCCTTCGAGGAGGCGATCCTTTCGATTCAGAAAGCCGGCTACACCAGGGAAGCGGATGCCAAGCTGAGACACTTTTTCCATTTTTTCGATCAGGAGTTCACACCTCACAGCCGGCGGGAAGAGGCGACCCTGTTTCCCCTGCTGCACCAGCGGCTGATCGCGCACGGCGAGCACGGCAAGGGAGAGGATCCGGCCACGGCGACCGACTTGATGCAGGATGAGCACGCCAAAGCCATGCAGCTCGCCGCGGTGGTGGTGAACTTCCTGGGACTCGTTTTTCGTCTTCCGGACGAGAGATCCGGCATGATCGTGCTCGATGCCGCGCTCGAACAGGGCAAGAACCTAGTCGAGTTGCTGCGCCTGCATGTTTTTCGCGAGGACAATGTAGTCTTCTCCCTTGCTCATCGGTTGATCTCCGCGGCCGAGTTCGACGGGATGCAATCAAGGGCAGCGGCGCCGGGACAATCGCTCTAGACCGGTCCCCTACCACCTCTTCGGGTGGTTCCGGCCTTCGGCCTCCTACCACCTCTTCGGGTGGTTCCGGCCTTCGGCCTCCTACCACCTCTTCGGGTGGTTCCGGCCTTCGGCCTCAT
>Ga0209514_10005095_pt1 | contig 17103 bp, 21 predicted proteins | sample Subgrocontami58m_FD_187452 | JGI IMG/M metagenome (GOLD analysis project Ga0209514, IMG submission 187452) | Subsurface groundwater microbial communities from S. Glens Falls, New York, USA - GMW37 contaminated, 5.8 m (SPAdes) (version 3) | ecosystem: Environmental > Aquatic > Deep subsurface >...
AGGCGGAAATGGAATTTTCTGCGCGGGTGTCGTCGCCGCTGGTTAATTCTGCCAGCAGATTTTGCATTTCGACTACGCTCAATGCAGGCATTTAAACTGCGCTCAATGCAGGCATATTTATTTGGCAGGCGGGGGGATGGGAAGTTGATCCTGTGCGGTGTTGATCCATTTATCCCCTTCGTCAATCAACATCACGGGGATGTCATCCACGATCGGATATTTGCGCCCGCAATCCTGGCAGATGAGCCAGGTATCCTTATGCAAGACAAGCAGGCCGTCTTTTTCGCGCACACAATTTGGGCAACGTAATATTTCAAGCAATTCTGAACTGACCATGTATTCTCCTTTTTCAGGCCGGGATTGTACCATGCGAAAATAGTTTGTTATTTTAAGTATTTGGCGAGAGACAAAGTTCTTTCTTTTTGGCTGCCCTTTCAGGGTCTTCTGTGCCGGGGCCGTATTCGCAAACTGCCGACCACGGCTGATAGTATGTCTGGAACTTATCTGAAAAATAGACCTGCCCACTGCGCCAGACTGTGCGGTTTACGGTGACATCCGCGCCCTGAGCGGCGTAATCCACCTGAAAAATCTCGTTTACTTTTAATTCAGGATTCTCTTCAAAAATGGGCGGCAGTGGAGGCACAACATTGGTTGGGCCTGTCGTATCCCATATGACACTGCGTCCATCGGAGGTGGAATAGAGTTTCCAAGTGAGGCTGTTACCGTCAACATAGGTTTCCATCAACAGCCAATAGGGTGAATCGTTCAGGAATTTGAAATCCACCAGCGGGAAGTATACCGTTGCATCCATACCTGCGAGGTCAGGGTTAATTGCGCCACTGATGGTCTTTTCATAATATGAAACGCGATAGGCGTGAGGGTTTCTTTCAATGACAGGAAAACCCGCAAAGAAGACCGTGCGAAAGAGTGTAGTGCTCACCTGACATATACCGCCACCAACACCCTTGATGGTGCGTCCACCATAAATGATGAGGGCCTCTGCAAATCCATTTTCAAGGCTGACATCGCCAAGCACACTGCCCATGGAAAAGGTCTCGCCCGGCGCAACAAGCAATCCATTATAAGGCGCAGCGCCGGCAACGATATTTTGAATACGTGCGGTGCTGGAGCCGTAGAAATATGTGGTCTGCTCAGCGATAAGTTGGGTGATTCCCAACTCCGCGCCATTGGCTGTATCTGCAACGGCAGGTGTTTGTTCTGAAACACTGAGGGCAACGCTATGCTCGCCTCTTAATAAAGAGGCATTAATCACAACGATGCTGGCTTCCACATCCATGACTCGCCCAATGGCAGAGGCTTGAATGGGTTCGATCAGCCCCGTTTCATTGTTAAAGAGGAAGCGGGCATTGGCGGATGGGCGGTCGGCCAAAACTTTCAGGTCATTCAAGGAAGCGCGCAAAGCATCCGGGTTAAGCCCAACCTGCATTTCTGTGACACCGTCATTTTCAAGGACAGTCACGGCCAGCATGTTTGCAAGGACGGGAATATCAAAGGTCCACGGGCCGGGGTCGCCCTCGCGATAATTTGGCAAAGTCATTGTCAATGGCTGGCTGAGTATGCGGCGGGCGGCTTCTGCCTGTGATGAAACATCCATCAACTTTGGAGAAGTCTCTTGAATGACAAGCGGCGCTTCCCCATCGCGAAAGGATTGCAACCGCGCGCCCAGATAAATTAAAGTGGCATCCAGATTTAACGAACGCCCCAACCGACCTGGCTCTGAAACGACATTCGTTCCTTCCAAGCGTAAACTTGCCTCAACAACTGACTGATCAACCTGCGCCGCAATATTTTGCAAATAAGAGTATGCCACGCGCTGGTCGAAGATGACAACGGGCGCAACGTCTGATCCAAGTCCGCCAGCGTTGATCTGGTTTGCGAGCGCGGTGAATAAACCATCTTCTCGTCCATGAGAATAAGCGGCCAAGGCGCTGGCCGTGGGGTCGAAGACCATGCCCAATTCTGCGGGGGAGGCGACCCAAATTTTATCCGCATCGCGGAACAGGACTTTTCCCGTAATGGGATAGGACAAGGTTCGACTCAATTTCAGCGCGGCATCGTTAGGGGAAAGACTGGAAAGGTCCACGCCTGCCACGGAAACACCGGGGAAAATCCGCCCTGCGTACGCCAGTTGATAGCCCATCATCCAGACCAAGATCACAACCAGGAATAACACAAATCCGCTGATGAGTATGGCAAGGATCTGCTTGAATAGATTTCGATGAGATCTTAATCGTTCCATGGAATTGATTATAACGAAAAAACCGAATTCATTTATGATGCTTACATAAGTTTAAGATTAGCAACCTGATATTAGCAAAATGCGGCGCAGGCGGAAGCAGCTGGTGTCCGCGCGACTCCAACCTTTTTCATTAATGGAGTCAAATGGAAGGCTCACAGCTTTTCTCCGTCCTGAAAGAATATATTGAAAAAGCCTTGAACGGAATTTTCAATACCGAGAGCGGATAAAATTTGATTAATGATCTACCCCGGTGTGTCAGCGTAGAGTCTACAAACAGGTAAATCTTCGAATTAATATTCCTCAGGAAAAGCCAGAAATTTTCCTCCTTGACATTTTAGAACATGTGTTCTAAAATTCGCCTTACTTACTCGACAAGGAGGTCGAAATGAATACAACCCGTCGTTATCCAGTTGGGGATGGCTTGAAAAACTTGTGGAACAGCCTGGTCCAAAACAGAAAATTCAACCGCGGCGCGGCCTGGGGCATGATCATCCTCAGCGCCCTGCTGGCATTTGAAATCTTCAATTTCAGCACCACACAGTATGCCCTGCATGACATGCTCGGTGACCTGAAATTCGCAGGCTTCCGCTGGGCAACCATCCTGGCCATCGCCTTCTGCGGGATCGATTTTGCCGGCATTGCCCGCATTTTCACCCCCGAACAGGGGCGTGACGAACCTGCCGAAGTGTATTATCTCTTTGGCGCCTGGTTGTTGGCGGCCGGCTTCAACGCCACATTGACCTGGTGGGGCGTATCGGTTGCGATCTTTAATAACGGTAATCTGCAATCCAGCGCTGTAATGAGTGTGGAAACGCTTACCAAGGCTGTGCCCATTTTCGTGGCTGTCATGGTATGGATGGTGCGCTTGCTGATCATTGGCACTTTCTCGCTCGCCGGCGACCGCATCTTCACAACCGCGCAATCCCACCAAAGCCAATATCAAAACCAACTCCCCTACAATGCACAGCCGCAAGCGCGTCCGTCCTTTCAAACTCAGGCTCAGCGCCCTGTCAATCAATCTGTGAATCAACCTATCCTGCGCGCGGCATCACAGATCAACCGGCCGGTCAACTCGCCATCCTCCTTCAACCCGGCCCCCAAACAGACTCTCAACTCAGAGCCGTCTTCTTTCATACCATCTGAACCAACGTATCATCCCGTCTCTTATAATGCGCGCAGTTCAGGGAACTGAGATCGCAACTTCGACGCGTAAAAAGGCCTGTCCTCACTGAGCGGAGGGAGGACATGAACTTCGTCCGAACGCAGTCGAAGGACATTGGTACTTCGACTGCGCCGCAAAGTACGCGGCTCCGCTCAGGATGAAATACAACTTCATAAAAGAGAAAATAAACATGCCCCGCGCTCGCTCTACAAAACCAATTCGGCAAACAGCCGCGACCCAGTACGATCAAAGGAGCGGTTATTTGCCTGGTTTTGCAATAGTACCACTCACCGTCATATTTATCAGCGCCATGCTCGCCTCCCTTGCATGGAAAACCAACCCTTTACCGCTTCCTTCAGCTGCGCCGCCCGATTCCAGATCAACCAGCATTTCCCCCATCTTTAGAATGGAAGTCCAACATTGGGCGGACTCAATCTCTGGGTGGGCATCCGCTTCGAATCTAAACCCGAACCTGGTTGCCACCATCATGCAAATCGAATCCTGTGGGAATCCGCGTGCCGTCTCCAGCGCCGGCGCGATGGGACTTTTTCAAGTGATGCCATTTCACTTTCTCGCAACTGATAATCCCTATAACCCGAACACCAATGCCGCCCGTGGACTCGCCTACCTCGCACGCTCCCTCGAATTCGCAAACGGCGACGCACACCTCGCCATGGCCGGCTACAACGGCGGCATTGCCATCATCCAGCACGCCGAATGGACATGGTCTGCTCAAACAAAAAGATATGTACAATATGGCACACCCATTTATTATGACGCAATAAGCGGACTCGAATCAAGCGCCGCATTAAATGAATGGTATGAAAAATATGGAGTCAGTCTGTGCAAACAGGCCCATCAAAGGTTGAGCTTGCCGTAATATTGCGCCACCCTGCGCGCAGCGAAGGGTTCTGGTTTTCGATATCTCGGAAATGCTTCGGGCAAAGAGCGCACTCAGCATGATACAGTAAAACGGTTGATCACTTCAATATCTTCAACCAGATCACAAAGGTCGTTCCTTTCCCCTCTTTTGACTCAACCTTGATTTGTCCGTCGTGATGCTCCACGATCCAATGTGCAATGGACAGTCCCAGCCCAAATCCACTGGTCTTTGAACGCGTGCGCGATTTCTCCGCGCGATAAAAACGATCAAAGATGTGAGGCAGGTCTTCTGCGGGAATGCCCGGCCCCGTATCACGGACGATGATACGCGCCTGGTCACCCAGTTTGGAAAGGCTAAGGAAAATATCCCCGCCCGGTGGTGTATATTGAATTGCATTCGCAACCAGATTCAATAAAACCTGCTTCAACCTGTCGCGGTCTCCATTAACCATGACCTGATCAATATCATTAAGATGTACAAGGACTTTACTGCCGGCCAGCATACGCATTTCCGTAAAGACTTCAGTCAGCAACAAATCCACTTCCACCGGCGCAAAGTTGAGGGTAAGTTTGCCAGATTCCGCCTGCGCCAGCATCAGTAGTCCGCCCACCAGACGTGTAAGCCGGCCCGCCTCCTGGTCAATACTGCTTAGCGATTCTTCGTCCGCCGCCTTCATGCGGCGCATCAAATCCACGTTGCCTTTAATAACCGTTAATGGTGTGCGCAATTCATGGCTGACATCTGCCAGAAAGCGTTGTTGTGAAGTAAAAAGAGATTCCAAACGTTCAAGGGTCTGATTGAATGAGACCACCAAACTGCCGACCTCATCTTCCGTCTCATCCTGATACGGGATGCGCCGCGAAAGATCATCAGCGCGGTTGATCTGATCCACTGTTTCAGTGATGGCTTCCAAAGGAAAAAACGCGCGTCCCAAGACTGCCCAGGACCCAATCATCGCCAGCAAAACTGCCAGCACTGAAATAACAACCATGATCGAAAGCAGGTTATTACGTGTCGCGTCCACTACTGTTAAACTGGCGCCTACCTGCAATGTTCCAATTACCCGATCACCCAACTTAAGGGGAACGCTCAACACCCGCAGGTGGGCGCCATCGAGGTAGGAATCTTCATAGAAGGTCAGACCAGATTTCAATCCAATCGGATCGAGGGGTTGGGATAATGCCCCAATGCTGGGAGAGGTCGCAACCAAACTCCCGTCCGGTCCCCAAACCTGCACGTAGGCGTTTGAGGTCATATCCAATGGGGGCAGGCTGATCAGGCTCAACTCCCCCACCGAATTAACCTTGGTAACCTGTGTAATATCACGCGCCACACTTTCCAGCATGGTATCCACTTGATTGAGCAATATTACGTTAACGAGAACATAAACGGCTGCGCCAAAGATAAGCAAAATTCCGCCCATGAATGTTGAGTAAAGCAAAGTTAGGCGCAGGCGCAGAGACATTCGATTTACGGTTTACGGTTGGTAGTCGAGTAGTCCTCGAGCGCGATGTGCTGAGTTTATAAGACCCAATTTGCGGATTACGGATTTTCTCTCATCACATATCCCACGCCGCGCACGGTATGGATAAGACGCACCTCGCCGCCGCCTTCCAACTTCTGGCGCAAATAACGGATATACACTTCCAATACGTTGCTTTCGCCGCCGAAATCATAGCCCCATACCCGGTCAAATATTACTTCACGAGTCAACACCTGTTTCGGATGTCGCAGAAACAACTCAAGCAATTCATACTCTTTTGCCGTGAGCGCCACAACCCGGGTTCCACGCGAAGCCTGACGCGAACCGGTATCGAGCGAAAGATCAGCAAATTTTAAAACAGGAATGCGCTCGGGCTGAGTACGCCGCAGCAAGGCGCGCACCCGCGCAAGCAGTTCGTCCAAATTAAAAGGCTTCACCATGTAGTCATCTGCGCCCGCATCCAAGCCTTGAATCCGATCTTGCACTGTGTCCTTCGCAGTCAACATCAGGATCGGGATCGAACCGCCGGTCCGTAAACGATGGCACACTTCCAAGCCGTCCATACCGGGCAGCATCCAATCCAGGACAACAAGATCGGGTGTGTGGTCGCGCGCAGCGATCAAACCCATGCGTCCATCAACAGCTGTGTCCACCGTGTAACCTTCATACGCCAAACCACGCTGCAAAAGTTTGAGAATTGCCTGGTCATCTTCGATAATTAGGATTCGTTCATTCATAGCATTGCTCCTGACTAAAATATACCATAATTTCGCATTGGCTTATTTCTTTCCCAGCATGTCCAGAGCGGATTGAAAATCCTCCGGATATTCTGTTTCAAAGTTCATCGCCTCATTTGTGTTTGGATGTGTGAATTTTAATGAGTAAGCATGAAGCGCCGGGCGCGGGATGAGTTCTGTTTCTGGCGCACTGTAAAGGACATCTCCCAACAGTGGATGACCCAACGCATACGCATGGACCCTGATCTGGTGCGTTCTCCCTGTCATCGGCATCGCTTCCGTCAATGCTGAGGCTTGGTACCGTTTAAGAATCCTGAATCTCGTCTCAGAGCGGATGCCGCTTTTGTCATCCACCACCGTGCGGTGTTTATGACCGACATTCACCCGCAATGGAAATTTCGTGATCTTTTCATCCCATTTGGGTGCGCCAGTGAGAATGGCATGATAAATTTTCTCCACCTGATGTTTTTCAAACTGGATATTCAGAGAACGATGTGATTCGGCTGTCAATGCAAAGATGACGATGCCGCTGGTCACCTTGTCAATGCGGTGGACAACCCATATTTTTCCATATTGCACTTCCAATAGTTTGACAAGATACGCCGCATTCTTATCCCAACCATCAGGCAGGATGGAGAGTCCTGCGGGCTTATTAACGAGGAGTAAATGTTCATCCGCATAAATAATTTGCATTAATCTAATTTTACCGCAAGCGCCATTTCATATATGCAGAGTATGCAAAAAACAGAGCTACCCTTTCAGGTATGATTTTGCCTGCTTCAGATGCCATATTGGCTGTGCCAATTTTTCACCGTTTTGTGCATCGCTTCCATCTTGCTGAAGAAAAATAGGCGGCGAATAAATACACCCTCATCCACTTTTACAATGAACCGATGAGGATATGTTCAACATTCCCCCAATGTATATGAGAAATCCCCAATCTGCCCGAACGCATTTATCTGGAATGAAAAAACAGACCTCGAAAGACGAATGTCTTTCGAGGTCTGTTCCCGATTTAAAGATTACCGCCAGAAGTTTTGCGTGAACGGAAGCAGCCGCAGGAAGATATCCAGCAATAAGCCAATCATGAACAACATGCCAAATTTGCGGTTATTGTAAAAAGCGTAACCGACAAAGTAAAGCGGCCAGCCAGGCTGTCCCTCAGGCCGGGTTTCAGGCTTGGGTTTCAAAAATACAGGATACACCCGCAGGAATTGTGGGATGGCAAGAAAAACAATTGCCATGATCGGGGTGAAAAAATTTATCGTTATTAAATATACCGTCAAAAAATAGGGGATGACCATCATGGCCAGCACCGTAAAGCGGGAGACTTTCTCGCCGATGACGACTGGCAGGGTGTGAATTCGTTTGACCTTATCATTGTCAAGTTTATCTATGTGTTTGCCAAATATCACCGTTGTCACACCCAGGGCATATGGGAGGCAGGCAAGAATAACATTCCAATTCCATTGATGCGCCAGCACATAATAACCACCGCCTATCATCAAGGGTCCCCAAACCAGAAGGACTGCCACTTCGCCAAGGGCAATGTATTTGAGCGGCCATGTATAGAACAGTACGAAGAAAGCGCCAGAAGCGAGCAAAATCCAAATCAGCGGGTCGTTGGAGTTTACAAAGATCAGATAAAGGCCTGCGGCTAAGGCAAGTGATCCCGTAATTGCAAAATATGTAAGGTGTTGGCGCCTGGTCATCAATCCATTGGCAAGCGGTTGTGTACCATAGATATTGCGATAGTAATTATCCTTATCCACGCCGCGCACAAAGTCGGTGTAATCATTGAAGATATTGTTGCTGGCATGTGCCATGATCAATCCAAAGGCAAGGGCAAGCCAGGGACCAACATTAAATGCCCCGTCACGCCATGCAAACAAGCCTGCCAGTGACGCGGAAATAAAGGTCATTACAAGAACCGCCGCGCGAGTGGAGATCAACCACTTGGAGATTACATCCAGGCGATCCCATTCATCCTTTGAAACATCGGGAATTACATTCAACGCCTTCTTCCACATTGTAAAATTCATTTAGACACTCCTTAATTTATTATGGTGATTATAACCAACTCACATCAATTCACAACAAGATGATTGTTATCAGATTCAGTGTAATTACTCATGCAAATAAAACTACGTGGCAGTTATACCTCGCTGGTCATGATAAACAGCGGTTTCATCTCAAAATTTTCATACTTTGGACGATAGCGGTTCGTATCATAAAAACGGCTGACATCCACAAGCTTTTTGGTTGAAGTCACAATATCCAAAGGCATATTGTCGTAGCGTCCATTCTTCAAAACCACCAGCCTGCCATGGATGCCGCCCAGTATAAGGTCGAGCGCCAGGTTGCCAAATGCCATTGGAACAATCGAGTCAATTGCATCCGGGTCGCCGCCTCGCACCATATAACCAAGCTTTTGGTTGATCACATCAACCGTCTTGCCTTTGCTATATTTCGGAGAGATTTCCTTGATCCGCTCTGAAACCAGATCGCCGATACCTCCCAATTTAGCGTGACCGTACGCATCCGTGGAGCGGTCTTTAAAAACCATTTCACCGCCCTCATACATGGCTCCTTCTGAAATAAGCAACACAGAATAATGACTGGGGTTGGCATCACGGTCTTTAACCAGCAATTCCGTCAGGTGGTTAATATTAAATTTATACTCCGGAATAACGCAACGGTTTGCGGCTCCGGCCATTGTGGGCAGCATGGCAGTAAACCCGGCATAACGCCCAAACACTTCAAGAACCATAAAGCGTTCATGCGAACCAGCGATTGTCCGCAGGCTGTTGGTCAGTGAAATGGTGCGGGTTACGCAGGTGCTAAAGCCTATACAATAATCCGTCCCTGGCACATCATTATCCATCGTCTTTGGGATGGCAACAACTTTAAATCCCTCCTGATATAGCCGAACCCCATAGCTGAGTGTATCGTCGCCCCCGATTGGGATCATGGTATCTACACCCAGGTAATCAAGATTTTTTAGCGCTTCCGAGGTCAAGTCATTTTTCTCTTCAGCATACTTATCCTGCAAATGACCGGGGACATCCTCCTTCTTGACCTTTCCCGGATTTGTACGCGAAGTGTGCAGGAATGTACCACCAGTGCGGCCTGCACGATTGACGATCTCCTCGGTCAGGATCTGAAAATTATTGCTGTTATCGGCATTCTTATCACGGATGATATCCACCAACCCACCCCAGCCGCGGCGGATACCGATCACTTGATATCCTTCACGCAATGCACGAATCGTGACCGCGCGAATAGCGGGATTTAATCCCGGTACATCACCGCCCCCAGTCAGAATGCCGATCACACCTTTTTTTTTGTTAATCATCACAGCCTCGCTTTAGCTATTTTATGGAAAATCTTTTCATCTCCATTGATAATTTTATCCCAAAGCCGATTGGATTCACTGTCTATCGTCTGGAATTGCGGATGGGCTTCAAGGTAGTCCACAACCGCGTCGAAACGGTAACCCGCTATCAGCGTGGTGAGAGGCGCCGAATCAGTGTGGATATCTGCTTGTAGGATTGTCGAATCTTTCGGCGTAGGATGGATCGCTGATGCAGACCTGTTCAAAAGATAAGGCTTTATTTAGCCCTCTCCCATTTCAGGAATGGGTTCAACAGGTGTGCGATTGGCGAGGTAATTTTCAACAAGGAAAACAAGGAGCGCGGCCCAGACTATTCCAAAGCCGATCAATTGATTATGGCTGAACGGTTCCTTATAAATGAAAACACCGATCAGAAATTGAAGAGTCGGCGCAATGTATTGAAGCAAGCCAACCACCCATAATGGAATCGAACGCGCCGCAGAAGCAAACATAAGCAGGGGAACTGTGGTGACAAGACCCGCGCCGATCATGAGCAGATCTGAGGTGATGCCTGTGTTGAGAAATGCAGCGGTGTTATTGACTTGCATAAAAATGAGATAGCCAAACGCGGGAATGAAGAGGATTCCTGTTTCAATGGTGAGTCCATAAAGCGAGCCGAGCGGTGAAAGTTTTTTGACGAGACCATACAAGCCAAATGACAGCGCAAGAGACAATGCGATATAAGGCGGGCGGCCATATACAAAAGCCAGGTAGGTAACACCAATTGCAGCGAGCAGGACGGGAATCCATTGCGCAAAGCGCAAACGTTCCTTGAAAAAGATCACGCCCATCAATACGCTGAGCAGCGGATTAATAAAATAACCGAGACTGGTTTCGACAATAAAATTTGCGTTGACCGCCCAAACATACAAAAACCAGTTCACGCCAATCAGCAGGGCTGCGAGCGTATAGATGCGCAAAACTTTGGCATTTACGGTTTTGCGAAAGTCCGTCCATTGTTTGGTAAAGAGGATGACAACGATCAAAAGTAGAAACGACCAGATGATGCGATGCCCGATCAATTGAATGGCAGGGACGTGATGAAGCATTTTCCAATAGATGGGGAAAAAGCCCCATGCAACGTACGCGCCAATTCCATATAAGATCCCTTTATTCATTTATGCTCCTTGGTAAGGGCAGGTCGTTCATCCTTCGAGCATTCGACAGGCTCAGCCTGCCCTGACCACTCAATATGTCGAAGAAGACATTCATCACTCTGCTCACATTGGGTGATAAATTGAAAAATAAGAGACCTTGCTGTTTGGGCAACAAGGCTTTTGATGGGATGCGGGCTGGTTTAAAAACATTTCAGAATATATGACAACGCCTTACTCCCAATCAATCAAGCGACGGCCTGAAAAGCCCGTTTCGATCTCGTGCCAAAACCGGATCCTGTCCTCGCCGCATTTCCAACACAGATACACTTTCCTGCCATCGCGCAAAGCGACGAAGTCTATTAGCCCAATGGACAAATCCTTGACTTCGATCCCCATATCCTGAATTTGATGGAGGAGGAAATCAAGATGGTCAAATTCTGTGAGAAGTTTGCTTAATTTGGGATTCCCGCCATTGCCCGCGGATTTTTGGACAAGTTCCCAAAGTTCCGGCTGGTGGGTTCGTATCTTCTTCCCTATCTCCATCATCTCTTCCAGCATCGGGCGGACGATATTCAAGGCGTCATTTGCTTCCTTGGGAGTGTAATATTTTGGCATGGTGGGAGTATACACGGAAACAGGTACACAGGTAAACACACGTGTCTACCTGTGTACCTGTGTTACCAGTTTACGTTTCTTACGCCGCTACAGCCTGATAGCCTTTCCTCTTTACCGCCGTGATAATCTGCTCGTCGGTGAGTTTGGATTCGTCGTATTCAACGACCATTTCAAATCTGTGATAACTAGCGTTGATCTTCTTCACCCCCTCGAGCGTATCCTCAAGGGATTCGAGTTTCATGGCGCAGTTGGTACAGGTCATATCGGGAATTTTAAAAGTTTTCTTAATCATGGTTTCCTTTAAAACCCTAAAGGTCTTTAAGACCTTTAGGGTTTGTTAGTTTATTCAAAAACGATCTGACCTGTGTACATTCCCATGGAACAGGTGAAGAACAGCCTGCTTCCTTTTGCCTGCGCGGGGATGGTCACTTTTACAATTCCTGTATCGGGCAATAATTCATAGTAATCCAGTGCAGGGATGACAAAGTCACGCGCGCAAGAATAGGTCTTGTCCGTGACAAGGTTTAAAGTGAAATCCTTGCCTGCAGGGGCTTTGAGGGTTCTCGGAAAATATCCGCCATTGTTGACATTGAGGACGAGTTCACCGTCCGCGATGACTTGGGGAGAGTTTGCCTGGGATGAAGAAATGTTTTCGGACGGGATCAAATTGCGGGTTAAGTTTTGAAACGAGAGTGGAAAGCCCAATACATTGAGTCCGCCGTCCAGAGTCACAAATCCTAAAATCAAAACAACGATGGCGACAAAGCGCATGAAGAATTTTTCAAGGCGTGAACCGAGTTCAGTCGTCAAATATGCGACGATGAAAAAGACGGGACTGGTTCCAAGCGTGAAGGCTAACATAAGCGCGGCGCCCATTGCGATACTGCCAGTGCCGAGCGCGGTTGCCATCATGGCTTGCGTAATGCCGCAGGGAATAAAGACCGTGAGCGCGCCGAGGAAGAGCGGCGTGAAAGTATCTGTGCCCTTGGCAGTGCGGCGAATATAGCGCGTGATAAATTTAGGCGGCTCGATGGAGAAGTAACGGAAGATCGGATGCACATTGAACATGCGCAGTGCGCTGCCGACCATGAAGATGCCAATGGCGATCATGAGCATGGCGCGGGTCATCGGGCTGAGTGTTAGAAAAGAACCAAGCCAGCCGAGAAGCGCGCCAAGCAAAGTGTATGCAATTATTTTTGCGACAAGAAAAAGAAAAATGGGAAATGCTGAATTAGAGCGCGAGGCTGAACTTTGTTTTTTCCTTTTATTTTTTACAGCCTGCTCAAGGTAATCCTGCTCAAATTGATGCGCAAGCGAGCTTGCCAGCAGACCACCTTGCACAGCGAGGCAACTTAACCCGCCAGTGGTGATGCCGGTGATGAAGGCTACGATGAGTTGACTCATAACACCAGAGCCGCTGGCGAAGTTAATGGACGTTAAATTAGGTTGAAACACAAAAAGCGCGATTGCAATTGAGACAAACACAACGCCAAGAGTAACAATAATGACAGGATCAATGGATGATTTTCGTTTTTTGTAAGTCATCACACCTCTTTAAGTTTCCGCGTAAATTTAATCCACCAGAATATACCACTAAACACAACCGTGTTTGCGTGAATGTTAAGATTAAATTAAGGCAGACAAAGAGGGTAAATGTCTATGGAATCCAGTTAGACAATACATTCACAATTAAATCGGGATGGACAGGATCGTTTGTTTTGAAATGAACACCGAAGTTGTGCGGACCGCCCATGCCTTCATGCATCATGAAGGCACTGGATTGGACGATAGTGCTTTCACCAGGCTTGAGTACCATCGAACCGATGGTTAATTGGGGAGGTCAGCAGCCCTCCAGTACTTCGATATACGGATCCCCTTTGAAGAGCAGAGTACCGTCGCCCTTGTTTGTGATTTTAATGGCGAAGGTCTTCTCCACGTTGAATTTTACATCGCCATAATCAAGCTTTTCCTGATTGACTGCGATGGATGGTGTTCCTCTGCCATCTCCACCTTGATCGGCAAAGAAAAATGCAGCGCCAATCAGCAGAATCCCGCCGAATACAACCAACGGCCACGAAAAGGCTTTGCCTTGTTTTCGTTTCCTATGTTTCTTGCTCATTGAGATTCTCCCCGGTGATAATTGAATTGAAAAGAGTATAGATATGCAATCAAGTCCCAGATCTGCTCTTCGGTAAATATTGAGCCCCACATCGGCATGCCTGTGCCCATGCCGCCACGCAGGATTTTTCCCTGCAGCAGCGCGGGGCTTGCGCCGAGCATTCGCGTTGGATTTGTGAAATCAACGGGAGTCTGCATTGTCATGTTATCTGTGCCTGCCATCGTCTGCATGGACAATTCTCCTGCCGCGGCAAGATCATCGGCGAAGACGCCATTGCCTGCGCCGTTCTCACCGTGACAAGCCGCGCAGTTCTGGGCGTAGAGCTGCTGTCCATTTGTGAGAGATTCGCGTGTCGTGTTGGATTGCCAAAGATGAGCAACCTCATCCCAACGTTGTGATTCGGTGAGTGAAGTGCTGCTCAATTCATCAAATACTTGATAAGGCGAATTTGCGCGATAGTAATTGAGAGATTGGAGAATTGGAGAATTGGCCGCTAATTCGTAACCCCGAATCGCTGATGGTTTTGATTCAGGCACAACAGGAGAGTCGTGCGGAGCGTCAATGTCGAGGTTGAGGGAAATGTATAAAGGAACAGAAACAGATTGAGGGTCCGAAGGTGAACCGCCGACTTCAATCGTGCCGCGCATGCGCCAGTGATTAAGTCCACACCAGCGTGTGCAGAAGAATGTGTAAATCCCAGGCCTGTCAAAAGTCAAAGTGACGTTAGAAACTTTGCCAGGCAGGACATCCACACTCTGCATATCCATTTGTCCAACAGCAAATCCGTGAACAACATCATCGGATGTAAGTTTCAAATGAAGCGGCTCGCCTGCATTCGCCTGAATGACATCAGGATTCCAGCCGCCATCTTCCGCGATTTTGGCATGGATGAGCGATGTGCGCGCCCAGACGAAGAGCGGCGCTCCGACCGCCCCCAAAACTGCCACCATTATAAAAATGCGGGAGAGGAGTTCCGAACGCTTCATAGTAGTAACCATAGCATTGCCAATGTAGTGATAAAGCAATAGATGACAATGGGGACTGAAGATACTTTCACTTCGTTCGCGGCTTTTTGCGCGGTGCGCGCTGACCAGATCAAGCCGCCGACCAATGCCAGCATTTGTGCGGGCGCGAGAATGGATGTGAGCATCGGCTGCCATGCGGCGTTTGCTGTGCCGAATAGATTCCAGCCAAGACCGAGCGGATCAGATAATGAGGCAATAATATAGCTTGCATTGGTTAGGACGAAAGACAAACTGAATGCAACCCAGAACATCAGACCGAGAGGAATGAGGGTAGTTGCGAGAGAGGCAAATGCCCTTACCCCAACCCCTCTCCTAATGGGAGAGGGGCGAGAGGTGAGGGAAATCATCAACCAGAAAAAACCAGGAAGAATAGCAAAAATTATTGCAAGAAAAATGGTGGCATAAATAAACCATGCACTTGTGCCAACGTTGTAAGCCGCATCTTTGAGCGCGCCCCACGGACCAAGTAGAACACCTGCGTAAATCATTGCTGAACCCAACATGATGAAGGCTTTGAAGGCTTCATCTATTCTTGTGGATGGTTTTGCAAGATCAGCTGAGAATGCGCGAAGGTTGATCGCGATATTATCGTGCGGGCAGGTGCGGATACATTCCATGCACAAACCGCAATAGGTGTTCTTTGTCAAGCCGCCTGGGAAGACATCCCACGGACAGCCATAGCCTGCTTGCGATCCGTTGTAGCAGGGCTTGCCTTCACAGGTCACACAGACTTGTTTATCTTTGATCCGCAATTCAATCGGCGCTGTTTGAGAATACAAACCGATAAATCCGCCAACAGGACAGAGATAACGACAAAACGAGCGGCGCTCACATATTGTACTTAGTCCAATGGCGGCGAAGAGCATAGCGGCAAGGACAATAGCAGTAATATTTGGCATGGTGAGCAGGACACTGCTAAAGAGAGCCAGCAGTAGAAACGAAATGTTTTGCAGCCAAATATTTCGCAAGGCTTTCGGCCAGCGCAGGTTAAGCCACTTTGGTTTTTTATCTGGTGGATTTAATACCGCGCCGCGTTGCAGCCATTCTCCAGGAAGCGGGATGGGACAGACCGCGCACCATCCGCGCCCGAAGAATGGGACAGCCACGAGAATCAGGATTGCCCACCACGCGATCCACACGAAGACAATGCTGAAGTTGTGACTGCCAACAGGCGTGCCGATGAGTCCGGCTAGAATAGCAAAAACGTATCCAACCAACATGACGATGAATACAGCCAGTTGTGGGTAGCGGCTTTTGAGGGCAGACTTGAGGAAAGGCAGGCGGGTGAGTTCCACGACAGTAATCAGTAATCAGTTATCAGTGTGGGGCGGGGAGAAAACATTAAGTACCCGATGTTGCCAAGGGTTGCGATGATGGCAAGCCCAATCGAGCGATAAAACCATTCATTCTGTCCAACACTTAAATTGCCGATCATGAACGGATGCATCGCGCCGCAGGTGACATTGCACCGAAAACGAAATGAGCCTGGCTTGTCGGCAACGAAAGATAATGTTTTGGTCTGACCAGGGTCGGACTCGACTGAAATATCGTAACCATCCACATACAGTCCATGTACCACATCCGTGCTGACGAATTCGAGGGTAATCGTATCGCCAAGGTTGACTTTAAGTTCGGAGGGAGAGTATGCAAATTGTCGCGCTTCAATCCGAAAGGCCCGCTCTTGCGGCGTAATGGGGTGGACTGGGAATGGCGCAAAAGCCACTACCAGTCCAGCCATTACAAAGAGGAGGAGAAAGAAGCGAGATTGCATGAGATTATGGGATGTTGGATGGGCCGTACTTGGAATAAGTTGCGTCTACATATACCCTGGCTTCTGCAGGAGTCTTCCCCTCTTGCAACATTCTCATGACATCCCGGGTTATATCCACACAGATCGAACATCCAAGAGCATGGTTGTCGAATTTGATATTGCCTTTATCATCCACATCCGAAACATAACAGTCGTAATTGGATGTATGCCCAATATCACCACAGCCGCAATAACAAGGAATGTCTTTCATAATATCAGGGTTGGTGGAAGCGAATTGATATGCCTCCTGCACCGCCACAGGCGCAGATTGCACTTCCGCAGGCATTTGATCCAGCGGCATCCCCCCTGATTTTTCGGTTGAGCAGGCAGAAATAGCGGTGGTCAATAAAACTGCCATGCTGGAGAGAAGTAAAAGTTTGCGTGTCTTTGAAACCATATTGGGCCTCCGTTATCGGATAGCCCAATAGTAGTCTGATAAATGAATTGTCTCCAGCGCTGGATTGCGTAACGGCCTATACGCCAAATGGCTTATGACAAACATCCTTTGGCAGATATGA
>Ga0209514_10005099_pt1 | contig 17096 bp, 13 predicted proteins | sample Subgrocontami58m_FD_187452 | JGI IMG/M metagenome (GOLD analysis project Ga0209514, IMG submission 187452) | Subsurface groundwater microbial communities from S. Glens Falls, New York, USA - GMW37 contaminated, 5.8 m (SPAdes) (version 3) | ecosystem: Environmental > Aquatic > Deep subsurface >...
CGAGATCGGCGGGAACCATGGCGGCGAGGCGAGCCAGATCCTTGCGTGCCGGTTCGGGCGCGGCGGGCGTGACGGCGGCGATGATCTGCAGCAGGCTCCGGCGCCAGGCGGGATCGCGCGGCCAGGACTGCGCCGGCAGCGGCGGCATGCGGTGCTCGCGGGCCAGCGCCAGTTGCGTGGCATCGGGCAGCGGCAATGCAGGCAGCGCCTGCAGGGCTTGGTGCTGGGCGCGGGTCAGCGCGGCAAGGAACTGCAGCCAGTCGCCCAGGCTGTGGCCGGCGGCAAGCTGGTCGAAGCGCTGCGCGCGGGTGGCAAAAATCGTCGTCACATCTGGTGCGATGACATGCGGCGGTTCGCTGCTCGACTTGATCGGGATCACGGGAGTTTGGGTAGTTGCGCTCATGGTTTTGTCAGTGTGACATATCCCACAAGGGGATACCGTCTCCGCCTTCGGCGGAGACATAAAAACCCGCGGGCCGAAGCCCGCGGGTTGATCCTTGCGGCTGACCGCCGGTTCAGGACTTGCCGGTGACCTGGCGATACCACGCGCGGTGATGCTGCTTGGCCCAGGCGCGGGTGACCGTGCCGTAAACCATGGCACGTACCGTGCCGCGTACCCACAGCGCGGCATATATATGCACGAAGATCATCGCGATCATGATCGCGGCGATCGCCGAATGCACCACGGCGCCCAGCCGCACCATGTCCACCGGGAAGCTGAAATAGGCGCGCCACAGGATGATGCCGGAGACGAACAGCAGCAGCATGCCCAGGGCCATGGCCCAGAACATCGCCTTCTGGCCACCGTTGTACTTGCCCTGTTCCGGCATGTTGTGGTCGTTGCCGTCCATCATTTCGCCGACGCGGTCGAGCCACTCCCTGTCCGCCGGCTCTATCCTGTTCAGCGCCTTGAAGCGGAAGAACATGAGGACGAAGCCGATCATCATCAGCCAGCCAATGATGGGGTGCAGGATGCGCGCCCAGACCCCGCCGCCGAACAGTTGCACCAGCGGATAGAAGGCCGGATGGAAGAAGGCCAGGCCGGACAGCGCGAGCAGGATGAAGCAAATGCCGACGACCCAGTGGTTGGCCCGCTCTTCGGCGGTGTAGCGTTGCAGGTCCTTTGGATTGCGGATCATTTCGCGTCCTCCTTTTCCATCTCGTCTTCCAGCTCCTTGGACACCTCGTTCGGCCCCTTCATCACGTAGTGGAACAGGCTGCCCAGTGCCACGGCAGCCATGGCCAGGCTGGCGACCGGCTTGGCGATACCCTTCCACAATGAGACCAGCGGACTGATGCTGGGGTCGTTGGGCAGGCCCTTGTAGAGCTCAGGCCGGTCGGCGTGGTGCAGCACGTACATGACATGCGTGCCGCCCACCCCTGCCGGATCGTAGAGCCCCGCCTTGTCGTAGCCGCGCGACTTGAGGTCGACGATGCGCTTCGCCGCGTAATCCTTCATCTGCTCCTTCGAGCCGAACTGGATCGCGCCGGTCGGGCAGACCTTGGCGCAGGCCGGAGCCTGGCCGACAGCCACCCGGTCGGAACACAGCGTGCACTTGTAGGCCTTGTTGTCGGCCTCGGAAATGCGCGGGATGTTGAAGGGACAGCCGGTGATGCAGTAGCCGCAGCCGATGCAGTTTTCCTGGTGGAAATCGACGATGCCGTTGGCGTACTGGATGATGGCGCCGGGGGCCGGGCAGGCCTTGAGGCAGCCCGGGTCGGCGCAATGCATGCAGCCGTCCTTGCGGATCAGCCACTCCAGCTTGCCCTTCTCTTCCACCTCGGCGTAGCGCATCACGGTCCAGGACTTGGCCGTCAGGTCCGCCGGGTTGTCATAGACCCCGAGACAGCTGCCGACTTCGTCGCGGATGTCGTTCCATTCCATGCAGGCCACCTGGCAGGCCTTGCAGCCGATGCAGGTGGAAACGTCGATCAGCTTGGCCACTTCCGTGGTTTGCCGCACGCCGGGCGCCGGTGTGGTCGTCGCCGAGCGGCGGGCGATATCTAGCGATTGCAGTGCCATGATCTCTCCTTATGCCTTCTCGATGTTGACCAGGAACGCCTTGAATTCCGGCGTCTGTGAATTGGCGTCCCCCACGAACGGCGTCAGGGTGTTGGTGATGAAGCCCGGCTTGGCAAGCCCCTTGAAGCCCCAGTGGATCGGGATGCCCACGGTCTGCACCTTCCTGCCGTCGACCATCAGCGTCGGGATGCGCTTGGTGACCACCGCCACCGCCTTGATGAAGCCGCGGTTGCTGCGCACTTTGACGCGGTCGCCGTTGGCGATGCCCTTTTCCTTCGCCAGCTCCTCGCCGATTTCGACGAACTGCTCGGGCTGCAGGATGGCATTCAGCCTGACATGCTTCGACCAGTAGTGGAAATGCTCGACCAGACGGTAGGTGGTGGCGACGTAGGGGAAGTCCTTGGCCTTGCCGAACACTTCCATGTCGCCCTTGTACACGCGGGCGGCCGGATTGTTGAGCGCCTTCGGGTTGTTCGGGCTGAACGGATTCTTGTCCAGCGGCGTCTCGAAGGGCTCGTAGTGCTCGGGGAAGGGACCGTCGGCCATGCCCGGCGCGAACAGCCGCGCCACGCCTTCCGGATTCATGATGAAGGGCATCACGTTCTCGTCGGGTGCGGCATCGGGACGCATGTCGGGAATGTCGTTGCCGGCCCAGGCGGTACCGGTCCAGCGGATCACCGTGCGCTTCGGATCCCAGGGCTTGCCGGCCAGGTCGCACGAAGCGCGGTTGTAGATGATGCGCCGGTTGGCCGGCCAGGCGAAGCCCCACATCAGAGTCTGGCCGAGGCCGGACGGATCGGAATTGTCGCGCCGCGCCGTGAGGTTGCCCGCCTGCGACCAGCAGCCGCTGTAGATCCAGTTGCCGCATGACGTCGAGCCGTCGTCGCGCAATTGCGCGAAACCGGCCACCTGTTCGCCGGGTTTAACGAGTACCTTGGTCTTGTCCTTCGGATCGAGGACTTCACCCAGCGCCTTGCCCGAGATCTCCATCAGCAGCTCCGCCGGCGAGGGCTTGGTCGGAATGCGGTGAGGCCAGGCGAGGTTCATGATCGGCTCGGGCAGCTTGCCGCCGTCCTTGGCATACATCGCCTTGAGCTTCTGGAACAACGTCGCCATGATCTCGATGTCGCCCTTCGACTCGCCCGGGCCGTCCGCCGCCTTCCAGTGCCACTGGATGACGCGGCCCGAATTGGTGAAGGAACCGGTGTCCTCGGCGAAGCAGTCCGCCGGCAGGCGGAACACCTCGGTCGCGACTTTGGAAGCGTCGACTTCATTGAATTCGCCGTGGTTCTTCCAGAACTCGGAGGTGTCGGTCACCAGCGGATCGATGATCACCAGATACTTCAGCTTGGCCAGCCCATCGCCCACCTTCTTTTTGTTCGACACCGCGGCCAGCGGATTGAAGCCCTGGCAGACGAAGCCGTTGATCTTGCCCTGATGCATGCGCTCGAAGATCGCCAGCACGTCATATGCGGCGTCCTTTTTCGGCAGCCAGTCGTAGCAGAAGTCGTTCTTGTCGGTCGCCGCATTGCCGTACCAGGCCTTCATCAGGCTGGTGTTCCACTTCGGGAAGTTCTGCGGGAAGTTCATCTGGTTCGGCCGCAGCGCCTTCGGCGTGCGCTTTTCCAGATAGGTCTTGCGATCGACGTCGGCATCGGTCGGCGCGCTCATGTAGCCCGGCAGCACTTCCGAGTAGAGGCACATGTCGGTGATGCCCTGCACATTGGCGTGGCCGCGCAGCGCGTTGATGCCGCCGCCCGCCATGCCCATGTTGCCCAGCAGCGTCTGGATGATGGCCATGGTGCGGATGTTCTGCGAACCGACCGAGTGTTGCGTCCAGCCCAGTGCGTAGCAGATCGTCATGGTCTTGTCGGGCGCCGCGGTTTCGGCGATGTACTCGCAGACCTTGAGGAAAGCTTCCTTCGGCGTGCCCGTGACCTTGCTCACCAGATCCGGCGTGTAGCGGCTGTAGTGCTTCTTCAGCAACTGGAAGGCGCAGTTGGGATCCTGCAGGGTCGGATCGACCATGACGAAGCCGTCCTTGCCCAGCTGGTAGCTCCAGGTGGCCTTGTCATAGCTGCGCTTTTCCGCGTTGTAGCCGGAGAAGAGGCCGTCCTCGAACTTGAAGTCCGGATTCATCAGGAAGCTGGCGTTGCTGTAGCTCTTGACGTAGTCGTGGTGGATCTTGTCGTTGGAGAGCAGGTAATTGACGACGCCGCCGAGGAAGGCGATGTCGGCGCCGGCGCGAATCGGCGCGTAGTAGTCGGCGACTGCGGCGGACCGCGTGAAGCGCGGGTCGACCACGACCAGCTTGGCCTTGCGGTCTTTCTTCGCTTCGATTACCCATTTGAAACCACAGGGATGCGCTTCGGCGGCATTGCCGCCCATCACCATCACGAGGTCGGCATTTTTAATGTCGACCCAATGGTTGGTCATCGCACCACGCCCAAATGTCGGACCCAGACTGGATACCGTGGGGGCGTGTCAGATGCGGGCTTGCGTATCGAAGGCGACGGCGCCGAGGCTGCGCAGAACTTTGTGAGTGATATATCCCGTTTCGTTGTTGCAGGCCGAGGAGGCGAGGAAGCCGAAGGAATTCCAGCGGTTAACCGTCACGCCGTCCTTGTTCTTCTCGATGAAGTTGGCATCGCGATCGGCCTTCATGTGCTTGGCGATGCGCGTCAGGGCGTCATCCCAGGAGATGCGCTTCCACTCGTTGCTGCCGGCTTCGCGCACTTCCGGGAACTTGAGCCGGTTGGGGCTCTTGACCATGTCGAGCAGGCCGGCGCCCTTGGGGCACAGCGTGCCGCGATTCACGGGATTATCCGGATCGCCCTCGATGTGGATGATGTCCGCTTTCGCGTTCTTGGACTTGTCGCCCGTGGTGTAGATCAGGACCCCGCAACTGACCGAGCAGTAGGGGCACATGTTGCGGGTTTCCGTGGCGTGGGCCAGCTTGTAGCTGCGCACCTCCGCCAGGGCCGATGTTGGCGAATATCCCATCAATGCGATGGAAGACCCGCTAAGACCGGCGCCGCAGACCTTGAAGAACTGCCGCCGTGAGACTTGCATTTTTGCTCCTCCTTTTTTGTATGCCAGCATCGAACAATCGCAAGTTCTACGCCAATCGAGCAGATGTAACGGCGACAGGCACTTACCGCATCGCAACAATTCAGATCGGACAAAATGTCCCGGATCGTTCTGGCCAAGTGGGACATTCTGTCCGGCATTGCCAAGCCCTCGCGAATTGACGATGATGGACAAAATACAGAAAAGGAGGAGGCACTTGAGTTCCATTCCCACGGTCGGCGGCGGCGAGCTTGCGCCCTGGCAGCACCAGTCGGTGCTGGTGGTGGATGACGAGCCGGGCATGGTCAGTTTCCTGCAGCGTTCGCTAGCGCTGCGCTGCGGCTGGGTGGCGACCGCCGGCAGCGTGGACGAAGCCGCCGAACTGCTCAGCCGCCGCCACTTCGACCTGATCGTGCTCGACATCGCCCTGCCCGGCCGTTCCGGGGTCGAGTGGCTGCACCAGTTGCGCGACCAGGGCTTTGCCGGCGACGTGGTGCTGATGACCGCCTACGCCGACCTCGAAACCGCGATCGACGCCTTGCGCGCCGGCGCCGCCGATTTCCTGCTCAAGCCGTTTTCCGTGGCGCAGATGCTCAACGCCGTGAAGCGCTGCTTCGAGCGTTCCTCGCTGCGCCGCGAAAACTTCGTGCTGCGCCGCGAACTCGACCAGCGCGACGACAGCGTCGAAGGCATGATCGGCAATTCGGCCGTCATCCGCGATGTCTGCGCCCGCATCAAGCGCATCGCGCCGACACCCTCCACGGTGCTGCTGCATGGCGAATCGGGCACCGGCAAGGAACTCGCCGCGCGTGCCTTGCACCGCATGAGTCAGCGCGCCGAAGGGCCCTTCGTGCCGATCAATTGCGCGGCGATTGCCGAGGATCTGATCGAGTCCGAGCTGTTCGGCCACGTCAAGGGCGCCTTCACCGGGGCGGCAGCGGGTCGCGAGGGACTGTTCTATTACGCTCGCGGCGGCACGCTGTTTCTCGACGAAATCTCCGAACTGCCGCTGCTGCTGCAGGCCAAGCTGCTGCGTGTGCTGGAAGAGCGCAAAGTGCGCCCGGTCGGCTCGGAACAGGAGGTGCCGGTCGATGTGCGGGTCATCGCGGCCACCAACCGCGACCTGACGGCGGAAGTCGCTGCCGGACATTTCCGCCGCGACCTGTATTACCGGCTGCAAGTCGTCGAAGTCGTCCTGCCGCCGCTGCGTGAGCGCATCGAGGACCTGCCGGACCTGGTGGATTACTTCATCGGCCAGTTGGCGGCCCGGCTCGGCGTTGACGAACTGGGGCGCGACGATGCCGCCCTGGCGCGCCTGGCGCGCTACAGTTGGCCGGGCAATGTGCGCGAACTGAAGAACCTGATCGAGCGCTCGCTGATCCTCGGCTACTTCGCCGACGATTTCGCGCCCGACGAGGAAGTCGCCGCCGCCTCGCCGGCACTGGCTCTCGAAAACGGCGGCGGGGAATCGCTGGCCGCCATCGAGCGGCGCCACATCCTCGGCGTGCTGGAAACCTGCAAGGGCAACAAGTCCGAGGCGGCGCGGCGTCTCGGCGTATCGCGCAAGACACTGGAACGCAAATGCGCGGCGTGGGGCGTCTAGCGCTCTTCCCCGCGCTTGGCGCGCGCTTCCGCGGCTCGCTGCGCATCAAGCTGCTGGCGCTGGCGCTGGGGCCGCTGCTGGTCGCGGCGCCTATCCTGATCGCCATCCTGGCCGGGTGGGGCGCGGTGTACTACGATCGCCTGCTGATCACCAAGATACATAGCGACCTGGCCGTGGCGCACGGCTATTTCGAACAGGTCAAGGACGGCGTCGGGCGCCGCATAGAGGCCCTCGCCGGCTCGGAACGGCTGGCGCGCAGCTTGCGCGAGCGACCGACGCCGGCCGCCCTGACCGAACACCTGCGCGAAATGCAGCGCCAACTCGGCATCGATTTCCTTATCCTGCTGGACGGCGACGGCCGCGTGCGCGCCGCCAGCAATGGTCCGGCAGTCGGGCGCAGCTATGTCGAATGGGAAGTGGTGCGGCGCGCGCTGGCCGGCCATGCCGGTGCCGAAGTGGACATCCTGGATGCCGCGCAGCTTGCCGTCATCGATCCGGCGCTGGCGGAGCGGGCGCGCACACCGCTGATCGCGACGCGCAATGCCCAGGCCACGCAACGCACCGAGGAAACCCGCGGCATGGCGATGCACGCCGCGGCACCGGTGGCGACCGCGGCGCGCGAGGGCGGTGGCGGCGTGCTGGTGGGTGGCCTGCTGCTCAACCGCAACCTCGACATCGTCGATCGGATCAACGACATCGTCTATCCGGAAGGTTCGCTGCCGCTGGGCAGCGTCGGTACCGCCACGCTGTTCCTTGATGATGTTCGCATCGCCACCAACGTGCGCCTGTTCGAGAACGTGCGCGCCATCGGCACCCGCGTTTCGGCGGCGGTGAGGCATACCGCGCTCGACCTGGGCCGCACCTGGCTGGATCGCGCCTTCGTGGTAAACGACTGGTATGTCTCGGCCTACGAGCCGATCGTCGACGGCCACGGCAAGCGCGTCGGCATGCTTTATGTCGGTTTTCTCGAAGCGCCGTTCCTGCAGGCGCGGCAGTGGGCGTTGCTCGCCGTGGCGCTGCTGTTCGTGGTCGCCGTGGCGGCGGCGGCTGTGGTGTCGCTGCGCCTGGCACGACATGTGTCGCGTCCGGTGGAGCGCATGCACGGCACCATGAATGCCATCGAATCCGGCCAGGTCGGCGCGCGCGTAGGCGCCGACCTGCCGGATCAGAGCGAGGCGGATGAACTGGCGGAACTCGCCGCCCACTTCGACCGCCTGCTCGATCGGCTGGCCGAGCAGACCGAGGCGTTGCAACGCTGGGGCCGCGAACTCGACAGCAAGGTGGCCGCGCGCACCGAGGAACTCGCCACCGCCAACCAGACCCTGCGCTCGGCGCAGCAGCGCCTGGTCATGTCGGAAAAGCTCGCGGCGATCGGGCAGCTCGCCGCCGGCGTGGCGCACGAGATCAACAACCCGGTGGCGGTGATCCAGGGCAATCTCGACGTGCTGCGCGAAACCCTGGGGGCCGCCGCCGCGCCGGCGATGGCCGAGATCCGCCTGATCCAGGACCAGGTGTTCCGCATCCGCCTGATCGTCACCAAGCTGCTGCAGTTCGCGCGTCCCGCCGAGTTTGCCGGTTACCTGGAGCCGGTGCAGCTCGATCAGGTGGTACAGGACAGCCTGGTGCTGGTGGCGCACCAGATGAAGAAGACCAGTGTCGAGGTGATGCAGGAAATGCATGCGACGCGACCGGTGACGATCAATCGCAACGAGCTGCAGCAGGTCCTGATCAATCTCATGGTCAACGCCCTGCAGGCCATGCCCGAGGGCGGTACCCTGCTGCTGGCCTGCGGCGATCGCGTGGAAAACGGCATCGCCGGCGGCTTCGTCGCCGTCGGCGACAGCGGCCCCGGCATCGCAGCGGAGGCCCGCGAACGGCTGTTCGATCCCTTCTTCACCACCAAGACCAGCGACGGTACCGGCCTCGGCCTGTGGGTCAGCCTGGGCCTGGTGCAGCGTTACGGCGGGCGGATCGACGTTGCCAGCCCGCGAAGCGGAATCCCTGGCATGCAGAGCGCCTGTCCGCCGGGAGGCGGCTCGGTGTTTACGGTCTGGCTGCCGAACGAGGCGGTTGCGGCCTGACGCCGGCCCGCAAAGCGGAATTCCCGGCGCGCAAAGCGCTTCCCGTTCAGCCTCCGGGAGCGCTGAATCGCTTTTCGATTTCCGCCGCCGGAATGTAGCCGCCGACGCGCTCGCCACCGGCGAAGAAGATTGCCGGGGTGCCGTTGATGCGCAGCCGGCCGCCGAGTTGTGCCGACTTGTTGAGGCCGGAAATGTCGCACTTGGCCGGCGCGGCGGGTGGCGTCTTGCCGGCCGTCATCCAGTCGATCCAGGCCCTGGACTTGTCCGGGGCGCACCAGATCGCTTTCGACTTCTCGAAGGAATCGTCGCCCAGCACCGGCAGCAGGAAGGTGTAAACCGTGACGTCCTTGAGTGTCAGGATGTCCTTCGCCAGCTTCTTGCAATAGCCGCAGTTCGGATCCTCGAAGGTGACCATGACGTTTTTGCCGGAGCCGCGCACCTGCTTGAGTGCGAGTTCCAGCGGCAGGGAATTGAACTGGCGCTCGGCCGTGATGTTCTTGCCGGTCTTCATCTCCAGCAGGTTGCCGAACAACAGGTAGCCGCCCTTGTCGTCGACATAGAAGATCTGCCCGTCCACGGTGACCTCCCAGATCCCCGCCATGGGCGCCTTGACGACCTTTTCGATCTTGCCCAGCTTGGCTTCGACGGCTTTTCTGACATCGGCTTCGTCGGCCAGGGCGGTGAGGGACAGGCAGGCCAGAGCCGCCGCAAGCAGGGGTAGTTTCATGTTTTCTCCAGGGGAATTCAGGACGCCAGGGCGTAACGCACCAGCAGACTCTTTACGACCGGCAAAGTGTTGGTGAGGTTCAACCCGAAATTGCGCAGACGCGTCAGGGAGCCGGCCGAAGGGCCGAACAGGTCGTGCAGGCTGTCGGTCATGGTCTGCAGCGTGACCACGTCCTCCTTGCGCGCCCGTTCATAGCCGCGTAACAGCGCAAAATCGCCGCAATCGATGTGCGCCGGCCGCGCCGCCAGCACCTCGGCGAGAACCCGGGCATCCTGGAATCCCAGGTTGATGCCGTGACCGGAAAGCGGATGGATGGTGTGCGCGGCATCACCGATCAGGGCCAGGCGCGGCGCCACCGCGCGTGGCGCGCGCATCAGGCGCAATGGAAAGCCGGCCGCTGGCGTGATCAGTTCCAGCGCGCCCAGTTTGTAGTCTCCCGCGGCCGCGACGCGGGCGCACAGTGCGGCGGCATCGAGCGCCAGCAGCTCGCGCCCCAGTTCTTCCGGGGCGGACCAGACCATCGAGATGCGATTGCCCGGCAGCGGCAGCCAGGCCAGTACGCCTTCACGGCAGCGGAACCACTGCCATGCCGTGCCGTGGTGCGGCAGCTCCGTGGCGAAGTTGGCCACTACGCCGAGCTGGTCGTAGGGGTCGAAGCGCGCATCGATGCCGGCGGCGGCGCGCGTCCAGGATTCGGCGCCATCCGCGCCGACGATCAGCCGGGCGTTCAACTGGCGGCCGTCGTCCAGCGTCAGCCGCGCGCCCTCGGGCGCCAGCGACAGCGCTTGCGGGCGGGCCGGGCACAACAAGTCGAGATTGCCCTGGCGCTTCACCGATTCCCACAATTCGCGCTGCATCAGGGAGGACTCGATGATCCAGGCCAGCTCCGACACGCCGCTCTCGTAGGCCGAAAATTCCAGTCGGCCGCCCTCGTCGCCGTGAATTTCCATGGAGTGCACCGCTTCCATGCGCGCCGCATCCATGTGGCGCCAGGCCCCCAGCCCGTCGAGAAAGGCCGCATTGGCGGGGCTGATGGCATAGACGCGCGAATCCCACTCCGCCGCGAATGCGGGTGCCCGCCCCTCGACCAGGGCCAGCGACAGCTTGGCCCGGCGCAGGCCCGCAGCCAGCGCCAGACCGGCGAGCCCCCCGCCGACGATGACGATATCGAAATCCATGCCGGCATTGTCGCCTACCCGCGCCTGCCTTGACAAGGCAGGCGTGCGGCGAGGATAATCCCGCCCCTTTGCGGTGATGTAGCTCAGCTGGTTAGAGCGACGGATTCATAATCCGTAGGTCGAGGGTTCAAGTCCCCCCATCACCACCAGAATTCAGACGGCTCCCAGCGATGGGGGCCGTTTTTCATTTCCGTTTGGGGGCTCTCCGTCGGTTGAAGTACTCGGAGCGCTGATGCAGCACCCGGGCAATTTTGACCTCCCGCGCGCTGGACAGGTAGACCAGCGTGTAGGGGAAGCGGGTCATGACACATTCACGAGTTCCCGCCCGGATGCCTGGGCGAAACTTCAGGTCGAAGGCGGCGATCTTCTCGGCTTGGCTCAGGATGGCATCCACCGCCCGGTCGGCGACCGCCTCGCTCGCTTCTTCCAGGTAGTAGGCTTCGATGGCCTCGATGTCCCGGCGCGCCCGTGCCGCGTAGTCAAGCCGCTTTTTTGTCACGGCGGGCAGATCGGCGTTTCGCGAAGTGTCCCCGGACATCCTGGGCAGAGTGGGTGCGCCCGGCCTCGATGTCGGCCAGGCCTTCATTGATGTTCTTCACCGCGTACTCGCAATAGTCGAGCCCATCGCGGATAACGAAGCGCAGCATGGATTCAGGTGTCCGCCCCGCCGCCTGGGCGAGCTTTTCGACACGGCGCGACAGTTGCGCAGACAGCGCGAGCGATCCAGTAGGCATGATGATTTCCCCGTCCCAAACAATCAGCTTGGATGATAGCCCGCAGCCCGCAGGGTGTCCATTCTCCCCGCGTTACCCACCGACGCCCCTACGCCAGCCATAAGGCGCTTCAGAGCGTCCGTGGATAACGCTCCTGCGCCTTCTACAATCCGAAAACAACCCACGCAACAGCGCGGGTTTGCGGGGCATCGTCGATGGCGATTTGTAGAAGTGAAACGAGCGCAAGCCTTTGACGCGACAGGGTTGCAGACTTGGCTTCATAATCCGTAGGTCGAGGGTTCAAGTCCCCCCATCACCACCAGAATTCAGACGGCCTCCAGCGATGGGGGCCGTTTGCATCATGTCGGGCCGGTATTGCGGCGCGATTCGACGATGCCCATGCTCGGCGCCAGCTCGCCGTGGCCGGATGCCAGGGCAGCGCGGCGCTGCTCGCAGCGCTGCAGCACCTCCCGTTGCTGCGGGTTGCTGTAGGCCACCCACCAGTCGCGTTCCTCCTGCGTGCGGTAACAGCCGCGACAAAGTCCGTTTGCGGGGTCGAGTTCGCAAACCTTGACGCAGGGCGAACGCAAGCTCATCGGCGTATGGGCGCTTCTCATATCGGTGGTCGCGCAGGATGCGGCAGGTATTTCATGGGCGGGGTTGCCGGTCTGATAATCTGCCGAATCTATCCCAAATTCCCGGAACCGGATATCAGCATGAAAGCTCTTCGCATCATCGGCATCGTGTTCGCTCTCGTCCTTGTCCTGTTCGCCGCAGGCGTCGGCATCCTGTATGCGCTGTTCGACGGCGAGAAGCTCAAGGCCGAAGCCAGCCGCGCCGTGCTGGAGAAAACCCAGCGCAAGCTCGACATCGTCGGCACGCTCGAACTTTCGGTATGGCCGGATGTCGGCATCAAGCTCGGCCGCCTGACGCTCTCCGAGCCCGGCGGCAAGGATGGCTTTCTCGCCCTCGAATCGGCACGCGTCGCGGTGGCGGTGATGCCACTGTTGTCGAAGCAGGTGCAGGTGCGGCGGGTCGAGGTCGATGGCCTCAAGGCGACGCTGGTGAAACGCAAGGACGGCTCGCTCAACATTGCCGATCTCAGCGGCGGAGGCACCGACAAGGCCTCCGCGCCGACGCCAGGAGTCGGCGCCGGCGCCACGGAGATGCGGCTGGACATTGCCGGCGTCAGGGTGGCCGACGCGCAGCTGAGCTGGCATGACGAAAAGAGCGGCAGCACCACGACCGTGTCGAATCTCGATCTGGCCACGGGCCGCATCCAGGCCGACAGCGGCAGGCAAACCCTGGCGGTCGATGCCCTGTCGCTGGCACTGAAGGGCAAGAGCGGGACCGACACCTTCGAACTGAAGCTCGAGGCGCCAAAACTGGCCCTGTCGCCGCAGCAGGCCGGCGGTGATTCGCTGAGCCTCGCCGCGACGCTGGCCGGCAGCGGCCGCAATGCCGTCGCCAAGCTGGTCCTGTCGGGCGTTAAGGGCAACGCCCAGGCCCTGCAGATCGGCAAGCTGGCCCTCGATCTCGACGCCAGGGCGGGCGAGGCCGTGCTCAAGGCGCAGCTCGATTCTCCCGTGGCGGTGAACATGACGGCGCAAACGATTGCGCTGGAAAAACTCGCCGGCAGCATTGATCTGGCCCATCCGCGGATGCCGATGAAGCAGCTCAAGCTGCCGCTTTCCGGCAAGCTCGCCGCCGACCTCGGCAAGCAGACCGCGGCGCTGGAACTGGCGACCCGGTTCGACGAATCCAAGATCGCGACGAAACTCAAGGTGGCGAAGTTCGCGCCGCTGGCGCTGGGCTTCGAGCTCGACATCGACCAGTTGAACGTGGACAAGTACTTGCCGCCGAAGGCTGCGACCGAGAAGCCGCCCACGGAAGACAAGCTCGACTTTTCGGCGCTCAAGAGTCACGACGTGAATGGCACGATCCGCATCGGTTCGCTGCAAGTATCCAAACTGAAGCTGGCCAAGCTCAATGCGAAGCTCGCCCTCGCCGGCGGCCGGCTCGATGTCGCGCCGCTTTCGCTGAGCCTCTACGAGGGCACCGCGAACGGCAGTCTCATGCTGAATGCCGCCGGCAACGGCATCGCGCTCAGGCAGAATCTCGCCGGCATCAGCATCAATCCACTGATGAAGGATCTCTCCGACAAGGATCTGCTGGAAGGGCGCGGCAACCTGGCATTCGAGGTCACCAGTCGCGGCGACAGCGTCGTGGCGATGAAGAGGGCGCTGGCCGGCACGGCCTCGGTCAGCCTCAAGGACGGCGCGATCAAGGGCATCAATCTGGCCCAGTCCTTGCGCGACATCAAGGGCAAGCTTGGCGCCGCATCCGGCAAACGCGAGGATGCAAGCCAGCAGGCCAAGGCCGGCGACAAGACCGACTTCTCCGAACTGACGGCATCGCTGAAGATCGCCGGCGGCGTCGCCCGCAACGATGACCTTGCGATGAAGTCGCCCTTCCTGCGGCTGGCCGGTGCCGGCGAAATCGACATCGGCGGCGGCCAGATGAACTACGTGGCCAAGGCCAGCGTGGTCGGCAGCAGCGCTGGCCAGGGCGGCAAGGAGGCTGACCAGCTGAAGGGACTCACCGTGCCGGTGCGCGTCACCGGCCCCTTCGACAAGTTGTCCTACCAGATCGAGTTCGGCAGCCTGGTGTCCGACGCGGCGAAGGCCAGGGTCGAGGAGAAGAAGGAAGAAATCAAGGCTCAGGCCGAGGACAAGTTGAAGGACAAGTTAAAGGGCTTGTTCGGAAAATAGCCTGCTTTACATGCCGGCATTCGTGCCACGGCAAACGGCATCAGGAATTTTTCGCGGAGGATTTGGTGGCAATCAAGCAGTCATGCATGGCGAAGATGCCGTCGGGCCGGCGGCGCATGCGTGGCTTTTTCTCGATCGGGACCAAGCTGACCCTGGCGATATCCTTGGTGATCGCCGTCGGCTTCGGCTCGATCGTGTATTTTTACGCCCAGCAGCAGGAAAAGAACATCCTGCTGCAAAACGAACGGGCGATCCAGCAGGTGCTGGACAGCGTTAACCAGGGGCTGCAGACCGTCATGATCACGGCGTCGGCCGACGTCGCCCAGCTCTACGCGGACAAGATCAAGGGTGTCAAGGACATCGACGACATCCGGATTCTCCGGCCCGACGGTCGCGAAGCCTTTCGCGACAACGAAACCATCCGTCAGGTCAACGAATTTCGGGACTTGACAGAGTTCGAGTTGCGGCCGACCGAGGCGATCAACCGTGTATTCGCCGCCGACGACGTAAATCTGATGCGGGCGCTCCGCACCCAGCGCGTCGTTTATTACTACGGCATGGAACATGACGTCGAGTACTTGACCTTCCTGCTGCCGATCAGGAACATCAAGCGTTGCGGGCGCTGCCATGGCAGGGAATCGGAGGTGCTCGGCGTGCTCGAAGTCAAATCGTCGCTGGATTCGGTGCGGGAGCAGGTCAGGCGAACCTGGATCCAGTCCTCCCTGGTCCTGGCAATTTCCCTGGCCGCCGTTCTGTTGGTGGCGGCGATGGTGCTGCGCCGCTACATCGTACGACCCATCGAGGTCGTTTCACTGGCCATGTCCGGGGTGGCGGGCGGGGATCTCGACCAGCAAATTCCGGTACTGGGCCGCGACGAACTTTCCCTGCTGGCGCTTTCCTTCAACACGCTGATCGAAGAACTGCGCCAGCGCCACGCCGGATTCAACACCGAGCACAACAAGCTCGAAACCATCCTGATGAGCGCCGACGAGGGAATCGTCGTCACCGACAGTTCCGGCAAGATCGTCCTCGTCAACCCGGCCGTCGAAACGCTGCTCGACAAGCCCGCGTCCCGCGTCACCGAGGACGGGCTGCTGCACCTGCTCGACGACCCGGACCGGATCGAAGACGCGCTGGTCCATGCCGACGTCGTCGGCGCCACCGACATTTTTCTTTACAAGGCGCGCTACCTGGCGGTTTACGCCTCGACGCTCAAGCGCGCCGACGGCGGCATGCTGGGTCATGCGGTACTCATCCGCAACATGACGGAAGAGAAGCAAATGGAGCAGCGGCTGCGCGATCTGTCGAACACCGACGCCCTTACCGGATTGGCCAATCGTCGCGCTCTCGACGAAACCCTGACGCAGGAATTCGATCTCGCCCGGGAGCAGGGCCGCGACCTCTCCGTGCTGATGTTCGACATCGATCACTTCAAGAACTTCAACGACCAGCATGGTCACGATCAGGGTGACCGCGTACTCAAGGAATTCGCCGCCGCCATCCGCTCCTGCGTGCGCGAGGTACTTGACACCGTCTGTCGCTACGGCGGCGAGGAATTCACCGTGATCGCCCGTGAAACAGCACAGGAAGGCGGCATGGTGCTGGCCGAGCGGATTCGCGCCGGCGTCGAGGCGATGACTGTCGACGGCTTGCGGGTGACCACCAGCATCGGCGTTGCCGGCATACGCCAAACCGGCTCTGCCACATCCGGCGAATTGATCGAACGGGCCGACGCCGCGCTTTACCAGGCCAAGCGCAGCGGACGCAACCGCGTCGTTGCCGCGGCAGCGAGGGTAGCGACATGATTCACTTCAGGCACATCGGACATCGCCTGCTGGCATCGGTTGGCAGCGTGGTCATCCTGGGTATCGTCGCCATCACCATTACCTACGCGATGCGCCAGGAAACAGCCTCGCTGCAGCAGAACGAATACGCCTTGGGCATGGTTACGGAGAGCGTCTCCAAGGGCCTGACGGCGCTGATGCTTGGCGGTCACTCCAAGGTGGCGCCGGATTTCGCCAGCCGACTCAAGGACGTGCCCAATATCATCGATTACCGGATCATCCGCGTCGATGGCACCCAGGCCTTTGTCGACAGCCTTACCATCGACAAGGTCAGGGAGCGCATCGGCAACTTCGACTTCATACCGCGCAAAACGGATCCGGTCAGGGTGGTCGCGGCAAGCGACCCGAGCCTCGAACAAATGCGCAACACGGGGCAGTGCGTGTTCCACTACCACACCTTGCCGGGAGGCGAGCGCCGGGTCACGGTATTCAGCCCGATTCACGGCGCGAGCTCTTGCGAGCATTGCCACGGCAGCGGCGAAGTCCTGCGCGGGGCGATCACCTTCACGGTATCGATGGGGGAAATCGATCGCAACGTGGAAAAAACCTGGCAACTCTCGATTCTGGTGATCGCCGCGGCGCTGCTGGGTATCGTTTCGCTCATCTACTGGTTCGCGCACCGCACCGTCGTTTCGCAGCTTGTCGAATTCCTCAAGGCCATGGAGCAGGTTGTGGCCGGCGACAACGCGGTGCGGCTGGGCGCGACCAACCGGGATGAACTCGGCGACATGGCACGGTCCTTCAATCACATGAACGAAAATCTGCTCGCAACCCACGAGAGCCTCAGGGACGAGCGCAACAAGCTCAATACGGTCATCCACAGCGCCAGCACCGGCATCGTCGTCACCGATGCCGCACAGCAGATCGTCCTGGTCAATCGTGCGGCGGAAAGAATCATCGGCAGAACCACGCCCGAGATCGTCGGCAACGGTTTCCTGAACCTGTTCGACGATCCCGCCTGGATGCAGGCCAGGCTCGGCACCGGGCCCGCGCCAAGCGGGGCGGAGATACTCGAATGGCAGGGGCGGATGCTCTCGGTCAAAGCGTCCACGATTTGCCACGGCCAGGGTGAGGTCATCGGCTCCCC
>Ga0209514_10005107_pt1 | contig 17082 bp, 16 predicted proteins | sample Subgrocontami58m_FD_187452 | JGI IMG/M metagenome (GOLD analysis project Ga0209514, IMG submission 187452) | Subsurface groundwater microbial communities from S. Glens Falls, New York, USA - GMW37 contaminated, 5.8 m (SPAdes) (version 3) | ecosystem: Environmental > Aquatic > Deep subsurface >...
CCTCGTGCGCGGACTTCAGGTCCTCGACCAGGCCTCGGATCGCCCGGTCGCAGGCCTCCTTCTCGATCCCCTCCAGCTTCTCCTGCATTGCGCGATTCAGCTCGCGGACCTTGCGCAGGACCTGCTCCAGCTCGTCGTGGAGCTTCGCGTAGTCGCCGACGATCTGGGAGAACTGCTCCTGCGTCACCGCGCCCGTGCGGGCCATCTCCTCCAGCTTCTCGAACGGGATGGGCTTCGACTTGATTACGGGGAGGAGGTTGGGGACCGCGAGACCGCCGAACTTCATCTGGCCGAGGACGAATCCCTGCTCGCGGATCTTCTGGTCGAACTCCGCGAAGACGGACGCCTCCTCGCCTCGGAACTTCTCGACGACGGAGGTGAGCTGCGCCTTGAAGGCGTCGCCCTCGAGGACGGCGGGCAGGTCGGTGCGGAGGCGGCCGAGGAGCCCCTCGACCGCGCGCTGGAAGAGGCGCCCCTTCCCCTGCGGGAAGACGAGGAGGCGCGGGCGGTCGGGGTCCTTGAAGTTGTTCACATAGCAGAGGTCGCGGTGCGTCGGCGTACGCTTCGCGCGGACCTCGTCGACGATCGAGCGGACGGTCGACGAGCGGCCCGTGCCGTCGTGCCCCGCGACGAAGAGGTTGAACCCGCGCGTGCGGACCTCCAGGCCGAAGCGGAGCGCGTTCACGGCGCGCTCCTGCCCGACGGTCGCCTTCGCGGGGCGGATCGTCTTCGTGTCGTCGCCGAGGCGGGCGCCGTCCGGCGTCCAGGTCAGGCGATCGAGGGGGACTGCGTGTGACGAGGCATTGATGCGCTTCATGCCCCGCTGAAGGGCAAGCGGCGTGCCGCGGGCAACATCCCAACGACGCGACGACATGAGCCGCAAATCGTTGCGCCCGCCTGGAATGAACTGACGAACGCGCTCACCTTCGGATGCTGGGAAACGCCCCGTTCCGCTGGAACGGAAGGGAGGAGCCGGTCCCCCTATTCCTACAGGGCGTGACCAGGCGAGAACGTCAACCAAGAGACCGGCTGCGATTCCCAGACAGTCGGATGCATGGACCGAGGAGCGAAGAGAGAGGGGCGAAGGGCGAAGGGTCTGGACGCAGGACTCGCTCTTCGCTCCTCGGTTGGTGCCCGCGCTTCTGCTCGACGCGGCGCAGCACGGCGGGCCGGTTGTTGACGGTTATGCCTGGTCACGCTACAGGGCTACTCGCATGGTCAGCGCCGAAGGGGCGACAGAAGGCGCGTTCTGTCGCCCCTTCGGGGCTCCGCCCGGGGCTTGGCCCGGTGGTTCCAGAGCCTTTGGCCCTGGCTACATTCTTGTCGCCCCTTCGGGGCTGCGACCTGAACTAGCATTGCAGGACGATTCCCGGACGCCGCGGAAGCGGAGAAAGTAGAGCACCGGCACCGCCATCCGGCTGAGGAGCATGGAGGCCACCTCGCCGGCGATCAGGCTGATCGCGAGCCCCTGGAAAATCGGGTCGAAGACGATGATGCCGGCCCCCACCATGACCGCGGAGGCGGTGAGCAGCATCGGGCGGAACCGGACCGCGCCCGCGTCGACGACCGCCTCCGCGAGCGGCATCCCCTGCGCAAGGCGCAGCTCGATGAAGTCGACGAGGATGATCGAGTTGCGCACGACGATGCCGGCCCCGGCGATGAAGCCGATCATCGAGGTCGCCGTGAAGAACGCCCCCATCGCCCAATGGGCGGGGAGGATCCCCACCAGCGAAAACGGGATCGCCGCCATGATCACCAGCGGCGTGGAGAAGGACCCGAACCAGGCGACGACCAGGACGAAGATGAGCACGAGCACCGCGGCGAACGCAAGGCCGAGGTCGCGGAACACCTCGAGCGTCACGTGCATCTCCCCGTCCCACTTGATCGCGGAAGAGGTCGTGCTGTCGGGGTGATCGAGCCAGAGCTCCGCGGTCCCCTGCGGGGCGGTGCGCATGATCTCCCCACGCATCTTCTCGATCGCGTAGATCGGGCTCTCCTCCCGCCCGAAGACGTCGCCGGTGACGTAGGTCACGGGGAGGAGGTTCTTGTGGTGGATGCTCTTCTCCGCGAGGCCCCGCTCGATCCGGACCAGCTCCCGCACGGGGACGAGCGGGCCTCCCTCCGACCGGACGCGCAGCGAGAGGACCTCGTCGAGCGACGACCGCCGCTCCCGGGGCAGGCGCAGCACGATCCGCACGTCCTCGCGCTCGGCGGCGGCGTGGAGGAGGCCCGCGGAGGTCCCCGCGAGGGCGACGCGGATCGCCTCCTCGGTCGCCTCGACGCTCACCCCGTTCAGGGCCGCCTTCGCCTCGTCGACGCGCACGACGTCGCGCGCCTGGTCGTCCTCGACGTACCAGTCGACGTCCACGACCCCGTCGGTCCGCTCGAAGATCCCCTTCACCTCCCGGGCCAGCGCCAGGCGCCTCTCGGGGTCGGCGCCGTAGACCTCGGCGACGATCGTCTGGAGGACGGGCGGCCCCGGGGGGACCTCGGCGATCTTGATCCGCGCCCCCAGCCGCCGGGCGATGGCGTCGAGCCGCGGGCGGACCCGCTTCGCGAAGGCGTGGCTCTGCGCCTCGCGCTCGTGCTTTCCGACGAGGTTCACCTGCAGGTCGGCGACGTTCGAGCCGCTCCGCAGGTAGTACCGCCGCACGAGGCCGTTGAAGTTGAACGGCGCCGCCGTCCCCGCGTACACCTCGACGTCGCGGACCTCGGGTTCGCCGGTCACCGCCGACGCCAGCTCCCGCGCCGCATTTGCGCTCTCCTCGAGCGTCGTCCCCTCGGGGAGGTCGACGATCACCTGGAGCTCGCTCTTGTTGTCGAAGGGGAGCATCTTCACGACGACTGCGCCGAGCGGGACGAGAAGGACGGCGCCGACGAGGAGCAGCGCGATGCCGAGGAGGAATCCTCCCCTCCACCGCGGGGAGCGGAGGAGGGCCCCCATGACGCGGCGGTAGGCGCGGGTCAGGAGCCCCTCCCGTTCCTCTTCGCCGTGTCCGCCGAGCGTGCCGGCGAGCGCGGGACCGCGGAGCATGCGGTAGGCGGCCCATGGCGTGATCACGAACGCGACCGCCATGCTCACCGCCATCGCCGCCGAGGCTCCGACGGGAATCGGTCTCATGTACGGCCCCATGAGCCCGCGCACGAACCCCATCGGGAGGACGGAGCAGATCACGGTGAGCGTCGCGAGGACGAGGGGGCTTCGGACCTCGTTGATCGCCTCGACCGTCACCTCGAGCAGGTTCCGCCCGCGGTTCTGCGGCATCCGGAAGTGCCGCACGATGTTCTCGACGTCGACGATCGGGTCGTCGACGAGGATCCCGATCGAGAAGATGAGCGCGAAGAGCGTGATCCGGTTCAGCGTGTAGCCGAGCAGGTAGAAGAGCGCGAGGGTGAGGGCAAGCGTCACGGGGATCGCGATGGCGACGATCCCCGCCTCGCGCGCGCCGAGCGCGAGGCCGATCAGGAGCGTGACGGAGACGACAGCGATCGCCATGTGGAAGAGCAGCTCGTCCGACTTCTCGGAGGCGGTGTGGCCGTAGTCGCGCGTGACGGTCACGTCGACGTCGCGCGGGATCCGCTCCCCCTTCATCGTCTCCACGATCTGCAGCACGCGGCCTGCGACATCGACGGCGTTCGTCCCCTTCCGCTTGGCCACGGAGATCGTCACGGCAGGGAAGGGGCCCTCGCCCCGCCGCGCGTCCGCAGCGCCCGGCTCGAGGAAGACGTAGTCCGTCGCCTCGTCGGGGCCGTCCTCCACGCGGGCGACATCGCCCAGGCGAACGGGGCGCCCGCCGTGAACGCCGACGACGACGCGCTCGACGTCCCCGCGGTCGCGGAGGAAACGGCCGGTCTCGACGAGCGCCTCGGCGTCGCCCGAGCGGAGCGCGCCGCTCCCCGACCGCGCGTTCGCCGCCTGGATCCGCCCGAGGAGGTCCGCGGGCGAGAGGCCGTGGGCTGCAAGGGCCGCCGCGTCGAGGAGGACGCGGACCGTCCGCGGCGTCCCTCCGATGACCGAGGTCTCCGCGACGTCGGGCACGGCCTTCACGGCGTCGGCGACCTCCGCGGCGATCCGACGCAGATCGAATGGGCCGCGGTCCGCGCTCGAGAGCGTCAGGGCGAGGACCGGCACGTCGTCGATCGTCCGCGGTTTGATCAGCGGCAGGCTCGCCCCGGCGGGGATCAGGTCGAGGTGCATCGACATCTTCTCGCTTACCTTGACGACCGCGTCGTCCTCGTCGTGCCCGACGAGGAAGCGGACGACGGCGAGGGCCCCTCCGGAGCTCGAGGTCGAGTAGACGTACTCGACGCCGGGGATCTCCCAGAGGAACTTCTCCATCGGCTTCGTGACGCGCTCCTCGACCTCGCGAGGTGAGGCCCCCTCCATCCTCACGAAGACGTCGATCGTGGGGACGAGGATCTGCGGCTCCTCTTCGCGCGGGAGGCGGAGGACCGCGAAGGCCCCCGCGAGGACGGCGGCGACGAGGAGGAGCGGGGTGACCTTCGAGTCGATGAAGGCGCGGACGATCCCGGTCATCCAGGAGAGGGAGCGGTGCGTCGAGGGGGCCTCGCTCATCGGCCGCCCTCCCCGACGAGGACCGCGTCCCCGTCGCGGAGCTGCTCTGCGCCGTCGGTCACGACGCGCTCCGTGCCTGCGAGCCCCGACTGGACCTCGACGGCGTCCTCGCCGACGGGCGCGCCCAGCCGGACGATTCGCATCCGCGCGATGCGCTCGCCGGCGCGGACCTCGAAGACGAGGTCGAGCTGGCCGCGCTGCACGACGGCGGCGCGCGGGACGACGACCGCGCGGCGCGTCGCGAAGGGGATCCGCGCGCGGCCGAACATCCCGGGGCGGAGCGAGGCGTCCTGCGCCAGGTCGACCTTCACGACGCCGGTGCGCGAGGAGGGGTCGATGGCGGGGATCGCCTCGCTCACCGTCCCCGCGACGGTCTTCCCGAGGGCGTCGATCGCCACGTCGACCTTGTCGCCGACCTTCACTGCGTAGAGGAGCCCCTCCTCGACGGCCGCCTCCAGGCGGAGGACCTTCGGGTCATACAGGCCGAGGATCGGCTTGCCGGGCTGCGCCAGGTCGCCGGCGTCCGCGAGCTTCTCGAAGACGTACCCCGCGAAGGGGGCGGAGATGGATGTGTACCCGAGCTCGATCCGCGTGCGCTCGAGGGCCTTCTCGGCGGCCTCTTTCTCGGCGAGGGCGGCCTTCTGGCGGAACGTCGCCGCGTCGAGCTGCTGCTCGGAGGCGGCGCCCGAGGGGACGAGCCCCTTCGCTCGACCCAGCTCGATCTCCGCTTCGTGCAGCGCGTGCTCGCGGGCGCGCAGGTTCGCCTCGGCCTCCGCCACGCGGGTCTCGAGGTCGCGGCTGTCGAGGAGGACGAGGGGCGCGCCGGCCTCGACGGCGTCGCCGGGCTGGTGGAGGATCTCGCGGATCTCGGCGAGGACGCGCGAGGCGATCTGCGTCTGGCGGCGCGAGCGGACGGTGCCGATCCCCTCGGTCACGACGGGGACGTCGACCATCCGCGACGCGGCGAGTGTGACGCGCGCGGGCGGCCTGGCCGCGGGGGCGGCGGGCTTTGGCGGTCGTGCGCGCTCCGAACGGATGACGAGCCACGCCAGGACGGCGATGGCGGCGAGAGGGATGAGGCGTCGGAGGAGGAGTCGCATGGCGCGGGTTCCCTGGTCGGCGGCGGGGATCCATTCCGTAGGACCCGCGGGGCGCGAGGAGGTTACAGGCTTCGCGGAATGCAAACTCCAATTCCAACTCAAAGGCCCTTTGAGTTGGAATTGGAGATGGGGTTTCTTGGAGTTGGCAGTTGGAGTTGGAGTTCGGCCGCGCGTCCAGCCCCCGAGTATTCTTGTAACCCGCCGCCCCCTGGCGGGTCGATCCGAGTGGGCCGTCCCCGCCCCGGCCCGCGAGGAGGGAGCCGCGATGCTCATCACGGTCGACACGCGGAAGCCGCTGGATCAGATCCGCGAGGACCTGCCACGCGCCTGCGCCGCGCACCAGTTCGGCGTCCTGGGGGTGCACGACCTCGGGCAGAAGCTGCGCGAGAAGGGGGCCGCGTATGGCGGGGAGTGCCTCGTCTTCGATGTCTGCAATCCGCAGAAGGCGAGAGAGGCGCTCGAGGCGATTCCCGAGATCGCGACGGCGCTGCCGTGCAGGATCGCCGCGTATCGCACGCGGGACGGGAGGACGCGCCTCTCCACGATCCGTCCGACGCTGCTCCTCGGGATGTTCGGCGAAGCGGGGCTCGGTTCCCTCGCCGCGGAGGTCGAAGCGATCCTCCACGCAATCATGGAGGAGGCCGCGCGCGAGCCGAGGCACTCGTGATCGACCCTTGCCTGCTCGGTCGAGCAGGGGTAGCGGACGCGGTTTCCTTGCGTGCGCGCCCGCGCGCGGGTACGGTCGCGGCATGGAGACAACGGCCCCCGCGACGGACCCTGACGGCGACCTCGTGCGGCGCGCGCGCGACGGGTCGTTCGATGCGTTCGAGGATCTGGTCGTGCGGCACGAGCGGCGGGCGTTCGGGATCGCGATGGGAGTCCTGCGGCAGCGCGAGGACGCGGAGGACGCCGTGCAGACGGCGTTCCTCTCCGTGCTCGAGCACCTCGGCGAGTTCCGCGGCGACTCCCCCTTCGGCGGCTGGCTAGCGCGGATCGTGACGAACACTGCGCTCAAGGCCCTCCGCAAGAGGCGCGGCCTGCCGACGGTGTCTCTTGACCGTTCCGTTCGCGAGGACGAGGAGGGGGAGATCCGCCACCCGGAGCTGATCGCCGACTGGCGGATGGCCCCCGCGGAGATTGCCGAGCGGAAGGAGGCGCGGGCGCTGGTCGAAACGGCGCTCGCGGACCTGCCCGAGAAACACCGCCTCGTGTTCGTCCTGCGCGACGTGGCGGGCCTCTCCGTGGCCGAGGCGGCGCGCGAGCTGGGAATCACGGAGGCCAACGTGAAGGTCCGGCTCCTCCGCGCGCGCCTCGCGCTCCGCGAGCGCCTGACGCACGCCTTCGGCGACGAGGCGCGCCGCGTCGTCCGGACGCACGATCACGAAGGGGCCGACCGCGGCGCGACGCCCGCGGCAGAGGTCCTGGAGAGCTACGAGCGAGGGTAGCAGCGATGACGTGCGAAGAGTTGCTGCGGATGTTGAACGACTACGTCGACGGCGACATCGAGCCCGCGGTCTGCGAGGGGTTCGAGTCGCACCTCGCCGCGTGCAACCCCTGCCAGGTCGTGGTCGACACGATCCGCAAGACGATCACGCTCTGCCGCGAGGGGACCTGCCACGAGGTCCCCTTCGAGTTCCGCGAGCGCCTTCATCGCGCGCTGCGCGAGCGATGGAAGGCCCGCGAGGGGGCCTAGCCCGGATTATTCATGAAGGCCCCCGCGGGACGATCCGCCCGTCCATCCACTCGCGGGCGAGCTGGCGGAAGCGCGCCATCCGCCGCTCGATCTGCGCCATCTCCTCCTGGCGCCGGGTGCGTCGCGTCGCGCGGTGGCGCTCCTCCTCCGCAAGCAGGGCCTCGATGCGGTCCCGCAGTGCCCCATGGTCCGACATGGCCTACCTCCTCCTCGTCGGCGCCCGGCGGTACCCGCCGACCCAGGAGCCCGCGCGCAGCCGCGAGTACTCCTGCCAGGCGGGCCTCGTGACGAGCGACCGAGGAGGGCGGACCCCCTTGCGAGCGTAGCGCGCAGGGTGGACGCACCTATTGATGAAGGTATTCATGGCTGCCTCCTGCAAAGGGAGGCTGCATCCCGCGTGCCGCACGCACGTCGGGGAGTGCCCGGTCCGCGCCCGAAGCCGCCACTGCGCATGGACCTCCAGACGGCCCGGAATACCTCCGGAGGCGGTGGCCCGTCCCGTTCACTCCCATTCCGACAGGGAGGAACCGGACTTCGGGTGCGCTCACTTCGACGCCTCGGGACGTTTCCGTGAACGGGCACGCGGATCGGCCTTCAGGGCCTGCATTCCCGCAACCCACCATTGCACGGGGCGTTGCGCAGGCGGGCGGATAAACACCGAACCTCTGGCGCGTTGCGTGCAACGAGGACCGCGATGGTCCACCCCCAAAAACGCGAACTGTGGAAGGCTCGCTCGGCCCGCTCGCCCGTGGCCCTGGTTACCGGCGGCGCCTCCGGCATCGGCCTCGCCTGCGTGCGGCGCTTCCTCGCCGACGGCTGGCGGGTCGCGATCGCCGACCTCCGCCCGACGGCCGACTCCAAGGCGATCCACGCCGACGGCGCCCTCACGTTCTACCGGGCCGACGTCCGCTCCCTCCCGCGCGCCCAGGCGGTCGTGGCGGCCGTCGATCGCCGCTGGGGGCGGATCGACGCCCTCGTCTGCTGCGCGGGGATCTCGCGCGCGGGAATGCTCGAGAAGATGACGATGGAGGACTGGGAGGCGGTCCTCGACGTCGACCTCACGGGCGTCTTCTCCTACTTCCGCGCCGCCGCGCCCCTCTTCGAGCGCCAGCGCTCGGGCAAGGTCGTCGCGGTCTCCTCGACGCTCGCCCTCCGCGCGAGGCACGGCCTCACGGCCTACGTCGCCGCGAAGGCGGGGGTCATCGGCCTCGTCCGCGCCGCCGCGCGCGACCTCGGGCGCTTCGGCGTGAACGTGAATGCCGTCTGCCCCGGCCTCGTCCGCACCCCGCTCACCGAGGGGGTCCCCGAGGAGGTCCGCAAGAAGCTCCGCGAGGAGACCGCCCTCGGGCGGATCGCCGAGCCCGAAGACGTCGCCGGCGTCATCCGCTTCCTCTGCTCCGACGAGGCGCGTCACATCACCGGCGAGGCGATCCGCGTCGACGGCGGCCAGCTCGCCTGAGCGCCACTCGTCATCGTAGTCGTAATCGTTCGGGCCAGGCCGAGGATGTCGTCCAGAACGATTACGACTACGATTACGACTACGATGACGATTCCCACGACGAGGACGGAACCAAACCGCTTCCGCTTTTTCGGAAGGATCTCCTCGCCCCTCGCCTCTCGGCTCTCCGCTATCGATTGCCGGTGCGAAGGTTGCGATCCGCGCATCGTGGCAGGCCCCTTGCGGTGTAGGCTCCGCGAGGGGCGGAGGACACCCATGGGCACCAAGACGCTCGAGATCCTCGTGGTCGAGGACGACTCCGACACACGCAAGTACATCGCCGATCTGCTGCGATCGGAGGGGCACGATGTCTCCACGGCCGGCGACGGCCTGGAGGCGCTCGCGTACGCCTCCGTCGGCGACTTCGACGTGATCGTGACGGACTATCGGATGCCCGAGATGAACGGCCTGGAGCTGCTGAACGGGCTGCGGACCCTCTGCCCCAGGGCGAACACGGTGCTGGTCTCGGCGTACGCGGACGTGAACACCTGCATCGAGGCGTTCCACCTCGGCGCGGTCGCGCACCTCAGGAAGCCGTTCAAGACCCAGGAGCTGGTCGAGGCCGTGGAGAAGGCGAGGCCGGCCGATCGGACGTAGAAGGAGGTCGCCATGTACGTGCGGAACTGGATGTCGAGCCCAGCCGTGACGATCGCCCCCGGCGTGAACGTCGAGGAGGCGCGCGCGCTGATGGAGAAAAAAAATGTGCGGCGCCTCCCCGTCGTCGACCGCGGGCGGCTCGTCGGGATCGTGACCGCGAGCGACATCGAGGCGATGCTCGGCCGCGGGAGGGGCCTTACGCTCAGGGACCTCTACCGCGCCCTCGACACGCGCGTGGAGGAGGTGATGACGGCCGACCCGATCACCGTCCGCCCGACCGACACCTTCGAGGAGGCGGCCTCGATCATGCGCGAGCGCCGCGTCTCGGGGATCCCCGTCGTCGAGGGGGGCCGCGTCGTCGGCATGATCACGGAGTCCGACATGTTCGCCGCGATCACCGACCTCCTGGGCATGCACGAGGAGGGGGAGCGGATCGTCGTGCCGGTGACCTCGCCGGAGGGGCTCCTGGAGGCCCTGAAGCGCTTCTCGAAAGGGCTGGGCGTCCGCGCACTGGTGACGTACCATGACCCGACGACGAAGCAGTGGATTGCGGTCGTGCGCGTCTTCGGTCGCCCGCATGGGAAGGCGCGGAAGCCCCGCGCCCGCGCCCGCGTCGCCGCCGCGGCGAAGTAGCCCGACCGGGGGAGCGGGACAAGGCGCATGTCTCAACTGCATCTTGCTCATTGAGACTTGCGGCTTCTCCCCCCCCCCTTTTGTTGGGCAGGAATCGGAGAACATGAGTCCTAATAGATTCGCGCTCGACCCGACCCAGGACAGCATCCTCGCCTGGGCAGGAGGAGGCGTCATCGCCGCGGCCGTCGTGGCGACCCTCCTCCTCCTCTACCTGCTGATCTTCCGGCGGCGCCGGCTCCTCGAGCCCGGCGCGAAGTGGCTCCTCTTCATCGCCCTCGGCCTCTTCCCCTCCTTCGTCCTCCTCGGCGCGAACTCGGTCATCCTCACGCGGTCGAAGACCGTCGACGCCTGCGGCTCGTGCCACATGATGCAGCCGTTCGTGAAGGACATGCGGGACCCGAAGAGCGACAACCTCGCGGCGATCCACTACAAGAACCGCTACATCCCCGAGAACCAGTGCTACATCTGTCACAGCGCCTACGGCATCTTCGGGGACATCCAGGCGAAGAAGAAGGGCGTGGGCCACCTCATCAAGTACTACTCCGACAACTACGCGAAGCCGATCCGCCACGAGGGGCCCTTCCCGATCTCGCAGTGCCTGAAGTGCCACGCCGAGTCGCAGAAGTTCCTCGCGGTCGAGGAGCACCAGGGGGACGACTTCTGGAGGGACCTCTCGACGGGGAAGACGACCTGCACCGACTGCCACGGCCGCGCCCACCCCGACTTTGCGGAGAAGAAGTAGATGGGGACGACGATCCCCCCCGAGGTCGAACCCCAGGCGACCTCGGTCCGCGGGGGGCGGATCCGCAAGCTGCTGACCGTGGCCTCCGCGCTCGGCCTGGTCGGCCTCGGGCTCACCGTCCTCCCGATGGCGGGGATTACCCCGCTCCGTTTGGCCCTTTCCTTCGCCGTCGGCCAGCCGCTCTGCGGCCTGGCCCTGGCCCTCTACGTCCTTGCCGTCCTCCTCGAATTGAGGCGGCGCAAGGTCCTGTAGGCGGCCGGCCAGGTTCCTCCGACATGGTTCAAGCGGCGCTTGGTTCGGGTTCCAAATCCGACGGGTGGCCGCAACTCCAACTCCAATTCCAACTCAAAGGCCCTTTGAGTTGGCTGTTGGAGTTGGAGTTCCGCGGACGCCCGCGTGAGTGTCACCTCCGACTGGACCATGCCGTTCCTCCAATCCAGAATGCGGGTTCGCTCACGCCCCTTGCCCGCCCGCACCCCCGGAATCGCCATCCGCAACTCCAAGCCGGCATGGGAGTACGCGCGGGCCGCGCCGGCAGGTCCCTGGAGGCGCGTTTGCCCCATGTAGGGCGGGGCTTGGTTCAGAACGGGGTCACAGATACTCCCCGTTCGTAATCGTAGTCGTAATCGTTCAGGCCAAAACGATTACGACTACGATTACGAGGCCCGTGAATCGGTGTCACCGAAAAACGCCATCGGTTGAACCACGCCTAGGGCGGCATAGGGTGCTTCCGGTCGGAGGACGAGCGATGTTCGTACGAAACTTCATGGCCAAGCCCGTGATCACGATCGACGCCGACGAGTGCCTGGAGCAGGCCCGCGCGATGATGAGCGAGCACCGGATCCGCCGCCTCCCTGTGATGAAGGACGACCACCTCGTCGGCATCATCACGCGCAGCGACGTCGAGGCGGAGCTCGGCCGCTCGTTCGGGATGACGATCGAGCGGATGCGCGAGGCCCTCATGTGCACGGTCGAGGAGGTGATGTCGGTCGCCCCGATCACCGTCTCCCCCGACGACCAGTTCGAGCGGGCCTGCACGATCATGATGGAGCGGAAGGTGAGCGGCCTGCCCGTCGTCGACGGCGGGCGCGTGGTCGGGATGATCACGGAGACCGACATCCTCCGCGCGATCGTCGACATGATGGGCCTGAAGGACCCCGGCGTTCGCGTCGTCATGGGCCTCCCGACGCCCGACTCGCTCGTGCCGACGCTGCAGAAGCTGGCGCCCGGCGTCGCGGTGCGCGCGATCGTGACCTACCACGACCCCGAAACGATGGAATGGAAGGCCGTCGTCCGCCTCCGCGGAAGGACGCAGTCCATCGCGGCGCCCGCCGAGCCGCAGGCCACGACGAAGTAGGCGAGGAGGGGAGCGATGGCGAAGACGATCCTGGTGGTGGACGACGAACACGACACGCTTCAGATGATCCGCGACCTGCTCGAGGGCGAGGGGTACGCGGTCCTGACGGCCGAGAGCGGGGCGGTCGCGATCGAGACGCTGCGGGGCGAGACCCCCGACCTCATTATTCTCGACCTCATGATGCCGGGGATGGACGGCTTCGAGTTCGTCCGGCACAAGTCGAAGGAGGGGCTCGGCGAAGGGGCGCCGATCATCGTCCTCACCGCGCTCGACACCTTCACCTACTCCGACATGTTCCTCTCCGAGATGCTCGGGGTCTGCCTCTTCATGTACAAGCCGTTCCGCGCGGCGAGGCTCCTGGAGAACGTCCAGGAGGCCCTCAGGCTGTCCCGTGCCGCGCACGCCTGATACGATGGGCGCATGAAGCAGGACGTGGACCTGCGATTCGCGGCCCCCGCCGATTGGACGGCGATCGAGGGGATCCTCCGCGAGGCCGCTCTCCCCATCCCCGCGGCCCTCCCGCCGGTCGAGTTCGTCGTCGCCACGCGCGGCGGCGCGGTCATCGCGTGCACGGGGTGGGAGGCGTACGGCGAGCGCGCGCTCCTCCGCTCCGTCGCGGTGCGGGAGGCCGACCGCGGAACCGGGACGGGCCGCGCGGTCGTCGACCGGGCCCTCGCGGAGCTCGCGACGCGCGGCGTGCGGGAGGCGACGCTCGTGACGCTCGCGGCGGGCGGCTTCTTCGCGCGGCACGGGTTCCAGGCGATCCCGCGCGACGAGGTCCCCTCGCCCGTGCAGGCCTCTCCCGAGTTCACGGCGCACTGCTGCGGAATGGGGACCTGGATGCGCGCGACGCTCCGCGCGGCGGCCCCGCCCGTCCCGCGCGGGCGGATCATCACGCTCGTCTACCGCGTCGCGCCGGAGCGCCGCGAGGCGCTGCTCGCATTCTTCAAGGGGGCGTTCCCGTTCTACGAGCGCCACGGCGGGACCCGCATGGCGCTCTACGAGAGCCTCACCGAGCCGAACGTCTTCCTCGAGCTGGTCGCCTACGCGACCGAGGCCGACTGGGCGACCGACCAGGAGCGGGTCGAGCACGACCCCGAGACGCGCGCGAAGCTCGCGGAGTGGCGCGCCTTCCTCACCGGGCCGGTCGAGTTCCGTCAGTACGGATGGCTCGAGCCCTGACCTAGCCCGGTTCCGAAGACTCGGAAAGTCCTACAACGCTACTCTCGACCAGCCCCGAAGGGGCGTGCCATGACAGCCAGGGGCGCAGCCCCTGGGACCAGGCGATCACACGATCTGGGAGCCCTGAAAGGGCGACTCATCGCATTGGGGCGCCCTTTCAGGGCTCCCTCCACGGTGGCCAACAATGCCCCAGGGGCTGCGCCCCTGGCTGTCATGGCACGCCCCTTGGGGGCTGAAGTAGCGTTGTAGGGAAAGGGAGGCCGGCATGTCCGAAGAGGCTTCGTCAGGCGACCCGGGAGTCGCAGTCCCTTCGAGGGACGGCGGCGCGGGCTTCCTCGAGCACCTCGACGCCATCGTGTTCGAGATCGATGTCGCGCAGATGACGCCGACCTACGTGAACGGGTATGCGAGCCGCCTCCTCGGCTACCCCCTCGAGACGTGGACTTCGCAGTCGTTCTCCTGGATGGAGCAGGTCCACTCCGAGGACCGCGCCCACGTCCGCGATGAGCTGCAGCGGACCGTCCTCACCGCGGTGGTCCAGAAGGCGCACTGCCGCCTCGTGACGGCCCGCGGCGAGGTCGTCTGGGTCGCCGGGTCGCTGAACCCGATGCTCGCGCCCGACGGGCGTGTCCGGGCAATCCGCGGCGTGATGATCGACATCACCGAGCAGCGAAAGGCGCAGTCGCAGTGCCAGTTCCTCGGCGAGGTCCTCGCCTCGATCGCGACTCCCATCCTGTTGGCGAATCCCGACGGGGTGATCACCTGGACGAACGAGGCCTTCACGAAGCTCACGGGGTACGGCGCGGAGGAGGTCCTCGGCAAGACCCCGCGCATCCTCAAGTCGGGGCGCCACGCGCCCGAGGTCTACACCGAGCTGTGGCGGATCCTCCGTTCGGGCCAAGTCTGGCGCGGCGAGATGGTCAACCGCCGGAAGGACGGCACGCTCTACACCGAGGAGCAGACGATCACGCCGATCCGCGGCGACACGGGCGAGATCACGCACTTCATCTCGATCCGCCAGGACATATCCGACCGCCTCCAGCTCGAGGCGCAGCTCCGCCAGGCGCAGAAGATGGAGGCGATCGGACAGCTCGCCGGCGGGATCGCCCACGACTTCAACAACCTCCTCCTCGTGATCAACGGCTACACCGAGCTGGTCCTCTCGCGGCTCGAGGCGGACCACCCCCAGCGGGCCGACCTGCTGCAGGTGATGAAGGCCGGCGAGCGGGCGAAGGGGCTCACGCAGCAGCTCCTCGCGTTCGGCCGCCGGCAGGTGCTCGACCCGAAGGTGCTCGACCTGAACGATGTCGTCCACGGCATGGGGAAGATGCTGGCGCGGATTGTCCCCGAACATATCCGGATCGCCGAGGACCTCTCCGGGGACCTGGGACGCGTGCTGGCCGACCGCGGCCAGGTCGAACAGGTCATCATGAATCTCGTCGTGAACGCCCGCGATGCGATGCCCGACGGCGGGCGGCTCGGCCTCGAGACCCGCAACGCCGAGATCGACGCGGAGTACGCGCGGATGCGCCCGGGCGTCCAGCCGGGGAGGTACGTCCTCCTCGCCGTCACCGACACGGGGTGCGGGATGACGCCGGAGGTCCTCTCCCGGATCTTCGAGCCGTTCTACACGACGAAGCCGGCCGGCAAGGGAACCGGCCTGGGGCTCTCGATGGTCTACGGGATCGTCCGGCAGAGCGGCGGCCACGTCGACGTCGCCTCGGAGCCCGGGCGTGGGGCCCGCTTCCTCGTGTTCCTGCCGCGCGCGGAGGCCGTGCCCGACGGGCCGGAGGCGACGCAGGACGTCCAGGCCTCCCTCCTCGGGTACGAGTCGGTCCTCCTCGTCGAGGACGGGGCCGAGGTGCGATCGGTCGTGCGCCGGTTCCTCGAGGTCTACGGCTACCGCGTGACGGAGGCCGCCGACGGCGTCGAGGCGCTCGAGCTGGCCTCGGCGGGGGCAAGTCGATTCGACATCCTCCTGACCGACATCGTGATGCCGCGCCTCGGGGGAAAGGCCCTCGCGGAGCGGCTGCTCGAGACCGCCCCGCACCTCCGCGTCGTCCTGATGACGGGGTACACGCAGGACGCGGGACTGCGGAACGGGGAGGTTCCGGAGGGGTGGTCGGTCCTCCAGAAGCCGTTCTCGCCGCGGACCCTCGCGGAGCGGCTGCGCGCCTCGCTCGCGGGGCGGGCGCGCTAAGTAGGCTCCAGGAAGTTTTCCGGGATGCGCCACGTTTGCTCATCCGCGCGCTAATGGAGTAGCGCGCGCAAGCGCGCTGTGGACTGACGCCCGCGAGGGCGTCAGGACATGGTCTGACAGCCTTGCGGCTGTCAGTCCACCGCGCCCTTGGGGGCGCGACTCCAAGACTCGCGCGATTCGCATCCCGAAAAACATAGTGGATCCTACTTAGGAGGTTCCGGCGGCGGAGCGGGCCTCGCGCGGCAGGAAGGCGTCGGCGTGCTCCTCGTGCCAGCGCGCGTCGTCGGACGTGAAGAAGCGCAGTCGCGTCTTCTTGAACTCGCGCGTGCTGAAGAGGACGGAGCGCTCCTCGATGCCGGTCTTCCCGGCGATCTCCTCCACGATCGAGACGACCTCGTCGCGCGTCTTCCCGTGGATCATCGTGAAGTGGGTGTAGGGCCACCCGGGGCCCGACGGCCGGCGGTAGCAATGGGACACGGCGCGGAAGGCGGCCATCCCCTCGCCGACCTCGTCCCAGCGGGCCTCCGCGACCGCCCAGATGCCCATCCCGTTCGCGCCGAACCCCGCGCGGCGGTGCCGCAGGATCGCCGCGGTGCGGCGCAGGACCCCCCGCTCGCGGAAGCCGCGCGCGGCGTCGAGGACCTGGCTCTCCGAGAGGCCGCACCGCCTCGCCATCTCGTCGTACGGCCGCGCGACGATCGGCATGTCCTCCTGCAGGCACTGGACGAATCGGACCTCGGCCTCCGTGAGCGGGCGGACCTCGCCGCGGTCGCTCCCGCGGAAGAAGTCGTCGCCGTCCGACTCGCGCGGGGGCCCCTCTGAGGCCCCCTTCGGGGGCCCCTCCGAGGCCCCCATGGGGGGGGCCTCCCCCGCGGTCATGTCGAGGCGAACGCCGATCTTGTAGAGCTTGAGCGTCGGGAGGAGGAGGGGATCGCCGACGCCGGCGATCCGCGCGAGGGCGCGGACGTCGCCCTCCACCTCGCGGCCCGGCGGGACGGCGAGGGTGAACCAGAGGTTCCAAGCGTGGTCGCGCTCGTAGTCGTGGCTCACGCCGGGGTGGGCGTTCACGATGGCGGCGACCTCCTCGATCCGCTCGCGCGGCACGCTGAGCGCGGCGAGCGTGCTCTTGTAGCCGAGGGAGGGGGTGTCGAAGATGGAGAGGACCTGGCGGACGACGCCGTCGGTCTTCATCCGCGCGAGGCGGGAGAGGACCTCCTCCTCGGAGGTGCCGGCGCGCTCGGCGACGGCGAGGAAGGGTCGCTCGGTGTGGGGGATCTCTCTCTGGAGCTCATTGAGAAGACTACGGTCGAGTTCGTCCAGATCGGTTGGCGAGGCCATTCGGAGGGGTCTCCTTCATGAAATTGCGGGGATGTCGTGGTTCAGGTCTTGCGCAGGATCGCGAGGGAAGGGCGAGGAGCGAGGAGCGAGGAGCGAGGAGCGAGGAGCGAGGGGCGAAGGGCGAGGGGCGATTGTGCGCGACTCGCCCTTCGCCCGTCGCCCGTCG
>Ga0209514_10005108_pt1 | contig 17081 bp, 11 predicted proteins | sample Subgrocontami58m_FD_187452 | JGI IMG/M metagenome (GOLD analysis project Ga0209514, IMG submission 187452) | Subsurface groundwater microbial communities from S. Glens Falls, New York, USA - GMW37 contaminated, 5.8 m (SPAdes) (version 3) | ecosystem: Environmental > Aquatic > Deep subsurface >...
CGGGCGCCTCTCCATGGCGCCCTGACGGGCGCCTCTCCATGGCGCCCTGATGGGCGCCTGCCCGTGATGCGGCTACCGGTGGCTGGCGAGAAGCGCCTTCGCCTCCTCGGCGCTCTTCGTGCCGGGAAAGTCGCTGACGATCTGCTCCAGCATCGGCTGCGCCTTGTCCCACGACCCGTTCGAGACGTAGTTCTTCGCGCGGCCGAGCTGCGCCTTCGCCTTCTCCTCGGCCAGCGCACCCTTCACCTTCGGGTCCGCGTCCAGCTCCGCGATCCGCGCGGAGGCGGCCTTCGCGGGTTCTGTGCCCGGCCACTTCGCGACGACGCGCTCGAGCGCCGTCCTCGCTGCGGCGAACTTCCCGTCCGTGACGAGCTTCTCGGCCGCCGCGAGCGCCGTCGCGGCCTCGGCCGTCCTCTTCGCGAGGGCGGCGGCCGCCTTGTCGGGGCCGTTCGCCTTCAGCCACGGCTCGATCGCGTCGACCAGCTTCTCGAGCGGGGGCATGTGCCCCTCGCCGGGGATCACCTTCTGCTCGACGAGGATCCCCGCCTTCTCCGCGGCGGGCTTCCCCACGTCCGCCGCTTTCTTGTTTTCGTCGAGCTCGCCGTTGACCATGAGCAGCGGCAGCCCCTTCGCCACCGAGAGGTCGACATGCGAGCGCGTCGTGATCCCCGCGGAGATGATGCAGAAGCCGCAGTACAGCCCCCGCGCCTCGGGCTTGAAGCCGTAGAAGTTCACTCCCCATCCGCCCTTGGAGAATCCCGCGAGAAAGACCTGCGAGGCGTCGACGCCGTAGTCCTTGTCGACCGCGGCGCGGACCTGGTTGAAGTACTTGATCATCGCCGAGCAGGTCGCGGGGTCGCCTTTCAGCCCGCCCTCGCCGAGGTCGTCCTGGCCGCCGTACGCGAGCCCGAGGACGAGGTAGGTGTTCCCGCCGTCCATCTGGCTGAACGGCCACGTCATCGGCCCGAAGCCCGTCCCGGCCATGTAGAGGACGAGGGGGTGCTTCGCCCCTGCCTTCCAGTTCCTGGGCACGTAGAGGGCGTTCACCGGGCCGTCGGGGGTCGCCTTGAATTCACCCTCGGAGCCGGGCGCGATGAGGTCGGCTCGCGCGGGGAGCGCGCAGGCGAGGAGCACGAGCGCGAGGGGGCGGAGACTCACGGCAATCTACCGCTTCTTCTCCACACGGGTGATGCGGAGGATCAGCGCGGCCATGGCCTCCATGAACTTCTCATGCTCGCGCTGGCTCTTGGCCTCATGGGCGCTCATCCTGGCCTCGTGGGCGCTCATCCTGGCCTCATGGGCGATCGTCCTGGCCTCCACGGCATCCATGTTGGCCTTGCTGCGCTCGAGCTCCACCTGGTTCCTGCGCTCCAGGTCAGACAAGATCGAAATGATCTCGCGATTCTGGCGCCGGCCCTCTGCGATGTCCTGCTTGTGCTTTTCGGCGCGATCCTCGAGCATCGCGATGCGCGCGTCCTGCTTGCGGTTGTCGGCCTTGATCCCCCGGATCATGGCCCGATTTTCCCTGCTGCCCTCCTCGAGCTTCGCCAGCAGGCCCTTGAGCCAGGCACTCATCTCGCCATTGCCGTCGTGACCGTTTCCGCGGATCGACATCGGGATTCTCCAACGAACCCGCATCCCTGTCCCGAATTCTCCCACGGCCCCGATCGGGCGTCAAGGCGGCCTACTCGACGAGCGGCACCTCCAGGCCCACGCCGAGGCGCCGGGCCTCGTCGTAGACCGCCCGCGCGAGCGCGAGGTCCTGCACCGCGAGGCCCGTCGAGTCGAACACCGTGATCTCGTCCCCGCGGCGGCGAGGGAGCCTCCCCACCACGACGTCGCCGAGCGTCCCCTCGATCCGCTCGCGCGCGTAGGTCCCCTGGTGCAGCGGGACGTTCACCTCTCCGCTCTCCGTCGCCTGCGCGAGGTCGTCGAGGAAGACCCGCGCGTCGGCGAGGATCCTCCCGTCCAGCTCCTGCTTCCCCGGCGCGTCGGCGCCCATCGCGTTCACGTGCGTGCCCGCGCGCACCCAGGCCCGCTCGACGATCGGCTTCCTCACAGGCGTCATCGTGCAGACGACGTCGCAGCCGGCCGCCGCCTCGATCGAGGCGACCTCGGCCCCCGCCTCCGTGGCGAACCTCTCGGCGGCCTCGCGCGAGGCGTCCGCGGCGAGCACGCGCAGCCCCGCGTAGAGCGCGCGGTGCGCGGCGAGGAGGTACCGCGCCTGCACGCCGCACCCGACGAGCCCGAGGGTCCGCGGCGCGGCGACGGCGAGGTGCTTCGAGGCGACCCCTCCCGCCGCCCCGGTGCGGAACGCGGTGAGGAGCGTCCCGTCCATCACGGCGAGCGGCAGCGCGGTCGCCGCGTCCGAGAGGATGTAGACGCCCATCACCGACGGCAGCCCGTGCCGGCGCGGGTTCTCGGGGTGCGCGTTCACCCACTTCACGCCGACGGAGCCCGCCATCGCGGACGGCATCGCGCGGAAGTCCCCCGCGAACTGCGGCAGCGGGATGTACACCTTCGGCGGCATGAAGGCCTCGCCGCGACCGTGAGCAGCGAAGGCCAGCTCGACGGCGGAGAGAGACATCTCCATCGTGAGGAGCTTGGAGAGGTCGGCGCGGGTGAGGAGGAGAGTCTTCATCGCGACATTCTACAAGATGACCCTACTCCTGCCTCCAACGGTGTCTCGCCCCCTCGCAATGACTACTGACAAATCGGCGTGGTTCAACCGGCGGCTGATTTGGGTGACAATCCCGACGAGTGGCCGAACTCCAATTCCAACAGCCAACTCCAAGAAAATCCAACTCCAATTCCAACTCAAAGGCCCTTTGAGTTGGAATTGGAGTTGGATTTTCTTGGAGTTGGCTGTTGGAGTTGGAGTTCAGCGAATGCCCTCGCGAGTGTCACCTCCGATCGAACCACGCCGGGACTTGTCATGTCTCATTGCCGGGCGCGCACCCTCCCGGCTATCATCCTCCCATGCGCGTCACCCTCTCCCTCCTCTTCGCTGTGCTCGTCGGCTGCCACGCGCCCGCGCAAAAGCCGACCGAGGGAAACGGCCCCGTGCCCGACGTCAAGGAGCACCTCGCGCGCGCCGAGCGGGCCCGCCGCGAGGGACAAATCGACGCAGCACTGCGCGAGTTCCGCTTCGTCCGCCAGTCCGCCCCCGACACCGACGCCTCCCGCGCCGCCGAGACCGCCATCGTCGACCTCGAGGTCTCCGTCATCTCCCGCAGCGAGCACCTCTCCCTCCCGCAGCCGGAGGCCGGCCTCCCCAACGGCGGAGAGGGAGTCCCCCTCACGCAGCTCCGCATCGACAACCGCACCCACGCACGACTCCACGTCTTCCTCAAGGGGCCCCAGGTCTCCCTCGTCGAAGTCGCCGCCGATGGGTCCGCCGAGCTGCGCGTCCTCCCCGGCCCGTACGAGGTCGGCATCCGAGGCGACGACCCCTCCGCCCTCCCACTTTATGGGCGCCATCTCTATGATGTAGGGAAGCGGCACCGATTCCTCCTGGAAAATTCAGACGTCCCAAGGTGAAAAAGGCGTGAACCTTCTGGCCGGGGGGCGGTTTTATCTTCGTCCCCATCGGGAGTCAGTCGGAGCGCAAGCGTATGACGTGCGAAGACTTCCAGGCAGCCCAACTCGACAAATGGCAAGGCGCCGCCAGTCCGGACAGCGATAGACGCCTCGAAGAACACGCCTCCACCTGCCCCGCCTGCCGTGAAGAAGCCTCCTCCGACGTCCCCTCCGTCCTCTCCCTCCTGCGCCGCGTCGAAGACACCCACGAGCCGTCCGCGATGTTGTGGAATCGCATCGAGGCGGCGATGACGCCCGCCTCGACGTCACCCACGCGCAGCACGTGGGGCATCTTCCGGGTGGCCGCGGCTTTCATCGCCGCGGCCGCGTTGTTTGTGGCCTGGCAGTCGACGCAGGGGACCGACCGTGCGGTCAAGGCGACCGCCGCGGTCGTGAAGGACGCGCTGGGGACCTCGAGCCCCGCACTGGGGACCTCGATCGCGGTCGGAACGCCGCTCACGCTCGCCGCCGGCGAGGCGACCCTCCTCGACCTGCCGAACGCGGGCAGGGTCGAGTTGCGCGGACCGGCCGAGGTCCGCTTCGACGCCCCGCTCGCCTGGACCCTGACGCGCGGCGAGCTGACCGCGGACATCACCCCCGGCGGGCCCGGCTTCCGCGTCACCACGCCGTGCGCGGTAGTCTACGTCACCGGGACCGTGTTCCGCGTGAACGCCGCCGCGAAGGGGACCGCCCTTTCCGTCGCGCGCGGGACCGTGCGACTCGAGAACGCGAGGGGTTCCCAGGCGGTCGCCGAGAAGACGCGCAGCATGGCGATCCCAGGCGCGGCCCCCTCGACGCCGACGCCGGTCGAGCCGTATGCGCTCGACGACCTCTCCGTCGGAGGGGCCCTCCACCGCGACCCTGACCTCGCGCTCGACTCCGCCGAAAACCTCACCCTCCGATTCCACTTCTCCTCCCCCTTCGCCCGCCTCTTCCTCCTTCCCCCCGCCGCCAGCCCGACGCCGTACTACATCCTGAACGGCGTCGACTCCGACGGGAAGGCCTTCTCCGTCCGCCTGAACGACCTCGGCGGGCAGGGGAACGGCCCGATGGCCGTGGAGGGGAGGTCCGAGCTGGTGCAGGAGTTCAAGTTGGGATCGGTGCTGCCACACAAGGGGGTCTACCTCGTGTCGGGCCTGTACGTGAGCGCGGGGAGCGCCGCAGGGAACCCGGAGTGGCAGGGGATGGTCGAATCCTCCCCGATCCTGATCGAAGTGAAGTAGGGGACCCAGGGGGCCGAGCCGGGAGCGACGATGGAACTCGATTCGATTCGTACGAACCTCGACGCCGTCCGCCGCCGCGTGCGCTTCTACTATATGGTGCACGGACTCGGGCGGATCGCGCTGATGCTCGCGGGGTTCGTGGTGTTCACCTACCTCGCCGACTACCTCATCCCGAAGCTGCCGGTCGCCGTCCGCGCCGCGTTCCTCCTCGGCGGCATCGGCGGGCTCGCCTACGTCGCCTGGAGGCACCTCCTCTACCCGATGGGGCGCGAGATCTCCGACGACGACATCGCCCTCTGCGTCGAGAAGTCGAACCCGCAGCTCCGGGACCGCCTCATCAGCGCGCTGCAGCTCTCGCGGAACCTCGGGAAGCCGGGGGAGGAGAGGTTCAACTCGCCGGAGCTGGTGAAGGTGATCGTCGAGGACGCGACGCAGGCGGTGAAGGGGATCCCGTTCCTCTCGATCCTGACGGCGCGGATCCCCGCGAGGGTGATGGTCAAGGGGTCGTTCGCGGTCGCGGCCGTGGCGGCGTACTTCATCGCGATCAACCCCGCGCACGCGGTCAAGTGGGCGCAGCGCGACCTGCTCCTCCGCAACGTGCCGTGGGCCGACGGGACGCACATCCGCTTCGTGTTCGAGAAGAACGCCGACGGGAGCGAGCGTCGCCAGGTCGCGCGGGGCGAGAAGTTCATGGTGCGGGTCTTCGCGGCCGGCGCGATGTCGATCGAGCCCGCCGCCGACGCGGGCGGATTCACGCGGTTCGTCTACTCCGCGTTCAACTTCGTCACGGGGCGCGGCAAGCGGCCGCAGGTCCGCCTCTCCATCCAATACGAGGGCGAGTCGCAGCTCGAGGTGGAGCGGATGATCGCCGACCCCGACGGAGGGTACCACCACGAGATCCTCGCCGTGCGGAACTCGTTCAAGATGAAGGCGGAGACGGACGACGCCGAGACCGAGTGGGTCTACATCCACGCCTCCACGCCGCCGCGGATCGAGCGGATCCACGCGAGATACGACTATCCCGACTACACCGGCCTCAAGGACACGCCCGCCGACCGCCCCGAGGAGGGAGGGAACCTGAAGGCCCCCGCGGGGACCGTCGTGCACCTGGAGGCGGAGGTCAACGTCGCGCTCAGGATGGCGCAGCTCCACGTGCAGCACGGGCATGACGTGGTCCCCTCCGACATGACGATCGGCCCGCGCGCGAGCGGCGCGGGATCAATCGTCCGGGGCGACATCACGCTCTCGACCGACGGCGAATACACGGTCTTCCTGCTCTCCGACGAGGGGCTGCCTTCGAGCGGGAACCGCTACTCGTTCCGCGCGGTGCAGGATACGCACCCTCTCCTGAAGGTGATTGCGCCCGCGATGGACAAGTCGGTCACGCCCGCCGCGTCGGTCCCGCTCGTGGTGATGACGACGGACGACTACGCCGTGACCGAGGTCGCCTTCTTCTGGGTGAAGGTCGGCAGCGAGCCGGCGCAGCCGAACAAGGTCCTCTTCGACAACCAGCACAACAAGGGGGACTACGGCACAACGAAGGTCGAGTCCGAGTACGTGATGGAGATCTCGGCCTTCGGCGCGAAGGAGGGGGAGGTCATCCGCTACTGGGTGGAGGCGAAGGACAACCACGCGCCGGAGGCGCAGATGACCAAGTCGAAGGAGTATTCGCTCTCGGTCATCTCGAAGAACGCGAAGGAGACGCAGCTCGAGGAGACCATCGCCCGCCTGAAGGCGCAGCTCCAGAAGGACGCCGACGCGCAGGCCGCGGAGCAGAAGAGGGTGAGGGAGGTGCAGCAGCCGTTCGCCGCGAAGGACCAGCTCACGCTGGCGGAGAAGAAGTCGATCTCCTCGATGGCGACCTCGCAGCGGCAGGTCGGGCAGCGGCTGGAGCGGCTCTCGAACGAGTTCGAGCAGGTGCTGAAGGACGTCGAAGAGAACAAGCTGATGGACCCGGCGTCGAAAGAACGCCTCGACAACGTCCACAGCATGATCAACGACGTCGCGAAGCAGAAGTCGCCGCAGGCGGCGGAGCAGTTGTCGATGGCGGAGACGACGCCTCGGGCCCCGGAGCGTGGCGAGAAGCTCGCGAACGCGGCCGATCGCCAGCAGGAGGCGATCGACGAGCTGCAGAAGGCGCTCGAGGAGCTGGGGAAGTGGGAAGACTACCAGGAAGTGGTGAAGGCGTGGCGCGAGGTGCTCCTCCGCCACCAGGAGCTCAAGGGACAAATCCAGAACAAGTAGCGTCCTTTCCGCGACGGAGGAACCAATGAAGCGCTGGATCGGCTTCGTGACCCTGTGCATCGGGCTGTCGCTCGGATTCACCGCCCGCGCGGGCGACGACGACACCAAGAAGCCCCCCAGCAACGAGGGGGTCGGCGCGGGGGAGAAGGCGCTCGCGAAGGACATCGACGCGCTCGAGCAGAAGATGATCCGCGTCGCGGACCACCTCAAGGAGCGGAACCCGGCCTACGCGGAGAAGCTCCTCGCGGCGTACAAGATGGCGAAGGAGGACCTCGTCAAGGAGGACATCGAGGCGCTGGTGAAGTCGCTCGACAGCATGCAGACGGGCAATGCGGTCGACAAGGCGGACGAGATCGAGCGCGACATCCGGGCGATCCTCGCGTTCCTGGAGGACAAGAAGGACGCCGACGAGATGCAGCGGAAGCTGGAGGATATCCGCGCGGCGATCAAGGCGACGCAGGAGCTCTCCAAGGAGCACAAAGAGTCGATCGAGAAGATGAAGGAGTTCAACGAGGCGCGCGACGCGGCGGTCGCGGAGATGAAAAAGGACCTCGAGAACCTGATGGCCGAGCAGAAGAAGCTCGGCGACCAGATGCAGAAGGACACGCCGGAGGAGCTCTCGAAGCGGATCGACCAGCAGCTCCAGGCCCTCCAGGACCTGATCAAGGACCAGGAGGGGGTCGAGAAGTCGACCGAGGAGGCGCAGTCCAAGGACGTGAAGGATCTGGGTCAGCTCCTCAAGGACGTGAACAGCCTCATCGGCAAGGAGGAGAAGGCGCTGGAGGCGACCAACGACCAGCGGAAGATGGAGGAGGGGGCCGCGGAGGCGCTGGAGCAGCTCGAGAAGCTCGCGAAGGACCAGAAGGACCTCGCCGGGAAGACGAGCGAGGCGGCGCTGAACCCGACGGGACGCAGGATGGAGGTCCTCGCGGGGAGCCAGGAGGAGCTGGCGAAGCAGGCGGAGCAGCTCGCGGAGAAGCTCGCCGACATGCCGAAGGGGAAGGCGGGCTCCGAGAACGCGAAGGAGGCCGCGCAGCAGGCCGCCGAGGCCGCGCAGCAGATGGCGGAGGCGCAGAGCGACCTGGGGAACGAATCCCCGATGACGGCGCGCGCCGAGCAGGACAAGGCCGTTGCGGCGCTCGAGAAGGCGAAGGAGGCCCTCTCGAAGGCCGCGCAGGAGGCGAAGGACGCGAAGGCCGGCGACTTCGCGCAGATGGCGAAGGACCAGCAGGCGGTCGCGGATAAGGCGGGCGAGGTCGCCCAGGGGATGAAGCAGTCGGCGCAGGCAACTCCAAGCCCCTCGATGAAGGACTCGATGGAGAAGGGCGGGGCCGACGTGCAGAAGGCCTCCGAGAGCATGCAGGGGGCGCAGAAGGACCTCGCGCAGCAGGGCGGGATGAGCGCGGCGGAGAAGCAGAAGGAGGCGCTCGCTGCGCTCAACAACGCGAAGCAGCAGCTCGAGCACACGCAGAACACCCTCGCGCAGAAGGACAAACCGGCCTTCGAGAAGCTATCCGAGCAGCAGAAGGGGCTCCAGCAGCGGGCCGGGGACCTCGGCAACCAGATGAAGGAGACGGCGGAGAAGAACATTCCGAGCGACGGGGAGGACGAGAAGGAGAAGGCTGCGAACCAGGAGGCGAAGGCGGGGCTCCAGAACGCGGGGCGGCAGATGCAGAACGCCGCGACGCAGATGGGGGAGTCGCAGCAGTCGCTCTCCCAGGCGAGCCCGAGCGAGGCCTCGCAGGGGCAGCAGCAGTCCATGGAGTCGATGAAGAAGGCGGAGGAGCAGCTCAAGAAGCTGAAGGACAAGCTCGCGGAGCAGGCGAAGGAGCCGGGGCTCAAGAAGCTCGCCGAGAAGCAGCAGAAGCTGGAGGACAAGACGAAGGAGCTGGCCCAGAAGATGCAGGACGCCGCGAAGCAGTTCGCGCAGGACCAGAAGTCGTCGGAGTCGATGCAGAAGGCCGGCCAGAAGACGATGGGCGCGAAGAGCGAGATGAACAAGGCGAACCAGCAGATGGGCAAGCAGAACAAAACGGAGGCGAAGCAGAACCAGGACCAGGCGATGGCGGAGCTGCAGAAGGCGAAGGACGAGCTGGACAAGATCGCGAAGAAGGAGCTGACGGAGCAGCAGAAGCGCGAGCTCGAACGCCTTGCCCGGCGCATCAACGAGCTCAAGAAGAAGGCGGAGGACCTCGCGAACCAGACGCAGAAGATCGGCCAGAAGAAGCCGAGCGAGTCGCTCTCGAACGCGGGGAAGAAGATGGACCAGGCCTCCCAGCAGTCGCAGCAGGGGCAGAGCCAGCAGGCTCAGCAGCAGCAGGAGGAGGCGCAAAAGGACATCGACGAGGCCGAGCAGGCCCTGGAGGAGGCGGAGCGCCAGTACGCGACGCTGATGCAGGAGGAGAAGCTGGCCCAGATGCAGGGGAGCCTGGAGAAGGTCCTCGCGGGCCAGAAGAAGGTCGACGAGAAGACGGTCGAGCTGGAGACGGCGCGCCTGAAGAACGGGGGCGCCTGGAGCCGTCCGAACCGGATCAAGGTGCAGGGCCTCGGCGACGAGGAGCAGAAGGTGATCGACGGGGCGGACGATCTGAGGAAGCAGATGGAGAAGGAGGAGTCGACGGTCTTCTCCTGGGTGATGCAGACCGGCATCGACGACATGAGGCTGATCAAGGACCTGCTGAAGAAGGACGTCCAGGCGGACGAGTACACGCAGGGCCTGGAGCGGGACATCGAGCGGAAGCTGCAGGAGCTGCTCGACGCGCTGAAGAAGGAGCTGGCGAACAAGAAGAAGCAGAAGAAGGGCCCGCAGCCGGGCGGCGGCGGCAGTGGGAGCGGCAAGCTGGTCCCGCCAATCGCGGAGCTGAAGATGCTGCGCCAGATGCAGCTCAATCTGAAGAAGAAGACGGAGGACTTCGACCGGCAGCTCAAGAAGGACAACAAGGTCGAGTTCGACGACGTGCAGCAGACGATCATCAAGCGCCTTGCGCACGAGCAGGGGACGCTCGCGGACCTGACCCGGAAGTTCGCGGACGTGATCTCCGGCGACAAGAAGAAGGAAGAGAAGAAGCCCGGCGAGGGCGGACACTAGCACTCACGAATGTTCTTCCGCCCCGCGCGGGGCGGTCGTAGAATGCTCAAGGTTGGCTCAGGCACCCATCTGGAGGGATCCGACGATGAGGAAGTGGCTGTGGGCGTTCGCCGTTCTGGCCTGCACGGCCGGCTGGACGTATGCGGACGGACCGTCCGATGACCTGAACGGGGCGAACGACGCCCTGCAGGGGAAGGACAAGCCGAAGGACAACTCCCCGGACCTCGACAACGCGTCGAACGCCGCGCGCGGCACGACCGCCGAGGACCAGGAGCCCGAGCTCGACCCTGTGAAGGCCTTGAACGAGATCGCGGACAAGATGAACGACGCCGAGGCCGCGCTCCACAAGGCCGGGAGCTGGAGGGCCCACGAAGAGCAGAAGAAGGCGCTCGAGAAGATCGAGAAGATGATCAAGGAGTCCAAGGACAACCAGGACAAGAGCGCCGCCGAGATCCAGAAGATGATCGACGAGGCGATGTCGAAGCAGCAGCAGGCGATGGACGACGCCACGAAGCTGATGAGCGGCGCGGGCGGCCAGCAGCAGAAGGCCCTCGAGGAGATCGAGAAGCTCATCAAGCAGGCCAAGGAGACTGGCTGACCCGACTCGCAGTGCAGCTCCTGTAAGGAGCAGAAGAAGCAGAAGCAGCAGCAGGCGAAGCAGCCCAAGAACAGCGAGCACTCCAACAACCCGGCGGTGAGGCCCTACACCCCGCCGCCGTCGAACCCGAACATCCCCCACGGACAGCGCACGCCTGGCGCAAACGGCCAGTGGGGCAACCTCCCGCCTCGCCTCCGCGACGACATCCTCCAGAGCCAGCAGCAGGACTTCATCCTTGACTACAGGGACCGCCTGAAGGCATACTACAAACTTCTGGCAGGGGACGAATAACGATTCACGACCCACTGACAGTGTCCCGAAATTTCGAATGGTGCCACGAGTGGAGAAGAATCCATGACTTCGCGACGCTCGCTGTTCATCGGGCTGTGGGCCTGCATTTCGATCGCATTCCTGCTGGTACAGCCTGCCCTTGCGGGGGGCACCGAGCCCGGTCCGCCCATCTTTTCGCAGAGTCCGAGTTCCGTGCCGGCCGGAACCGCAGTCAGGTTTCGGATCCAAATCAATGACGTGCCGCGCGACTGCGTAGTCGAGAGCGTCACCATCTCGGGAACGACGTGCCTCGAGGTAGGCCAGACCATAGAAGTGACACATGGTGGCGGTACGGCGGGTACAAACGATGTCAGCATCGCGTGGAGCGTCTACGTCCTTTGGTACCTAAATGCATACTTCCTCGACAGCCCCAGGGAGACAAAGAATCTCACGGCCACAAGAAGCCAACAGATTACGATCAAGTTCAAGTGCAAGGACCACGAACTCATTACTACGTCAGCGTACGAGGTCACAGGACTCCGACAGGGCGACAACAACCAGACACTCAAGAAGGACAAGACCGAAGAAGATCTTGACGTGTACGCAGATTGCATCGATCGCCTTGAGGCCAGCATCGACCAAACTGAGGATGCGCTCGTAGAACTCGGTGAGCAGTTGGAGGCGGCTAAAGAGAGCAAGGACAAGCAGTTGGAAGAAGCGAAGAAGGCCGAAATCAAGAACATGGAAGAGGATCTGCGGGCTTTGAAGGCCGAACTCGAAGTCACCGAGCACAACTCTCACCAGTTGGAGCGCATCGCGGGCAAGGCGAAGTGACCTGCGCCTGGGGGATTCCCACCGCTGCGCCGAGGCCTCCGAATTCGCGAAGAGCCTGCAGCCCCAGATGTTCTTCAGAACGCCTCCGACACCAGTCTCGGTAGCTGCGGGGCTTTGTTATGGGGATTCTTCGTCGGTTAGGACTGGTTGGCTTGGCGATTTTCGCAGGCGGTCTTCTCGTCTACCGCTGCGGTGTGGTCCAGTACTGGGGGGACTGCCACTCCTCCGCCGGGCCTCCTGGTGCGACGCACAAAACCGTGATCGCGCCAAGTGATGGGGTCAGGGATCGGCAATCGATCAGTTCCGAGATCCCGTGCCGCCAGCCGCCAGAGCCCCCAATCGACCCCACGGCTGATCCCAGCAGTATTGGCCCGCTCCCACGAATCCCGGACTCGATTTGGATCTTAGCGACGGCCAAGGCGGCTCGATCGGATCCAGCACTCATCTCAGAGATGGAGGTCCTCCTCGCCTCCAACCAAACCACGGATGTCGAGAAGGCACTGCTTGCGGTGCTGGGACTGTGCCACACTAACCAGGCACTTGAAGTACTCGAACGCGCCACCAACCGTGTATCCGGCGTCAACGTGCAGGTGGCAATTTTGGCGCTAGCGTGCAATCCAATTGGAGACGAAGAGGAGCTCAAGGCAGGAACCTTCGATGTGGTTCGAATGCTCATCGGAAGGCAGTCTCACCCTCTCGCAGCGTTGGAGGCATCGGCACTTGCTCGATGTCTCCCCAGGGTGATTCACCAGGTCCCAGACTATGCACTGGCTTCACTGTTCTTGGGACGGCTGCCGCTTGATGAACCTACGCGCATCCTCCTCGAGTCCCGCTTGACGCTCTCCAACCCACCACGGGAGCGGAGGGACCATTTGGCGCGCCTATTTGTGCAGGACGCGCTCATTGAGGGAGGCGCGGGGCTGACTCAACTCTTCGGGCTATTCGCCAGTGAAGCTGGGAGTCGGATCGGCTGGGCACTGAGCGATCGGGCCCATTCCTTGGATCAAGGTTCGGTTCAGCGTCTCCGATTGGTTGCGAGCAAGAGCAACGATCCCCGGCTGATAGCAGCCCTTTATGCAGCTATCATTCAGAGTGGTTCAAGCTTGCCTGCCGATGTGATTGCTCTTCAGACGAACCGTGAAATCGGCGTGGTTGTGGATTGCCTCTGTGGCATGAGGCAAATCCCCCCAGGAGCGCCGTCCCAGCTTGCAAGGGCCATTCTGCCTACAGTTCGAGACGCTGAGAGCGAAGCGAGGATCATTGAACGCCTGCCTGCTGCTGAGCCCGAATGCACCTTGCTCGCGCGCAATCTGGCCCTGAGTCCCTCCACGGAGAGAACTGTTCGCTTGGCTAGCCTCCAACTGCTGCTAGCCTCGGACTATGCTGAACGCGCGGCGGACCTAGAACTACTTTCCCATGATCCCGACGAGGGGATTTCCTCAAGGGCAGCCGGACTCGATCGCAAAGGTCCTTGAGACCTGTGAGGTCACCCCTCTTCCGTCGCCGGTTCCGCGGAGTTCGTGGTTCGTACACCGCCAAGGGGTTCGTGACTCCAAGCGATCCCCTGCCGCGTCGGCTTTCGCGGGGGTCCCTCGTCTGCTACAGTCGGGTCCGCATGCGCTGGAAACACACCGTTCTGCTCGTGCCCGTCGCCTTCTTCCTGGGCGTCCTCACGTTCGTGCCCGCAGGCCTCGCGGAGGACAAGGGCGCGCCGTCCGAGGGCGAGGCCCCCGCGTTCACCGAGGTCACCCCCGAGTCGGAGGCCGCCGTCGCGAAGGGGCTCCAGTTCCTCGCGTCAAAGCAGGAGAAGAACGGCAGCTTCGGCACGCAGTTCCCCGTCGCGGTCACCAGCCTCGCCTGCCTCGCGTTCATGGCCGACGGGAACCTCCCCGGCCGCGGGAAGTACGGCGAGCAGGTCTACCAGGGGATCAACTACATCCTCCTCTGCGCCGGCCGCAACATGAGCGGCTTCATCAATGAGGGGGGCGGCAACTCCTCCTCGCGGATGCACGGCCACGGGTTCGCGACGCTCCTCCTCGCCGAAGTCTACGGGATGACGCACAACACGGGCGGGGTCGAAGTCTCCGACCTGGAGGCGGCGATCCAGAAGGCGATCAAGGTCATCGAGACCGCGCAGACGGGCCTGGGCGGCTGGGGATACGACCCCTCGCCGAGCTCCGACGAGGCCTCCATCACGATCTGCGTCGTGCAGGCGCTCCGCTCGGCGCGGAACGCCGGGATCACCGTCGGGAAGTACAAGAAGAACGTGATCGAGAAGGGGATCGAGTACATCAAGAAGTGCAAGAACCGCGACGGGTCGTACCGCTATTCGCTGTCGATGGGCGCCACGAACTCGAGCTTCGCGCTGACTGCGGGCGCGGTCGCCTCGCTCGCCTTCCTGGGGCAGCAGGACTCCCCGGAGTACAAGGCGGGGATCGAATACATGAACAAGTTCAAGCCGCCGCGGGCGCGGGACGGCGGGCACTACTTCTACGAGAACTTCTACGCGACCCTCGCGATGTTCTACGCCGGCGACCGCAACTGGGCGGAGTGGTACCCGCCGATGCGCGACGAGATCGTGAAGCTGCAGGACAAGTCGACCGGCAAGTGGCCGGGGGAGATCTGCGAGGAGTACTGCACCGCCTTCGGCTGCCTCGTCCTCGAGGTGCCGCACCGCTACCTGCCGATCTACCAGAGATAGCGGGGACGGCGGGCCGCGCGATCGCTACTTGCGGACCTTCTCGATCGTCGCGTCGAGCGCCGTGCGCGCCGCGGCGCCGACGTCCTCGCCCGGGTCGAAGGCCGTCTCCTTCTCGACGTCGTACTTCTCCAGCCGCAGGTTCAACGGCAGCTTCGACGCGATCGACGCGAGCTCCTTCTCCTTGAACTTCACCGTGTCGTCGGTCTGCCCGCCCGTCGAGGCGGCCAGCTCGGAGGCGAACACCGCCGTGCGCACCTCCAGCGCGTCGCGCCGAAGATAGACGGTCCCGCCCGGGCGGTCCCCCGCCGAAACTTCCTGCCCGTTGGGGAGCACGGTGTGGTAGCGCACCAACCCCGGAAACTGCTTCCGGATCGCGACGAGGTCCCCCAGGTACGACTCGAACGCCTGCTGCGGCGTGATCGGAGCGGCGGGCGACGCGGCGAAGGCGATGCACTGCGTCGCCACCTCGACCGCCGCGTGCGACAGGAGGTTCCCCTCGCGGTCGAACGGGTACTCCGCCTTGGGCGACGCGTCGCCGAGGAAGGTCTGCGCGACCGGCTTCGCCCACGTGAGGAACTTCTCGTACCACTTCCGCGCCGGCTGCGCGTCCGTCGGCTTCGCGTCCTTGAGCGCGTCCTCCATGTGGCGGATCGACTCGTCCTCGAGCGAGTTCCGCTCGTTCGCCTTCGCCGGGTCGCCGAACTTGTCCTTCCCGCGCTTGAAGTCGCCGTAGACCGCGCTCCACACCTTGTCCGGGTCGAACGTGCGCGTCGCCGTCGGATTCGGACCTACCGGCCCGGTCGGCCCCTCGAGCGGGGAGCCCTCCTCCGGCGGAGGGGGCTTCACCGATGGCGCCGAGATCGTCCACTTCCGGAGCTTCGAGAGCAGATCCACGAGCCTCGCATTCTTCGGGTCGCGGGACTCCAGGTCCTCCAGCTCCGCCATGCAGAACCGCTTCACGCATGCGGGAGGGACCCCCGCCTTGTGCGCCTCGTTCACGAACTCCTCGACCTTGGCGACGCGCTTCTCCACCTGCGAGAGCGGGAGGAGGCTCCCCATCCGCTTCTCGAACATGTCGAACGCGGTCGCCATCGGGTTCTTGCCGCCCCGGACCACGTCGCAGGCGCCCTTCGGCAGCGCCACCTCCTCCCCCTCGCCGGGGAGGTTCCGGACCGTGAGATCCTTGTCCGTCTCGGCGGTAAGGAAGTAGGCGACCGTCGGCGCTTCCCGGATGATCACGATGTCCGCGGCGTCCTCGGAGTCGTCCTTCGTCAGGCGGCGGATGCGCCACTCGAGCAGGATCCGCCGCTTGCAGTCGGGATGGCGGTCGAGGTGCGCGCGGTACAGCTCCGCCGCGCGTGGCATCTCCTCCCGCATCCGGTAGACGTCCGCGATGCGGAGGATCAGCTCCGCGTCGATCCCCGACAGGTCGCCCATGTCGTGGAAGTGGTTGATCGCGTCGGAGACCTTCCCGTTCGGGTCCTCCAGCTCCGTGATCACGAGGAGGCGGTGGGCCTCCTTCCGCGCCGCGAGGACCTGCTTCTGGAGCTCCGGCGAGTCGGGGCCGTCGAGCGCCGGCGGCACGGAGAAGACCGCGTTCAGCCGGCTCCGCGCGGCCGCGGGGTCGTTCGCCTCGCGGGCCCACTGGCCGAGCAGGAGGAAGCCCAGGGTGCCGAGCTGTCCCTTGTCGACCGCGCCGCCGAGGAGCTTCTTCGCCTCGTCGCGTTTCCCGTCGCGGTTCAGCATCACGCCGAGCTGGTGCCACGCGGAGGCGTTCTCCGGGAGGAGCTGGAGCGCCTGCTCGAGGAGCGCGCGGGCCGCCTTCGGGTCGTCGGCCTCCTTCGCCTGCTCGACCAGGGCGTACGACTGCTCCTGCTTCGCGCGCCTGGCCTCGGCCGCCGCGTCCTCCGCCTTCTTGTCCGCGATCCGCTTCTCCAGCTTCACGATCGACTCGCCCGTCAGCTTCACGCGGGTGCGGAGGACGCTCAGTCGATCCTCGGGGATCTTCCCCGCGAGGGCCTCGACCCGCTTCTCCGCGTCGGCGAGCGTCGCCTTCGCCTCGTCCGCCTGCCCCTTGTTGATCTCCTCCTCGGCGCTGTCGAAGGTCGCGTCTGCGTCCCGCGCGGCCTTGGCGTAGTCGATCGAGGGCCCGACGAGCTTCTCGTAGAGGCCGCCGGGGCCGAGCGCGATGCCGCCCCCCGCGAGGAGGACGACGACGACGATCAGGGCGACGAGCCCCTTGTGCGACTTCGGCTCCGGCTCGACCGCGCGGAGCGAGTTCCCGCACCCGGCGCAGGCGATGTCCTCCGCCTTCACCACCCCGCGGCACTTCGGGCAGAAGAGGGCGCCGCAGGCGTCGCAGTGGAGCTCCTCGACGCTCGGCAGCGCGGCGCCGCAGCCGGGGCACTTCGGCTTGCCGCTCTTCGTCCCGCCCCTCGCGCCCGGCTGCGGAGTGGGGGTGGCGGCCGTCATCCCGGGCGGGAGGGGCGGCATCGCCGCAGGGCCGGTGAGGACCTTGATCACCGTCGGCTTGTCCGGCCCGCG
>Ga0209514_10005118_pt1 | contig 17055 bp, 12 predicted proteins | sample Subgrocontami58m_FD_187452 | JGI IMG/M metagenome (GOLD analysis project Ga0209514, IMG submission 187452) | Subsurface groundwater microbial communities from S. Glens Falls, New York, USA - GMW37 contaminated, 5.8 m (SPAdes) (version 3) | ecosystem: Environmental > Aquatic > Deep subsurface >...
CCCAGCGTTGCTGCTTCTGGTGCCAATCCCAGCCGACAACGGACGGCAGGCCGGTGTAGACGGAGACGCGCGATCCCCAGCGATACAACGGAGTGAGCCCCTCCAGAATCACCGGCGATCCGACCACGTTGGCCTGCATCCAGCGCAAGGCTGCGTACTCCTCCGCGAGATTCATCTCTCCGCGGTCGTCGCGGTAGCGGGCGTTCTGCATGAAGGCCATGCCGTCTTGCGTGGGAGGAAGGGGGGCGAAGCGGTCGGCGAGCCGCACCGGCGTGGCCAGCAGCGGGTAGACCAGGCTGCTCGCCAGCAGTACGAGGGCCGACCCTGCCCAGGCTGCTCGCAGAAGGCCCGCCAGCGGCGCGCGGCGCCGCAGCCGCTCTTGCAGTCCAACGACGGTGGACCCCGCCAGTACCGCCGACGCCACCGCCCAGAGCACCCAGGCCTGAAGGTAGAACTTGAACACAGTGTTCATGCGTCCGATGTCCCCCTCGACGGCCACGAACTCCACGCCCAGGCCCAACAGGGTGGCCACGAGGGCCAGCAGCAGGGCTAGCAGGATCCCCGGCCGGCTCTGCTGCGCCAGCTCGCCCGCCAGGGTGGCCGTTATGGCCAGGCCCATTCCCAACAGGAATCCCACGAGAGGGCTGATGAGGATCCCCGTGGCCAGAGCGGCCGCCAGGGCCAGGCCAGGGATGGCCAGGGTCGCTGGCTTGCCGGTGATCCGCCGGAGCTCCGGCGCCAGACGGCCGACCACAAAGCTCGCCACCAGGAACAGGAAGAGACCGTGGACGGCCAGGTACTGGTGCAGAGGGGTGCGCTCAGCCGAGGGTACCACGCCCTGGTAAAAGAGCTGGTAGCGACTGTGGAAGGGGGCGTAGAGGAGGGTGGCGAGGAGCGCCAGGGCCAGGGCGCCGCCGCCCGCCAAGGCCAGCGCTCGGGGCCTTCGTGATCGCAACGCGACCAGGGTGAGGACGCCGGTGCCCAGGAGGAGGTAGGTCGGGAAGTCCCAGCTATTGGTCACGCGAAGAGCCCCGATGGCCAGGGCCAGTCCGGCCAGAGGCAGGACCAGGCTCCGGGCCGAGGGCCGGGGCTCCAGGAGCAGGGCCGCCGCCAGGCCGATGGCCAGAACGGTGAAGGGGAGGGCCAGGACGTGGGCGTGGAGGTCGGCGAAGAGGAAGGAGAAGAAGGGGAACTCGGTGATGTTGGGTGTGGATGCCATCATGCGGCTGCTGCGCCAGAAGTCGAAGGCGGGCAGGGATCCTTCCCCGCGCGCGAGGCGGAGCAGGCCGGCGCCGAGGCTGGCTGTGGTCGCGCCCGACGGGGCGCCCAGGCGGGCGAGGCCTTCCAGCAGTTGCGCCGCGCCGTCCAGGTTGCCCGCCACGGCCACCAGCAGCGCCGCCAGGCCACCCACCAGGCCGGCTCGATGCCCCGGCATTGCTCCGCCGGCGCTCGACGCCAGAGCGGTGCCGACGGCGAAGACCGAGGCGGCCGTGAGGGCGAAGAGCAGAGGTATCGCCAGGTTGAAGCCGATGGCGGGGGGTACCGTGCTCCCAACCAGGAGGACGGCCATGATGACCTGGCCGAAATAGTAGTAGTTCAGGTGGCCGCCGGCGAACCAGGGGTCGTAGGGCGGGAAGAAGGTGCTCTTGGCCACCGCGTTGAGGTAGGCAAAGTCCATGGGTTTCTCGCCCCCGCGCCACGGGTGCCAGAGGTCCGGGTTCATGAGCCGCAGGATATAGAAGAGGAAGAAGGCGACCAGGAAGAGCAGCTCTCCCGCCAGCAGGAGGCGCCAGCGGCGCCGGACGAGGCTCGCCAGAGCGCGACGCCTGGCCCACGCCACCGCGCCGCCCGACACGGCAAGGAGGCCGAGGGACGCCGCCACGCTGCCGCGCTCAAAGGGGACCCAGTGCAGGCTGGCCGCCAGCCAGGTCAGGTAGGCGAGGAGGAGCAGCCCCAGGGGCTTGGCCAGCAGGTAACCGCCGTCGGGGAAGGCCCGGAGGGCGAGAAAGGCCAGGGGGAAGGCAGCCAGCGCTGCGGCCTCGACCAGCAGGAGCCACCCCGCCAGGGGCCAGCCGCCCCAGGCCGGGGTGTCACCCGTGGCGAAGCGGTCCGACCAGGTGCCGCCTCGCCGCTGGACGGCGTCCTCGTCCGGGGTCAGCAAGAGGCCCGGCGAGGCCTCCGCGCTAACGCCGCCAGCGGGTACCCCTGCCCCCAGGAGCGCCTGGATCTGGGCTGCCGAGAGGGGCCGAGTCTTCTGGAAGAGCAGGGAAAGGGGGTGATCATAGACGGTAAAGCTTTCGTCCGCGTAGCCTCCATCGACGGTCAGAGGCGTGCCCGGGTTCGCCAGCAGGGGTGGCCTGGGAAGGCCCGGCCGGGAAAGCGTGTCGTCTGTCAGAGAGACGGGGCCCAGCCGGGGGGATGACCGGCTGGCGTGGACCAGTTCGAAGCCCAGCTCCCCGGCGAACAGGAGCTGGTAGTAGCGGGACGTCAACGGGTAACGCTGGGGCAGGCGCGGGATCGTGCCGTAGAGTCGATTGCTGTAGAAGAGGATCGCCTCGGCCTGGGCCAGCTCGGACGCCAGCAGACTCGCCTTGGCGGGAGTGTCGGGCTCGTAAAGGGGGAGTTGACGCTGGGGATAGTCGCCCAAGCCGGGCAAGCCTTCCTCCCAGTGCTCCCGCAGAATCAGGCTGCCTCTGGGGAGATGCTCGCGGATCCACGTGGCCATGGCCACGGCGGGATGGGGAGCGGCGTAGATGCTTTCGAAGGCCAGGGCGTACACAAGCGTGGTCCCCAACACTGCGGCCAGCACGGCGAGGACTGTCGCCCTCGGCAACCAGGACGCTATTCCCCCGAGGATCCCCTCTCCCCCTGGGAGAGGGTTACGGTGAGGGCCACCGGTCTTGGGTGTTCCTTGGGGGGGCGCGACGCGAGCCACTGCGGCGGCAGCCAGGCCCGCTCCGAACAGGCAGAGGAGCGGCACCAGAGGCAGCAGGTAGCGCAGGAACTTGACCGCGAAGGCGCCGGTGAGCAGTCCGTAGGGGAGGGCGAAGGCGAGCAGGAGCAGTTCGGGCCGCCTCCCGCGGGTCGCGCGCCAGCTTGCCCAGGCCATGCCCGCCCACCCGAGCAGGGCAAGGGGCCAGCCCAAACCCCACTGGCCGAGCTGCTGAAACTGGTAGATGAAGGGCGGCGTGTCGACATACTGGCGCGTATAGGGGTAGTCGCGGACCCGGCGCACCATCTCGCTCTGTTCCACGGTGTCCGCCAGGAATCGGCTCCACTCCAGCACCGCGTAGGGCTGCAGGAGGGCAAAGACGAGGCCTGCCACGACCAGGGCAAGACCCAGTCCGGCACCAAACCGTAGGGGCGACCGGCCGGTCGCCCCTACGAGTGCGGATGCGCCGGGCGTACGGGCATCTCGTGCTGGTGCGCCGGCCAGCCATGCCGCCAGGGCGACGGGGATCACGAGGGGTAGGGCGCTGATCTTGGTGGCCAGGGCCAGGCCCAGGGTCAGGCCCGTCACGAGGCCGGCGCCCCAGCGGCCACTCTCGGACCAGCGCAGCGCGGCGTAGAGGGTCAGCAGAATGAAGAAGGTGAGCTGCACGTCGACGGCGTAGAAGTGGCTGAGCTGCACGTGGAGCACGGCTACGGCCGCGAGGGCGGCGGCCAGCAGACCGGCGGAGGCGCCGTAGAGCCGGCGTCCCAGCAGGAACAGCAAGGCGACGGTTCCAGTGTCGAAAAGGGCCGAGAGGACCCGGCCGACCAGGCGCAGGTCCGGGCCGAGAAAGGCGGGGCTAACGAAGCTCAGGCCGAAGCCCGCCGCCTTCAGCAAGTAGAGGGGGAAGCTCCCGTAGGCGAACCACCGGGGGTTAAGAGGGCTGTGGGCAGGGTCCAGAAGCAGTGCCAAGTCGGGAGGCCAGGGCACGTGGAGGTCCCAGACCTTCATCAGGATGGCGCGTTCGTCCGGATGGAAGAGGTGGCCCTGGTCCCAGTCCAGTCCGTTCAGGCGCAGGCCGAGAGCCAGGAGGAGGACGCCCAGGAAGAGCAGCGGGACGAGGCGGGACCAGGAGGGTAATGAGCCTGGCTCTGGTGCGGCCCCGGCTGGGGGGTCGCTCGGAGATGAGGGTTCGTCGAGAACGGTCACACCAGTTGGATGGATGGGAGTTGCCGCGTCGACTTGTTAGAGCCCGTGGGCGACCAGGGCTGTCAGGTCCGCCAGCCGGCAGCTAAAGCCCCACTCGTTGTCGTACCAGGCGAGCACCTTCACCATATTGCCGCCCAGGACCATGGTGCTGGGGGCGTCGAAGATGGAGCTGGCAGGGTTGCCCTTGAAATCGGTGCTCACCAGCTCCTCGGTGCAGTATTCGAGGATGCCCTTGAGGGGGCCGGCGGCGGCGTCGGCGAAGGCCTGGTTCACCTCTTCCACCTGCACCGGTCGCTGCAGATCGGCCACGAAGTCCACGACGGACACGGTGGTCGTCGGGACCCGCAGGGCGATGCCGTGGACGCGCCCGGCCAGCTCGGGAATGACCAGAGAGCAGGCTTTGGCGGCGCCGGTGGAGGTGGGGATGATGTTGGCGGCGGCGGCCCGGGCCCGGCGGAGGTCGCTGTGGGCCTGGTCCAGGATCCGCTGGTCGTTGGTGTAGGCGTGCACCGTCGTCATGAGCCCCTTCTCGATGCCGAAGCTCTCGTGCAGTACCTTCATCACCGGTGCAGCGCAGTTGGTGGTGCAGGAGGCGTTGGAGAGGATGTGGTGCTGGTCGGGGTTGTAGCGCTGGTCGTTGACGCCCATCACGATGCTGATGTCCTCGCCGCGGGCCGGGGCCGAGATGAGCACCTTGCGCACGGTGTCATGGCGATGGGCGGCTGCCTTGGCCGCGTCGGTGAAGAGGCCGGTGCACTCGAGGACGATCTGGGCACCGACCGTCTGCCAGGGAATACGGCCCGGGTCGCGCTCGGCGAAGACCCGCACCGCCTGGCCGTCCACCAGGAAGGCACCTTCGCGCGGCTGGATCTCGCGGCGGTAGATGCCGTAGTTGGTGTCGTATTTCAGAAGGTGGGCGTTGGTCTTGGTGTCGAAGAGGTCGTTGACGGCCACGACCTCCAGGGCCTCGGGGTGGCGGTCAGCCAGGCAGCGGAATACCTGCCGGCCGATGCGGCCGAAGCCGTTGATGCCCACCTTAACAGGCATGGGGAGTCCTCCGAAGTGTAGATTGACGCGGGAGCACCAGCAATCTAGCAAGGGCACCGGAGGGGTGTCAACGCGCGGCGGCGGGGGGTGGTGGGACTGATGGCATGTAGGCATGATGATATGATGCTAGACTTGTCCAGAGGAGGAAGCTATGAGACGCACCCAGGTCCAGCTCGATGAGGCGACCTATCGCGTCGCGCGCACCAGGGCCTTTGAGCGGGGAATCTCCATGGCCGGCTTGATTCGAGAGTTGCTCCAGGAGAAGTTGGGAACGAAGCAGGGGAGGCGTCGACGTATCGAGGACTTCACGTTCATTGGCTCGGGACGCTCTGATCCGAGTGACCTCGATCCGATATCGGAGCGACACGACGAGGCCTTGGCCGAGGATTGGGAGCCGTGATTCTGTTAGATACGTCAGCCATCTTTGCCCTCGCGGATGCCCGCGACCCGAATCACGAGCGGGCGAGGGCTGGATTCGAGCGGCTCCTGCGCGCCGACGAGCCCCTCCTGACTCACAGCTACATCCTGGGTGAGGCCGCTGCCTTGCTCCAGCGTAGACTTGGTCTGACCGCCGCCCTACAGTTTCTGGAAGAAGCGAGTGACCTGGAGATACATTGGATCGGTGCGGAGGAGCACCGAGTCGCGGTGGACCTCCTGCGGACTCGTGGGAGGCGCAGCCTCAGCCTGGTCGACTGCACGAGCTTCGTGGTGATGCGCCGCTACGGCGTCGTGACAGCGCTTGCTTTTGACTCAGATTTCGAGGCAGAGGGCTTCTCTCTCTACGCGTGACGTGAGCCTGCCCTCGCCGGTACTGCGGCTCTACCTCGCCGCCTTCGCTTACACGACGACGGAAGCCCTGGTGGCCATCGTGGTGCCCACCTACCTGGATGCCGCCGGCCTGGCGGTGCAGATGGTGGGCACCCTCGTCTCCGTCTTCTCGGCCAGCGCCCTCCTCTCCCGCTTGCCAACGGGCCTGCTCTACCGCCGCCACCGGGCAAGGCTGTTGCTGGGGGTGGCCCTGGCGCTCATGGCTTCCGGCGCATTGCTCTATCCGCTCTCGACCGAGGTGTGGCTCCTGGCCGCGGCGCGCCTCGTCGGCGGCTTCGGGTTCGGCGTGGCCAGCACCGTCTCGCTGGCGGCCATGATGGAGGCAATGCCGTCGGGGCCCGGCCGGCACCGTGCGCTGGCGGTCTACACCACGGTCATCGTGATGGGCTTCGCCGTCGGCCGGGCCGTCGGCGGCCCTGTTGCCGATCTCTTCGGCTACGGCGCGACCTTCATCCTGGCGGCCGGCGTGGGCTTGGCCGGGGTGGCCTGCGCCCCGCGCCTGGGGGCAGGGACAACCTCCCCCAGCCCCCTCCTGAGCAAGGAGGGACCGCCGCGGGAATCCCCCCGCCCCCGCTGGCGGAATCGGCTGGCGCCGTTGGCCCACCCGGGCATGCTGGGGGTGGGCCTGACCGCCTTCATGCTCAACTACCTGCTGACCACGAGCATTGCCTTCGTGCCTCTCTATGCCCTGTCGGTGGGCCTGAGCCTGACGGAGATCAGCGGCATCATGGCGGCGCATTCCTTTTCCCAGATCATCGCCCGGCCCCTCAGCGGTGAAGCCGCCCGGCGCTGGGGTCATCGCCGGCTGATCAACGCTACCGTCATTCTCCTGGTGGTGGCGTACATGCTCATTCCCTTCTGCCGGGCCTTTCTCCCGCTGGCCGCCCTCTTCCTGGTCGTGGGCATACTGCGCGCCGCGGGCGTCGTGGGCAACACCATCCAGCTCGCCGAGGACGTGCCCCAAGAGCGCCTGGGGCGAGGTGCGGCGGCCAGCCTCTACAACGCCATGAAGGACATCGGGGACGTGTCGGGCCCGTTGCTGAGCGGCTTCATCGCCGGCCAGATCGGGCTCGCTAACCTCTTCCTCTTCGTGCCGCCGGTCTTGCTGGCCCTTTACGGCCTGGCGATCGTGGGTGTCCGGCGGCTCAGGGGGCGTGCTTCCTTGGTAGTGATGTAAGATAGCAACTACAGAAACTACCGTTGGGGCGGCTGTGATGAGAAGCCAACCAGTGAGTCTCCGCATTCCCGAGCCCGTTCGAGCTGCTATCGACGAGACTGTGCGCCGCACCGGGCGCGACTTCTCCAGCGTCGCTAACGAGATGCTGGCCGAGGCAGTCAAGATGCGCCGCATTCCGGGCATCGTCTTCGCCGATGGACTCACCCGTCGGGTCGTGGTCATGTCTGGGACTGGTGTCGAGGTCTGGGAGGTCATCCGCTGCTACAGAGAGGTGGGGGAAAGCTGGAATCGACTGCGGGAGGCGTATCACTGGTTGTCGGAACACCAGTTGCGGGCTGCCTTGGCTTACGGGGCCGCCTATCCGGAGGAGATTGAGGAGCGGCTCATGGACGAGGAGCGCTGGACGCCGGAGGCAGTCTGGGTGACCTACCCCTTCACGCGGCCGCCCGGCCGCTAGTGCGCTTCTACCTGGATGAGGACCTCTCGGATAGGGTCGCCAGTGTGGCTCGCAGTCAGGGGCTCGACGTGATCAGCTCTCACGAATGTGGGCGCGACGGCCTGCCGGATGAAGCGCAGCTTCGGTTGGCGGCGGCGGAGGGGAGATGCTTCGTGACCCGGAATCGCGACGACTTTGTCCATCTGACCGTGCGTTCCTTCGAGAGCCTGCGGCCACACGTAGGGGGCCTGATCGTCCCACCTTCGCTGCCGAACAGCGACTTCGCAGGCATCGCGAGGGCTCTCATGAGCTATGCGCGCGAGCACGCAAGCGGCCTCCCCGCCTACAGCATTGATTACCTGGCCCCAGAGCGCCAGGAGCCCGTGCGATAGCGTTACGCCCGCACCATCGCGTGCTCGCCGGCGTAGGCGCGCACGTGTTCCAGGGCCTGTCCCAGGGAGATGACGTCGGCGTATTTGGCGTTCATGTTGAAGAGGTAGGCGTTGTGCAGGAACTCGGAGCGGTCGAAGACGCACTCGTCCACGACAAACATCTTGTAGCCGTAGCTCTGCCCGTCGGTCACGCTGGCCTGGACGCAGCCCGAGGTGCTCGTGCCCGCCACCAGCAGGCAGTCGACGCCGAGCTGGGTCAGGTACGTGGGGAGGGGGGTGCCGAAGAAGGCGCTCGCCTTGGGCTTGGCGAGCACGAACTCGTCGGCCCGTGGGGCGATGATGTCGGGGATGCCGGCGGAATGGATCCGCCGGGTCTCGCCCGGGTCCTTGGTCCGCTTGGTGGAGTCGCCGACGATCGACTTCTCGTCCGGGTCGCCGTGGGTGTACACGACGGGGATCGTGGCCGCCCGGCAGGCCTCCAGCAGCTCCTTGATCTTGGGGAGGGCCACCCAGGCCGAGTCGCCGCAGGCGGTGCGGTACTCCCCGATGGCATCGAGGACGTTCTGGGGTTTCGACCCCGTCCAGGACTCGACGACGTCGATGACGAGCAGAGCGGGCCGCTGGCCGAACGCGCGGGGGACGCCCAGCCCGCCCTTCTCGTAGACCTCTCGATCGAAGGCCGGGACCGTTTCTTCCCAGGGGCGCATGTCGTTCCTCCTCTCGTTGCGTGAGCTCGCGAGTTTACCTGGTGTGGTCTGTTTTCTCAATTCACCAGCACCGTCGCCAGCCCCAACAGCATGCCCATGCTCACCATGTCGGTGGCGGTGGTGAGGAAAATGCTCGACGCGGCGGCGGGGTCGGCGCCCAGTTTCTTCAGAGTGAGGGGCACGATAGCTCCGCAAATGCTGCTGATGACGCAACTGCCGGTCATGGCGAGTAACACCACCACGCTGAGCATGAATGCGGCGGACAATTGTTGGAGATTGGCGACCACGTACATGACCATCGCCGCCATCAGCCCGACGAGGGCACCGTTCAGCAAACCGAGCAGAGCTTCCTTCACAACCAGCGTTTTCTCTGTGCCCGGTTTCAGCTCGCCCAGGAAGAGCCCGCGCAGGGTGATCGCCAGTGTTTGGCTGCCGGTGTTGCCGGACTGGCCGGCCAGCACTGGCAGGAACATGGCTAAGATCAGCACCCTTTCGATGGTTGCCCCGAAGAAGAACACGACGCCCCCGGCTGCGAAGGCCGTAAGCAGGTTGAGCTGCAGCCACGGGTGGCGGAGCCTCAGGCTCCGGAACAATGGTGTGGCAAGGCGTTCTTCCTTTTCGACGCCCACCATGACGCCAGGTTTGGTGCTCAACTCGAGCGACCGCTTCTGCTCCTCTAGGATTGCGTCGTAGAGGCTCTTGACCTCGTCGCTCTGGCGACGGATCAGATCGCGGCTTGCTTCCACCTCCCGCACCGTTTGTTCCAGCGCTTTGCTGTAGTTCTTCGTTTCCACGTGCAGGAGACGCACTTCCAGCATGTTGTAGACGCGCGCCAGTACCTCGGCCAAATCGAAGGGTTTGCTGATGAAGTCTTTCGCGCCGGCTTCCAGCGCGCGCAGCTTGTGACCCGGTTGGGCGGTGACTACAAGCACCGGAACGTAACCATCCGTTTCGAGTCCCTTGAGGCCCTCGATTACCTGGAATCCGTCCATGCCCGGCATCTGGAGATCGAGTAGAATGAGGTCGTAGTGGTGCGTGCGATGAAGCTCGCCGACCTCGAACGGGTCCCTCGTTGATGTGACGGAAGTGTAGCCGGCGCCCCGCAACATCCGCTCGAGCAGCAGAACGCCGGCGGCCTGATCATCAACGATCAGGACGCGGGCGTTGAGGATATCCGATGAGGCGACCACGATATTCGTCCTCCCCTATTGGTCCCGGCTCACCTGTTGTTCCGCCAGATCCAGTGCCACGTCCAGCGCGTCCATGAACTCATTGACCTTGATTGGCTTTGTAAGATAGCGGAGGAAGCCGGCCTTCAGGCCCTTCTCTATGTCGCGCGGCATGGCATTAGCGCTGAGGGCAATAACAGGGATATGTGCTGTTATTGGGTCGTCGCGCAGGATTGTCAGCGCTTCGAAGCCGCTTATGTCAGGTAGATTGATATCCATAAGGATCACCTTCGGCCGAGCACTGCGCGCCAGTTCGATGCCGAGTGTTCCGTTCACAGCGGTCAGCAGGTGCATATCTGGGCGGCGCGCGATGAGCTGCTCGACCAGCTTCAGGTTGGCCGGGTTGTCCTCTACACAGAGCAATGTGCGAGACGATGCACTGCTCTTGACTTGCGGTTGTTCGGGTCGTGTGGCCTCGGATTCACGCATGACATGGGGAGCAAGAGTGGAGAGCATCTCGATCCAGAACACGCTTCCCGACCCAACTGCGCTTTCTACGCCGATGACGCCTCCCATCAGTTCGATCAGCCGCTTGGTCATCACGAGGCCGATTCCCGTGCCCTCCACGCCCTCGGTCTCCCGTCCGAGACGATTGAACGGCTGGAACAACTGCTCCAGCTTCTCCGGAGATAAGCCTGCGCCCGTGTCCCTGATGCTGACACGAATCCGGTCGGAAGTGCGCACGTCGCACGTCACCTCGACCGACCCGTGCTCCGAGTTGTATTTGATCGCATTCGAGAGAAGGTTGACCATGATCTGCTTCATGCGTGTGCGATCGCCCATGACAAAGAATGGGTCGTCAAACTCGGGAAAGGTCAGCCGGATGCCACGGCTCTGTGCCTGAGGCTCCATCATGGTCTGGCATTCAAGCATGACCTCAGCGAAAGATAACGGTTCCAGCGACATCAACATCTTACCGGATTCGATCAGCGCGAGATCGAGGATTTCATTGATCAGGCCGAGCAAGTACCATCCTGCTCGGAGAATCTGGTCGATGCTCTCCTTCTGCCCAAGCGTGGGCGCCGGAGAATCGGACGCCATCAACTGGGCGAAACCGAGGATGGCATTGAGCGGGGTGCGCAGTTCGTGGCTCATGCTGGACAGGAAATCAGATTTCGCCAGGTTGGCTTTTTCCGCCGCGGACTTGGCGCTCTCCAGCTCGACATTCTGCTCCCGCAGCACCTGATCGAGAAGTTTGCGTTCGGTGACGTCGCGCGCTGCGGCGAACACGCCCTGCAACTTCCTATCCCGGTTGTAGAAGGTGGTGGCGTTGTAGGACACCACAGTTTCCTGGCCGTCCCTGGCCCGCGCGGTCAGTTCGTAGTTGGTGATCTTTGTTTCGCTCAACACCAGCCTGATGGCTTCTTCGGCGAGATCAGGATCTGTGAAGTAGTTCTTGAAGGGCGCGCCGATCAGTTCGTCGCGCGTGCAGCCGGTGAGAGCCTCCATCTGCTTGTTCACGTCTGTGATGATACCGGCTGGGTCGGTGGTCATCAGCGCGTCGATGTTGGATTCGATAAGAGAGCGCGTGTAGAACTGCTGGTCGCGCAGACGCTGATCGAGCTGCTTCTGCTCCGCCTCGATCTGCTTGCGCGCGGTGTTGTCGGTGCCGATCAGGAGGTAGCCGATGACTACACCTTCAGCGTCGCGCAGCGCGGTCACCGACACGACGGCCGGAAAGCGGCTGCCATCCTTGCGGATGTAGGTCAGCTCGTAGATGTCCTCGATCCCGCGCGAGGCCTTGAAGACCAAGGCCTCGAAGCCTGGCGTGATTGGAGTGGCGAGCTCGTGGCTCAACGCCTTGGCGCGCGCGATCAGTTCCTGCGGATCGGAAATGTCAGCCGGCGTTATCTTGTTCATCACGTCGGCCGCCTTGTAGCCCAGCATACGTTCCGCGCCGACGTTGAAGATCTGAATCACGCCCTTCGCGTCGGTAGCGATACTGGAAAAATTCTCGCTGTGGAATATCGCGGTCTGCAGGGCCCCAGCCTTGCGCAACGCTTCTTCTGCCTGCTTGCGAGCGGTGTTGTCCGTGCCGATGAGCAAGTAGCCGATGATTATGCCCTGAGCGTCGCGCAGGGCCGTGACCGAGACGACCGCCGGGAAGCGGCTGCCATCCTTGCGGATGTAGGTCAGCTCGTAGATGTCCTCGATCCCGCGCGATGCCTTGAAGACCAGGGCATCGAAACCCGGCGTAATGGGGGTGGCGAGCTCGCTACTCAATGCTTCGGCGCGCGCGATCAGCTCCTGCGGATCAGATATGTCGGCGGGGGTGATCTGGTTCAACACTTCGGCGGCCGCGTAACCGAGCATGCGCTCGGCGCCCACGTTGAAGAGTTGAATCACGCCCTTCTCGTCGGTGGCGATACTGGAGAAGTTGGCACTGTTGAAGATCGCGGTCTGCAGGGCTCCTGTATCGGGCTTAGTGGCGGACATGACCGCCGATTCCTCGGATATGTGGTTACGCACGAGTGTCCTCCGTTATTGGGTGACAGGTCCGACGGGTGGTGCCGACCTGCCAAGAGACGTTGCGGGGTTGAGCACTATTGGTCAGGAGAAGGGCCGAGCCGGGGCGCGGTCGTGAGCGGGCGGCCCAGGATTGCCGTTCTCGCCTCAGTGCCGGGATTACGCCTGTCGCTTGGTTACCGAAAGGCCTATACCGTCGGCCACGCGCCTACCGTACTCGGCATCGCACTGCTCGAAGTGGCCAACCATGCGTTCCTGGATATCCTTCCGGCATTCCCGAAGAGCTATCACCAGGTTGAGGATCAGGTCGTCGCGCTCCCACGGCTCGATGCTGCGGTAGCGGTCGCCGGCCTGCACGTAGGGACTTGTCCGGTCGATTCTCTGGCGAACGGACTTCCCCTCGACCTGCGGGCTGTGCGGTGGACCCGATTCGGGAGCCTCCGACAGGCCGCCGAGGGCGCTCGGCTCATAGTTAACGTGCGGGTTATCGCCGCTGGCATCCACGTAGGTGGTCATCTGACCGTCGCGCTGGTTCGTGGCGACCTGCTTCTTAGGGCGATTGATCGGCAACTGCAGGTAGTTCGGCCCCACCCGGTAGCGCTGGGTGTCGGAATAGGAGAGCGTCCTGCCCTGCAGCATCTTGTCGTCGGAGAAGGCGAGTCCGTCCACCAGCACGCCGGTACCGAAGGCCGCCTGCTCAACCTCGGCAAAGTAGTTTTCCGGGTTCCTGTTCAGCGCCATCCGGCCCACCGGCCGCAGCGGGAACTGGTCCTCAGGCCACGTCTTCGTGTCATCCAGTGGATCGAAGTCCAGCTCAGGATGCTCATCGTCTGACATGATCTGGACGCAGAGATCCCACTCGGGGTAGTCGCCGCGCTCGATGGCCTCGTACAGATCCTGAGTGGCGTGGTTGAAGTTCTTGGCCTGGATCCGCTCAGCCTGCTCCTGGGTGAGCGACTCGATACCTTGATGGGTTTTCCAGTGGTACTTGACCAGGACGCCCTCTCCGGCTCGGTTTACCCACTTGTACGTGTTCACCCCGAAGCCATCCTGGTGCCGGTAGTCGGCCGGGATGCCGCGCGGACTGAACAGCCACGTGATCATGTGGGTGGACTCGGGTGTCAGACTGATGAAGTCGAAGATCCGCTCCGCACTCTGGCGGAAAGCCACCGGGTCTGGCTTGAAGGCGTGCACGAGATCGGGAAACTTGGTGGCATCCCGGATGAAGAACACGGGGAGGTTGTTCCCCACCAGGTCCCAATTACCGTCGTCGGTGTAGAATTTCGTGGCGAAACCGCGCGGGTCGCGCAGGGTCTCGGGGGAGTGACCGCCATGGATGACCGTGGAGAAGCGCACGAACACCGGGGTCAGCTTGCCCCGTTCCTGGAATAGCTTGGCCCTCGTATACTGCGCGATCGGTTCGGCGCCGGCTGTGCCGTAGGCCTGAAAATACCCGTGGGCTCCGGCGCCGCGGGCGTGGACCACGCGTTCGGGAATGCGTTCCCGGTCGAAGTGGGCGATCTTCTCGATGAAATGATAGTTCTCGAGCGTTGCCGGCCCGCGCTGGCCGATGGTCTGCAGGTTCTGATTGTCGTGGACCGGGTGGCCCTGGCGAGTCGTCAGGACGGGTTGCTGGCCATCGGCTGCCAGGGGTGTCTCCTCGTCTGATCGCCCGGTCTGTCGGTTAGTCATCCTCGTTGCCCGGCTCCTTCCCTCATCGGTGCGGTGCGGCCGCGCCGGGATTCTCCCACCGGAGAAACGATTTGTCATGAGGGTTTCGTCATCGACGCGGCAAAGCTGCTCCTCCGCGGCGCGGCAGCGCAATCGTCCAGGGTTTGCGCGGGCGGATGACCTCCTCGGGCGATCGGCCGCGCAGCTCGTTGACCGCCGCCAACCCCAGAACGGCGGCGAGGCCGACGACGGGCACCGCGAACAAGGCTCCCCAGAGGCCAGCCACCTCGGCGCCTCCCAGCAGCGCGAGAATGGAGGCGATCGGGTGCAGCCCCACGGCGTGTCCAGTGATCCGCGGCCCCAGGACGTTGCTCTCGACCATCTGCATGACGACGAAGAAACCGATCACGAACAGGACCAGGGGGAACGGCTGGAACAGGCTGACGATAATCGCGGGAATCGCCGTGAGCACGGGCCCGACGATCGGAATGAGCTCGAAGAAGAAGGCGAGCAGTCCGAGCACCAGCGGGTACTGTACGCCGAGCAGCCAGCAGCCCACCCCGGTGCTGACGCCGATGACCGCCGACATCAGCAGTTGTCCCCGAATGTACCCGCCGACGATGCGCACCAGGCTGGTTTCGAGAAACAGGAAGACGCGCTGTCGCTTCGGTGGGACGAGGGATGCGAGGGCGTCTCGGATCCTGCTGCCGTCAAGGACCAGGTAGAGACTGATGACCAGCACGAGAACCAGGGTTACCAGCGCGTCGGTCACGCCGGTCATGATGCTGAGGCTACGGCTGATGAGTTCGGTGCCGGACGACTGCAGGGCGGCCCCTGCATCCCGCTGCAGGTTGCTCAGGTCGGCCTGTATGCCGTGGCGGCCGAGCCAATCCTGAAGCACGGGAACCCCTTCCTCCTGGAGGCTCTGGGCATAGACCGGTATCTGTTGATTGAGCTGACTCAATTGGGTTACCAGGACTCCGCCAATCCAGAACAGCCCTGCGGACAGCGCCAGGATGAAACTCGTGTAAATGCCCGCCGTTGCCCAAGCGCGAGCGATCCCCCGACGCTGCAGCAGGACTACCAGCGGTTCGAGCATGAAGGCCACCACGGCGCTCAGGACGAAGATGAGGATGATCTTGGTGAAGTGCCCCAGCGCCAAACCCAGGAAGTAGAGAATCGAGGCACTGCCGATGATGGTCACCACGGTATCGCGACTGCGTGCCCAATTGAACGCGAGATTCGGGCTGGTTTGCCCCACAGCACCGCCATCAGGCGGTGCCAGCACGTTCTCATGCTCTTGACTACTCATTTGGCTGCTCTGTCCGTCAAGGGGATGGGTCGGTCGCGTCCTTGAGGCCGCCAGGGCACCGCGGGCCCATCGCTCTCCCCTGCCCGCTGACCCAGACCGAAGTAGGAGTTGATCTCGGCCCCGAGTAGCAGAACCACGGAGAACAGCCAGAGCCAGAAGACGGACAGCAGGGCGAAGCCGACAAAGGCACCATAGTGTTGCGTTGGATCAGCCAGGCGAGCGTAGAGCGGGAAGAGCAGGGTCACTAGCGTCAACGACAGGGCCCCGACAATCGCGCCGCGCCAGGCTTGGTGGAAGCTCACCGGCCTGTTGGGTACGATCGCATAGATCGCCAGCAGCAGCAGAAAGGCGCTGAGGGTCGCCAAGAGTGGGCTCGTGAGCCCCAGCAGCCCGGCCAGCTCCGGCAGATTGATCGCCTCGGCCAGGCGGCGACCGTACCCCGGGAGGCTGCCGGCGACTGTGAAGACCACGACGAGGACGGCGAAGAGGAAAACCATCCCAATGGCCACGAGTCGCTGCCGGACAAAGGAACGAGCACGGGCGCGGAAGACGACATTCAGCGCGTCCTCCATCGTGACGAATAGGTTGGAGCCCCCGATGATGAGGCCAAGGAGCCCCAGGAGGCCGAGGAGGCCCGAGCTCTGGCTGAAGGCCTCGACGATCGTGGGCAGATTAACCGCGTCGCGGAAGGCCGGGGGCAAAGCGTCACTGAGCGTTCGAATCACCTGCCTCCGGATACTGAAGTTGCCGAGCGGCAGGCCCGCGATGGCGGCCAGTCCCACGATGAGTGGCAGGATCGCCGTCAGCAGGTTATAGGCGAGCATTCCAGCCAGGTTCATGACCCAGTCATCGTTGACCTTGGCAGCGAAGGCCCTGGCGTTGGGCAGAAACCCCTGTACGGGCGTGTCGATGACGCCCGGCGCGGCCGTCCGGACCGGGTCGTCACTGTGTGTGTCTATGGGCCTACCCGGCCGGCTTGCTGCTGCTACGTTGCCGCTCTGCCGGCTGCCTGCCAACCCCGTTCCCTCGGGTCTACAGCAAAGGATGAGAGTGCCCTACCCCGACTCCGGGTAGGGCACTCTTGTCGGACGGCTGCCGAACTGGGTTACTTACGTCTCCACCGCATCGAGAACCCGAGCAGGGCAGTTCCAGCGGCTCCCAAGGCCAACCAGACCATGACCATGCCGGAGGGGTCACCGGTACGCGGCAGCGTCGCAGGCAAAGCGCCGGGCGTTGGCCTTGTCGGAACTGGGGTCGGAGTTGTAACTGGGGTCGGAGTTAGAGTCGGGGTCGGAGTCACCAGTCTAAGATTAGTGACGTAAACTTCGGTCCTTTTGCCATCATACACCGGCACGTCGAGAACCACAGTCTCGCCATCCCCGAACTCCTGCCTGAATATCTCACCCCTAAAGGGGTCGACGACCCTGGCACAAGTCCTCCACCCGGCTCGGCCCGGCATCCTGACTCGGCTCGTACCCTCAGCGATGATCTTGCGATCGATGCCCGGTCCAGCCTGGCCAGTGAGGAATTCTTGGGACCCAAGGCTGAATCTCACACCTGCTTCAGGCTGAAGGTTGCTGGTGCAACCGTCTCCTGTGAACTTGCCAACCTGTACTTCCCCGAAGGATCTCGATCCATTTCCCGCCCCC
>Ga0209514_10005119_pt1 | contig 17050 bp, 18 predicted proteins | sample Subgrocontami58m_FD_187452 | JGI IMG/M metagenome (GOLD analysis project Ga0209514, IMG submission 187452) | Subsurface groundwater microbial communities from S. Glens Falls, New York, USA - GMW37 contaminated, 5.8 m (SPAdes) (version 3) | ecosystem: Environmental > Aquatic > Deep subsurface >...
GGCGTGCGCCCCCTGTACGACGACGGCACGGAAGACCCCTCGGCCGTTACGCGCGATTACGTGCTGCTGCTCGACGATGCGGGCCCGCCGCTGCTGTCCATTTTCGGCGGCAAGATCACCACCTACCGCAAGCTCGCCGAGCATGTGCTGGAGAAGCTCGCGCGCTGGATCCCGGCGCGCCGGCCCTGGACCCATGCGGAGGCGCTGCCGGGGGGCGATTTCGGCGGGCGCGATTTTCCGGGCGTGCTGGGAGAACTCCGCTCGCGCTATTCCGGGCTCGATCCGCATTGGCTGGCGCGCCTGCTGCGTCGTCACGGCACGCTCGCCGGGCAAATCCTCGACATCGCGAAATGCGAGGCCGACCTGGGCGAGAACTTCGGCGGCGGGCTGTACGAGCGCGAACTCGCCTATCTGGTCGAGCACGAATGGGCGCGCACAGGCGAAGACGTGCTGTGGCGGCGCACCAAGTGCGGCCTGCATATGAGCGCGGCGCAGCGAAGCCGCGTTGCCGGCCGCCTGGCGGAGGGGCGGTGATGCCGCTCGCCGCCAAGATGATGATCAGCCTGTGGTAATGAATGTCGTGCGCAGGGTGCACGATTGCTCCGCTGCCGCGAAAAGCGCGTCTAGCCGACGTACCAGAAGTAATAAGTGGCAATGCCGCCCAAAGCCACTATCCAGTAACCCGCGAGCGTAGCGCGCATCAGGTTTTTCCACCATTTGATGCGCCAACGCTTCGGCACGATTCCGTTCATTTGCAGCACGATCCACAAGCCGCTCACGACGGTGAAGCTGCCGGCGAGGGCGTGCAGCCAGGTGAGACCGATGCGCGCCTCCACAAAGTCGGCCATTTTGGCGGGCCTCACATCCTGCATCGATCCCGCCATGATGAACGCCACCAGCACTACGTTGAGCAGCACCAAGGTGGTCTGGTTGTACTGATGCGCGTCGATGTTGCCGCTGCGGGCGAGGAAGAAGCCGAAGGTGAGCCCGGCGACGAGCAGAATCTCCAGCGCCAGGTTGATGTCGGCGATGAGCGGCGCCGGCCCGAAAAACCCCGGCGTGCCCTCGAGTTTGTTCGCGCCGATCCAAAGGATTCCGGCGAGCGTGCCGCCGACCAGGATGACCGCCGCGATGATCGCGGGCAATTTCCAGCGCTGTGCGTTCATCGGGCCTCGGGGCAGAAAAACCAGCTTCAAATTACCGCGGAGATGCAGCGCGCAGGGCGCGCACAATCAAACAGCGGCAGCATAGCGTGCGCCGCGCCCACGCTCAAACCGTGCCGTCGGCTTTCAGCCTCGCGATCTCCGCCTCGGTCTTCTGCAGCAGACCGCGCAGGATTTCTTCGGTGTGCTGGCCGAGCACCGGCGGGGCGAGTTTGTACTCGACCGGCGTGGCGGAGAAACGCATCGGGCTCGCCACGGTCGGCAGTTTGCCCGCGACCGGATGGTCGAGCTCGACCTTGATGCCACGCGCTTTCACCTGCGGCTCCTCGAACACCTGCGCCACGTCGTTGATCGGGCCGTTGGGCACGCCGGCCGCCTCCAGGATCTTCACCCATTCGCGCGTGCGGCGCTTGGTGAACACCGCCTGCAACAGGCGCGTGAGCTCGGCGCGGTTCTCCACCCGCTTGCCATTGCCGGCGAAGCGCGCATCGCCGGCGAGCTCCGTGCAGCCGGCCGCTGCGCAGAACTTGCGGAACAGGTTGTCGTTGCCGCAGGCGAGGATCACGTCGCCGTCGGCGGTCTTGAACGGCTGGTAGGGCACGATGTTAGGATGCAGGTTGCCGATGCGCTTGGGCGCTGAGCCGGTGGCGAAGTAGTTGGTGTTCTGGTAGGCGAGCAGCGCGATCTGCGAGTCGAGCAGCGCGAGATCGAGGTGCTGGCCGATGCCGGTCTCGGCGCGGTGGGCGATCGCCGCGCAGATGGCGATGGTGGCGTACATGCCGGTGATGATGTCGGCCACCGGGACGCCGGCCCGCTGCGGGCCTCCGCCCGCTTTTCCTTCCTTTGGGTCGCCATCGGGTTCGCCGGTGACGCTCATCATCCCGCCCATGCCCTGGATTATGAAGTCGTAGCCGGGATGCGCCCGGTAGGGGCCGGTCTGGCCGAAGCCGGTGACCGAGCAATAAATCAGGCGCGGGTTGATTTGCTTCAGGTCGTCGTAGGCGAGGCCGTAGCGCGCCAGGTCGCCGAACTTGTAGTTCTCGATCAGGACGTCGGAGACGCGCGCCAGCTCGCGCACGAGTTTCTGGCCCTCAGGCTTGGAAATATTGAGCGAGATCGATTTCTTGCCGCGGTTGGCGGAGGTGAAATAGGCGGAGTCCTTGGTGTCGCGGCCGCACCGGTCCTTCACCCAGGGCGGGCCGTAGGTGCGCGAGTCGTCGCCGAACTTGGGACGCTCGACCTTGATCACTTCGGCGCCAAGATCGGCCAGGTTCTGGCCGGCCCAGGGGCCGGCGAGCACGCGTGAGAGATCGAGAACGCGGATATGGGATAAAGGACCGGGCATGGGAGCAGCTTCTGTGCAAAAGTTAAAAGATGTCGGTTACGCAAGCGTACCCCATACGCCTGAAGGTTTTTATCCAAAACAGGGTTGATCTTTAACACTCCAACCTGGAGCCGGTCTCAGCCCGTAGAGGACAGAGGCGCAATGCCGAGACCGCAGGGATCCCCGATTTTGCACGGATGAAAATCCATCCGCGCAAAATCGGGGATCTTGGGGGAAACCCAAAATCACCTTGTGCTGCGGCGTTGGGCTCGAGCCCCCAGCCCAACCCGCGATTCTTCCTAGTCGAGCTTCACGCCGGCGTCCTTGACCACCTTGCCCCAGCGGCCGATTTCACTGTGGATGAAGGTCGCGAACTGTTCCGGCGGCATGCCGCCGGCTTCGGCGACCTGGGACGCCCAGATGTTCTTCATGTCCGGCAGGTTCATCGCCTTTACGGTTTCCTGGTACATGCGGTCGACGACCTCTTTCGGCGTGCGCTTGATCGCCCACAGCGCATACCAGGTGCTTATCACCATGCCGGGGATGCCAACTTCGTCCATGGTGGGAATATCGGGGAAGAGGGTCGCGCGCGCAGGCGTGGCGATGGCGAGGCCGCGCAGCTTGCCTGCTTTCATTTGCGTGGAGGAGGTGCCCATGCCGTCGAACACGAGGTCGATCTGGCCGGCGAGGAAATCCTTCATCAGCGGCACGATTCTACCGATGGTTTGAGATTCTCACTTGCCCTTGAACTGCGGTTTCTGCTTTGCCAGGAACGCCTTGAAGCCGATGCGGTAGTCCTCGGTGTCGAAGCAGGCGTAGCCTTCGTCGCGTTCGGCTTCGCTGAGCGCACGCGGATCGGCCAGGCGGCGCGCGAACTTTTTGTGCCAGCGCGCCACCAGCGGCGCGCCCGCGGCGATGCGCGCGGCCGCGGCGAGCGCTTCCGCACTGACCTGGTCGTCGGCGACGACGCGATTGACCAGGCCCTTTTGCTTCGCTTCCTCGGCGCCGAATACCCGGCCCTCGAGCAGGATTTCCAGCGCGGTGGCGCGGCCGACCAGGTCAACCAACGCGGCCATTTCCCCGTAGCCGAGCACCAGGCCGAGCTTGTTGATGGGGATGCCGAAGCGGCTGGATGCGCCGCAGATGCGGAGGTCGCATTGCGAGGCGATTTCGAGCCCGCCGCCTACGCACACGCCGTGGATCATGGCGACGGTCGGATGGCGGCATTCGGCCACCGCGCGCATGGCGCCTTCGATTTTGCCGCCGTAATCCTTCGCCACCCTGGCGTTGGCGCGCATTTTGTCGAACTCGGAAATGTCGGCGCCGGCTGCGAAGGCCTGCTCGCCCGCGCCGCGCAGCACGATGCAGCGCACGCCGTCGTCGGCTTCGAGTTCGCGCGCGATCTCGCCCAGGCGCATCCACATGCCATAGCTCAGGGCGTTCAATTTATCCGGGTTGTTCAGCACCACGGTCGCGATGGCGCCGTTGCGCTCGATATAGACAGGATCAGACATGAACATCAGCTTTGTTCCAATCACAAAGAACATAAAGGAAAGGAATGTCGGGCTTCCCCGGCGAGCCTTCGTATCCTTCCCGGTAAGAATCAGCGATAGAAGAGCTCCACGAGCCCCAACCCGGTGACGGGGATGTAAGTGACCATCATCAGCACCGCGAACAACACGCCGATGAAGTAGATATTGACCTTGCTGACCTCCCACACGCTGGCCTTCGCGATCGAGCACGCGACCATGAGCACGCTCGCCACCGGCGGGGTCTGCTGGCCGATGCCGAGGTTGATGGTGACGATCAGGCCGAAATGCACCGGATCGATGCCGACCGCTTTCACCAGCGGCATCACCACCGGCACCACCAGGATGATTGCCGCCGCCGAGTGCAGAAAGCAGCCAAGCACCAGGAACAACACATTCAGCATCGCCAGCACGAACCACTTGTTGGTGGTGATCTCCGCGACCGCGCGCGCGAGCTGCTGCGGCGCCTGGATTTCGGTGAGATAGGCGCCGAGCAAGGATGAAGTCGCCACCAGCAGCATCACCACCGCGGTCTGCGAGCCGCCCTCGATCATTGCCTGCTTGAGGTGGGCGAGATCGAGTTCGCGGTAGACGGCAAGGCCGATGAACAGCGCCGCGATGACCGCCAGCGCCGCGCCCTCGGTAGCGGTGACCACGCCGCCGAAAATGCCGCCCAGGATGATTACCGGCAGGAAAAACGCCCAGAACGCCTCCTTGAATGTCTTGCCGACGCGCGACCAGCGGAACGCCTCTTCCCGCGGCAGGTCGTAGCGGCGCGCGAACCAGTAGGCCATGCCCATCAGGCCGAAGCCGCCGATGATGCCCGGCACGATGCCGGCGACGAACAACTGCACCACCGAAACGTCCGCCATCACCGCGTAGAGAATCATCGGGATCGACGGCGGAATGATCACGGCGAGCGTGGCGGCGGAGGACATGACCGCGGCGGCCACCGCCTTGGGATAGCCCTTCTTCTTCATCGCCGGGATCAGGATCGAGCCGAGCGCCGCCACGTCGGCGACCGCCGAGCCAGAAATCTCGGCGAAGAACATCGAGGCGCCGATCGATACCATCGCCAGCCCGCCGCGGACGAAACCGAGCACCGCGGAAGCGAATGCGATCAGCCGTGTCGAGATGCCGGAGGCGTTCATGATGGCGCCGGCAAGGATGAACAGGGGAATGGCCAGCAGCGGGAAGTTGGTGGCGCCGTTGTACATGACGATCGGAACATTGGGCAGCGACGCCAGCCCCTGCACCGCCACCATCGCGATCACCGCCACGATGCCTAGCGCCACCGCGATCGGCACGTTGATCACCACCAGCGCCAGCACGCAGGCGAAAAGGAGCAGTATTGCCATCAGTGACTCGCCTCCTTCGCCTTGTCTTCCCCGCCGCCGCCGTAGCCGTGACGCGCTTCGGCAATAACAGCGGGAAGGTTGAGCGCTTCCCCGATCAGGATCAGCGCCGCGCTGATGGGGATCACCGACTGCACGTAATTGACCGAAATTTCCGGCAGCGACACCAGGTGGTCGGTGGCGAGCACCTCGAGTATCGACCAGCCGGTGTAGGCGAGCAGAATAAAAAATCCGAACACCAGCACTTCGGCAAGCAGCGCCAGGGGCAGGCGCAGCGCCGGCGGCAATATCGCCACCAGTTCAGGACACGAGATATGCCCGCGTTTTACCGCCGCGAGCGCCGAGCCGTAGTAGGTCAGCCACGCCAGCAGGATGGCGGCGACTTCGTCGTACCAGGCGAGCGACATTCCGATGGTGCGAAACACCACGCCCGCCGTCACCTCGATCGCCAGCGCGGCCATCAGGACAATGACCAACCATTCGAGGGCGCGCGCGTAGCCCCCGCGAAAACTTGCCAGAGTCAAATTACCCTCCCCCCGCTCGCTTTATCTGGGACCAGCGCCGGATGCCGCGGCGCGCTACTTGCCAAGCGCGATGGCGCGCTCGATGACGTCCTTGGCGCTCGGCACTTCCTTGGCGTAGTCCTCGTACACGGGCTTGGAGGCCGCGATGAAAGCGTCTTTGTTAGCCGTGTTCACGCTTATGCCGGCGGCCCTCATCTTGGCGAGCAGGTCCTCGTCGTCCTTTGCGGCCTTGTCATAAACGAACGCCTGCGTCTCCTTGGCGGTGTCCTCGAGGATCTTGCGCACGTCGGCCGGCAGCGAGGGCCATTTCTTCGTGCCCACGACCAGGTAGGCAGGCGTGTAGACATGGCCGGTGATCGAGAGGTACTTCTGCACCTCGTGGAATTTGGCGCTGGCGATTTGCGCATACGGGTTTTCCTGACCGTCCATGACGCCGGTCTGCAGCGCGGTGAATACCTCGGAGAATTTCATCGGGCTGGGATTGGCGCCATACGCCTGGAACATCTTTACCCGCCACTTGCCCTCCGGCACGCGCAGCTTGATGCCCTTCAGGTCGCCCGGAACGTTGATCGGGTGCTTGTTGTTGGTGATGTGCCGGTAGCCGTTCTCCCACACGGCGAGCACCGTGATGCCTTTCTTTTCGGCCTCGGGCGCGATCTTCGACCAAAACAGTTCTTTCTCGATGCGCTGCATGTGCTTGCGGTCTTTGACCAGGTAGGGCATCTCGAACACGCCGAAGATGTCTGCTTCCGAGGACATGACGGTGGAAGGCTCAACCATGTCTATGGTCCCTAGCTTGAGCTTCTGCAGCATTTCCTTGTCGCCGCCGAGCTGGCTCGACCCATAGACCACCACCTTGAATTTGCCGCCAAGCTTGGCGTTGGCGCGCTTGGCGAATTCATCGGCTGCCGCACTAAATAGCGAGCCCGGCTCGCCTACGTGTCCGAGCTTGAGTTCGACACCTTGCGCCGCGGCAATGAGCGGTGCTGCGCAGAACGCCGCGATGCTTCCCAATCTGAATAGTTTCATCCGTTCCTCCTTCGAAATTGCTGCCCTGCGGATGCGGGCAGTCTTTCCACCGCCGCCGCATGAGCGCGGGACGGGTCCTGCAATCAAGCGGCAATACGGTGCGCGCCGCTGCCGCGGGCGCATTCAATCAGATAGTCCGCTGCGGTCTGCGTCCCGCCCTTCCTGTGCGGCACGCCGGCCAGAGCCAGTCCCATTTCGACGCCCGCGAGCGTGCCCATCAGCGCGAGGTCGTTGAAGTCGCCCAGATGGCCGATGCGGAACACCTTGCCCGCGAGCCTTCCCAGGCCGGTGCCGAGCGACATGTCGTAGGCTTCGAGTATGCGCTTTCTAAGCGCGTCCGCATCGTGGCCGGCGGGCGTCATCACCGCCGTGAGGGTGTTGCTGTATTCCTCGGCGTTGGCGCAGAGGATTTCCAGGCCCCAGGCGCGCACCGCGCGCCGCGTCGCTTCGGCATGGCGTGCATGGCGCGCGAACACGCCGTGCAAGCCTTCTTCCTGCAGCATCAGTATCGCCTCGCGCAGGCCATAGAGCAGATTGGTGGCGGGCGTGTAGGGAAAATAGCCGGTCTTGTTGGCGGCAATCATCTCCTCCCATGCCCAATAGGATTTGGGCAACCGAGCCGACTGCCCGGCCTTGCGTGCCTTCTCGCTCACCGCGTTGAAGGATAGGCCCGGCGGCAGCATCAGCCCCTTCTGCGATCCGGCCACGGTCACATCCACGCCCCATTCGTCGTGCCGGTAGTCGATCGATGCGAGCGAGGAAATCGTGTCCACCATGAACAACGCCGGATGGCTCGCCGCGTCCAGGGCGCCGCGGATCAGCGGAATCCGGCTGGTGACGCCGGTGGAGGTTTCGTTGTGCACCACGCACACCGCCTTGATGGCGTGTACCTTGTCTTCCTTCAATTTCGCTTCGACCGCTGCCGGATCGCCGCCGCGGCGCCAGTCGGTGGCGATCAGATCCACCTGCAGACCAAGCTTGTCCGCCATTTTCTGCCACAGGCTGGCGAAATGCCCGGTCTCGACCATCAGCACCTTGTCGCCGGGTGAGAGACAGTTGACCAGCGCCGCTTCCCAGGCGCCGGTGCCAGAGGCCGGGTAAATCACCACCGGCTGCTGCGTCTGAAATACGTATTTGAGCCCTTCGATGATTTCCAGGCCCAGGTGGCCGAACTCCGGCCCGCGGTGATCCATGGTGGGATAGTCGATGGCGCGCAGGACGCGGTCGGGCACGTTGGTGGGTCCGGGGATTTGCAGGAAATGACGGCCGCTTCTAAAGGCCATGGCAGAACTCCTCGAGGGCAAAAAACAATAGGGGCCTGGGCATATTATGCAACATGGCGGTGGCAATGGAAGGGCTCGCCCGGCAAGCCGCGTAAGTAATGTAATAATACAGCGTGGCACGCTATGCTTGCGCAAGCGAGCGTGATCTCGATCCCGTTTGCATGGCTGTTCATTAGGAGGTCCATTTGAACATCGACATCATTTCCGACGTGGTCTGCCCCTGGTGCTACATCGGCAAGCGCCAGATCGAGGCGGCGCTCGCGCTGTACGCGCAGCAAAACCCCGGCGCGGACCCGCCGCGCATCACCTGGCGGCCGTTTCAGCTCAATCCGCAACTCCCCGCCGAGGGCATGAGCCGGCAGGATTACGTGCTGCAAAAATTCGGCGTAGCGCGCGCCAAGGATATCTATGCGCGCGTGGCCGCGGTCGGCGCCGAACACGGCATCGCGTTTGCGTTCGACAAGATCGGGCGCCAACCCAACACCGTCGCCGTGCACAGCCTGATCGCACTGGCCGCCGCAGCGGAACCGCAGGCCGATGGCTTGCAAAACCGGGTAAACGAGGCTTTCCTGCAGGCCTACTTTCTCGATGGCGTCGATCTGACCAGGACGGAAAACCTGGTCGCGATCGCCACCGCGGCGGGCCTGGACCGGGCCCGCGTAGAGCAATGCCTGGCAGATCCGCAGTCGCGCCAGGCGGTGGCCGAGGAAGACCAGCGCGCGCGCGCCATCGGCGTGGAAGGCGTGCCCTTTTTCATATTCAACGGCAAGCTGGCCGTGTCCGGCGCGCAGGGGCCCGAAGCGCTGTTGAAGGCCATGCGCCAAGCGGAAACGGTGGCCGCGTAAAAGCGCAATTTATCCGCGTTCAAGACCCCATGGATCGGGCACCCAAGCATATTTCCACGGTCACGCTGCATCCGCGCGCCGGTGACAGCGCGCTCGCGGCGCGGCTGCGGCGCGAGATCCGCGGCGAGGTCCTGTTCGATGCCGCCAGCCGCGGCCGCTATTCCACCGACGCCTCCATCTACCAGATCGAACCGGTCGGGGTGGTAGTGCCGCAGACCGAAGAGGATGCGCGCATCGCCATCCAGATCGCCGTTGACCAAGGCGTGCCCGTCCTGCCGCGCGGCGGCGGCACCTCGCAGTGCGGCCAGACCGTGGGCGCCGCTCTGGTCATCGACAATTCAAAGTACCTGAATCAGGTCATCGCCTTTGACAAAGCGGCGCGCACGGCCGTGGTGCAGCCGGGCATGGTGCTCGACCAGTTGAATACTTATCTCAAGCCGCACGGCCTGTGGTTCCCGGTGGATGTTTCCACCAGCGCGCAGGCGACCCTGGGCGGCATGGCCGGTAACAACTCCTGCGGCTCGCGCTCGATCCGTTACGGCAACATGGTGCACAACGTGCTCGGCATCGATGCCCTGCTCGCCGACGGCGCCGAGTTCCACTTCGGCGCAAGCGACCGGATCGCCGGCGCGCCCCGCGCCTATCAGACGCTCATCGCTCGTGTGCATGCCGTGGTGCGGCGTGAGGCGGCGGAGATCGAAGCGCGCTGGCCCAAGATGCTGCGCCGGGTGCAGGGCTATAACATCGACATGGTGCAGCCGGGCGCGGAAGCTTCCATGTTGCCGCACAACCTCGCGCACCTCCTGGTCGGCTCGGAAGGCACGCTCGCCTATTCGCGCCGCATCCATCTCGCGCTTTCGCCGCTGCCGCGGCACAAGACCCTGGGCGTGTGCCATTTCCCGACGTTCCGTCAATCGATGCAGGCGCCGCAGCATATCGTCAAGCTAGCGCCCACGGCGGTGGAACTGGTGGACCGCACGATGCTGGAACTTGCGCGCGGAAACGCCGCGTTCAGGCCCATCGTCAACCGTTTCCTCAAGGGCGACCCGGACGCGATTCTGCTGGTCGAATTCTCAGGCGATGACCGCGGCGAGCAACTGGCGAAGCTCAGGCAACTGGTGGAACTGATGGCCGAACTCGGTTTTCCCGGCGGCGTGGTCGAGATCACCGACGCTGCCATGCAGAAGGAAGTATGGGAGGTGAGGAAAGCTGGCCTCAACATCATGATGTCGATGAAGGGCGAGGGCAAGCCGGTGTCCTTCATCGAGGACTGCGCCGTGCCGCTCGAGCACCTGGCCGAATACACCGACAAACTGACGCAGGTATTCGCCAAGCACGGCACGCGCGGCACCTGGTATGCGCACGCCTCGGTCGGCACCCTGCACGTGCGTCCGGTGCTCAACATGAAGGAAGGCGGCGCCAGGCAAATGCGCGCCATCGCGGAAGAAGCCTGTGAGCTGGTAAGGAATTACAAGGGCGCCGCGTATTCTGGCGAACACGGCGACGGCCTGGTGCGTACGGAGTGGATCGAGCCCATCATCGGCGCGCGCCTGATGCGCGCGCTGGAGGAAATCAAGGACCTGTTCGATCCGCGCGGGCTGATGAATCCGGGCAAGATCGTGCGCGGAACGAAGCAGGACGACCGCAGCCTGTTCAGGTTCAAACCCGGGTATAGCGCGCAGCAACTCGATACCGCCCTGGACTGGAGCGAGTGGAGTGCGCCTGGAGCCGCCGATATCGGCGCAGGCGCGGGGGCCGCGGCTAGCCGCGGATTCCATACGAACGCCGCGTCAAGCCGCGGCTTTGTTGCGGCGGTGGAGATGTGCAACAACAACGGCCATTGCCGCAAGTTCGACGCCGGCAGCATGTGTCCGTCCTACCGCGCCACCGGCAATGAGCGCGACCTCACCCGCGGCCGCGCCAATACGCTGCGGCTCGCCCTGTCCGGACAATTGGGCGCCGATGCGTTCACCTCGGATGCGATGCATGAGGCCATGGATTTGTGCGTGAGCTGCAAGGGCTGCAAGCGCGAATGCCCCACCGGCGTCGACATGGCGAAAATGAAAATCGAGTTCCTGTATCACTACCATAAGCGCCACGGCTTTTCGCTCAAGGACAGCTTGATCGCCTATCTGCCGCGCTACGCGCCCTGGGCGGCGCGCCTGCCCTGGCTCGCCAACCTGCGCGACGCCATTGCCGGCCTGGCTGCCTTGAGCGAATCGCTGCTGGGCCTGTCCGCAAAGCGTTCCTTGCCCAAGTGGCGCGGCGACGCGTTCCATCGGGATCCGATTGCAGCGCCGCATAGTGCGGAAGCGGCGCGCGAAGTGGTGTTGTTGGTCGACACCTTCGACAATTACTTCGAGCCCGACAACGCGCGCGCCGCACTCGCCGTGCTGGAAGCGGCCGGCTATCGCGTGCATTTGGCGCGGGGCGCAGATGGCGGGCGCCCGCTGTGTTGCGGCCGTACTTTCCTCGCCACTGGCCTGGTGGACGAGGCTAAGGCCGAGGCGCGGCGCACCATCGCCGCGCTCCGGCCTTACGTCGAGCGCGGCCTCCCCATAGTCGGGCTGGAACCCTCGTGCCTCTACACCCTGCGCGACGAGTTCAAGTCCATGCTGCCCGGCGCCCCGACCGACGCGCTCGCGGCGCGGGCGCTGCTGTTCGAGGAATTCCTCGCCGCCGAGCACGAGGCCGGCAGACTGAAGCTCAAGCTCAAACCCCTGCCGCAGAAAAAGGCCCTGCTGCACGGCCATTGTCACCAGAAGGCCTTCGGCGCGATGTCGCAGGTGGCGCAGGTGCTCGGCCTGGTTCCGGAATTGAAGGTCGAGACGGTGGAAGCCAGCTGCTGCGGCATGGCCGGCGCCTTCGGTTACGAGGCCGGGCACTACGAAGTTTCGATGAAAATGGCCGAAGCATCGCTGCTGCCGGCGCTGCGCAAGGCCGGCGCGGACACGCTGCTCGTCGCCGACGGCACCAGTTGCCGTCATCAGATACACGACGGTCTGAGAACAGGGAAGGCTTCGTCGCCATCGGTTGCGCAGGGCGTAGCCGTGCATGTCGCGCAGGTGCTGGCGCGGGCGCTGGGCTAAGCTGTCATGGCATATATCCGGTAGTGCGGCCGGCTGTTTCAACTCCTTACCGCGTTGCCCACCATCGCGCGGCTGCCTGTCACGCCATGTGCGCCTGCTGGTAATTCTGGATACCGACTTTGTCGATCAGCGCTAGCTGGGTTTCCAGCCAATCGATGTGCTCCTCCTCCGACTCGATGATCGACTGGAACAGATCGCGGCTGACGAAGTCGCCGACCTCCTCGCAATCGACGATCGCCTGTTTCAGATCCGGATGGCCGGCCAACTCCAGCTTCAGGTCGCACGCCAATACCGATTTGGTGGAATCGCCAACCAACAATTTCCTTAATTGGACCGCGGGCTTTCCCTCCAGGAACAGGATCCTCTCCATGAGCTTGTCGGCGTGCTTCATTTCATCGATCGATTCCTTGTACTCGTGCGCCGCGAGCTTTTCCAGCCCCCAGTTCTTGAACATCTTCGAATGCAGGAAATACTGGTTGATCGCCGTCAGCTCGTTGGCCAATACCGTGTTCAGGTGTTCGATAACCTTCTTTTCGCCTTTCATGCTTCCTCCGCTAGGAAATGCGCGAAGCTAGCTTAGCAGGAAATCCGGGCGTATCGATTCGGCCTTCGGGAAAATTGCGAAGCCCGGCAGGCGCGCGCTCCCCGCCCGATTTCGAACTCAAGCGCCATTTCGGAAGGCGATTGGATTGCCGGCCCTTCGGCTTCTATCTCCCCGCGCAAGTATTCGACCACCTGCCCCGCGATCACCACACGGCCGCCGCGCGCCTCGCACAGCAAAACGCCGCCGCGTAAAGACACCTGCTTCGCCGTCAGATTGTTCTTCCCCAGGCGCGCGGCCCAGTAGGGCGTGAGCGTGCAATGCGAAGAACCGGTGACCGGATCCTCGGGAACGCCGGCGCCGGGAGCAAAAAAAAGCGACATGAAGTAATGAATATTAGGTTCTGACACGTCCCCGAGCTGTCTCCCTTGAAATAAAAGCGATTTCCCTGAAATATTTGGTAAGAGGGGAATTCGGCGTTATTCTACAAAATGCATTTCTTCTTATTTCTCGAATCAGCCGGGAGATTCACACCATGGCCAAGCAACGACTAGTCACCCGCAGCGATTTTGACGGTCTGGTCTGCGCCATCCTGCTCAAGGAACTCAACATGATCGACGAGATCGTGTTCGTTGACCCCAAGGACATGCAGGACGGCAAGGTCGCAATCACCGACCGCGACATCACGACCAACCTGCCGTACGTGCCCAGCGTGGGCATGGCATTCGATCATCATTCGTCGGAAATTCTTCGCAACCCTGGGGAACATCCGAATCTCATCATTGATCCCAACGCCCCTTCCGCAGCGCGTGTTGTTTTCGAGCATTTTGGCGGCGGACGGACATTCCCGGAAAGCTTCCATTTCATGATGGAGGCCGTCGACAAGGCGGACTCGGCCCAGTTTAGTCGCGACGAGATCCTGCGCCCGAGCCGCTGGGTTCTCCTTAACTACCTGATGGATTCACGGACCGGCCTGGGTCGTTTCCGGAACTTTCGTATCAGCAATGACGATCTGATGATGGCCTTGATCGCTTATTGCCGCGACCATTCCATCGAGGAGATCCTCAGTCTGCCGGACGTGAAGGAGAGGGTCGACGTTTACGCGGAACACGTACCCAAGGCGACTGAACAAATCGAGCGTTGCGCTACCGTGCACAACAAGCTCGCGGTTCTGGACTTGCGCAAAGATGAGACGATCTGGGCCTGCAACAGGTTCATGATTTACGCCCTGTTTCCGAAGATCAACATTTCGATCCACGTCATATGGGGCGTGAATAAGCAGACCACGGTGTTTGCGATCGGCAAGTCCATTCTCAACCGCACATCGAAAACCAACATTGGCGCGCTGATGCTCGAATACGGCGGTGGCGGCCATGAAAGCGCCGGGACCTGCCAGGTGAGCAACGACGCAGCGGATGCCACCCTGGCCAAACTGGTGAAGATCATTAATCAGGACGGTTGATTTGCCAACCCGACGGGGTCAGAGACGATTTCTTTTCCCAACTCGAAAGCAGACATCGTCTGTCCGATCGAGTGACGACGACTACAATCGATAGTCTGTCAGCATATCTACTCAAGCTGCTGTCCAAGGAAGCGCTAGTGGTTCGCAGCTCCTACCCGAAAAACCCAGACCGACCCGGGAAAAGCGGCCCGGCGACCTCACCGATCGAGCGGCTCCTGCGGCTCGGCAACCTCCTCGGGCGCGTCGGGGCGTCGGTGGCCGTCGAGCAGTTGATTTCGCTGGTGCGCTCCGGACCGTCGCGTCAGTTGCACCAGCTCGCAAACCTCGTCCTCAACGCCGAGCGCATTGTCCGCGACCTCGGCGAGCTGAAGGGGGCGGCGATGAAGGTAGGCCAGATGCTGAGCCTGCAGGACTAGCTGCTCCCGCCCGAGGTAACCGGCGTCCTGCGCGCGCTGCAGCGACAGGCGCCGCCGATCCCGTTCGATGTTGTGAAGCGCCAGCTCGACGCGGAACTCCCCGGCTGGAGGAAGACGATCGAGCGGCTCGAGCCTGCGGCCATCGCCGCCGCCTCGATCGGGCAGGTGCACCGGGGCGTCCTTCGCGACGGACGGCCCATCGCGGTGAAGATCCAGTACCCGGGAATCGACGAGATCATCGAGGCCGACCTTGTCAACCTCCGGCGTCTGTTGAAGTCGCTGTTCGCGCTGTTCACCGACGCCGACTTCGGGCCGGTCTGGGGAGAGCTGCGCGACCGCCTGCGCGAGGAGCTGGACTACCTCAACGAGGCGAAGAACCTGCGGCGGATGCTGGAGGCGCGGCTCGCCTAGGAGGCTGGGTTATGGGTGCCATGTGCCTGGCACTTCCATCCGCTATCAATAATTTGCGTATAGCTTCTTCTCGTACACGGTCGTGATTTGTTCCCCATCCCAAACATAGCCGAAGTGCGGGCCCTGAATACAGTTCGACAAGGTAGGCGGCCGAAATACTGCAACACATTCTCCGCCGGCATGGCGCACGCTGTCGTATGCGATGCCATAAGAGTTTTTCGTTTTAAGGGCACGCGCCAGTGTTTGACCTGCGGCGTAGCTATCCCGGTCATAAACATCAGTCAGATCACCACGACCACGGATATCGTGCAGATCACCATCGAGGTCGGCAAGATACGTGCGCATTCCCAGCTCTATCGGATCCTCGCTGGTCATCGCGAGAAATCGCGCCCGGTGATAGCGGGTCTCGGCGATCGCGGTATCGAGCGTGTGCCCGGCGTAATACACGCCGTAGCTTCCATCACTGAAGCGGCTGCCTTCCGGATTCAAGTGCGTAAACGCCGCCATGATCGGTGTCGTTCCCGGGCCCGAAACGCGGTCCTCCGGCGTGACCATCGAGATGTCGCCTGCTTCTTGTCGCAACCGTGGGTTGGTCAGATTCTCGACCGCGAACACGGCGGCTAGATCCGCCGGATTGGCAACGCGATCGTAGACACCTATCGGCGGAAAGTGACTGGGGATCAGCCGATAGCACGGCTTCCAAGCTACCTTGGATACAGCAGGAATCACGCCCACCCGCCGCGTTGCGCGTCCAGGTACTGACGCACGATGTAGAGATCGGCAACCTGGCCCGAAAGCATGCGCTCGAGGGCGCTGCGTCCACCGAACAACGATGCCGTGTTCGGCTTCTTGAGCCAGGCGTCAGCGGCATCGGGTCTGGGGAGCAACAACTGGAGCGCCGAGTAGATCCCAAAGATGTACGACAGGCGTTCCAGGGTGTCCTGAGATAGCGCTGCGCCTTCACCCTGCTTCCAGCGATAAAACGTGGACTTCGGAGGATTGCCTAAAAGCTTCATCTGCTCCTTGTTGCTCAGCCCCCATGCCGCCAGGATGCGAAATGCCGTGCGTAACGCCGGCCGGGAAACTTCCTTGGCGCTGACAGGAGCCGTCGCTTGCGGCGAAGTTGTTTCCATGGTTCATGGTTCCTTATTGGACTCATATCTAAGAATAGTCCAAATCGGGAGTTTTTTCCAGCTATTTTCGCTGGCCAGGTGCTTCCGGCGCGCCAGTGCATCTCCCACACGGAGAACCCCTAGAACGAACCTTGGTTCCAAAGCGAAATCGGCCTGAAGACCAATAGCCACGCGGCTTTTCGGGCATCGGAGCCGGACTTCAAGACGGACGTGTGGTTCGGCGTCGTGGCGCCCGCCGCAACGCCGGGCGACATCATCGCCAAACTGAACCTGGAACTGGTCGCGGTCATGCGCATGCCCGAGGTCGCAGAACAGCTCCGGCGCCGGGGCATCGAGCCGATGACCAGCACGCCCGAGGAATTCGCGGCGTTCCTGCACTCCGACATCAGGAAATGGGGCGAACTCGTGCGCAGGACCGGCGCGCACGTCGCCTAGCGCGCCCTGCCTATGCCAGCGCGATGCCGCCCGCGGGCTCCGAAGGCAGCCAGCCCGCGCCCGCCTAGGATCCGCATAGCGCGCTCGCGGTCAGGCGGGTTGCGGCTGATGCCAGTGTCTGCTCCGGATCGACGTCGGTCGATTGCATTCCGTATCTGACAACATTTGTTCCGTCCATAAGCAATTCACTGGCGAATGAGTTTGGTTCGGACTACACTATCTGCGCTCCTATGCCACAAATATGCGACGTTAATACGCTTTTAATATAGTCTATGAACCCACGAGGGCTTGGTACACGCTCGCGCGAAAGACTCGCCGCGCTACTGCGAAAGCGCGCGGGCACGGTCACGCCGGCGGAGGCTGCTGAGATACTTCGCATTCCCGGCGAGAAGGCGGCTCGGCTTCTTGCCGCGTGGGCGCGCAGTGGCTGGATGTCCCGCGTGCGACGTGGGCTTTACGTCCCCGTGCCGCTTGAGGCTTCGACCACCGAGGGACCGCTCGACGATCCCTG
>Ga0209514_10005123_pt1 | contig 17041 bp, 8 predicted proteins | sample Subgrocontami58m_FD_187452 | JGI IMG/M metagenome (GOLD analysis project Ga0209514, IMG submission 187452) | Subsurface groundwater microbial communities from S. Glens Falls, New York, USA - GMW37 contaminated, 5.8 m (SPAdes) (version 3) | ecosystem: Environmental > Aquatic > Deep subsurface >...
CCAGCCCCGAGGCGCCCGGGGATTCACCCGGGAAAAGCCGCGCGGCCTGCGGGCCGCGCGACTTTTTCCGGGTGAATCATGATTCGCGGCATTCATCGCGTGTTACCTTGCCGGAGCGTCCGTTGAACCACGCCAAAGTTCCGGGTTCGTGGTTCTTGGTTACACCCTGCGGCAGTAACCAAGAACCAGGAACCACGAACCCGGAACTCTGATAAAATGCCCGCGGAGGAGCCATGCTCGAAGCGCGTACCGAGCTCGACCGGTTGAAGGGGATGGACCTTCGTGAGGCCCAGGCGTTCCTCCGCGACCGTGCGCGGCAGGGCGGCGACGAACTCGCCGCGCTCGAGAAGTCCCTCGCCGAGGCCTCCCTCGGCCCCGAACGCGCATGGTGGCTCCTGCTCCGCTGCTACGGCGACCCCCAGGCCGGGTTCGCCGAGATCGCCTCCCAACTTGCCGACAGCGGGGCCGTCGGCCTCACGGGCTGGGACCGCGGCTGGTCGAGCGGCTGGCTCCCGTCGCTCGTCGCGAGGCGCGTCCTCACCGCGCCCGACCTCGTTCCGCCGCACCGCCGGGACCCCGAGGCGCTCGATCCCCGCGAGACGGTGCTCTGGCTGAGGGTCCTCGCCGAGGCCCCCTCGCTCACACCCGAAGACCGCGCGTTCCTGCGCGCCTCCGGCGACGACCCTGACCTCGAGGTCTGGCCGCACGCGGCCCGCGCGTGGGGGAGGAACGCCCTCCACGACGAGGACCTCCGCCGCGAGATGTTCGACGAGGTCTTCGCGCACCTCCGCGACGGGCGGGTGGAGTTCCCCTCCGCAGTCCGCCGGCGTCGCGCGCGCGCCGCCTTCGTTGCCTTCTGCGCCTTCCTCTCGGCCAGCCCGCTGCCGGCCGAGCCGGGCGCCGAGGCCCACCCCGAGCCGCCGTTCGAGACCCTTCCCTCGTGGGTGCAGGGGATCATCCGCGGCCACGCGACCGACTTCTTTCCCGCGCGGATCTCCGCCGACCTCGACCTCGCGGCCGTCCTCATCGGGAGCGACTGCCTCCTCGAGGTCGACGCCTACCGCCCGCGCCTCCGCGATCGCCTCACCGCGCTCCTCGCGTTCCTCGAGAGGCGCCCGTGCCCGCTCTCGACCGAACTGGTCGGCTCGCTCCTCGCGCGCGCCGTTCGCGCGGGGCACCTCGACGCGAAGGGCGTGGAGATGCTCCAGACGCTCGCCGCGGCATGGGGAAAGTTTCCCCGGGAGCGCGGCTCCGAACGGCTTGCGGCCCTCCTCGTCTTCGAGCACCTTGCGCGCAGCCTCGCGGAGATGGCGTGCGGCGAGGCGCGCGTTCCGGCGACCGAAGCGATCGTCGAGCTCACGGGGATGCTCCCCTGGGCGCCCGAGGTAGCCCGCACTGCGGTCTGGGAGGCCCTCTGGGCGGTCGCGGCGCAGGGTGAGCTCACGCCGAACGCGAAGACCTGGCTCACGAACCACGCCTCGCGCGGGCTCGACTTCCCGCCCGTCGGGAGCGCGCTCGTCTCGGCGGAGACCTTCGAGTTCGTCCATGCGCAGCGGTGGCTGGCTCATCGCGTCGGCGCGGAGGCGCTCGCGAGAGCAGGCGTCGACGGGGGGATGACCGAGGGGCCGTGGGTCGGCCCGCTCTGGAGGGACACGGTCGCCAGTCTCCTTCGCGGGCTGGCGCACGCGGCGGCGTGGAACCTCCTCTCCGCCACGGAGCGGGTCCTCTGGGTCTGGCGCCTTGCGCACCTGTTCGAGGCGGGGATCCTCCCGCCCGGCGTCCAGATCGCCGACGTCCTCGCGCTGATCGGCCAGGCACCGTCGCCGGGGACGGAGGAGTACGGCGGAGCGGATGCGCGCGCCCAGCTCCTCCTCGAGCTGTTCGTGCGGGCCTCGGAGCTCGACGGGGAGGCGTGGTCGGTCGTGCCGCGCCTCGCGCGGATCCCGCGGCAGTCGACGCTCGCCGGCGCGCTCCACGTCATCCGCACCGGGCCGAGCGGGTGCCTGGACCCGTTCCTCGCGCTCGACCTCCGGCGCCCGTTCCGCCGGATCGCCGCAGACCACGACGCGACCTTCCGCGACCTCTGCCGCCTTGCGGCGAGCGGAGCGAGACCGCCGCTCTTCGCGCTGCTTGCCGACGCGCTGCGGGACGCCTTCCCCGTCGCTGCCGACCTCGCTGACGCCGTCGGGGAGGGCGTCCACGCGGCGCCCGACCCCTCGGCCTCGGTTGCAATCGAGGAGCGAGTGGCGAGGACCATCGAGGGCAGGCCCGGGGCCTTCCTCGACGTCTGGCGCGCGGCCCGCGCGGCATGGCGCGCACTGGAGGCGCTGGAGTGGGAGGACCCACAGGCCGACCTCTCCGCGCTCGAGCGGGGCATCTCCGCCGCGGCGGCGATGGTGGCCGCCCTCCGCGACACGACTGCTGCGCCTCCCGCATGGGCCTCGGGGGGACCCCTCGCCCCCGCGCGCGATAAACTCGGCTCGCTGATGCCCGCGCTGCCGGCAGACCTTGCCGGGCTCGAGCCGCGGTGGAGGGGGATCGCGGACGCCGTGCTGGAGCTTCGTCGCGGCGTGGCCGACGCACTCCCGCCACTCGAGCGGTCGCGTTGGGAGGCCGCCACCGCGGGATGGGGCGCTCGGATTGCCGGGCGTCGGGCGAAGGCCGCGGCGCTCGAGACCGAGGGGCGCGCGTGCCAACCGGCGGGGACGCGCACCGCCGAGGCCGTCGGCCGGCTGGCCGCTGCAGCGAAAGGCCTCCTCCCCTCGGACCGCGCCGAGAGGCTCCTCGCCGCATACGCGGAGCAGTGGATGGCCGAGGCGCTCTCGTCGAGCGCGCCGGCCGACGCCGCGGAGCGGCTCCTTTCGACCGCCTCCGCCGTCCTTGCGCCGACGCAGCGGCACGTCCTCGTCTGGACCGCGCTCTGCGCTGCGCTCGATCGGGGCGGCGAGGCGGACGTCCGTGCCTGGTACGCGCGATTGGACGCCCCCACGCACGCGGAGCGGAAGCGCGTCGCGCACTGGTGGCTGGAGCGGTACGACGTCGCGACGGCCCGACGGGTCATGCCGGAGCTCGCGGGGCTCTGGCCACTCCACCACGCGCCGACGCTGCTCGGCGTTTTCGTGGGATACCTCGGCATGCTCGCCTGCGGCTCCGTCTGGGCACAGCTCGCGGCCTCGGGCGCCTACGTCCAGCTCGGCGTCCTCCTCGTCGGAGGGCTCGTCGCCGCCGGCGTCTGCGCCGTGTGGGACCTCCAGGAGCGCGGCGTCCTGCCGCGAGGACTCCCTTCGACCACGGCGCTCGCCGACGGGCTCGGGCGCGCAGCCTCGCTCCTGGGCGTCGCGGCGACCGAGGCGCTGCTGCTGAACCTCGCGGGGCAGGTCCTCCTCTCGCACACCGACCTCGGCTGGGGGAGGGCGACCTGGGCGGGCGCGGTCGAGCTGGTCCTGACCACCTCGGCGGTGACCCTCTTCCTCGGGGTGTTCGTGGGAGCCGCGGCCTTCCGGCGATCGACTACCCGATCCGTGCGAGGGTGAGGCGGTCTCCGTAGCGCGCCGCCAGGGCCTTCCGCAAGGGCTCCACGTCCGGTGCGGCGAGCTCAGGATCGGCGTCGACGATGCTCGAGGCGGCATCGCGCGCCTCCGCGAGAAGCGCCAGGTCGCGCGTGAGGTCGGCCACGCGAAATTGCGGCAGGCCGTGCTGTCGCGTCCCAAGGAACTCGCCGGGGCCCCGCAGGCGAAGGTCCTCCTCCACGATCCGGAACCCGTCCGAGGTCGCCTCCAGCACCCGCAGCCTCTCGCGCGCCTGCTGCGTGCGCGCGTCCGAGAAAAGGAGGCACCACGACTCGTGGGCGCCTCGCCCGATGCGCCCCCGGAGCTGGTGGAGCTGCGAAAGGCCGTATCGCTCGGCGTGCTCGATCACCATCACCGTCGCGTTCGGGACGTCGACGCCGACCTCGATCACGACGGTGCTCACGAGGATCTGCGCCCGGCCCGAGCGGAAGTCCTCCATGACCCGGTCCTTCTCGGAGGCGGTCATCGCGCCGTGCAGGAGCGCAACCTTTCGCTTCCGAAACCAGGTCGCACCGAGGACGCGCGCCATCTCCGTGGCGGACTTCATCGGAAGGGAGTCGGAGGGGTCGATGAGGGGGTAGACGAAGTACGCCTGCCGCCCCTCCTCGAGCTGACGCTGGATGAACGGGATCGCCTTTCGGAGATGCGACGCGGGGCGGAGCAGGGTCTTCACGGGGAGGCGGCCGGGCGGCAGCTCGTCAAGCACGGTGACGTCGAGGTCGCCGTAGAGCGAGATCCAGAGCGTCCGCGGGATCGGAGTCGCCGTCATCGTGAGGACGTGCGGGCGGAGTCCCTTCGCGACGAGGTCCCCTCGCTGGAGGACACCGAAGCGGTGCTGCTCGTCGACCACTGCGACCGCCAGGCGGGGGATCCGGACCTTCTCCTCGATCAGCGCGTGGGTGCCGAGGAGGAGGTCGACGTCTCCGTTCGCGATCCGCTCGCGAACCCGGGCCTTCTCCTTCGCCGGCATCGATCCGAGGAGCCGTTCTACCCGGACCTTCGTCCCTTTCAGGAATGTGCGGACGGTCGCGAGGTGCTGTTCGGCGAGGATCTCGGTCGGGGCCATGATGGCCGCCTGTGCGCCGGTCCCGATCGCCGCGAGGCAGGCGTAGAGTGCGACGACGGTCTTGCCGGAGCCGACGTCCCCTTGCAGCAGGCGGTTCATGGGCGCCGGGCCGGCGAGGTCCTTGCGGAGCACAGCGGTCGCCCGCTCCTGGGCGCCCGTGAGCGGAAACGGGAAGCGCGCGCGGATGCGAGCGTCCAGCCTCGCGTCGATGCGGAGCGGGAAGGGCGCGCGCTCGGACGCGCGCTCGCGGCGGCGGAGCGCTTGGGCGAGCTGAAAGAGGAGCAGCTCCTCGAACGCGAGCCGCTCACGTGCGGGGGCAAGCGTCGCGGCGTCAGCAGGGGCGTGGACGACGCGGATCGCATCGGCCGCGGTCGGGTACCCCCGCGCGGTGCGCAGCGCCTCTGGGAGGACCTCCTCCAGCCGGTCCGCATGCGCACGCACCGCCTCCCAGACGATGCGGCGGAGCCCCTTCTGGCCGATCCCCTCCGTCAGCGGGTAGACGGGCTGGAGCGCCGGCAGCGGCCGGTCCGGGTGGACCTCGACGAACGACTGAGCGTCGCAGACGAGGGCCACGCGCTCGTCGCGGCGAAGGAGCTGCCCGCGCCCCGCGGCTCGGATCCGCATCCCTCGCGCGAGCCCATCGCGCAGGAACCCCTGGTTGAACCACGCGACGAGGCCCTCTCCCGAGTCGTCCTTCAGCGTGACAAGGACGAGGCCCCTGCGACCGCGGCCGAACGACTCCACGCGGGTGATCGTCCCCTCGACGATGCACTGCGCGCCCGGCGCGAGCGATCCGATGGTGGAGACGTGCGACCAATCGAGGTAGTCGCGCGGGACGTACCACAGCAGGTCGCGGACCGTGGCGATGCCGAGCTTCCGGAGCGTCAGCGCGCGCTGCGGACCGACGTGCTTCGCGAACTGGATCTCCCAGTCGAGCGGGTTGCCCGCCGGCGATTCCTTGCGCTGGAAGGGGACCGACATGCCCGCCTCAGAGCCGATCCAGCCGCTGGCGGATCGCTGCGCGCTGCGGCTTCGGGATCGACTCGCACTCCGCGAGAAAGGCGAGCGTCTCCCGCGCGCCCTGCATACGCTCCCGGAGGCCGTCGAAGATCAGCTCGACCGCCTTGCGACGGAGCGCCTCGGTCCGCTTCGGCTGCGGCGAGAGCACCGCGCGGCGGGAGAGCCTGCCGAGGGCGCCGAGAATCGCGTGCTTGTCATCCCGCTCCTGGAAGTCCTTGTGGACCGCCATGCGGCAGAGCTCCTCGAGGACCTCTTCGCAGACCTTCACGAATGGCTCGTCCTCCTCGGGGCCCTCGAGGATCCGCGCGACGACCTGCGCGATCGTCACGTTCGAGACGCGCCCCTTCAGCGCCGCGAGGACCGCGAGCTTCAGATGGAGCGGCGCGTCCGGCGCGCGGCCGATCGCCCCGAGCGCCTCCGCGAGGCGCGTCACCGCGTTCGGACCCCAGATGATCTTGTACTCCGAGACGTCCATCCACTTCGCGATCATGCGGTGCGTGACGGTCTCCAGGAGCATCGCCGTCACCTGACCCGACGTCGCCAGCCTCTCCAGCCCGTCGATCACGGCGGGGAGGAAATCGGTGTAGAGCTGGACGGGCCGTTTCATCTCGAGGACGGTCCCCTCCTTCGTCTGGGTCTCGGTGGAGAGGTCGGTGGGGACCTCCTGCTCGAGCAGCTCGAGGAACAGCATCGCCAGCTCCATCCGCAGCTTGATCGGCGCGGAGGGGCTTCCCGCGAGGGCGGCGAGTGCCTGCACGTAGTCGAGCGTGTTCGCGCTCTTCCCGAGGCGCGTGCGCAGCTCCGCGGCGACGCGCTCGACGAATGCCGCCGGAGCGAGGGCGCTCTGCGCGAGGGCCCCGAGCGCGCGTGCGGCCTCGCCCTGCGCGGGGAAGTCGCGGAGGAGCGGCTCGGCCCAGAGGCAGGTCTTCTCCACCTCCTTCGCGTCGGCGGGTTCGGACGCGGCTGCGACCTGGCGCGAGAGGATCTTGAGCGCGAGGATGCGCACCGGCTCGTACGGGCTCTCCTCGATCGTCCGGCGGAGCGGCTCAGCGGAGCAGAGGCCCATGCGGTGGAGCACGGTCTCCGTGAGGTCGTAGACGCGGTCGAGGCGGTAGTCGTGCGCGGAGCGGAGCAGCTCGCTGGCGATCTTCCGCCGCGCGTCGGCCGAGAGGGCCGGGTGGGCGCAGAGGCGCGTCTCCATGAGCGCGAGGCGGAGCGTGCGGCGCGCGCTCGGGAGGAGGTCGAGGAGGAAGCGCGCGAGGCGCGAGGCGAGGTCCTTGGGCACGTCGAGCTTCATGAGGCGCACGTCGATCAGCCGGAGGAGGAACGGCTGCTGCTCCTCCTTCACCGTCGGCCAGACGTCGAGGAGCGCCTCGACGCCGTGGCGGCCGAGGTCGTCGAGCGCGGCCGTCAGGCGGCGGCAGTCGGGGTCGCTGTCGGGCCAGTCCGAGAGGGTGCGCGCGACCTCGGCGGCAAGGCGGGCCCGCTCGGAGTCGGGCAGCGGCAGGTCCGAGAGGAGCAGGAGGAGGTACGCCTTCACGCGGCGCTCATCGGCCTTCGTCGCCTGGGACCAAAGGACCTCGGCGAGCGGACGGACCGCGTGTTTGCCGAGCTCGCGGCAGAGGCGTCGCGTCGGGGGGGCGATCGCCTCGAACTGAGCCGCGAGGAGAAGGAGGACGAGGCGAACGAGGTCAGGCAGGGCGTCATTCGCGGACGCGAGGGCCTCGGCCATGTCCGCGAGGACGTCGACGCCGAGGGCCGCGAGCGCGGGGTCGCGCTCCGTCTCGAGGACGCTGAAGAGGAGGCGGAGGATGACGCCACGCTCCGCGGGCGGCGCCTTCGGGCCGATCCGGCGGAGGGCGCCGAGGGCGGACTTGCGGACGTTCGCGTCGCCGTCGGCGAGTCCGCGGATCGACTCCGTCAGGTCGGGGTCGAGGCCGAGGAATTTGAGCGCCTTCGCCGTCTCGCGACGGACCTCTGGAGTCGCGTCCGAGAGGGCCATGAGGCAGAGGACGCCCTTCTCCTCGGGCGGGAGGGGCGAGACGAGGGCGGAGCGCAGGGCCTCGATCTTCGCCTTCGGGTCGGCGCTGGTGAGGAGGACGAACTTGATGCGGGCGATCTCCTCGGGGGAGAAAAGGCTCTGGGACTCCTCGGGCCGGAGGAGCGACTTTGCGGTCGGCAGGGCGAGCGCTCCTCCCTTTGGCGCGGCGCGAGAGAAGCCCTTGTCCGATTCGATCTCCTCCTCCAAGCAGAGCACGCGGGAGGCGCCATCGGCGACAACGGAGAGGGAGGGGACGTCGGTCTTGGACTTTTTCAGGAGGGGGGTGAGGTCCTTCTTCGCGAGCTTCGAGGCCTTGTCGAGCAGCGCGGTGGAGAGGAGGAGCGACTCGATGGGGGAGCCGGGCGTGGCGAGCTCGAGGACGGCGCCCGTGAGGGCGAGCTTGCGCGAGAGGAGCGCGCCGATGCGGACGGCAAGGCGCTCGGAGATGCGGTATTGGGCGCGGAGCTCGCGCTTGTCGAGGCGAAGGGGTTCGACCACGGCGGCAGGGTAGCAGAGGAGGGGCGGGGGTTCAAGCGGCCGGACGATCCACGAATGCGCACGAATCCACACGAATGGCGGGGGGACGATCCACGAAGACACACGGAGACGCACGAAGGGGACCGCACTTGCAGGCCAGCGTGCGAGGCGGACCGCATGCGCGGACCAGCCCGCGAAGCGGACCCCATGCGCCGGCCAACGCGCCAAGCGCAACAGATGGTAGCTTCGGGCGTGAACCCGCAGAGTTGGGCGTCGACCCCGAGACGCAGCCCGCGGAGCGGGCGGCAGGCAGTAGCCGTGGGCGCCAGCCCACGGAACCAGGGCTGCCGAGGAATCGAAGCCCGCGTAGTGGGCGAAAGAACGGGCGGGTCAGCGAAGGGTGATGGTGAAATGCACGGCTTCGCCGCCGCGGTCGATCGAGAGCGGGAGCTCGTGGCCGACCTCGCCGGCGAGAGCGTCGAGGACGTCGTCGACGGAGAGTCCCTTCGTGTCGACTTCTGCGATCCGCGAGATGACGTCTCCTGCGGCGAGGCCCGCCGCGGCGGCCGCAGAGCCATCGAGAACGCGAGACACGACGCAGCGGTCGTCGTGAACCTCGAGGACCATCCCGGCAGACCCGGCGACGGGGCGGATGACTTCCTCATACCGGGCCTTCACCTCGCCCGCTCGGATCGCGCCGCGGTGGAGCGCGCCTTGGACGAAGGTGTCGTAGTCCTTCTTGTCGTCCTTCCCAGACGCCAAGCGCTCTTCGAAGAGGATCGCCGCGAGCGGCTCCCCTCGCTCGTCGGTGTTCGTGGAGTAGAAGGCGTTCTTCATCTTCCGCAGGGCGCGAGTCCTCGTCATCAGCTTGGACTCGACCAGGGCGCACATCGCCGCAGCCTCGACGAGCTCCTCCTCCTCGCCCTCGTGGAACTCGCCTTGGATCCGCTCGGCGGCGTGGCCATAGAAGTCGTCCGCGGACCGAAGCTCCCGAAGCAGGCCAAGCGTGGCCTGGGACGGTTCGTACCTGTGCAGCATTTCATGGGCCACGAGCCAGATGGGGTCCTGAGCATGGAACGGGACTGCGACAGAGACAGACGGTTGAACGCCTCCGAGTTGGAGGCCCAGCCCCCCCGGCGTGTCGAGCACGACCACCCGCAGAAGCGTGTCGGGGGCACCGCGCAAGTAGCGGCTCGCCTCCCGTCCGAACGCGGGGAGGCCGAGTGGTCGGAGGGTGTTTCGCAATCCGGCGCAGACTTCGTCCCGTTCCGCTGCATCATGCAGCCAAGCGTCCCTGAACCCGCAATCGCCCAGAACCTCCAGGGCAGAGCGTATGGCACGTTCATTGTCCTGGAACTCCTTCAAGGCACCGGCGTATGCCAACTCTGCGAGGAGGCCCCGCGCGATGGACTTCCATGTCTCATCGTTTTCCACCTTCGGAAACTCCAGGACCACGGGGTCGTCGCAGAAGCTCACGACGAAGGCCAGCGCGGCCCCGCGTCCCTTCCAGGCGTCCCGAACGGCTGCGCGGGAGGGGTCCGCCGCAGGTCGCTTCCGAAACTCCGAGGCGACGGGGTCGTCCGCGGGACGGTCGTCGATGGCGCAGAGGTAGAGCGCCCGGTCCAGGGGCTCGGAGGTGGTGACTTCGATCCGGAGTGCCTGCGCGCACGCAAGCGCGCTCAGGAACATGAGAACGGCGATCGCCCGCCTCACGGCCTGCCCACGCTGAAGTAGCGGAACCCCAGCTCCTTCATCCGCGCGGGATCGAACAGGTTCCGCCCGTCGAAGATCGTCGGGTGCGAGAGCGTCGCCTTCAGCTTCACGAGGTCGAGGTCGCGGAACTCCTTCCACTCCGTCGCGATGACCAGCAGGTCCGCCTCCTTCGCCGCCTCGAACGGCCCGCTGACCAGCTCCACATCGTGGAGCTGCGGCCGCGCCTTCTCCGTCGCCACCGGGTCGTAGGCCCGCACCTTCGCGCCCTTCGCGGCGAGGCGGTTCGCGATGTCGATCGCCGGCGACTCGCGAACGTCGTCCGTGTCGGGCTTGAACGAGAGGCCCAGGACGCCGATCTTCTTGTCCTTCAGGACCCAGAGCTCCTCCTCGATCCGCTTCACGAAGCGCGCACGCTGGTCCTGGTTGATCCGCTGCACCTCCTTCAGGATCCCCAGCGGATACCCCAGCTTGTCCGCGATCGAGGCGAATGCGTCGACGTCCTTCGGGAAGCACGACCCGCCGTAGCCGATCCCCGCGCGCAGGAACGCCGGCCCGATCCGAGGGTCCATCCCCATCCCCCGCGCCACCTCCTCGACGTTTCCTCCCGCCATCTCGCAGATCGTCGCGACGGCGTTGATGAAGGTGATCTTCATCGCCAGGAATGAGTTCGAGGCGTGCTTGATCAGCTCCGCGCTCCGCGTGTCCGTGTAGATCACCGGCGACTGGAACGGGCGGTAGACCCGCTCCATCACCTCCCGCGCCCGGGGCGACGACACGCCGACCACGATCCGATCGGGCTCCAGCGTGTCCTGCACCGCCGTCCCCTCGCGGAGGAACTCGGGGTTGCTGACGACGTCGAAGGACGCCTCGCCCTTCACGTACCGCTCGATCGTCTGCCTCACCCGGTCCCCGGTCTGCACCGGGACCGTGCTCTTCTCGACGATGACCCGATACCCGTCGAGGTTCCTCGCGATCTCGCGCGAGACCCCCTCCAGGTACTGCATGTCGGGCTCGCCCGACGGCAGGGGAGGGGGCCCGACGCAGATGAAGATCACCTCGGACCCCCTCACCGCTGCCCCGATGTCGGAGGTGAACGAGAGGCGTCCCTCGACGACGTTGCGGGCGACGAGAGGGTCGAGCCCCGGCTCGTAGATCGGCATCCGCCCCTGGGTCAGGACGTCGATCTTCCGCGGGTCGTTGTCGACGCAGACGACGCGGTGCCCCTTCTCCGCGAAGCAGGCGCCGGTGACGAGGCCGACGTGGCCGGTGCCGATGATCGAGAGGCGGACGGGGTCCGTTCGCTCTGGCATCCTTCGCTCCAGCAATCCCCTCGACGCCCTCACGGGCATCGATCCGCGGCGCCCTGACGGGCGCCTCTCCATGGCGCCCCGGCGGGCGCCACTCCCCTACTTGTAGGGGAGCCCGCCGCCGTCGTTCTGCGGACTCGGCTGGTCCTGCGGCGAGTAGATGTCGCCGGCCTTCCCGTGCAGCTTCAGCTTCGGTGCCGCCTTCGGGTAGAACAGGAAGGCGATCGTCAGGTCGTCCTTCTGGCGGTCGTACCGCGCCTCCAGGTCGATCACGAAATCGTGCAGGTCCCGGCTGAACCCGAACGTGTGCTGCGTGAAGATCTGCTTGTCGAAGTCGTACGTCTCCGTCGCCCGAAGCGTCCACTTCGGCGACGCCTTCCAGTTCATCCCGAACGTCACCGAGTTCGAGATGGTCTCCATGTAATGGTCCGTGAGGAACAGGCTCATGGTCGGCCACGGAGCCATCCGCATCGTCGTGTCAAGCGAGATGAACTGGAACGAGACCGTGTTGTATTCCGCCTGCCCCGTGAAGCTGAACACGCTCCGCGGCGTGAACGACCAGTCGAGCTCCAGGTTGCTGAACTCCCGCTCGTCGAACGCCCCCTTGTTGGTCGACGTTCCCGTGATCCAACTCATCGGCGGGAGGTAGTTCTGCGCGTGGAAGCTCCCCGAGTCGCGCTCGGGATTCGGGTAGTACTCCACCGCGAGGCCGATGTTCAGGAACTCGAAGCTGTCGTCGGGGCCGCCCGCGCCGTGCGTCTGGAAGCGGTTGCGCAGCTCGAGGTAGACCTCGTCGAAGAGGTCCGCCTGCTCGACCTGGTCGAAGTGAATCAAGTCCGCCGGCCGCTCGTTCACCGAGAGGTTGCCCGCGTACCTCGCGTCCAGCTCCACGATGTGCCGCAGCCCGCGCAGGCCGATCGACGGCATCTGCGTGTCGTACACGCGGTGCGCCTGGAAGAACGCCCGCGCGCCGGCCGAGAACACCTCGCGGTCGACCGAGTCGCTCGTCGTCGCCCCCTCCGAGAACGAGCTCACCCGCCCGCCGACGAACGGCGTGATCGTCACCGGCCCGAGGTCGATCGGCATCGTCACGTCGTTCAGCGAGTCGAACCGGAAGACGCTCGGGTCCGAGAGGTCGAGCTGGTCGTCCGGCCGCAGCTTGACCTGCGCGACCTCCGTGTAGTTCGTGAGGTAGATGTGGTTCTCGAGCAGCGGCTCCGCGATCCAGCGGAACCCGAACTGCGGCCAGTACTCGACCTGGGTCTGGAAGTCGTTCACCCGCAGGCGGTCGAGCATGAACGCCCCGACGTTATCGTCGACGTACCGCGCGTAGAGGTAGGTCTCCTGCTCCTTCCCTTCCTTGGACTCCTTCTCGAAATAGGTCTGCAGGAAGTTCCGGTCGGTGATGTAGGAGGCCTCCAGGTCGAGCCGCAGCTTGTCGTCGAGGAGCCAGTGGCGGTGGAAGAGGTGCCCCCGGAAGCGGTCGGCGTGCTTGAACGGGAGGATCGTCTTGTCGAAGCTCTGCAGGTCGATCGCCTGGTCGTGGATGTAGAAGGTGTCGACGAACCCCTCGTAGTCCTTCCACGCGTACTCGAGGCCCGGCCCGAACCCGAACCCGCGCTTCTGCAGCCACTCGACGCCGGCGCTCACGGTCCCCCAGCGCTTCGCCTCCGGCAGGCCGTTCGAATCGCGCTTCACGTCGCCGTTCTCGTCGCGCTTGTACCTCGTGATGTCGAAGCCCCACTTCGTCCGGATCGAGTGCCCGAACCGCGAGGAGCTCGAGTAGCTCACCGCGCGGAGCGGCATCCCCTGGCCGATCGTCATGAAGTAGTAGGGGAAGTAGAGGACCGGGAAGCCCCCTCCCATCGGCACGATGTGGCGGAGCGCGACCTTGTCGCCCGCCTTGTCGCGCAGGATCGTCGACTCCTTCACCTGGATCCGATAGTCGGGGTCGCCGAACTCGCACGTGGAGAACGATCCGTCCTCCGCGACGAGCGTCTGGCTGTCGATCTGGCGGAAGCGCTTCGCGCGGACGACCACGGGCGTCACCCCCCCGTCGGTCCGCTGCTGCTTCGTGCGTAGCTCCCCCTCGATCACCAGCCCGCGATCGGTCCGGTAGTCGAAGTAGACCCGATCCGCGGTGATCTTCTCCTTCCCGCGGATCACGCGGACGTGCCCTTCCGCGTAGACCTCGTCGAACGCCAGCTTCGGCCTCTTCCCGTCCGCAGCGGGGTCGACGTGCTGCCAGCCGACGATCGAGTCGGCCGTCATCGTCATCGACTGCTTGAAGATCTCCGCCTTCCCCGTCAGGAGGTAGGTGATGACGTCCCCCTCCTCGAACCGCTCGAAGCGGCCGTAGCGGATCTCGACCGGCTCGTCCGACGCGCCGCCGACCTCGCCGGGCAACTGCAGGCCGCCTTGCCCGAAGGCAAGGGCCGGCCAGAGTGCGATCGCCAGTGCGACGGGGCGCAACGACATCGGGGCAGAGTGCCTCACAACGACTAGACGGACCGGCACGGGCCGGATCCGCACAGAACCCGGCGATTCTATGCCCCGGGAAAGGGAAGTCAACCGCAAAGGCGCGCGGAAGGCGTTGATGAACAACGCATTAAGTAGCCCTGGCTACTCGAGCGAGAGGACGTACTCGATGAGGTCCTCGAGCTCGTCGGGGTCGAGGGCATGCTCGAAGGGAGGCATCTCGGTGAAGGGGAACTTCGCCTTCTCCGTGCCGGGGTTGTTCTTCGGGTCGACGAGGTGGGCGTGGAACCAGGCGCGGGCCTGCTCGCGGCCGCCCTTGAGCGCGATGAACTTCGTGGCAACGTGGTCGAGGACCGGCGCGTTCTGGCCGCCATGCTCGCCGAGCCAGTGGCAGCTCAGGCACATCGCCTTCTGGTCGAAGATCTGCTTCCCGCGCTGGGCCGCCGATCCACCTGAATCGCAATCCTGCAAGAGGACGGCGATGATCACGGCCGTGATTGCCAGGCAGACGATCGTGCTCCCGCGTGCTCCCACGTTCCCTCCGCTACTTCGCCTGCCCGAGCGCGATGGCGAGGGCGTGGATCGCCATGCCGGTCGCGAAGATCGGGTCGTCCTCGTTCATCACCGTCACGCCGTTCGCCCAGGACCCCTCGGGCCGCTGCAACCCCGCGACGTACCCCGCCAGGTCGCTCGTCCACTTGTTCTCCTTCCCCTGCGGAGTCCTCAGGACCGGGTCCCCGCACGTCTGCATCGTCTTCGCCATCGACATGTAGTAGTAGTAGCGCAGCCCGTGCGCGAAGTCGACCGCCAGCCCCGGGCGAAACCCGGGGACCGCGTCGAGGCCGTAGTTCGTGGCCATCCAGTCCAGCCCCGCCTTCACGCGAGCCGAATCCTTCGCCTCGCCCAGGTCCAGGAGCGAGCGGATCCCGTCGCAGGTGACCGAGCCGTACGACTTGAACCTGAGGTTCCCTCCGCCGCCGATCTCCTCCTCGCCCGCCTTCCCCTCGCGCGGCGTGAAGAAGAACCCGCCGTCGTCGCGGTCGCTGAGCTGGTTCGCGTCGTCCTTCCAGTTCTGGCAGAGCTTGATGTACTTGAGCGCGTGCTGCATCACCGGCGCGTCCTTCGGGACCTCCGCCGCGTGGAGCGCCTCGATCACGAGCGATGCGAGCACGATGTCCGCGCGCATCGGCCTCGGGCGGATGTCGTCGTAGTAGTCCCACGCGCCGTACGGCCAGTCGTACGGCTCGAACCCGTGCCGCTCGCCGATTTGCCACTTCTCGAAATAGGCGACGAACTTCTTGATGGAGTCGCCGTACTTCGCCTTGTCCAGGCGGCTCATCACGATGACGGCGTAGGCGGTCGCGAAGTTGCCGTACTTCATCGCGTCGCCCGCCTCCGCGAGGTACCCGTTCGGGGTCTCGCACGACAGCATGTACTCGATCCCCTTCGCGATTTGCGCGGCGTACTTCGCGCGCCCCTCCTTCGTCAGCGACAGGGCGGAGAGGGCGAGTCCGGTCACGGCCGGGTTCGGCTTCCCTTGCTCGCCGATGACCGCCTTGCTCGCGTGCGGCCAGGCGCCGTTCTCGAGCTGCTGCTGCGAGAGCCAGAGCATCCCGGCCTGCAGGGCCTCCGGCGCGGCGCGCTTGCTGCCTCCTTCGGCGCTCTGGGGCATGTACCCGACCGTGACGCTGACCTCGAGCTCCTTCCCCTCGCGCTGGATCGTGAGCGTGTACTGCGTCTCGGGCGGGAGGCTCTTGATCCAGGTGCGGAACGAATCGGGGTCGGTGAGCGGCTCGCCGTTCTTCTTGAGGATGACGTCGCCCACCTTCAGCCCCGCCTTCTCCGCGGGCGAGTTCGCCGAGACCTCCTTGATCACGATCGTGCTGTCGTTCCCTGTGCGCGGGCCCATGATGAGCCCGTTCCACGGACGCCCCTTCACGGCCACGGGAGGCGGGTTCTGCGGCGTCCCGTCGTCCTTTTCCCCGTCGCCGGCATGCGCGGGGGCCGGGCCCCCGCTCCCCCTCGGCGCCGCCGGGGAGGGAATCTGCTTCCCGCAGCCGACGAGCGGGAAGGCGCAGAGGGCCGCCACGATCAGGGGAAGCGTCGCGCGCATGTCGGGCTCCCTACTTCTTGTCCGCGCCCTCGGGGGCCACCTGTTTCAGCACCTTGAAGCTCTTGCACATCATGTCGGCATCGGCGTCGAACGAGTCCCACTGGTTCACCCACTCGACGCTGACCACGGCGTAGGTGCGTTTGAAGGTCCCGCAGAACAGCTCGTACGACCGCGCCTTGTACTTCACGTTGTTCGACTCGTACTGGAAGATGAGATCGAACCCCGGACGGTTTCCTCCGGGGAAGTTCTCGTCCTTCACGCTGACCGGCTTCCCCGAGATCTTCTTGTAGCTCGGGTAGCGATCGTGCGCGCTCATCTCGACGAAGTCGGTCAGGTCCTTCGGGCCGGTGGAATCCGGGAAGTCCTTCACCTCGACCTGGGAGAAGTGGTGCGTCACGTCGTCCTTCGCGGTCGATCCCGGCGGGAGGATCTTCAGGCGCAGGACCGGATCCTCGGAGAGGATCTGGAACACCCACTGGTCGTTCGGGCGGGTCACCTCGAACTTCGTCGTCCTGCTCGTGTAGGTGTCCTTCACGATCTCCCCGTCTTCGCTGTCCCACAGCACGACGGGGTGCCAGTTCACGCTCGGGACCTGGAGGGCGGTGTAGATCGCGTTCACGCTCGTCATGAGCGACTGCTCCACGGAGGCGCGGTCGAAGAACTGTCCGCGCCCCATGATGTCCTTCGGGATCTCCTGGCCGAGCGCGGTGCAGATGTCGCTCCAGTAGCTGTAGAACCACTTCTCGAGCGTCTCGATGACGGCCCGGAACTTCTGCTCCACCTCGGGGTAGTAGGACAGATAAATGTTGTTGTGGTAGTCGTCGTACCCCATCCGGATGCGGTTGTAGGAGTTCAGCCAGTACTTCTCGACGCCGGCGAAGCCCTGCCAGACGTCCATGTACTTCTTCATGTCGACGTCGGAGAGCTTGCCGTCCTTCGAGCCCTTCTTCTTCCGCTCGATGCCGAGGAGGATGTAGCTGCCCTTCTCCTCCGCGTCGAGGAAGAGGCGGCGGCAGTTCTCGGTGAACTCGAGGAGCTGCTTGCGGATCGTCTCGACCTCCTGCGCCTGCTTCGCGGCGTCGCCGACCTGGACCTCCTTTTCGGCGGCGCAGCCCGCGGGGATCTGGGCCTCCGGGCCCTGGTCCTCCGCGCGGACCTCGGCCTTGATCGTGTACGCGCCGGCGAGGAGCCACTTCTCGCCGATCGGCTCGAAATCGAGCTTGAAGGCGCCGCCCGTGACGGGGCCGCGGACGAGCT